>Ga0209429_10001751_pt1 | contig 13140 bp, 10 predicted proteins | sample BarGraNGADG00212_3_FD_184493 | JGI IMG/M metagenome (GOLD analysis project Ga0209429, IMG submission 184493) | Arctic peat soil microbial communities from Barrow, Alaska - Barrow Graham LP Ref core NGADG0004-212 (SPAdes) (version 2) | ecosystem: Environmental > Terrestrial > Soil > Wetlands >... | reverse complement strand
CGCGCGCACCGTCACGTCGGAGATGCCGAAGGCGTCCGCCAGCTCGGTCACCCGGACGAACTCACGATCCGTGATGACCTGCAGCATCCGCTCGCGCCGGAGCGCGGCGGGCAGGAACTCGGTCTCCTCTTTGAGCACAGAGCTACTCTCGGGCCCAGCGCATCGTTGCGTCAACTTCCTGAAGCCAACTTGTGATTGCGAAAGGGTAACGACACGCGCGCGGTTCTGTTGCGGCGATGTGAAGCACGCTGGAGCGGGACTTAGTGCGGCACGCGCACAAAGTCCTCCTACCACGCCTCCTGCCTGTGCTTTCACTATCGAAAGCCTCCGGAAGACTCCGTCACTGCAGGGAAGGGGCCAGATGCCCGATGTGTAAGTCCGGCGCGGCTCGGCGGCGCGCAGATGAGGCTCTGGGTCACGTCACAAGCCCTGCGCCAGCCGGTAGTAGGCCTGGTTCGCACGCACCTCGGCGGCGAACCCTCGCGTCGTGGTGGCCTCGTCGATCACCAGCAGCTCCGTGCCGGCGATCTCGGCCAGGTCGACGAACGCGTCGACACCCAGCTGGGTGGTCAGGACCGTGTGGTGGGCAGCGCCGGCGATCAGCCAGGCCTCCGCCGAGGTCGCGAGGTCGGGCCGCGGCTTCCACACGGCGCGGGCGACCGGCAGGTTGGGCAGCGGCTCGTCCGGCGGCACGACGTCGATGGCGTTCGCGGTCAGTCGGAACCGGTCGCGCATGTCCGACAGGGCCACCACGACGGCCGGGCCCGGGTCGGTGTCGAAGACCAGGCGGACCGGGTCCTCGCGGCCGCCGATGCCCAGCGGGTGGATCTCAAGGCTCGGCCGCGACGACGTCAGGCTGGGGCAGATCTCGAGCATGTGCGCGCCGAGGATCTTCTCCTCCCCCGGCACCAGGTTGTAGGTGTAGTCCTCCATCAGCGACGCACCGCCGGGCAGGCCCTGGCCCATCACCTTGGCCGCGCGGACCAGGAACGCGGTCTTCCAGTCGCCCTCGGCGCCGAAGCCGAAGCCCGCGGCCATCAGCCGCTGGACCGCAAGGCCGGGCAGCTGACGCAACGCACCGAGGTCCTCGAACGTCGTGGTGAACGCCGTCGCCCCGATCTCACCGAGCAGGTTGCGCAGCGCGGCCTCCTGGCGGGCGCCGTACCGCAGCGACTCGTGGCGCTCACCGCCGCGCCGCAGCTCGGCCGCGACGTCGTACAGGTCCTCGTACTCGGTCACCAGGACGTCCACCTCGCCCTCGCCGACCGCCTCGACGGCCGCGACGAGGTCGTTGACCCCCCAGGTGTTCACGCTCACCCCGAAGCGCAGCTCGGCCTCGGTCTTGTCGCCCTCGGTGACCGCGACGTTGCGCATGTTGTCGCCGAAGCGCGCGAGCCTGAGCTCGTGCATCGCCGCCCAGCCGGCGGCGGCCCGCACCCAGGTGCCGACCTTCGCCTGCACGATCGGGCTGCTGACATGCCCGACGACGGTGCGCCGGGCCACCCCGAGCCGGGTCTGGATGTACCCGAACTCCCGGTCGCCGTGCGCGGCCTGGTTGAGGTTCATGAAGTCCATGTCGATCGTCGCCCATGGCAGCTCGACGTTCGCCTGGGTGTGCAGGTGCAGCAGGGGCGTGCGCAGGGCGTCCAGACCGGCGATCCACATCTTGGCCGGCGAGAAGGTGTGCATCCAGGCGATCACGCCGATGCACGCGTCGTCCGCGTTGGCCTCCATGGCGAACGCGCGGATGGCCGCGGAGTCCTTCAGCACCGGCTTCCAGACGACTCGCGCCGGGACGACGTCGGAGGCGTCGAGCGCCCGGGCGATCGCCTGCGACTGCTCCGCGACCTGTCGCAGGGTGTCCTCGCCGTACAGGTCCTGGCTGCCGGTCGCGAACCACACCTCGCGTGGGTAGGACTTGCTCATCGGGACTCCTTCGTCGTGATGCGGTGCGGTCGTGATGCGGTGCGGTCGGCGCCCTCAGCGCCCGTAGACGTTCTGGTACCTGGCGTACAGCCGGTCGACGTCGGCGGCGTCGATCGGCACCGGTTCGCCCAGCTGGGCGGAGATGTGCACGGTGCGCGCGACCTCCTCGCACATCACCGCCGCCTTCACCGCCGCACGGGCGTCGCGGCCGATGGTGAACGGTCCGTGGTTGCGCATCAGCACCGCGGAGCTGCGGGAGTCCCGGAGCGTCTCGACGATCCCCCGGCCGATCGAGTCGTCACCGATCAGCGCGAACGGACCGACCGGGATCTCGCCGCCGAACTCGTCGGCCATCATCGTGAGCACGCAGGGGATGGGCTCGCCGCGAGCAGCCCACGCGGTCGCGTAGGTCGAGTGGGTGTGCACCACCCCGCCGACGTCGGGCATCTGCCGGTACACGTAGGCGTGCGCAGCGGTGTCCGACGACGGCGAGCGCTCGCCGTCCACCAGGGTCCCGTCCAGGTCGCACACGACCATCGACTCGGGGGTCAGCTCGTCGTAGGACACACCGCTCGGCTTGATCACGAACAGGTCGGCGGTGCGCAGCCGTTGCGAGACGTTCCCCGCCGTCCAGACCACGAGCCCCCACCGGGGCAGCTCGGCGTGCAGGCGGGCCACCACCGCCCGCAGCCGAGCCACCTCCTCGTGCACCTCGGGCCCGAAGGCGCCAAGGCCGCTCATCTCGCGCCGTCCTCGACCGCGACGGCCCCGGGCTCGGCGGGCACCCGCACCGGCCCAGCGGCGTCGTCTGCCACGTCCTGCAGCCCGGCCTTCGCCGCCCGCCGGATCGCCCGCAGCCGGTGCATCACGTCGTTCCCGCCGCGGCCGAACCAGTCGTGCAGCCGCAGGTACTCGGCGTAGAGGGCGTCGTAGGCACGCGAGCTCTCCTCGTCCGGGGTGTAGACGGCGCGGTCAACCTTGCCCATCACGGCCGCCGCGGTCCGCACGTCCGGGTAGGCACCGGCGGCGACGGCGGCGTGGATCGCCGACCCGAGGGCCGGGCCCTGCTCCGAGGCGATCGTGCTCAGCGGTAGACGCGTGACGTCGGAGTAGATCTGCATCAGGAAGCGGTTCTTCAGCAGACCTCCCGCGACGACGAACTCGGTCACCGGGACGCCGGAGGCCTCGAACGCCTCGACGATCACCCGGGTGCCGAACGCGGTCGCCTCCAGCAGCGCTCGGTAGGTGTCCTCCGGGCGGGTGGCCAGCGTCTGCCCGACGACGACGCCGGACAGCTCGTGGTCCACCAGCACGGAGCGGTTGCCGGAGTGCCAGTCCAGCGCGACCAGCCCGTGCTCACCCACCGCCTGCTGAGCGGCCAGATCGGTGAGGTACTCGTGCACGGACACCCCGCGACGCCGGGCCTCCTCGTAGTACGCCGGGGGCACGCAGGTCTCGACGAACCAGCCGAAGATGTCACCAACACCGCTCTGGCCGGCCTCGTAGCCCCACAGGCCCTCCATGATCCCGCCGTGCACGACGCCGCACATGCCGGGCACCTCGGCCACTGCGTCACCGTTCATCACGTGGCACGTCGACGTGCCCATGATGGCGACCATCTGGCCGGGCTCGACGGCGTTCGCCGCGGGGGCCGTGACATGCGCGTCGACGTTGCCGACCGCGACGGCGATGCCCTCCGGCAGACCCGTCCAGGCCGCGGCCTGTGCGGTCAACCGACCGGCTGCCTTGCCCAGCTGGCCGATCGGGTGCTCGACCTTGGCGGTCACGAAGTCTGCGAAGTCGGGGTTGAGGGCGGCGAGGAACTCCCGGGAGGGGTAGTGGCCGTCCTGCAGGATGCCCTTGTAGCCGGCGGTGCAGGCGTTGCGGACGTAGGCGCCGCAGAGCTGCCAGATGATCCAGTCCGCTGCCTCGACCCAGTGCTCGGTCGCCGCGTAGACCTCGGGGTCGTCCTCGAGCAGCTGCAGGCCCTTGGCGAACTCCCACTCCGAGGAGATCAGGCCGCCGTACCGGCGGATCCAGGGTTCGGTGCGCTCGTGGGCGAGCGCGTTGATCCGGTCGGCGTGCGGTTGGGCGGCGTGGTGCTTCCAGAGCTTGACGTACGCGTGCGGCCGGTCGGCGAACGCGCCGAGCTCGCACAGCGGTGTGCCGTCACCGGTGGTGGGCACCATGGTGCAGGCGGTGAAGTCGGTCCCGATCCCGATCACGTCGGCGGGATCGACCCCATGGTCGGCCTTCGCTTGGCGCAAGGCCTCGGGGACCGCCGTCTTCAGCACCTCGACGTAGTCCGCCGGCACCTGCAGCGCCCAGTCGGGGGGCAGCGGGATCGCACGACCCGCTTCAGCGGACGGGCCGGCGGTGAGCGCGTGGTCCATCACCGCGTGCGGGTACTCATGAACCGCGCTGCCGAGCTCCGCGCCGTCGGACACCCGGACGACCACCGCTCGCCCGGACAGGGTGCCGTAGTCCACCCCCACGACGAGTGCCTGCTGGTCGGTCATCGTCGCTGCTCCTCCTCGTCGAACCGTTGCGACCGGGCGTCGGCCAGGCTCCGCGGTTGTCGAATGTTAACGCTCACATAGGTCGCCGTCAAGAAGTTCCCGGGGATGAGCCTTGGCTCATCCCCGTTGGACCGCCGTCGACCTGCCGGGGGTGCCGGCGGTCGTCGACAGCCCTGCCTCGAGGATGTCGAAGGAGCGCTCCAGCACCTGGAGCAGCGGCTCGCTGAACCCGCTGCCGTGCCAGTGGTGCACCCCGCCGAGCAGTGCGCCGACGATCACGTGCGACAGCACCTGCACCTCGAGATCCTCGACGGGGCGGTCGAGCTGCGCGGCGAGGATCCCACCGAGCGCCTCCGAGGCCGTGTACATCTGCCGGGCCATCGATGCTTCCAGCGTCGCGTCGGACATCACGTGTCGCATCCGCCGCCGGATCCGCTCCTCGTCATCGCCGACCAGCTGCCCCAGCACGACACCCATCAACCGGCGCACGGCGAGCAACGGCGAACCGTCGCGCAGCTCCTCAGGCAGCGCCTCCTCGAGCAGCGGGTCGAAATCGTCCCACAGGACGATGTCCTCCTTGGTCCCGAAGTAGCGGTAGATGCTGCTGGGCGAGACCTCCGACGCCTCGGCGATCTGCTCGACAGTGACGGCCTGGTAGCCGCGCGCGTCGAACAGGTCCAGCGCCGCACTCTGGATCCGGTGCATCGCAGCGATCCGCTTCCGCTGCCAGAGGCCGCCCAGACCCCCCGCGCCGTCCTCGCTCATGCTCCGAGGGTATCCCCAACTGGATGTCGCTTGCACCTGACAGTGACTGTCACTAACATCTACGGTCAACTGACAGACACTTTCAGTTGGCGGCACACGGAACGGGAGCGGTCGTGGAACAGGTGATCCGGACCCGCGGGCTGACAAAGTCGTTCGGGAGCACCAGGGCGCTCGACGGCGTCGACCTGACGGTCGGGCGCGGCGAGGTGCACGGGTTCCTCGGACCGAACGGGGCCGGCAAGTCGACCACCATCCGGGTGCTGCTCGGCCTGCTCCGCAAGGATGCCGGCGAGGCGACGCTGCTCGACGGGGACCCGTGGCGCGACGCCGTCGCGCTGCACCGTCGCCTGGCCTACGTGCCCGGTGACGTCCAGCTGTGGCCCAACCTGTCCGGTGGCGAGGCGATCGACCTGCTGGGTGGCCTCCGCGGGTCGATGGACCACGCCCGCCGCGACGAGCTGGTCGACCGGTTCCAGCTGGACCCCACCAAGAGGTGCAGCGCCTACTCCAAGGGGAACCGGCAGAAGGTCGCGATCGTCGCCGGCCTGGCCTCGGACGTCGAGCTGTACCTGCTCGACGAGCCGACCAGCGGGCTGGACCCGCTGATGGAGACCGTGTTCCAGGACGTCGTGCGGGAGATCACCACCGCGGGCGGGACGGTCCTGCTGTCGAGCCACATCCTCGCGGAGGCCGAGGCGCTCTGCGACACCGTGTCGATCATCCGGGACGGCCGGATCGTCGAGTCCGGCAGCCTCGCCGCCCTGCGGCACCTGACCCGCACCACCCTGCACGTCACCACCCGGGAGCCCCTCGACGGCCTCGAGACCACGCCCGGCGTCTTCGACATCGTCATGTCGGACGGCGGGTACACGGCACGTTTCGAGGTGGAGGCCGACCATCTCGGCGGCGTCATCGAGCACATCGGTCAGCACGGCGTCGTGAGCCTCACCAGCGCGCCACCAACCCTCGAGGAGCTCTTCCTGCGCCACTACGGCGACGAGCTCGCCGCACTCGCCAACGGGAACGGCAACAGCCACGGCGCCGGCACCGGCACCGGCGAGACCGGCCACGTCCACGGGCGACGACGCCGGGCGGAGGGGTCCCGGTGAGGAGCGCCACCGCGACCGACCTGTTCGCCGGGACCGGCCGGCTGGTCCGGCTGGCGCTGCGTCGCGACCGCATCCTGCTGCCCGTCTGGATCGCCAGCATCAGCAGTCTCGCCGGAGCGGTGGTCACCAGCTACGCGGCCACATTGCCCAGCGAGGCGGAGCGAGCCGTCACCGCGGCGTTCGGCGCGGCCAACCCGATGGCCAGGGTGTTCGACGGACCAGCATCAGGGACAACGCTCGGGGCCATGGCGATGGTCGAGGCGTACAAGATCCTGGCCATCCTGACCGCTCTGATGAGCGCCCAGGCGATCGTCCGGCACACCCGCCAGGACGAGGAGACCGGGCGTGCGGAGCTGCTCGGCTCCGCGGTGGTGGGGCGGCACGCTCGGCTCACGGCCGCCCTGGTCGTCACGTTGGGCGCCAACCTCGTGCTCGGCGCCGCGGTGGCGTGCGTGCTGGCCGCCGACGGCCTGCCCTGGTCCGGCTCATGGGCGGCCGGGCTCGCCGTCGGGGGGGCCGGCTGGGTCTTCGCGGGCATCGCGGCGCTCAGCGCGCAGGTCTTCGCCACCGCGCGCGGGGCGAACGCGGCCGCCGGTGCCGCCCTCGGTGTGGCGTTCCTGCTGCGCGCCGTCGGCGACCTGCTCGGTGACGTCGCCGACAGCGGCGTCGAGGTCGTCAGTGCCTGGCCATCCTGGCTGTCGCCGCTTGGTTGGGGGCAACAGGTGCGGCCGTTCTACCAGGACAACTGGTGGATCTCCGGGCTGTTCCTCGGACTCACGGCGACCCTGGTGGCCGGGGCCTTCGTGCTCACCAGCCACCGGGACGTCGGGTCGGGCATGGTGCCGGCGCGCTCCGGACCGGTCCACGCGCCGCGAGGCCTGCCGTCGACGATGGGACTCGCCTGGCGGCTGCAGCGCGGCGTCCTGGGAGTCTGGCTGCTCGGCCTGACCGGGTTCGGTGCCGCCTTCGGCGCCGTTGGCGAGAGCGCCGAGGACCTGGTGAGCGGCAACGACGGGGTGCAGCAGATGCTCGACCGGATGGCCCCCGACGCCGGGATCCTCGACCTGTACACCACCTTCCTGATGGCCATCATCGGGATCGCGGCCGCCGGGTACACCGTGCAGGCCCTGCTGCGGATGCGCGCGGAAGAGGTGACCGGCCGCCTCGAGCCGGTGCTCGCCACCGGCGTCGGGCGGCGCCAGTGGCTGGCGACGCACGTCGTCATCGCAGCAGCGGGCACCACGACGATCCTGGCCCTGAGCGGCCTGGCCGGTGGCCTGGTGCACGCGGGCATGGCGGGAAGCTGGGCGGGCGTCGGCGACCTGCTCGCGGCCGCTCTGGTCCAGGTGCCCGCTGCTCTCGCCCTCGGTGGGTTCGTCGTCGCCCTGTTCGGCCTGCTCCCCCGCTGGTCGGGACCGCTCGCCTGGGCGGCGCTCGCCGTCGCCCTCGTGATGGGCCAGCTCGGATCCCTGCTGGACCTGCCCCAGTGGGCCCTGAACCTCTCGCCGTTCACGCACGTGCCGCGCGTGCCGGCCGAGGCGTTCTCGGTCACGCCGGTGATCTTGCTGCTGCTGGCGGCGGTCGCTCTCGGCGCCGTCGGCTTCGCAGCGTTCCGCCGCAGGGACCTGGCGATCGGGGCCTGAGCCTCAGCGCCGCGGAGGTCCGCTGCTCGCCCGCACCATGATGCTCGGCGCGATCAGCCCGGAGTCGACGCACTCCCCCGCGATCGCCCCGAGCAGGAGCTCCATGCAGCGCCGGCCAAGGGCACCGAACTCCTGACGCACGGTGGTCAGCGGAGGGAAGAAGTGCGCCGACCCGTCGACGTCGTCGAAGCCCACCACCGACACGTCCGTCGGCACCCGGAGCCCCGCCTCGGCGAACGCGCGCAGCAGGCCGAGAGCCAGCTGGTCGTTCGCCGCGAACACCGCGGTGGGCAGCTCACCGGCCGCCAGCTCCCGCCCGACGTCGTAGCCCCGCTGGGCCGACCAGTCACCCGGGATCGGTTCGCCCGCCTGGATGCCCGCCGCGGCCAACTCGTCCCGCCAGCCCTCGATGCGCCATCGGGCGTCCAGCCAGTCCACCGGCCCGGCCAGGTGCACGACGTCGCGGTGCCCCAGGTCGAGCAGGTGCCGCACCGCCAGTCGGCCGCCCGCGTACTGGTCGACGGCGACGCTGTGCAGCGGCCCCGGCAGGTTCTTGGGGCCGACCATGACGATCGGCACCGGCTCGTCGAAATCCTGGACCGCCACCACCGCGGCGTCGTGGGCCGCGATCACCACGACACCGTCGACGCCCTGGGACATGAAGTGCTCCAGGACCGTGCTTACCTGGTCGGCCCCCCAGGTGGGCACGGTGGCCACGCTCACGAACAGGCCCGCGTCACGCGCCGCGTGCTCCAGGGCGATCAGCGTGCTGGTCGGTCCGAACAGGGCGGAGCCGGAGGTGACGACGCCGATCGTCCCGGTGCGCCGGGTGACCAGCGCCCTGGCGGCGGAGTTGCGCCGGTAGCCGAGCTGGGCGATCGCGTCGAGCACCCGCTGCCGGGTCTCCGGACGCACCCGAGGATGGTCGTTGAGCACCCGCGAAACCGTCTGGTGGGAGACCCCGGCGAGCGCCGCGACGTCGTGCATGCCCGGTGGGCGCGGTGCGTTCACCTCTCCGGCTCTCTCCCGTCGGCCTCGGCGGCCAGCTCACGCGACCGGTCGCGTGCCGCGGTCGCCGCGGCCACCATCGCGGCGCGCACGCCGCGGGCATCCAGCACCTGGAGCGCCGCGACGGTGGTGCCACCGGGCGAGGACACCCGCTCACGCAGCACCACCGGGAGCTCGCCGGTCTCGCTGAGCAGGGCAGCCGCGCCGCGGAACGTTGCGACCGCCAGCTCCAGCGCCTGCCCACGGGGCAGCCCCAGCAGCACGCCCGCCTCAGCGAGCGCGTCGACCAGGTAGAAGACGTAGGCCGGGCCCGAGCCGCTAATCGCGGTCACCGCGTCCAGGTGGGACTCCGGCACGTTCAGCAGCACGCCGGTGGCCTCCAGCAGGTCGCCCGCGCGGGCAAGGTGTCGGGCCGTTGCGGCCGACCCACCGCTCATCGCACCGGCTCCGGCGCCGATCACCGCCGGGGTGTTGGGCATCACCCGGACGACCGGCGTGCCCGCCGGCAGACGGGCCTCGTAGAAGGCCAGCGGCAGTCCGGCGGCCACCGTCACCACCAGCACACCGTCGGCAAGGGCCGGACCGATCTCGGCCAGCACCCCCGCGACGTCCTGCGGCTTGACCGCCACCACGACGACGTCGGCCCCGGCCACCGCCTCGGCGGCAGCCGCGGTGGTCCGCACACCGTGCGTCGCGCCGAGCGCCTGCGCCCGGGCACCGGCCTTCTCGGCGACGATGACGGCGTCGGCGGCGACCCCGGACCGCAGCACGGCGACGACGAGGGCCTCGCCCATCACGCCACCACCCAGGACGGCGACCCGCCCGGCGTGCCACATCACGGCCTCCGAGGTCACAACGGGAACGCGGCGTACACGTCGCGCAGGTCCTTGGCCAATCCGTCGATCTGGAGCAGGACGGTCGTGTTGGTCCACCAGATCGACCCCGTGCCGTCCGCGCGCTGCACGAACAGGTAGCGGCCCACCTGCTGACCGTCCACCTCGACCGTGCCCTGCTCCGGCTCGGGGACGGGTTCGGCGGTGGCGGTGGCCGTCGCCGCGTCCGTCGTCTCCGCTGCGGGCGCGGCCGCGGCGTCTGCGGCCGGCTGGGCCTGGGCGGCGAGCACGCCATCGAACGCGGTCTCGGCACTCGCGGCGTCGCGCCACTGCCCGGCGTAGAGCACCAGGTTCTGGACGCCGTCGGTGTACGCCAGCTGGTAGCCCTCCAGCGCCCCCGCGATCAGCAGGGGCTCGTACTCGACGAACCCGGCCAGCGCGTACGCGCGGACCGTCGCCGGCAGCGACTGCAGGAAGGCACTGCCGCCATCACGGGCGACGGGCTCGACGGTCGGCGTCGGCACCGCGAGGGTGACCGTCTCGGGGTTCAGTACCTCCGCCTGGGGCTCCGAGCGGTTCGCCAGCGCCAGGACGACCGCCACGATCGCACCGACGACGACCAGGCCGATCACGATCAGCAGCCACAGCGGCGGACGCCGGCGACCGGGCTTCCCACCGCGGTCTGCCACCTTCGGGAGGTCGGGATCCCCCGGGGCGCCATGCTCGTCGCGGTAGCCGGCGTCCGGCTCGGCGTCCGGCTCGGCGTCCGGCTCGGTGCTCGGTCCGGTACCCGGTCCCGTGCCCGGTCCCGTGCCGGTTCCCGACGGTCCGACTATCGACACTCCGTTGGTCTGATCGAACGGCCGGCGGCCGCCCCCGTCCCCCGTGCTGTTCGTCATACGTCCTCCCGGCGCGCGTCCTTCGGCCAGCCTAGGGCCTGCCGCACGCGGCGGTCGTCGGGCGCCCGCCTCGGCGCGTCCTACCGGAGCCGCAAAGGGCCGACCTCAGGGTGTCCGACGATGCAGGGTCAGCGACCCCAGCACCAGGGCGCCGACGATGAAGACCACGATGGCGCCGACGGCGCCCTGGACGCCGGCGAAGTCCGCCCCCGCCGCGAGCTTCTGCTGCGACTCCATGCCGTACGTCAGCGGCATCGCCCGGGAGATCCACTCGAGCACGGTCGGCATCTGGTCGCGCGGCATGAGCAGGCCGCCGGTGAGCAGCTGGGGAAGGATCACCACGGGCATCATCTGCACGGCCTGGAACTCCGTCGTGGCGAGCGAGGAGGCGGCGAGGCCGAGCGCGGTGCCGAGCACGGCGTCCAGCACCGCGACCACGATCACCAGCCACAGCTGGCCCTGGATGTCCATGCCGAGCACCCATACCGCGAACCCGGTGAGCACGAGGGCCTGCAGCGTGGCGAGCGCCGCGAACGCCAGGGCGTAGCCGAGCACGAAGTCCCCGCGCCGGAGGGGCGTGGTCATCAGGCGCTCGAGCGTGCCGGACTGCCGTTCGCGCAGCGTCGCGACGCTGGTGACCAGGAACATCACGAAGAGCGGGAAGATGCCGAGCAGCAGCGGACCGAAATGGTTGATCACCGGGGTGCCCTCGAACGACCACGCGACGATGCCCATCAGCAGGCACGGCACCAGGAGGAGGATCGCGACCGTGCGGCGGTCGTGCCGGATCTGCTGCAGCACGCGGTTGGCGGTGGCGATCATCGGCTGGAGCGTCATCACGCCACCTCCCCGTCCTTGGCGTGCCGATGGAGGCCCTCGTCCGACCGGGCGTTCGCCCGGTCCACCAGGAACAGGAACGCCGCCTCGACGTCGGGCGTGCCGGTCTGCTCCAGCAGGGGCGCCAGAGCGGCGTCGGCGAGCACCCTTCCTTCGCGCACCAGGATCAACCGGTCGCACCGCTGTGCCTCGTCCATGACATGGCTGGACACCAGCAGCGCGATCCCACGGGCAGCGAGCCGGTGGAACAGCCCCCACAGGTCTCGGCGGAGCACAGGGTCCAGGCCGACTGTCGGTTCGTCGAGGACCAGCAGCTCGGGCGAGCCGAGCAGGGCAACGGCGAGCGAGACCCGGGAGAGCTCGCCGCCGGAGAGCACGCCGACCCGCCGGTCGGCGATGCGGTGCAGGTCCACGTCGACGAGCACGCGATCGACGTCGCCCGGGTTCGCCCCGATCAGCCGGGCGAAGTAGCGCAGGTTCTCGGTGATGCTCAGGTCGGTGTAGACGCTCGGCGCCTGGGTGACGTAGCCGACCCGGTCGCGCAGGCTGGGGTGGCCGGCCGGCAGGCCGAGCACCTCGACCGTCCCGGTGACGTGCTGCTGGACACCGACGACGGCGCGCATCACGGTGGTCTTGCCGCTCCCGCTGGGTCCGAGCAGGCCGACCAGCTCCCCGGGCTCGACCCGCATGTCGACACCACGGATCACCGGGACACCGCCGCGGACGATGTGCAGCCCTTCGATCCGGATCGCCGGCCGTGCGCTGTTCCCCATGTGGGGAATATAGCGTCCTGCCGCACGCGGGGGAAGGACCTTTGGGCCCTCGATGCTCAGGAGTTCTCCGGCTCGCGGAGATCCGTGCGCGACGGGTCGTCGGCCACTCGGGGCGATGGCTCCGCCAGCGGCTCGAGGTACTGCTGGATCACCGGGCCCACCCGCCTGGCCACCTCGTCGACGGGCGTCGACGCCAGCGGTTCCAGTCGCAGCCCGTACCGAACCATCATGAGGCCGGCCAGCTGCGAGGCGGCGAGGTTCATCCGCAGCTGCGCGTCCGGCCCGTCGAGCCGCTTCGCCACCCGGGCGTAGACCTCCTGCGTGAGGTAGTCACGGATGCCGTCGACACCCTGACCCGAGACACCTGCCGCGAAGATCAGCCGGAAGCGCTCGCTGCCCCCGGGCACCTCCCAGATGTCGAGCACCGCCGCAACCAACCGGGCGCCGAACCCTTCGATCGGTCCGGCCGCCACCGCCTCGGCGATGCGCACCGGGTTGACCTGGGTGCGCATCAGGCTGGTGGAGAACAGCTCGGCCTTGCCGCCCTCGAACCAGTAGCGGACCAGAGCCGGGTCGACCCCGGCCCGCCGGGCGATCCCGCGCAGGCTCGCCGCGTCGTAGCCACGTTCGGCGAACTCCTCCCGGGCCGCGACCAGAACCTGCTCACGGGTGTCCTCGCCCTTGGCTCGGCGGCCCCGCGGACGGCCGGTCGCCGAGCCGACCTGCGGCTGCTCGGGCATACCCGCAGCGTAGAGCGCACGACGGCGGCGGGGCGGCCGGTGCACCGACCGGCCCGTGTCGCATCCCGCCGCTACCGTCCGGACCATG
>Ga0209429_10001749_pt1 | contig 13148 bp, 8 predicted proteins | sample BarGraNGADG00212_3_FD_184493 | JGI IMG/M metagenome (GOLD analysis project Ga0209429, IMG submission 184493) | Arctic peat soil microbial communities from Barrow, Alaska - Barrow Graham LP Ref core NGADG0004-212 (SPAdes) (version 2) | ecosystem: Environmental > Terrestrial > Soil > Wetlands >... | reverse complement strand
CGACTTCTACATATTTGATCTTCCCTATCCGGCCATTAATAACAAGTTCTGCTCCATGGAGAAAATTTGCCTGTGATCTCTGCCAGCTCCCTGTTTGATAGACTATATTGTTCTTTTTCACTGCATTAACAATAGCCCGACTCTCATAAATACTGCGGGCCAAAGGTTTTTCGCCGTACATATGCAGTTTTTTATTGGCTGCAGCAACGTAAATAATTCCATGCCAATGGTCAGGCAGGGCAATAGAAACGGCATCAAGTTGTTCTTTTTCAAGAAATTCACGGTAATCGCCATAAGTACGACAATCCTTGTTATTGTAAGCTTCGTCAATCATTCCTTTGGCCCGTTCCAGATGCAATGTGTCAACATCGCATATAGAAACAAATTGAACATCACTGGTGCGCCTTAAAAAGTTTCTCATGTTGCCACTGCCTTGTGATCCCAATCCAATACCTCCCATAACGATCCTGTCGCTTGGAGCTAATCTTCCTCCCATTCCCAAAGCTGAAGAAGGAATGATTTGAGGAAGCACAATTGCCCCTAATACGGCAGAAGCCGATCGTTTAACAAATTCTCTTCTTGATGATTTTTTTTTCATATTGATCCAAATTTGCGAACGTTATTATATTGTTGATATTTAAATACTTACAAGAACGAATAATACTGAAGTTAAATTTTTACAGAAAGTTTTCTTCGTTTAATTCGGTAGTATAAAATAAGCTCTTTTTACAATAAACCACAAACCATAACAGTAAGGGCTTTTGGAGATCAGCACATTTACTAACAAAACCCATTCTTCAAAAGTACTTACCAGAAAAACAAAAACTGATTTTAAATGATTTGAATCTTTTTGTAAAAAAAATGCTCTTCCGGAATCCGGAAGAGCATTAAAATTATGGAATAACTACTTTAATAATAGGACTATAGTTATAACGGTTTAAAGAATTAGCGGCAAGAATCGCAACTCTGGCGTAATAAGTACTGCCAGATGTCAATCCTGTTATTTCATCCGCAAATGTTGTAGATGTAATTACCGGGTCTGTCATAGCGCTCAGATTATTCTCAACAGACTTCTTCACACCAACAGTAGTCTCATGAAGAATTACCGAAGAATGGCAAATAAGTAAACTTTTTACCAAAGGTTTGGTACTTGTAGTTCGTGCAATTTTATAAGATGCACTGATTTTTCCTGCCGACGCCACAATAGCAACATTTGTTAACCGGACGTATGGTTCGACCTGAATGGTTATATTTTGATTGCTGCTAAGGTCAACTGTTAAAGTATCGACGCTCGATGTCTCAAACGCTCCTTCTATTGCAACAACCTTAAATTTAGATGGAAAAAGCTTTGTATTTTTAAAGCTGCCATCAGATTTAGCCCAGAAATCATAGGGTTGAGGGCTTGTAAATCCGCTCTCCATGAGTCTGATTTTTATACCATCGGGTTGCCGTGTCTGAATGTTCTCACCGGTTACTTTATCGACAATATTACCTTCGAGGGTCTTATCCGGCAAAGAATAATTATCTACCTCGCAGGAGTACAAAAGAAGTACCCCTAATATGACGTTTAAAATAAAGATTTTTTTCATTTCTCTTTCTTTTGCTTAATTATAACTAACCATTAATAACCTGGATTTTCTATAAGCAGCGGGTTTGCTGCAATTACTCCACCTTCAAGTTTGCCGTAATACAACTTTGAAGTAAAGGTACGTGTATACTTATCACTTGGCAGTTTTTGCTTTCTGAAAATGTATACATTAAGGTCTTTGTTCCAAACCGGCCACAATGCATAAGTATCTGTATTATAAATTACAGCATCAAATGTCCTCCATCTTTTAAGGTCCCAGTAGTGCCTGCCTTCATAGGCGAGTTCAATATTACGTTCTTTCCTGTAATCATCCATTGTGACAGGGCCGGCAAGTTCCGGCAGACCTGCACGGACGCGGATCATATTTATATATATCCGTGCTTCAGGCTCATTAAGAAGCTCCAGTTGTGCCTCTGCATAATTGAGAAGGACTTCTGAATATCTGATAGTCATAAAATCTACATCAGAAGAACCACCCATAACAGGTCTGGGAGGAGCAGGATCAGCCCATTTAGTAAGGTAAAAGCCTGTCGCTGAACTTTCCGGTTGTGCTAATCCATCCGCACCGGTCCCTCCACCTTCAACACCTCCCTGAATTACATTACCATAAATCACAAGAGGTGATCCCAACCAGACTGCACCAGGGAAAATTACCGACGCAAAAAAGCGGGGATCTTTACCTGTAAAGAGGTCTGCAGGATTGGCATATTGTATGTAGGTATTATCCGGATTCTGAATTTTCAGAGCGCCATTTCTGTTATCAACATATTCATACTGTTCAACCATATCAAAAGTAGGATCAAATCTTCCACCGTATCCTTCACCTGACCTTTTACTAAAAGGTTCCGTTCTCTGATCAAAGGCATGACCTTTAATAGGATAAAGAAATGCATCTACAAATATCCGTTCTTTATTGGCTGATGTCTCATCAAAAAACAAGCTATGATAATTTTTAACTTTGTCAGTATTCAAGTCATAAAGTTCATAAGGCCCTGATTGAATTAATGTTTCTGCAGCATCCCTTGCAGATTCCCAATAGTGTTTAGCTTCTGTCTGAGGAATGCCGATAATACCGTCCAGCTGAACCTGATCATAAGTTGCAATTGCAGCTGCATGAAGCATGGCCCTAGATTTAAATGCAAGTCCGGACCATTTGTTGAACCGGTAAACATTATTATCTGTCGACATAGTGTTTATAGCCTCGTCCATCTCCGTTTCTATGAATTTGTAAACATCTGAAGCTTTATCCCTGGCCTGATAAAGTTCTGCAGGTTTCGCAATCGGGCTTACTTCTGTAACGAGAGGTACACCTCCGTATCTTTGAGCAAGGGTAAAGTAGACGTATGCCCGCATAAATTTTAATTCACCTAAAGCCTGAGTTTTAGCCGCTTCCGTAGTAAATGCGGTAGCTGTGGGCATTTTTTCAATCATATTGTTTAAAGCACGGATGAACGTATAGCTCAATTTCCATGAATCAAAACTGTACTCTTCTGATGTATTTGCATCCTGTGTGCAGTTAACCATCTGATCGGTGTAATAATCCAGCCATATCCACCTTGAAAAATTCTCAAAAGGTATCTGACTGTACAAATAGGCCATGTGAGCAGTAAAGGCCGCCTGATCTGATAAGATCGCAGTTTCAGTTATTACGTCAACTGGCGTTTTATCGAGGAACTTTGTACATCCCGGCCATACTAATAACAAACCAGCTAGCAGTATCCTGCATATATATTTATATGTCTGTTTCATTGTTTCGATTATTAAAATGTAAGATTTAAACCAAAATTATAACTAGCCATTACCGGGTATTTATAACCATTTTCTGCGGAAGTTCCAGAGCCTCTGTGCTCAGGATCGAACATAACACCTTTCTTCTTCCATGTAACCACATTATAAGCATTGGTATATATTCTCAATTGTTTCGCTTTGATCATCTTAACCAGGGACTGAGGCAAAGTATAAGAAAGTTCTATACTTTTTAACCTCAGATATGCAACATCAACAGACCAGAAAGGTGAGGTCAGCTTATTTGGGCCGAAACCAAAACCATCTCTGGTAATCGGATACTTACCCGGAATCCATGGTGTACTAAAGTCCAGGGGATCCTGATGATGCCAACGATCAAGAAAGATTGTCAGAGAGTTTCTACCCCATGGTAACGGACCCTGTAATTGTTCCGTAGCGGTTTGGGAATAATTGGTTGCACCCTGAAGTACCATATTAAGTGATAATCCTTTCCATCCGCCCGTCATATCTAAACCATAATATATTTCCGGGTCCTCATTCCTGGTTATCGGGTACATATCAAGCTCATTAATCATTCCATCTTCATTCCAGTCCTGATATTTTATATCGCCGGGAAATAAAGCTGCATGACCGTTAGCATTTTGTACAGGTGCTGTATTTATCTCTTCCTGTGTCTGGAATTGTCCTACGTATCCGTAGCCCCAGAGAATGTTTACATTTCTGTCTTCATTTATGGTTCTCCAGTTTAAATAGGTGTTGGTTGCCGGGGCTTGTTCATTGTGGATCCATCTTGTCTGTGCATATGATATGTTGGTACGGACACTATATGAAAAATCACTAAACATTTTCGAATGGCCGACAGACAATTCGAACCCTCTGCTAAGATCGCTATTCAGGTTTTCCTTTGGAAAACTTGCTCCAAATTCTGAGGGCAAGGTTTCAGCTCTTGTGGTAAGAAGACCTTCTCTTTTTCGTTGAAAAACATCAAATGTCAAGTCCAGCAGACCTTTCCACAAGGTAGCATCTATACCAACATTGCTTGTCGTTGCAGTGTACCACGTAATATTCGGGTTAGCTAACCCCTTCGATACGGCACCTGAAGTAAGTGTCTTTCCATCAAAAACGTAATTAGAAGGGAAATTACTTCCATTTGCTTTGAAAGTACCTGCTGGATATGTATAACCAGGAATGAACTGAAATCCTCCGGCTCCGCTATCGTCGCCCATCACCCCATGAGAAACTCTGAGTTTCAGGTTGCTGATAAAGCTGAGGTTATCTTTTATAAATGACTCTTCGCTTATCCTCCATCCTAAAGAAACGGCTGGGAAAAATCCCCATCTGCTGTCAGCCGGGAACAAAGAAGATCCATCATAGCGGAAGCTGAATTCAGCCAAATATTTCGATTTAAAACCGTAATTCAACCTTCCCACTAAAGCCAGGTTCGCATCCAGTACCTTCATTACACCACTGGTGGCCTGATTATCTGTTAAGCCAGCGTTAAGCTGTTCAATTGTTGCTATGCTATAGTATCTCTGAGCCATAAATCCATCTCCATTTCCATCGCGTCTGTCCAGTAATAAAAGCCCTTCGACACTATGCGTGCCCTCTGAGAAAGTATTTTTATAGTTCAGAGAAAGCTGAGACTGAGTATAAATCCATTCATCAAAATATTTCTGCAGCCTTGTCGGGCTGTTTAAACCTGTAGGTATATATAAGCCTGAGGTTGTATTATATTTATACTCATTATATGCTTTTCTGAATAAGCTCTGAATGCCGTATTTTAAATCATAAGCAAATAATCCCTTAACCTGCAGACCTTTAACAAATGGAATATCGTAAGTCATTGACATTGTCGTCTGAAGACTTTTTGTACGGTATCTTCTATAACCAGTTAAATCCGAATTAATACTGGTAAGCGGATTTCTGTCGGCCTGGCCATCATAATAGTATGGCGCCGTATTATTTGCATAAATAGGTTCGTACGGTGGTTGCATCCAGACCTGTTTCATAAACTCAAATGATGAACTTCCAAATGGGTCGTTTCTTGTATCAAGGAAACCGCCGATTATTACATTGGCATTAAGGCCTTTAACAATATTTGCAGTCACATTTGAACGAAAATTGTACCGGTCGTAGTTCAATGAGTTGGTTTTATAAATTCCGGTCTCATGTAAATTTCCGACTGAAACAAAATAAGTAACCCTTTCTGTTCCGCCGCTAAAAGAAATGTCACTTTTATTCATCGGCATAGTTTCCTGTACTGTAAGCCCCCACCAGTCAACACTAGGATAGTTGGGATCCTGACCTGTGTACAGTTTATAATCGGGAAATGGCATTGGGTTACCTGCAACCAGGGCAGCTTCATTTTTCAGAATGAGATTATCAATTGAATTGGTAATTGCCCTTGGGAAGTCGGTCATTTTTTGAAAACCAAAGGATGAATTCACTGTTATTTCTCCTTTTCCTGCTTCCCCCTTCTTGGTTGTGATAAGCATAACCCCGTTGGCAGCTTTGACTCCATAAACTGAAGCAGAGGCATCTTTAAGGATAGATACACTTTCGATCTGACTAGGATCAATTCGTTGAAAATCATCACGTGGTACTCCATCAATCACAACGAGCATGGTTCCCCAACCCCTGATATCTATTCTGTTGTCGTAAAGACCTGGTTCACTACCTGCAGTAATAACTCTTAATCCGGGTAGTTTACCAACCATCGAGTTACTTAAATCGGGTGATGTAACTGCAGTTAGTTTTGCCGATCCCATTGAGGATACAGCTCCGGTCAGGTTGACTTTTTTCTGAACTCCGTAACCTACCACAACTACTTCGCTCAGCTGTGCCACATCAGATTCCAGGGCTACATTAAGAGTAGTTTTTCCGGCAAGGGCGACTTCCTGCATAATATAACCGATGAATGAAAATTGAATTTTTACAGAGGCATTTGGCGCTTCCAGGGTAAAATTACCTGATGCGTCCGTAATTGCTCCTATTGTTGTGCCCGAAATAATGACGTTCACACCTGGTAATGCTTCTTTAGTAGAAGCATCAGTTACTGTACCTCTTACTGTAATCTGCTGAGGGTTATCTATGAGACCAGATTTACCCTCAGCTAATCCTGCAGCCGACAGACAAAAGGTCTGGGATAATAACAGGATAACTGTCAGATTCAGATACAAGAGGATTTTGTATTTTCTCCACGGGGAAAAAATAGAAAAACAATTTTTTTTCATAATTTTTCAAGTTGTTAGTTAGAATTAGAGTCAAACATAATAGGCCTGCATGAGGTTTTAGGCGCTATATTGAATTAATAAATGATTTAAAAACCAAAAGGAAGCCTTCCTCCCTAGTTTACTGAATTTGTTTGTTCATAGGCAATTATTTTATACAATTTTTCAAATTTATTAAAATCCACTTCAAAAGCCTAATCGTTCCCTTTTTTTATGTTTTATTAACAATCCGGCAATTTTGCCCATGAAATAAGGAGGAGATATGCCAGGTGATTAAAAAAACAATAGACCCTTATGTGTTTAAAAATCAATAAATCATAACGTATTGAATGCTATATATGTAAAAATAAAAGAGAGAACTAATATTAGTTTCTGAGAAAACAAATAAATATATTTGTATTAACCAAGAAAAACGAATAAAACAGTTTTTAAAGTTACCCGACAGAAATTTAACACTTTATAAATTCCAATCATGCTGAGGTTTTTCCTTATCTATACAGGCTTACTGCTATCTGTTCCATCCTTCACACAGGATAGAACCCCCGAACTAATGCCGGTACCCCGGAGCATTAAATCAACTGCAGTCCGATATCGTATTACTAAGAATTTTACAATCGGGGTAACCGGTAATCCCGGCGACAGGGTTTATAAAGAAGCATCCCGGTCATTGCGCCGGCTGGATAACCGGATGGGATTTTTTTTCAAGCAGGGAAATATTACGACAAAGGACAATAACACTGGCGCAAGCTTACTTATTGAGGTGAAACGACCGGCTGAGCTAAAACTGTATGAAGATGAGAGTTATACATTGAATTCGGGTGCAAAACAGGTTAAGATTGTGGCAAACAGCGACCTGGGAGCAATCCACGGTCTGGAAACCCTTCAGCAATTACTCAGTGTTGATGGTGACGGATACTACTTTCCGGGTGTTGAAGTTACTGATGCTCCCCGTTTTCCATGGCGCGGTCTTCTGTTGGATATTACTCTTCACTGGATGCCAATGGATGTTGTGAAGCGCACATTGGATTGTATGGCAGCTGTAAAGATGAATGTCCTGCATCTGCACCTTACAGAGGATCAGATGTTTGGAATAGAGTCGAAAGTATTTCCACGCCTGCACGAAGTCGGAGCCGAAGGCAATTACTATACTCAGGAAGATATCAAGGAAGTTATTGCTTATGCAGATCAGAGAGGTATCAGGGTGGTGCCTGAGTTTGATGTCCCCGGTCATTGTACATCGTGGCTGAAAGCCTATCCTGAGCTGGCAAGTGTGAAAAGAGATTATGAACTGCAGCGCTATTTTGGTGTGTTCGACCCTTCTCTGGATGTTACAAAAGATTATACGTACGAATTTCTGGATAAGCTGTTTACGGAGATGTCACAACTTTTTCCTGATGAGTACTTTCACATAGGAGGCGATGAAAATACCGGGAAGGATTGGGATCGTAACCCGGATATAAAGGCTTATATGCAAAAGAAAGGCATGAAATCGTATCGTGAGCTGGAAACAGAATTCATACAGCGTTTGCTGCCGGTTCTGCAGAAAAATGGCAAGAAGATGATGGGATGGGATGAGATATTAAGGCCGGGAGTTCCTCATGATATTATGATCCAATCATGGCGTGGCACACAATCACTTGTCGAGGCTGCCCAAAAAGGATACACGGGATTATTATCCAGCGGTTATTATATTGATCTTATTCAGCCGACCGATTTTCATTACCTGGTCGATCCGGTACCTGCCAATACGGTCCTTACGGCAGAGCAGCAAAAGTTGGTTGTTGGCGGAGAAGCCACCATGTGGACCGAACATGTTACTCCTGAAACTGTTGACTCACGTATATGGCCGCGTACGGCAGCCATTGCCGAAAGACTTTGGTCAGCCTCAACAGTTAATGATGTGGATGATATGTACCGAAGGTTAGACCGGATAAGTCTTTTGCTCGAAGGTCTTGGCTCAACGCATATTAAGAATAAAGGTATGCTCATGCGCAGGCTCGCAGATTCATACGATACAAAAGCGCTGGAGGTTCTTGTTGACGTTATAGAACCGTTAAAAATTTATGAGCGCAATGCAGGTGATACAATGTACACTGTTTTTTCGCCATACACTAAAATTGCAGATGTAGCTACTCCCGATCAGAAAGTAGCACGCATATTCAGAAAGAACGTCTCAATCTATTGTGTTACAAGGGATGCACTGTTAGAAAAAGATATCATTGAACATCTTAAACTTTGGAAAGCGAATCATGCCCTTTTCCTCAAATTGATAAAGAGATCACCGGTACTGAACGAAGCAGCCAGCCTTTCCGAAAATCTGGCAAAGATAGCTGAAGTAGGAATCGAGGCAATCGGTTATATGAATAATCATTTTTCGCCGCCCACGGTATGGAAGAGTAAAAGCCTGGAGATCACAAAAAGGGCCAAGGAACAGGGCGGAAGATGTGAGCTGCAAGTGGTTACAGCCATCGAAGAATTAGTTAGCGCAGCAGTTAAGTGAAAAAAATTACCCTGGTTGATTTTGGTTTTATGATATCAACTCATACAATAAAAACTCTTAAACATAACATACTTTACTGAGATGAAAGAAGAAAAATTAGCCCTTTTGGGTGGAGAGAAAACAATTGACCATAGTTTCCCCTGGCCAATCTTTGATGAGGCAGAAGTGACTGCTGTTACCGGCATTATAAGGAGTGGAGAATGGGGCAACCCTAATTGTGATGGTTATGTGGCCTCATTTGAGAAAGAGTTTTCAGAGTTCTGCGGAACAAAATATGCAGCAAGTTGCGTAAATGGCTCCGTAGCCCTGCGTTTAGCCCTAATTGCTTGCGGAGTGCGCCCCGGCGACGAAGTAATTGTCCCGCCTTACACCTTTATAGCCACTGCTTCAATAGTTATGGAAGCCAATTGTGTTCCGGTGTTTGCCGATATAGAACCTGATACCTATAACCTCGATCCGGCAGCTGTTGAAAAAGCAATTACTCCGCGTACCAGGGTAATAATTCCGGTGCATTTCGCAGGTCAGGCATGTAATATGGATGCCATAATGGCTATCGCAAGGAAATATAATCTGAAGGTTATAGAAGACGCCTGCCATGCACACGGAGGTGAATACAAAGGGAAGAAGCTTGGAAGTATTGGTGATGCTGGTTGCTTCAGCTTCCAGTCATCGAAAAATCTTACCTGTGGTGAAGGGGGAATAGTAATTACAAACAATAAGAAAATTTTCGATCTGGTAAATTCCCTGCGCAATGTCGGGCGTGTTGAAGGAGGAGAATGGTACGAACACCATAACCTCGGATGCAATTACAGAATAACCCAGTTGCAGGCAGTACTATTATCTCATCAGCTAAAACGGCTTAAAGAACAAACTCAGTTACGTAATAAAAACGGATTATACCTCTCTTCCCTGCTTGAGAAAATTGACGGAATTTCACCCCTTACCCGCGGGCACGGAGAGACTCTGCATACTTATCATCTGTATATCTTCAGGTACGACAAATTGAAATTTAATAATCTGCCAAAAACTGAATTCGCAAAAATGCTGGCAGCCGAAGGGGTCCCCTCTTTTATGGGCTATCCGGAACCCTTGTATAAACAACCTGTATTTCAAAAAAAGAACATATTCTGTTATGCAATTCCTGAATATGTTGACTATAGGAATGTTTCCTGTCCTGTTACCGAAAAGGCCTGTTACGAAGAAGCGGTTTGGATCATGCAACAAGCTATGCTGGGAACGAAAGAAGACATGGATAAATTTGCACAAGCGATTCTGAAAATCCAGCGGATTGTATGTAAAACCCGTTCATAACCGGGAAAATAGTTTATAAAGAATTTTATTGCGATAATTTAACCTAAATATTATACAAGATGAATCAACCAGGTTTCAATGAAAGCAGCGGGAGATTGATTTCGCTGGATGCATTTCGTGGAATTACAATAGCTGCGATGATTTTAGTGAATTTCCCCGGTAACGGAAAGTATGTTTACGCACCCCTTAATCATACTCACTGGAATGGGATAACACCCACGGATCTGATAGCACCATTCTTTTTATTTATTGTAGGTGTATCCATTGCCTTTTCCTTTACAAAAAGGTTGAATGCCGGAATAAAACCTTCAAAAATGTACCCTAAGCTTATAAGCAGGGCGCTGAAGATTTTTGCGGTTGGTATGTTTCTGAATATTTTAGGATTAATTCCTGATTTTAATTTTGCTGATCTTCGCTATACAGGCACATTGCACAGGATTGCCATTGTATTCCTTGTCTGCGGTCTTCTTTTCCTTAATACAGGTTGGAAAACTCAGGCCTTTGCGGGAGCTGCGGTACTTATTGCCTATTGGCTTGCTATGACTCTTATTCCTACACCCGGTTACGGCAAAGTAATGCTTGAACCCGGAATTAATCTGGCAGCATGGATCGACAGTAAATACATGCCCGGAAAAATGTGGCAGGGTACCTGGGATCCGGAAGGGATATTAAGCACCTTCCCTTCGATTGTTACCGGTATCACAGGCATGCTTGCAGGGACATTATTATTGAAATTGAAATCACAGGAATACAAAGTAATCTATCTGTTTACATTCGGATTTGTATCAACTATCGTTGGTGTAATCTGGAATTGGGCATTTCCACTAAATGAAAATCTATGGACCAGTTCTTTTGTTCTGTTCACTTCGGGGCTTGCTTCTATGACACTTGCAGCCTCAATTTTTATTGTCGATATGCTTCAATATAAGAAATATGCACAATTTGGTGTGATATATGGTTCCAATGCAATAACAATTTATGTCCTGGCAGATATCTTTGCTTTGCTGTTTTATGGAATTGAAATTGCCGGAAGCAGCCTGAATGATCATTTTTTTAATTTCTTTACTTCAATTGGGGGCGCGCCGAAATTCGTAAGTATGGTTTATGCTTTAATCTATGTCGGGATTAACTTCATACCCGCATATATTCTCTTCAGGAAGAAAATTTTTATCAAATTATAACTGAAGTAGTTTTGTGTTTTATCATAAAAACTTTCACAACTTGTCGATTCGTAAAACGAATTGAACCATTTATTAAAGTATAATCATTATGAATTAAATCATTTATGAACCTATCAAAAGAGGGAAATAAAAATGGATATCTGTTATCAATAAGTATTATTGGTGCCCTATTCTTTATTTTTGGTTTTGTAACATGGCTTAACGGAATATTAATTCCGTACTTGCAAATTTCATGCGAGCTTACCAACTTCCAGGCACTGTTTGTAGCATTTGCCTTTTATATTTCCTATACACTGATGGCATTGCCTTCCTCCTGGATCTTAGTTAAAACAGGTTTCAAATCAGGCATTATGCTGGGACTGGTTATAATGGCTCTGGGAACCCTGATCTTTGTACCGGCAGCATTACTCCGTACCTATTCCATTTTCCTGGTTGGTTTGTTTGTAATGGGGACAGGCCTTGCCCTTCTTCAAACTGCTGTTAACCCCTATATCACTATTCTTGGCCGGAGAGAAACAGCAGCAGTACGTCTTAGTATTATGGGAATCTGTAATAATCTGGCAGGTGCTATCGGTCCTTTAATACTTGCCTATTACATACTGAATGATGGTGATGCTTTTGTTTCAGCTCTTAAAACAATGGATGCCACAGCTCAGTCAATGGCGCTAGATAGTCTGGCCAGACGAGTAATCGGCCCTTACATTGTCATGACGATTGTTCTTCTGGCATTGGGAATTCTGATTAAATTTTCTCCTTTGCCTGAGGTTGATGAAGAAATAGATGAAGCTGCTGATAATAAAACCGATACCAGGACAAGTATTTTCCAATTTCCCCATCTGATTCTTGGGGCGGTTGCTTTGTTTTTTTATGTCGGGGTCGAAGTAATTGCAGGAAATACTATTTTCACTTATGGTCTTTCACTGGGAGTTCCTATTGATTCTGCCAAATCCTATACAACTATGGTCATGATAACCATGCTGAGCGGATACGTGTTGGGTATCATATTGATTCCAAGGGTGGTTTCATATCACACCGTTCTTTCCCTATCAGCCATCCTGGGCATGGTATTCACTATTTCTGCAATATTAATTCCGGCGCAATTAACCATGACGCTGCCGGTTGTTCATATAAAGTTACCCTACACCATTATGTTTGTTGCTCTTCTTGGTTTATCAAATTCCCTTATCTGGCCTGCTATCTGGCCTTTGGCAATTCATAACCTTGGCCATTTTATAAAACCGGGGTCAGCAATGATGATTATGGCGATTGCCGGAGGAGCTATTCTCCCATTGATATGGGGTTATTTGTCAGATAATTGGTCTGCACAACTGGCATATTGGATGCTTGTTCCTGCTTACCTGATTATTCTTTTTTATTCACTCTACGGTTATAAGGTTCGCTACTGGAAATTATCAACCCTTTTATCCAGCATGGTTTAAGCATTCTGATATCTCACAGGAAAAAATTTTTATGTTTTGAGATGAACAATATCCCAGGTTCATTTGTTAAGTATTTTACCAGATTTTAGTTCAGAAATAAGTTGATTTGAATAAATATTTTTGCATTTTGACCTTTAATGTAGTAAATTGGTA
>Ga0209429_10001744_pt1 | contig 13174 bp, 11 predicted proteins | sample BarGraNGADG00212_3_FD_184493 | JGI IMG/M metagenome (GOLD analysis project Ga0209429, IMG submission 184493) | Arctic peat soil microbial communities from Barrow, Alaska - Barrow Graham LP Ref core NGADG0004-212 (SPAdes) (version 2) | ecosystem: Environmental > Terrestrial > Soil > Wetlands >... | reverse complement strand
CAGGACCCTGTCCGAGCCGGACTGGAGCGGCATGTGCAGACTTGGCATCACCGTGGGGGTCTCCGCCATCGCCTCGATGACGTCATCGGTGAAGGCCGCCGGATGGGGCGACGTGAAGCGCACGCGCTCCAGGCCCTCGATCTGGCCGCACGCGCGGAGGAGCTTGGCGAACGCGCCCCTGTCACCGAACTCGACACCGTACGAGTTGACGTTTTGGCCAAGCAAGGTGACCTCGATGACGCCCTGCGCTACCAGGGCCTCGACCTCGGCGAGGATTTCTCCCGGCCTGCGGTCACGCTCCCTTCCGCGTAGCGAAGGCACGATGCAGAAGGTGCACGTGTTGTTGCAGCCCACCGAGATCGAGACCCACGCGGAGGCGTGGCTGTCGCGACGCGCGGGCAACGTCGACGGGAAGACCTGCAGGGACTCATGGATCTCCACCTGGGCGGCCTCATTGTGGCGGGCGCGATCAAGGAGCGCGGGCAAGACGTCGATGTTGTGCGTGCCGAACACCACGTCCACCCAAGGAGCCTTGTCGACGATCTCGCCGCGGTCCTTCTGCGCAAGGCAACCGCCCACCGCAATCTGCATTCCCGGCCTGGCCGCCTTCACGGGGGCCAGCTGGCCCAGGTTTCCGTACAGTTTGTTGGCGGCGTTCTCACGTACCGCGCACGTGTTGATCACGATGACGTCGGCTTCGTCGGCGCCCGCCGGTGCGGCCACGTAGCCCGCGCCCTCGAGGAGCCCGGCCATGTGCTCCGAGTCGTGCACATTCATCTGGCAGCCGAGGGTCCTCACCAAGTAGGTGCGGGGCATCGCCGTTTGTACCACCGTGCTCATGCCTGCCCCGCGACGAAGTCCGCGCGAGTCTCGCGGATCACCGTCACTCTGATCTCCCCACCAAAACCAAAGTCCTTCTCAATCTGTTCCGCGATCGTCCGTGCCAGGTCGGCGGTGCCGGTATCGCTCACCTTTGAGGGCTCGACAACGACGCGCAATTCGCGCCCTGCTGCCATTGCGAAGACCTGCGCCACGCCCTCATGCGCGGTCACGAGCGCCTCAAGGGCCCCCATGCGCTCGACGTAACTCTCGACGTCCTCTCGACGCGCTCCGGGCCTGGAAGCGGATACCGCGTCGGCGATCTGGACGATGACCGCCTCCAGAGTGTCTTGTGGCACCTCGTCGTGATGGGCGGCTATCGCGTTCACAACGTCGGCCCGCTCGCCTGCCTCCCGCGCAGCGCGCGCTCCGAGTTGCGCGTGCGTGCCCTCGCGGGTTCCCGTCATCGCCTTGCCGATGTCGTGGAGGAAGGCCGCACGCTTGGCCAACTCCACATCCGCTCCCACTAACACGGCTATCGACCCCGCGAGCGTCGAGCATTCGACGAGGTGCGCGAGCACGTTCTGGTTGAAAGATGTGCGCAGCCGCAAGGCCCCGAGGAGTTCGAGGAGCGATGGCGGGATTGATCCCACACCCGCCTGTTCTGCGGCATCGAGCGCGGCCTCCATGGCCCTGCGTGGCGCATCTGCGGCGGCCTTCGCGTAGGCGCTTTCCACGCGGTGCGGCTGGATGCGTCCGTCTTCGATGAGTGCCTCGAGGGTCGCCGCAGCGATTTCCCTGCGCTCAACATCGAAGGAGGAGAGATGCACGGCGTTCACGCCCTCGTCGACAATCACGTTGACGCCAGTCAACGCCTCGAAGGCCCTAATGTTGCGGCCCTCCCTACCAATGATGCGACCCTTCATTTCCTCGGAAGGCAATTCGATGCGCGTCACTGAGGCTTGTGCGCTCGTGGGCGCCGCCTCGCGTTGCATCGCTTCGACCAGAACTTCCCGTGCGCGCTTATCCGACTCTGCCTTGGCCTTCTTGGCATGCCGATGCGCATCTCGGGCGATATCCGCCGAGACCGCTGCCCTGAGGTGCCCGGTCAGTTCCTCCTTCGCTTCCTCGACGGTGAGACCGGCGATGGTTGCGATAGCCGTTTCGTGCTCGGTCTCCAACTCGTCGCGTCGAGCGGCCAGTCTCTTTTCATCCCGAGCAAACGCCGCCGCGCGATCCTCGAGTCCTCGCGAGTAGGTCTGCACGTTGCGCTGGTCCTCGGCCATTTGCCGTTCACGCAACGCCACTCGCTCTTCTCGCTGTTGCGCCTCCGAGAGGACATCTTTGGCCTCGTCGCGAATCTGTCCAGCTTCGGTCCTGGCGGAGTTGCGCTCCTCGTTGGCTTCCTTTCGCGCACGGTTAACGACCAGCAGCGACGCCAAGAGCAGCACGAGCGTCGCAATTGTCGCAATATTCTGCACGGCGCTCCCTCCCTATGGTTCGGCTACCTTACTATCGGCACGGACCAAGTCTCGCACGACCCCGAACACCATTGAAGCGGGGTATCCCTTACGGCCCAGAAGCGCGGCGAGCCTTCGCACCTTGACCTCAGAATCCAGGCCCAACATCCGCTCCCACTTTGACTCGGCAAGGGTCCTTGCCGAGTCCCATTGGACATCCGCCGTGATGTGCTCGAGAGCAGATTCGATGTCCGTCTCGGTGAATCCCTTGCGTCGAAGCTCCGCCGCGATCACGCGGGGCGCCTGGCCGCGTTCCGTTTGCCTGGTACGCGCGATCATCGCGGCGAGCGCCCCATCGTCTAGCAGGCCCACCTCGATGTAGCGTGCGACGATCGCGTCGGCAATCGCGGGTTCGACGTCCTTCGCGACGAGCCTGGCCTTGAGATCGGCCGACGACCGTGGCGCTCGGTCGAGCATCGCCAGCGCCAAAGCACGAGCGCGCTCGGCAGGATCCGTCGTGGAGGATTCCTGCCGAGCGCGTGTTGTCATGACTCGAAGTTGGGCCTCCTACAAGGAGGACGCCTCCTTGGCCATGGCAGCTTCTATTGCAGCGTCACCGTTTGCGGCGTCACCGTTTGCAGCGTCGCCGATCGCGGCGGTGTTGATGGCCGCCGTGTCACGCTTGCCCTTTACGGGAACGTCGGCCTCTTCGGTCGCCGCAACGGGGCCAATGTTCAACTTGTTCTTGATCTTGGTCTCGATCTCGATCGCGAGTGCAGGGTTGTCCTTGAGGAACTGGCGGGCGTTCTCCTTGCCCTGACCCAACTGGTCGCTTTCGTAGGTGTACCAAGCACCGGACTTCTTGACAAAGCCGTGCTCCACACCGAGGTCGATAATCCCGCCCTCAGTCGAAATGCCGTAGCCGTAAAGGATGTCGAATTCAGCTTGCTTGAAGGGCGGCGCCATCTTGTTCTTGACCACCTTGACGCGCGTCCTGTTACCGACAGGCTCGTTGCCCTCTTTGAGGGTCTCGATGCGACGGATATCCAGCCGCACGGACGCGTAGAACTTAAGCGCCTTGCCACCCGTCGTCGTCTCGGGTGAGCCAAAGAAGACGCCGATCTTCTCGCGAAGTTGGTTGATGAAGATTGCGGTGGTGCCGGTGTTAGCAATGGCTCCCGTGATCTTGCGCAGCGCCTGAGACATGAGCCGCGCCTGGAGGCCCACGTGGCTGTCGCCCATCTCGCCCTCGATCTCGGCCTTCGGCACAAGGGCCGCTACCGAGTCGATGACCAGCACGTCGATTCCGCCTGACCTGATGAGGATGTCGGCGATTTCGAGCGCCTGCTCACCCGTGTCGGGCTGGGAGATGATCAGGTTGTCGATGTCGACACCAAGCTTCTTCGCGTATTCGGGGTCAAGCGCGTGCTCGGCGTCGATGAACGCCGCCACGCCTCCCGCCTTTTGCGCATTCGCGACGACGTGGAGCGCCACGGTGGTCTTACCCGAGGATTCCGGCCCGTAGATCTCGACGACGCGGCCACGCGGAAGCCCGCCAATGCCTAGGGCGATGTCAAGCGCGATCGATCCCGTGGGGATGACGGCGACCGCGCGGCGCTCGCTGTCGCCCATGCGCATCGCCGAGCCCTTGCCAAATTGCCTGTCGATCTGGCCGAGTGCCGCTTCGAGCGCCTTCGTCCGGTCAGGTGCCTGTGCCATGTGCTTGTCCTTCGTCGCTCGTGCCGGCTTGCGCTGGCTCTTGAACACCCGCTGGTGCGGTGTCGTACAGCACGACGCTATGACGCGCCTCTGACATTTGCGCCGGGGGCCCTCTCCTGGTGAGGAGTACCTCTGGCGCTACGTCTTGGGTACGACTGTAATCGAACGCGTGTTCGAACGAAAGCGACACGCCGTGTGCTTCACATCCGGGCAGGCACATCCGCGCGCGACACGTCAGCCAACCTCGCCCTGCGCGCGCCAACCACCTAGCGCCAACCACCTAGCGCCTAGCGCCTAGCGCCTAGGCGGAATCAGTCGCTTATCGTCCAGGCCCGACCTGACGGCAGGAGAGACGTCCATTTGATCGCACAGGGCGTGCCACACGTCGCGCGGCGCCACGCCACGTTCGAGAGCCTCGTTGGCCGTGAGCGAATCAAGGTTGGTGAGCGCGAGTTGCTTGCACAGCGTCGGCGCATAGGCATCGCCAAACGCCTCCACGACGGCCAAATGAAACTCCGACAACCGCACGTCGGACTACTGCTTGATCGACCGCAGCAGTTCGGGGACCGTGTCAGGGATGGCTGGCATGACGGGCATGCGCCTCAGGGAACGGGTGTCGATCAGGCCCTCGGCCATCTCGAAACGCACAGATACCTCGCGGAGAATGGCCGACATCGGAACGTCCAGAGCCAAGCAGATCGACGCGAGCAACTCGCTCGACGCTTCCTTCTGACCTCGCTCTACCTCGCTGAGGTACCCGAGAGACACGCGGGCATCGGAGGAAATGTCCCTCAAGGTCCTTCCCTGTCCGAGTCTGGCGTCGCGAAGCACGTCGCCAAGTTCATTGCGCAGGATAGGCATTCGTGCTCCCTTCATAAGGCTGGAATCGTGCATGTACTCTCCAACGCAGACTACATCAGTCCTGTTCCCGACCTGAAGAATTGCTACCGCGGATCCAGGGAAGACAGCGCCCGCGCAAGATGATCGAGCGCGACGTCGACGGCCCCACACATTACATCGTCACGATTTCCGTCGATGTGAACAGTCGTCACGCGATCCGCACCTGCGCCCACGACCGCGATCACCACTGTTCCCGGTTCGCGTCCCCCGTGAGGCTCTGGCCCCGCCACGCCCGTCGTGGCAACCGCGACATCGGCGCCGAATAGTTTGAGCGCTCCCCGTGCCATCGAAATTGCCACCGCGTGCGCCACTGGGCCCTCGCGTTCGATGAGAAGCGGGCTCACTCCCAAGGCGCTGATCTTGACCTCCGAGTGGTAGGCGACGATGCCGCCCCTCACCACCGCCGACGCTCCTGCGACAGACACGAGCGCCTCGCACACCTTCCCGCCCGTCAACGACTCGGCCGTGGCGAGCGTCACGCTGGCCCGTTTGGCGAGTTCGATGATGGCGGACGCGTCAGGAGCCATGACCGCCTTCGCCCATCGCCTCCGCCGTATCAACATCCGCCGTATCAACATCCGCCGTGCCAACCATTGAGTCTCCTGCGAGAGGCGCCGCGCGTCGTGCGGAGAACACGGGATGATTCATGGCGATCCGCCCGATGCGCCATGCGTAGTCGACGCCCGTTGCGACCGCAACCATGACCGACGCGTACAGCACCCACAGGCCGACGTTATAGACCCAGGCGGCCTGGGTCGGCAACAGCAACATCAAGATGGCAAGAACCTGGAGCGCTGTCTTGAGCTTTCCTCCGGCCGAAGCGGGGATCACCACGTCCCTGGCAACGGCTAACCGACCGATCGTGACGGCGGCCTCCCTGATGGCCACCACGATGACGGGCCACCACGGCGTCTCGCCCTGAACCGCAATCATGACCAGCGCGCCGAGCACGAGCGCCTTGTCGGCGAGGGGGTCGGCAAGTTTGCCAAAGGAAGAAACGACCTCCCACCGCCGCGCGAGATAGCCATCGAGCGCGTCGGTCGCGGCCGCGAGCCCGAACACAAGCCAGGCGATCCATCGCCATCGCTCCTGCGCGCCACTGTCGACGAGGAGGCACGCCACCATGACGGGAACGGCTACGAGCCGCATCACCGTCAGCAAGTTCGGAACCTCGCGCACCACGTCATCACCCTAGCGGCGACGCTACCGACCACGATGCCTTTGGGCGCGCACGTTCCCTGCATTGCCTGGGGAGACCGTCGCCAGGACTCGGCTCAGCCCAGCGGTTCTTCCCTAATAGGCGCTTCGCTCCGACGGCAGGTCGAACGGATTGTCGAACTCCTGGGGACGCGCCTCAATGAGGCCATCCATGAACGGAAGCCCCATCGAGGCGACGGCGGCGGCCGGCTGGGCCACGCCGAAAAGCCATCCCTGGCCGTACTTCCATCCGCACCGGGACAGGAAGTCGGCCTGAGACTCGGTCTCGATTCCCTCGGCGATCGTGGCGAGGCCCAACTCCCTTGCGAGAGCCCCGAGCGCCCGAGATACACGGGCACCGGAGGGATCCTCGGGAATCCCGGCGACAAAGGATATGTCGAGCTTGACGCCGGAGACGGGCAAGTCTCTCAAGTACGACAGAGGCGACACCCCCGTGCCGAAGTCGTCGAGAAGGATGGGGACGCCCGCGTTACGTAGCTCGGTGAGCTCGTGGCGAATGCGTGTGTTCGGCGCCACGAGTGAAGCCTCGGTGAGCTCGACGACGAGCCTCTGGGGACTCAGCCGGTATCTGGCAATCGCGCTGAGAACGGAGTTGGCGAATTCACTGTCTCCCAGTTGGTCCGCCGAGGCGTTCAGCGAGACCCACACGCCCTTCGCGGGAAACTCGGCGAGGAACGCGGCGGCCTGTTCCACGAGGGCGGTTCCAAGGTCGGTAGCGAGCTTGCGATCGTCGAGGAGCCCGAGGAAGGCCCCTGGCAAGAGCAGTCCGCGCGTCGGATGCTGCCATCGAACGAGCGCCTCGTACCCGACAACGCAGCGCGAGGCGAGATCCATGACGGGTTGATAGTGGAGGACGAGGTCACCGCGCTCGATCGCATGTGCGAGTTCGCCGCCGAGAGCCGACTGGTGGTCATTTGTCGATTGCATGGACGGGTCGTAGACCTCGGTGCGCGACTTTCCGAGCGCCTTGGCCCGATACATCGCGGAGTCTGCCGCGCTCAAGAGGCTGGGGGCACCACCTGCGACCGTGTCGACGTCGGCCATCGCGATGCCAAGTGAGCAGTGCAGGTTGAGTTGATGCCTCTTGACCTGAAGCGGTCTCTTGAGTCCCGCGTGGATTGCGGCCGCAATCTCGTAGAGCGCCTTCGAGCAATCGGGGTCCTGGACCACGATGACAAATTCATCGCCGCCGATGCGCGCAACGGTGCCGCGCCCCGCGGTGGCAGATCGCAATATCCCGGCGACGTGGACAAGAGCGCTGTCACCCGCGGCATGCCCAAAGCGGTCGTTGAGCCCCTTGAAACCGTCGAGGTCCGCGGCGATCACTCCCACCCTGGTGGTCGCGTCCGGCTGGTCGAGCACCTTCTGGAGCACCTCTTGCATGAGGGTGCGGTTGGCGAGGCCGGTCAACGGGTCGTGCATGGCCCTGTGGGCCATGAGTTCAGAGTGCAGACGGTCGTCGGTCGAGTCTCGGACCTGAACCACGTAGTGGTCTGGCGCGCCTCCCGCGTATCGCACGAGCGCGACGTCCAGAACGGCCCACACCACGTTTCCGTCGGCCCGCACGTAGCGCTTCTCCAAAGAGAAGTGGCTTTGCAAGCCGTCATAGAGTCGCTGCAATTGCTCGCGTTCCGCCTGGACGTCGTTCGGGTGAGACAGGGCGCCAAATGGCGTCCCCCTGAGCGCCGCCACCGTGGCGCCCATCATCGTCGCAAAGGCTCTATTGACGGCCATCAGGCGCCACTCGAGATCGACGAGGGCCATGCCGACCGGGGCGTTCTCCATCGCCCTGCGGAACTGGGCGTCCGAGCGGTTGAGCGCCTCGGCCGCCTCCTGAAGGCCGGTCGTGTCCATGAGCGTTGTCACCGTGGCCGAGTCGCCGTCCACGGCGTCGGGCACCGTGCGAGATTTGACCTGAAGCCATCGGACGTCCTCGTTGCCGCGCCGCCCTGGGACGCCGATGACGCGGGGCTTGTCGTCGTCGCTGCCAGGGGTGAATACCTCGTGCACGAGCAACGGCCTGCCGTATTCGTCGACGGCCCTGAAGGGAAGCATTCCGAGCGGCGTGCCGAGTACCGCGCTCTTGTCGACGCCCATCATGTACGCGGCCATGTCGGTCAACACGACAATCTCGCTCGTGCGAGAGGTGATCAGGACCCCGTCGCGTGCAGAGGACAGGATGGCTTCAAACTGCTTGCGCATGCTTTGCTCTTTGCGGAGCGCGGCATCACGGGAACGACGGACGCGTCCGGAACGGACGAAGGACACGAACACCAGCGCGAAGGCCACGAGGACGAGCACGGCCGCACCAGTAGCCACATTGGGCCTCTGGAGTAGCTCTAGGAGTCCTCCCATGATCCATCCTCGGAATCACTGGCGTACGATTCACCCACCGTATCCGAGGATGCGCCTCGCAGAATAGCCAGCGTGGACGCCAACTCGTCAGGAGTGACGAAGACCTCACGCGCCTTGGATCCTTGAGAGGGACCGACAATCTCTCGACTCTCGAGCAAGTCCATGAGCCGACCGGCCTTGGCGAAGCCGACGCGGAGCTTCCGTTGCAGCATCGACGTCGACCCCAATTGCGTCGTGATGACGAGTTCCGCCGCGGCGAGCAACTCGTCGAGGTCCGCGCCGATGTCCGCGGCGACCTTGGCCTGATTGCCGACCGTGATGACGTCGTCCCTGAAGTTCGGCCGAGCCTGCTTCTTGACGTGCTCGACGGCCGCGTGAATCTCGCTTTCGGTCACCCACGCGCCTTGGACGCGCATCGGCTTCGACTCCCCCATGGGGAGGAAGAGGGCATCGCCCTGGCCGATGAGCTTTTCCGCGCCAGGAGTGTCGAGCACGACGCGGCTGTCCGCGAGAGAGGACGTCGCGAAGGCCAGGCGCGAGGGCACGTTGGCCTTAATGGTTCCCGTCACGATGTCGACCGACGGCCGCTGCGTCGCAAGAACCAAGTGAATGCCCGCGGCGCGCGCCAGTTGGGTGATGCGCTGGATCGAGTCCTCGACATCACGAGGGGCGACCATCATGAGGTCGGCAAGCTCGTCGACGATGACCAACAGGTACGGATACGTCGTGATGCGACGCTCCGAGCCTGGCAACGGCTTGACCTTGCCAGCCCGCACGGCCTTGTTGAAGTCGTCCACGTGCTTGTAGCCGAACATTGCAAGATCGTCGTACCTGGTATCCATCTCCTTCACGACCCATTCGAGGGCCTGGGCGGCCTTCTTGGGGTCGGTGATGATGGGCGTGATGAGGTGAGGGATTCCCTCGTACACCGTGAGCTCGACGCGCTTGGGGTCCACCAGGACCATGCGCACCTCTTGAGGCGTTGCCCTCATGAGGATCGACGTGATCATCGAGTTCACGAAGCTCGACTTGCCCGCGCCGGTCGCGCCGGCGACCAGCAGGTGAGGCATCTTGGCGAGGTTCGCCATGACGTAGCCGCCCTCGACGTCCTTGCCGATGCCGATCGACATCGGGTGGTCATTCTTGATGGCCACTTGGGAACGCAACACGTCGCCGAGCGAGACCGTCTCGCGATCAGTGTTGGGAATCTCGATGCCGATCGCCATCTTGCCTGGGATGGGCGAAAGGATGCGGATGTCGGGGCTCGCGACCGCGTACGCGATGTTCTTGGCAAGTTGCGTGATCTTCTCGACCTTGACGCCCTGGCCGAGCTCGACCTCGTAGCGCGTCACCGTCGGGCCACGCGTGAAGCCGGTGACATGCGCATCCACCTGGAACTGCTCAAGCACGCTCGTGAGCGACTCGACGACGCGGTCGTTCGCGGCGGAACGCGTCTTGTGAGGCGCGCCGGGCTTGAGGATGGCCGGATTGGGAAGCACGTAAGGGTTCGAGTTCTCGAGTTCGCCTTGCTCCCCTACAGGCACCACCGTGGTGGGAGGCGCCAGCCGCTCACCATGGACCGCGAGCACCGCGGTACGGGCCGCGAGCGCCGTCGCGTCGGCGTCGTCAAGCGCGTCTCGCTCCGCATCCCCCGACGGTGCGTAAGGGTTGGGAATGCCACCGAGCGGAGTGCCGTGGCGAGGGGATCCGTAGAGCGGGGTGGGCGCGCGCGGGTCCTCTTGAGTCGAGGGGCCGCTGTCGTAAGGAGAAATCGGCGGTTTGATGATCGCGTCAAAGTCGCCGTACTTGCCGCCGCCGTCCCGTAGGGCCGGACTGGCAAAGGGTTCGTCGGCCTCGTAGCCGTCGAGTTTGCGCCTGGCCTGCACACGCTCCTTGAAGCTCGCGCGCTTACGGGGCTCGAGCGTGCCGTGCTCGGGAAGGTCCAACTCTTCTTCGTCGTCGGCGTATCCCCCACGCCCAGACACAGCGCGCCGCGCCTGCACCACAAGGAACGCGATCACCTCGCGCAGAGGCTTGCCGACGATGAAGAGCACGAAGGCGAGCCCTAGCAGCACCAACACCGTGATGGCCAGGCCAGGAGTGAGCAGGGCCGCGAGCGGAGTTCCGACAAGGAAGCCGAGCACGCCTCCCGCCTTCTGCACCAGCTCGAGGCCGTCCGAGGGCGACGGTCGGTGATTCGCGATGTGGATGATTCCGGTGACGGCAAGCGCGAGCAGCACGGATCCGAAGACGATGCGGTAGTTTGCGTCCCCCTCCTCCGGGGCTCGGAACAGGCGGATCGCCATCGCGACAAGCAGTACGGGCAGCGCGATCGCAAGCACGCCGAACGTGCCCGCCGACAGGCGGTGAAGGAAGTGTCCAAACCAGTTGCCGAGTTGGAACCACTCGCTCGCGGCCACAAGGATCGCGACGATGATCAGGCCGAGGGCGAGCCCATCCCTGCGCACCTCATGCGGAACGTCGCGCGCGCCTTGACCAAGCCTTCGCACCCCGCCTCCAACGAGGCGAGCCGAGCCCGAGCCGACGCCCTTCAGGGCGCGAACGGGCCACGCGGAGGTCTGCCGCCTCCCGCGCGTGGGCTGCCTTCGGGTGGTGTTTGACCGTGCGGGAGCGCGCCTCGCCGAATTCGACGAGGAGGAGCGGGAGCGTGAAGGGCGTGACTGTGCCATGGTCACCCCAGGCTACGTTGACGCGCCCACGTAGAGGTGGAGCCACGACGGGGCGCGGGCAGACGGGTGAGCAACCCCGCGTGTATCACGAAGGCGCCGTGCGGTGGAGTCGGGGTGCGCCGGTCGGCGCTGGTGACCATTCGGGAGCGTGCTGCGCCTCTCAGTCGGCGCTGGTGACCACTCGGGAGGGTGCTGCGCCTCTCAGTCGGCGCTGGTGACCATTCGGGAGCGTTCCACGCCTCTCAGTCGGCGCTGGTGACCACTCGGCGCGCTCGCGACCCCGTCCGGCGGCGCAGCAACCCGTAACCGACCACGATTCCGGCGACAATCAGCAACGCGACCGCCCCGCCCACGGGGATCTGCCATGACTCAGTGCTCGCGTGCCACTCCGGGTGCTGCGCGACGAGCGAGTGCCAATCGCGCCAATTGCGGATGTGCACCACGAGTGCGAGGACCGTCGCTGCAACCATTGCGGACCCCGCGCCTGCCGCGAAGCGCCGCACCGATGAGGCCGTGTAGTCGGGCACGAATTCCCCACGCCACACAGTCAGGGCCGACCACCAGGCGATCGCGGCCGCGGCGATCAGGGCGAACTCAATCACGCCCGCGATCGCCCACTGCCACACGGACAGGGGCGGGGCCCACTCGAGGATGCTGCCGCCGTCGGACCCGCGAATGAGCGTCGCACCAGAGACCCTCACTGCGGTGACGCCCCCGAGGATCGCCAACGCCGTCAGTATCGGGGCCACGAGGCCGAGCGTCGCCGCGATCGCGAGTCTGACGCCCCTTGGAAGGCCGGTCGCGGAGACAACGGACGTGCTCTCGTCGTTCACTGCCATCGCGGTCCCCCTCGTGGTGCGCCCGCCAGTGCGGGCTCGAAGTATGAGGCTAACCCGGCGCGCGGCAAAACGTGAGCGGTCAAGTAGTAGCCACTCGCGGCACACGACGGCGAAAGCGCCTAGAACCAGCCGAGTTCGCGCAGTTCCGCTTCCGAGATGCCCATCGCGTGGCCGACCTCGTGTCCGAGTACCTTGAGCACGCGAGCCGGAACGTCCTCGCGGCTCGCGCACGCCCACAGGATGGGCAGCCGATACAGCGTGATGGTGCCCGGCATCGAGCCCGGCACGCGACCGCCATGCGCCGTGACGGGAATCCCGCGATACAAACCGAGAAGCGTCGTCCCAGGGCGCGTGGCGCCGGGCGCGGGCGCGTCCTCAACAAGCACGGCGAGTTCCTCGAGGATCGGAGCGGTCCACTCGGGAAGCGTGTCCATCGCGTCCCGCACGAGGTCCTCGAACTCCTCGTGAGACATCGCCACCGGACTCATCGGCCTTGCCCTTTCGCCGGCCGACGGCGCGCACCGCTGGTGCGTCTCACACGCGGCGCGCATCGGCGCTGGAGGGAAATCATGGTCCTGCAAGGCTACGTCGCCAAGCGCGGGAGCCGGACAGCGGCGGTGCCCCGACGCCCAACGCTCCCCCCGCCGCACTCGGCGCTCATGGCCACTCGCTGACGCGCGACGCACCCTGCGTGACCATCACGCCCACTCGCCGACGCCCTGCGCACCCTGCGTGACCGCCACGCCCACTCGCCGACGCCCTGCGCACCCTGCGTGACCGCCACGCCCACTCGCCGACGCCCTGCGCATCCTGCGTGACCGTCACGCCCACTCGTTACGGCCCAGTGCACCCTGCGTCAACATCACTCCCACTCGGTGACGCCCGGCGCATCCTGCGTGACCGTCACGCCCACTCACGGGGCGAATCCCCGTGGGCAACCCGGACTGAGTGAACCCGGCGCCTTGCCGGAGGGTTGAGCACACCCAACCCCCACGCGGCGCGACGTCGCTTCCGAGGGGATCAAGCCTGACCGCCGTGAGGGAGCGACGTCGGGCCGCGCACCAAGGCGACGCAACGCGAGAACCCAGCCCAGCCCAATCGTCGGCCGTCCCCGGCATCGGCATCGGCATCGGCATCGGCATCGGCATCGGCATCGGCATCGGCCTACTCGATG
>Ga0209429_10001743_pt1 | contig 13177 bp, 11 predicted proteins | sample BarGraNGADG00212_3_FD_184493 | JGI IMG/M metagenome (GOLD analysis project Ga0209429, IMG submission 184493) | Arctic peat soil microbial communities from Barrow, Alaska - Barrow Graham LP Ref core NGADG0004-212 (SPAdes) (version 2) | ecosystem: Environmental > Terrestrial > Soil > Wetlands >... | reverse complement strand
TGATCACCGGACGCACAAAGGCATTCAGGATGCCCAGCAGCAAGGACGCCACCAGCAGGCTGATGAAGCTGTCATACTCGAGGCCCTTCACCACATTGACCGCCACGAGCACGGCCAGTGTGTTGATCAACCAGCGTTGAAAAAAGGATTTTAGCGCCGAAGTTTCCATCGCAACTCAGCGAAAGTCTAACCGGATATTATCGCCGTTGCCAAGCCCCGAATCTAAGGATGGACAAATCATGAGGATAGCCTGGCAGCCGCCCAAGGATTTGTTCAGTCTAGCGTTCTAATTATCTAATTACAAGCGTCTTATGAAGATCTCTGCCGAAGCCCGCAGATGCGATCATCTCCGCCCAGGGCCCGCAAAAATTATTAAAATTGGTGATGGACTGTAAAAACAGCAAGGGGCACAATACCGTCTGTTCACAGACGAGAGCCAATTCTCCTCTCCTTAATCAAAATGAACGGAGCATCTTATGAATCCAAAATTTTTGGTTTGGCCTTGAACACAACCCATCCGCACTTTGACCGTGACTCGGCAATCCCCGTCGGCGGCTTTGAATCGCCGCCGGGGTTGAATATTCCGAGTGCAGGAGCACTTTAATTGTATGACATTCAAACGCTCGATGCTCGTGTTGTTTTTCGCTGCAAGTCTGGCTTGCACCGTTGCCGGCGAGACCGTCTATTTCCTGGTGGGACCGCTACCGAGAATTCGGGATCTCAGGGAATCATACGTTCTTCCTTTGTCCAAAGAAGAGGACATCAACTACGCTCGCTATCTCATTTCGCGAAACCAGTTGGGTTTTTCGGAGGGTGATAGGGCCATCGTTGGAGCATACGTTACGGCCGGAATGGATGGCATTAATCGCAATTACCTGGATCCAAGATTTCCTGGGTGGTCTTGGCACGTCAGCGAGTTTGGTGGTTTCGCTGAAATTACAGCCGAAATTCTCGATGGTGGTCCCGATCTACTGGAGAACTCGTTCGATTGGGCGCATCAGACAGCTGGAAAGTATGCAATCGGATTCTGGGCTTTCACCGTCGTCAGGGAACTCGGGCCTACGCCGCTGTACCTGTCCATCGTTCCGGATGGGGATAACCTTCAATTGTACTGGACCGGTCTGGGCACCAACTACGTTTACACGCTGGAAGGCAGAGATTCTCTGGCCAGCACCAACTGGTCAGCCCTCCCAGACGCTTCTTGGCCACAGCAGACGAATCATTGGACTCTGGCAAAGGCTGACGCGAGTGCGCGCTTGTACCGCGTACGGGCAGAGGTCTTGCAGCCGTAAGCCGATCCAGCTATGAAAGCGCAAATCCCTTTGCTTAAATACTAGCCAAAGAAATTTGAAATTTCGACCGCGGATTACGCGGATTTACGCGGATCAAAATGGGATTTATTGACCCTCATTATCCGCGTTTATCCGCGTAATCCGCGGTCAAAAATCTGAGAGGCATTTTTACGAGATTAGCCGCAGTAGAATCCAAAGAACAGGTCATTAGTAAGAAAGAGGTTCCGGGACGTCGCGCGGTCCTTGGGTTGCGGCATCGCCGCGCTGGGGCTGCTGGTGAATGTCTCCGGTCAGGAGGGAGCCAAAACGGCGCCCCTGGACGGCGATCCGCATCGGGTTGGTTGGTGGAAGTTCGAGGAGAGTGCTGGCAAAAATGCCGCGGATTCCTCCAAACAGCCTCATGCCGGCACGCTGGAAGGCAGTTTGTCCTTTGACACACATTCAGCCCCTGATCGCACGAGTTTGCATCTTCAACTAAAAACGGTTTATGACCATCAAGCGGGCACGCTATCTTCCCGGCGCCATCGGCGGCGAATTCGAGATGCGCATCGCGTTCAGGGTGTCAGCGCCATCACGGTGGCCGCCTGGTTCGCCCTGGCCCTGCCTGCTGCGACGGCTTTCGTGGCCGGCGCCCAAACCGCAAAACTCCGCCCCCCCGTCGTGCCAATCGACAACCACCTGGAGAACCATGAAACCAATGCAAACCATCCTGATTGCACTGCTCCTCACGATGCTCAGCCTGCGGGCCAATGCGGAGGGTAAGACCCCTACGCCGCCCGCGGCGCCGCCCGCGTTTGAAATTCGCGGCACTTTGCCGTGGCACAACTTTCTTTCAGGTCCCAGCGCGTGGAACGAGGCCGATTACCGTGCCTACCTCGACGATCTCAAGGCGCGCGACCTGAACTTCGTTGGGTTCCACTGCTACACCGGTGGCGCCGAGCGTTACGCGCCCTATGTCGAGCCCATCATCCGGCTAAAATATCGCGACCTGCTTCCGGAAGCGGGCTTCGACACCTCACTCACGGCCCGCTGGGGCTATCGACCGCTGGCGGTTCGCGACTTCGCTTTCGGCACCGGCAAGCGGTTCCGTCTGCCGCCCGGCGCGCGGGCATTTGGCGCGGACGTTGCGGTCAGGGCCCAAACCAACGCGGACCGCTATGAAAAAGCGCACGACCTGATGAGAAAGGTGGTTTTGATGGCCCACGCACGGGGCATTGCCGTGGCCATCGGATTCGAGTTTGGCGTGCATCCACCGGAACTAGCTTCCCTGGTCCCGCCGGAGTCACGCATCGCCGGCGCCATGCTGCCCGACCCGACGCATCCGGCGAATATCGAGATTCTTCAGTCCGCCTTGGACGACATTCTAACCGAGTATCCGGGCGTGGATTGGGTCTGGCTGTGGCTGCACGAGCATTCGATGTTCGTCGCCCCACCCAAGCTGGCGGGCCGCTTTGGCGCGTTCTACCACGCCGAGAAGGCCAGCTTTGCCGACGCGTCGGACGAACAGGACGTGTTCACCGGCGTCTGGGCGCTGGCTCAAATCCGGCAGGTTCATGACTACCTCGCCCGGCACTCGCCCACGACGAGGCTGGTCATCGGCGGCTGGGGCAACGGCCGACAACTGCCTCCGGTATTGCGTGGCTTGGACCGCGCGCTCCCGACGAACGTGGTGTTTGCCTGCCTTAATCCGGGGATGGGCGCGGCTGGCCATGTGCCAGCGCTAAACGAGATCGCGAAACACCGTCAGGTTTGGTCCATGCCCTGGCTCGAAGGTGACGCCTGGTTGTGGCATCTGCAATTCCGGGCGGAGTCCGTCATGGAGCAGGTCAAGGCGGCGGATGCTGCGAAATTGGCTGGCGTGGTGGCGATTCATTGGCGCACCGAGGAAGTTCGTCCGAACCTCGAAGCATTCGCGCTGACCGCAAACGATCCATCCCACGCTCCCACGGCTGAGGAGTTTTATCGCCGCCATTGTGCCGAGCGCTACGGCCCGGCCGCGGCGGACGAACTCGCGCGGCGGCTGCTGCGGTTCGAGCAGGAGAAGCAGCTCGGCTATCTCAGTTCGCCGGAGTATTACCCCTATGAGCCCAAATGGGGCCGCGTTTCGACGGCGCTGTCCGTTCAACTGCGCGAAGCCATTGGCCTGCTGGCCCGGTTGAGAAACAACACGCCGGACGCGGCGCACCGCGCCAACCTCGACTGGCTGGCCGACAATTTAAGGTTCACGCTGTTGCTTGATGAAGTCGGCCGGAAGATCGAGCCGGCTTACGCCCTGAAAGAGAGGTTTCTGGGGGGTGACGTGGAACCAGGAACGCTGGCGAAGGAAGCCCAGACCGCGCGCCAGGCATTTGCCGCCGCGCCCGTGGAGGCACTATTCCGAACCTTCGCCCGACGCGTCCGGTCGCGCGGCGAAATGGGCGAACTAAGTGCGCTGAACCAAAAACTCTGGCTTCAGTGCCGCGAACTGGACCGGTTTCTTAAACTCTACGAACAAACCCCATGATATTTCCCAATCCGCTATGTGGCATCGTCCCGCCGGCGGCGTGAATGGCGGCGCCGTTTTTGCGCTTCGCCGCGCCCGAGCGGGAGCGGGTGCGCGCGGTGTTGGTGGGATTGGACCTTTTACCCGCTGCCGCCCGCGAGCCCGCTACGGGGTAGCGTTACCATGTCGTACGCGACACCTGAAGCAAACCTGCTTTGCGCGCCATGGACATGCCGGCCAGGCTGATGACCATGGACTTTGGGGTGAAAGATATTTCCGCCGATGGCGAGATCACCTACACAATGGTTTTCAGCGACGCCACCGTGGCCGCCGACACCAACACCCCGCCCGCCATCGCCGCCGCGATGAAATCCTCCCTCGCCAGCGTTCGCGGGATGACCGGCACCGGCCGGATGTCCAGCCATGGAATTGTCAAAGGCGTCGAAATAAAGCTGCCTGCCGCCGCCGACCCGCAACTGAGCAAGACCATGGTTCAGATGAAAGAATCTTTTTCCAGCTCTTCAACCCCGCTGCCCGACGAAGCCGTCGGCCCTGGCGCAAAGTGGGAATACCAGACCCGGATTAAGTCGCAGGGCATGACGATTGACCAGACCATGAATTACGAACTCATCGCCATTGAAGGCGACCGCCCACCTCCGCAGCACCATCACGCAGAATGCCGCCAACCAAAAGATTCAAAATCCCGCGATGCCCGGCTTGAAAGTTGACCTCACCAAAATGACCGGCAACGGAACTGGCAGCAGCACATTTGACCTGGGCCGCATCATGCCCGTGTCGGGAACCCTCGCCGAAAAGACCGAAGTGGTCATGAACATGAACGTCGGCCAGCAGAAGCAGACCATGGACATGAAGATGGACATGAACATCACCTTCGAATCGAAGTGAACCGTTCCGGTGTCGCGACATCTCGGCGAAGGCGTTTTAAGCCCTAATCGGCCTGGCGCAGGAGCCTGATGCTTTCGGCGGTAGCCACAAACCTTCCGTGCGGGCACTTTGCCGTTCCGTGCGAGCCAACTTCCGGTTCGTGCGGGCAAAAATCCATCCGTGCGGCCATTTTTCGATCTGTGCAGGCAAAACCACCGGTTTTTGACGGTTTTGGCGAATGGAGACGGGCAAAAAGAGACAGTTGCCTTGTTGAGACCGATGCGCGAAGACTGCGAGTGGGCGACGCGAGCACATAGGCGTGACATTATTTGGCACTTTGGACGGACGGCGCGCAGTTTTGCCGCGACATCGCGGCGAAGGCGTTTTGACTGCCAGCAAAACTTCAGTTCGATGTTCCAGCAGGTTTTTGCGGAAGGGACATTTTCGTTGCGTTTGCCACCATATTGATTCGGTTCATTTGTTCCTCGCGGTAAGTATTTATTTGTTCCGGGGTGAGAACGCTTCCAAGAATTTTCAACTTCTCTTCAAGTTGTGACTTTTGCAACTCGACGACCATATTGGCAACATCCGGCACATGGCCGCTCTTCAAGGCAGCGGAGATTGCTTCCGGATTCAGGTTATCCGGTTCATTCAAATTCATTTGATAAAATGCCGCATGGATTTGTTCTTGTTGCGCTTCGGAAAGACTAAAATCGTCAGCTATCACGGCCGCCTCGCCTTTGGCGGAATTGTCAGCGGCGGTGGTTTTCTCCGCTTGCTGGTAATCCGGGTAGGCTGCCAGTTGTTCGGGTGTGAGCAATGCTTTGATTTCGGCTTCATAGTCCTCGTCTCCGGCCATTGCTTGTAGTTGTTCCAATGTCAATTTGTTGCCAGTCATCGAGTCCATGGTCATTTGAATTCGGTTGTGGATATGTTTCTGCATGATGTCGCTGATGACTTGCGCCTGATCATCCGTGAGGTTGAGCCTTTTTTTCATGCGGCCGAGCCGGGCTTGTGCATTCTTCATATTCCCCTTCTCGGCCATGGACAATCCTGACGCCATCGCGTTGGTTAAATAATCCGGGATCTTGCCGTTTTGCTGGGCGAGCGTGGACTTCAACTTGGCAAGTTCGCGGGAATTCGCCTGGGCTGGGACAACTTGTCCACGCAGTCTTAACAATTCGTTGAACTGCGCTTTGGACAAGGCTTGCGAATCCTTGACTTGGGCGATTTGGTTGGAAAGACGTTCGTTATCAGCCTGAAGTTTTGTCAACTGTTCGGCCAGCGGCGCTTGTTGTTGCTGGAGGGTTTGGTTTTGCTCGCGCAATTGAGCGGCTTGATGCGCTTCGTAAATTCCTGCTCCGGCAACAACGGCGAGCGTGGCAGTGATGAAAGTTTTTTGGATTATAGTCATGGCAATGGTTTTGGTGGCGGCAATTATGGTTGAAGTGTGAGCGGCAGTTCCAGCAAGCACGGCGGCGGCGGAAATGGCTGCCGCCAGTCCAATCGGTGCGGCTTGGATGGCATTGGCGGAAATGACGACGACCAGTCCGCTCGCGCCGACGGTGACGCCGCGTTTGGTGAAAAATTCTTTGAGCCGTTCGACGGCGCGGCTGACGCGCTTTTGCGCGGTGTCGTCGCTGACGCCAAGCGCGAGGCCGACGGCGCGGAAATCCTGGTTCTTGAAATAGCGCAGCAAGAGAGCTTCGCGGTCTTCGTCGCCGAGACTGTCCAGGGCTTCATCAAGCACGGGGCGGATGCGTTCCCAGTCGGGAGCGGATTCGGAATTGATGAGGAGTTGTTCCATGGCCTGTCTTTCGTTCGCGAGCCGACGGCGGGTGTCGCGCAAGTGGTTGAGTGCCGCGTAACGCGTGCTGCGGTGAAGCCAGCCGACGAGAGAACCCGTCATTTTCTCCGCCAGCGGTCGCGCTTTGTGGGCGAGGTCGGTGAAGACGACTTGAGCGAGGTCGCAAGCGAGGTCGGGCGAATTCACCTGCCGCAGCGCGGCGAAATAGACGAAGTCCGTGTGGCGTGTGACCAGTTCACGGAAGGCGGCTTCCTCGCCGCCTTCGGCGTAGTCGCGGAGCAGTTGGACGTCGGACTTTTCGTGCATCTCAACCATTAAACAACCGCGCCACGGAAAATCCGACAAAGTATTTTCAATGAAGATAAACTAAGAATACCTCAAATCCCTCCAGCCCATTCCCAGCCCCTACCTGGTAAACGGAGAGTTATCCGCCGCCGCCAAACGGGGAAAGCAAGTCTTTATGAATCGTGCGGTTGGAATTAGTTTCAGGGCCGCCCCGATCATTTTTTTGATTCGGTATTCGCCGCGTCTTTGTCTTCGACGACGGTCAGTTGGACCTGCGTTTGCTGGTCGGCACTTGAGATCACCACGCTGGCGGTGCGGTTGCCTTTCTGGTAGGTGAGCATCGATTGCTCACCTTGTTTAAGGCTCATGGCTTCGGTCCAGCCCGCCGCGGTCATTTTATCTTTGAACGCGGCCAGCACTTTCTCAGCGCCGGTTTTGGTCGTCAGCGTCACATTACAGCCTTGCGGCATGGTCACGGAGGCAAGAACCGTGGCTCCCTCCGGCACATAGACATCCTTCGGAAAGGTGTCCGGAATCTGGGTGCCCCCGCCCCCGGAATAAGTGGCGGTGCCTTCCTTGGTCTGGACCGTGACTTTGCCGTCCGCCAGGTTCATTTTGATCCCTTGGCCGGCCAGTTTGGCTGCGACGATTTGCTCAGCCGCCGAGTTGCGGATTTGACCCATTCCGCCAATCCCCTGCCGCGCACCCACGGTCAGGGCCCCCACCACCAAGCCAACCAGCGCGTAGATCACGATCACGGCCACGACGGAGGTAGCGGTATAGGCAACGGCCTTCTCAGCCGGGCAGGCCATTAACGACAGCAATCCCAGGTAAAGCAGGTAAATCCCATAAAGACCCGCCAACAGCCCCAGCGGCGCCAGGATCGGCAAGATGCTCAGAATCCCCGCAACCAACGCTGGCGTCCAGGCATAGGCCGCCACTTTGAAGGCGTTCAGGTCGTTCTTGGACGCGCCAAAAGTCGGCGCCAGGGCGTCAATGACCTTGGCCACGATGAAAATCCCCGCCAAGGTTAACCCATACGTAAGAACCGCGCTCACCAGACCGCTGATGATGGGTGTCCGATAGTAACCCATGAACGGCAAATGGACGCCCACCAGGGAATGCCCGATGAACGCCGCCACCGCCGGTATGGCCGCCAGCGGCATCAAATACTCCCCGTAAATCTTCGAGACCGTGGTTGTCTCTCCTTTGATGTTTTCCCAAGTGGCCTTGGGATTCAGCAGGATGGCTTTTACACGTTCCAGCAATTGACTCGCATTCATATTTGTTCCTATACCAGTTTTGTTAAGCCCTGACGATAGGCATCGTTCTCCGGCGTTGCCTTCCTCATTGCCCGGCCAGCCCAAATCAAAGCCGAGTCACCAATACAGCCTCTTTTACAGGAGTTCAACCGAATCCTCGCTCACGAACGGTGTTAGCTGGTCACACTAAGGGACAGGTCATTAGTAAGAAATAGATTGCAGGGTTGATTGGGATCTGGTTCATTGGGGCGCATGAGACAACCCCGATTAAAGATGCCGCCGAGTTATTCGGTGGCTTGTTATCATTGTATTTCCCGGATCGTGGACCGGCAGTTCCTGCTGGGGAATGAGGAGAAGGAAAAGTTTGTGTCTTTGATGCGGGAGTATGAACGGTTCTGCGGGGTGCGAGTATTGACTTATTGTCTGATGTCCAATCACTTCCACATTCTGGTGGAGGTGCCGGAACGGCCGTCCGAACCGTTGAGTGATGAGACGTTGATCGGGATGTTGGAACAGTTGAGCGGGATCAATGGCGCTGGGACAATCCGGCAGCAGTTGGGGTGGTTTCGGGAACGGGGACAGGATGTAGCGGCCGAGGAATTGCGGGAGCGGGTGATGACGCGGATGTGGGATGTGAGCGGGTTCATGAAGTTGCTCAAGCAACGGTTTACCCAGTGGTATAACCGGCGGCATGGGCGGCGCGGGACATTGTGGGAGGAAAGGTTCAAAAGCGTGCTGGTCGAGGGGGCCGGGGAGGTGTTGGCGACGATGGCGGCGTATATCGATTTGAACGGAGTGAGAGCTGGGTTGGTGGAGGATCCCAAGGAGTATCGGTGGTGTGGGTATGGGGAAGCGATGGGGGGAGGTAAAGCGGCGCAGGCGGGATTGACAAGGGTGATGAAACTGACTCAGGGACAATCGGTTAAGGGGCCAGAGGCGCTGGCGGGGTATCGGGTGTGGTTATTTGGGCAAGGGGAGGCCAATGAGGGAATTACAGAGGCGGGAACGCCGGTGCGACGAGGGTTCACGCGCGCGGAAGTCAAGCGGGTGGTGGAGGCGAAGGGGCGGGTGGACTTGGCGGATTATTTGCGGTTGCGGGTGCGGTATTTTGCGGACGGCGCGGTGTTGGGGACGAAAGGGTTTGTGAACGGGGTGTTTGTGGCGATGCGCGAGCGGTTTGGACCGAAGCGGGAGGATGGGGCCAGGCGGATGAAAGGGGTGAAGGAGGAACTATACAGCCTGCGGGCGTTGCGGATCTCGCCGGTGATGTAAGGTATGCCACGGTTTTGGGTCCGATCAGGATTGCCATTTCCAGGGAGTCCTGTGAGTGGTGTCGCGCTCGGATGAGCGGGTCATCTTCAAGCTAGCAGTACTTGCCGGAGAAACGCCGCGAACTGGGCGCTCGCCTTGACGTGCGGCTCAAGGCAGTCGGCGCGCAACTGCTGATGCCGCGGTGAGGTTTTGTCGTCCCTGATTGATCGGCGGGCGAAAGCGGACTACCACTCCCGCGCGTAGAGGTTCATCCACTCCACTGCGCCGCCGGTGTCGCGCAGGCCGAGCGCGCCGCGCGCCTTCGCGGTAGCGGGGAGAGTCACACGCTGGGTTTCCTTATCGCCGCGTTTCACCATGAGGTCGTCTTCCTTCACGGAGATGATGTAACGCTGGTATTTGTCTGCGGGCGCGTCAGTCAGTTGCACCTCCACGCCGCGTACGACGACAGCCGGCGGCGTCATCTGTTTGCCCGCCGCGGGTTTGGCCGGCCGGCAGTCGAAGACGAACTCAGCGTCGCCGTAATTCTTCTCCGACCAGAGCGTGGCGTCGGGATTCGCCCCGCCGCCGCGCAGGTTAAGGCGTTCCGCGCGCACTTCCCAGCGCTGGGCGGTGGCGGCGTTGGTCTTCCACCCGCGCAGATCCAGCCCGGTGAACATTGGGCGCAGGCCGGTGTCCTCGGGCGCGGTCAGGTTCGCGGGTGGATTGCTCGAAGGCAGTTCCTTGATGCGAAGGTTGCGGAACTCGATCGGTGCGCCTTCGGATTCGAGCGCGAGGTAGCCCTTACGATAGTTGCAGTCCTCGCCGCCGGAGACTTCCTTGCCGTTGACGCTCAGGCGGAGGACGCCGTTGGTGCAGGCGATGCGGTAGTGGTTCCACTCGGGGCTTCCCTTGCTGCGGTCTTCGGAGGGAAAGCTGCGTTCCCCGTTATGGCGGCCGAAAGGTTTCATCGTCGCGCCGTGAATCGGGAACACATCACCGTGCGTCGTGAACCAATCGGACTTCTTCCCGTTTTGCTTCTCGTATTGCTCGGCGTAGCCATGATCGAGCACCTGCACCTCGATGCCGCGCAGGAACGGCACCGCGGGCGCGGCAATGGGCGTGCCCCAGATGAACACGCCGGAATTCCCGCCCTGGCTCAGATGCCGCCATTCCACTTCCAGGATGAAATTCTCGTACTGCCGCGCCGTGCGCAACGCACCGGTGGGCTGGCCCGTGCAGTGGATCACGCCCTCACGCACGCTCCAGGTTTCCGGCGCGCAATTCGCGTTCACCCACCCGGTCAAATCACGCCCGTTGAACATCGCAACGAAACCGTCGCCATCCGCCGCCGCCGCCGCGCAGGCTGCTGCCATCCATGCCGTCATGAGGAATGCTTTCATGCCCGCAGGTTGAACCAGGTCTCCTTGAAATGCACGCAAGAAGCGACAAGCGGGCATGAATGCCATTCTTATCAACGTTCTTTTCCGGTTGGCCATGAGGCGTTGTTATCATAGATTGGTCGCCATGAAGCTTCTTCGTTTTTTCCGTCAGCGCGTGCCTCTGGTTGATGCTGGCACCGGGCGCTCGTCCAGCTTCTCCACCAAAGCTCGCGGCTAAACCAATCCAATGTTATGAAAACGCATCAACTGCTCGCCGCTCTGCTCGGTTCACTGCTCGTCACCACCGTCTTCGCGCCGCGCGGCGCCGCCCAGGCTGGCCTGCTCAAGTCCGAATTTATCTACGAGACCGCGCCGTTCCCGAGTTGCCACGCTTCCACCATCGTCGAGACGAAGGACGGGCTCGTCACCGCCTGGTTTGGCGGCACGTCGGAAGGCAATGACGATGTAGGCATCTGGAGCGCGCGCCTCGAAGACGGAAAATGGACTAGGCCCGTTGAACTCGCGAATGGCGTGCAAAAGAATGCCGCGGCGGGAACGCGCGCGCGTTTTCCGTGTTGGAATCCCGTGCTGTTCCAGCCAAAGGACGGGCCGCTGATGTTGTTCTACAAGGTCGGCCCGAACCCGCGCGAGTGGTGGGGACTTTGGATGACGAGCACCGACAGCGGCCGGACGTGGAGCGCGCCGAGTCGCCTCCCCAATGGCATCCTCGGCCCGATCAAGAACAAACCGGTGCAACTTGCCAACGGCGACATCCTTTGTCCCACCAGCAGCGAGTCCACCAACAACCCGCCGTTGTGGCGCGTGCATTTCGAGCGGCTCAGCAACGGCGGCTGGAACAAGACCTTGCCCGCCAACGACGGCAAAACCATCGGCGCCATCCAGCCGAGCATCCTGTTCCTCGGTGGCGACAAACTCCTCGCCCTCGGCCGCACGCGGCAGGGCAAGGTTTTCCAAATTACCTCCGACGACGCCGGCAAAACATGGGGTTCCATGACACTCACCGCCTTGCCGAATCCCAACTCCGGCACCGATGCGGTGACGCTCAAGGACGGAGGCCATCTCTTCATCTACAACCACACCACGCGCGGTCGTTCGCCGCTCAATCTCGCCCATTCGCTTGACGGCCAGACTTGGCAGGCTGCGCTCGTGATCGAAGACCAGCCGAATGCCGAGTTCAGCTACCCCGCCATCATCCAGACCCGCGACGGGCTCGTGCACGTCACCTATACCTGGAAACGACAGAAAGTGAAACACGTAGTCATTGATCCGGCGAAACTGGAATTGAAACCCATGCAATAAGCTCATTCTTGGCGCAGCCGGCTGCGACGGGAGCCGTAAACAGCATAGATCACCAAACCAATGGCCAGTCACACGATAAATCGGATCCAGGGGATGCGCGGCAGTTCCACCATGAGATAACCGCTCGTCAAGACCGCCCCCAAGGGAATCCATGGATATACCAGCACGCGAAACGGGCGCGGCCAGTCGGGACGGGTCTGGCGCAAGCGGATGATTCCCACCGCCACCATTAAAAAGGAGAGCACTAGCGCGGGACCCGCCCCCAAATGTCCAGCTCCGCCCGCCGCCGCCGTGCCGGCCGTGGAAAAAATGCCTGCCCCAATGATGGCTCCGATGCCCAAGGCGGATAAGCTGACCGGTCCCAAGGTCCGTTTGAGTTGGCGCTCAGCCAGTTCGGTTTCCCGCACCATGACGGCCAAGGCTTTTCTTCGAAAGAGCGTTTTAAATTTTCTAGTTTACATTTCGACCAAGTCCGACGTATAGCATTGAACCTGAAACCCGGGTTCAAAATCTTATGAATGGCAATGGGATGTCGATGCTCTCAGGCATCGCCGCGCTGGGGCTGCTGGTGAATGTCTCCGGTCAGGAGGGAGCCAAAACGGCACCCTTGGACAACGATCCGCATCTGGTCGGTTGGTGGAAGTTCGAGGAGACTGCCGGCAAAAATGCCGCGGATTCCTCCAAACAGCCTCATGCCGGCACGCTGGAAGGCAGTTTGTCCTTTGACACGCATTCAGCTCCCGGTCGCACGGGAAAGGCCATCCGCTTCGATGGCAACAATGATGCCATTCGCCTTACCGGCTTCAAGGGCATCACGGGAACCGCACCGCGCACCGTGGCGGTTTGGATCAAGACGCCCGCCACGGCCGGCGATCTCGTTACGTGGGGCACCGATGATGTCAGCAAAATGTGGAGCTTTACGCACATCCGCGGCCGCATCGGCGTAACGCCCAAAGGCGGCTATCTCTACATGAAGGCCGCCCTCAACGACGATGCGTGGCATCATGTCGCGGTGGTGGTAACCGAACCCCCGCCCCCGCGGCTCGACGGCCAGGTTAAGCTCTACAAAGACGGCGAGTTGGCCGAAATTGATGACATCGGATTGCTGGACCTGGTGCCCATCGAGACCGGAAACACCTTGGATGTCACCATCGGACGGAAATTCAAGGGCCTGATGGACGACCTGCGCATTTACGACCGCGCCCTTTCCGAGG
>Ga0209429_10001742_pt1 | contig 13177 bp, 9 predicted proteins | sample BarGraNGADG00212_3_FD_184493 | JGI IMG/M metagenome (GOLD analysis project Ga0209429, IMG submission 184493) | Arctic peat soil microbial communities from Barrow, Alaska - Barrow Graham LP Ref core NGADG0004-212 (SPAdes) (version 2) | ecosystem: Environmental > Terrestrial > Soil > Wetlands >... | reverse complement strand
GACAAGAGAAATTTTTTGTTTCGCTATTATGCTAAATTTCTGATACATTATAAACCAAAATATTTTGTTTTTGAAAATGTATTGGGACTACTTACTGCAGGAAATTCAAAATACCTGAATGAAATTTTGGAACTGTTCGCTGAAATCGGCTATTCTGCTGTTATGCAGGTTTTGAATGCTGAAGAGTATGGTGTGTTGCAAAGAAGAAGGAGGGTAATCATTATAGGGAGAAAGGGCAAAGTTAAATTCCATTTCCCAAAACTTGAAATCATTGATAATAAATGGCAAACAAAAAAGGATTTATTCTTTGACCTTCCATTTTTGAAACCCGGGCAAGAAATTCCAGTTACTCCTTATAAAAATAAAATTAACGAGTATCTTAAAAAAACTGAAATAAGAAACGGAATAGATTACACAACTCAGCACATAACTCGAAATCACAACGATAGAGATTTGGAAATTTATTCATTAGCAATTGACAAATGGCTGAATGACAAACAGCGACTTAAATACAACGATATTCCTAAACGCTTGCAAACACACAATAACACAGAAGCGTTTCTTGACCGGTATAAGGTAGTTGACCCATGTGGACACTCTCACACTGTTGTTGCACATATTGCCAAAGATGGACACTATTATATTTATCCAGACCCAAACCAGGTTCGTTCTATTTCAGTTCGTGAAGCAGCGAGAATCCAATCATTTCCTGATGACTATTTTTTTGAAGGCGGAAGAACAGCTGCATTCAAACAGATTGGAAATGCAGTTCCTCCCTTGATGGCGGGAAAAATTGCAGCAGCATTAAAACATCTTTTACTAAATGGCTAAATCAACTTTTGAAGTGAACAAATATGAATCAGGAATTAATTCAGAAACTGCAGTACTCTTATACAGGGCAGCATGAACCTCATTCGCTTCCTTTTATTCTGAAAGATTCGCTTCAACTCATTTCAGATTTTTTTACAAGAAGTACTACAAACAAACTTTGTCTTGTTTTTCCTACAAAAGAGTATGCAGCACAATGGCTTTCAATACCAACGGTTCTGTTTCTTATTGAAAATGACTTTGCACATTTTAAAGGAGAAATTTTTGAATCGTTTAAAAAGTATAGGGTAGGAGAAAAATTAATTCTCAACAACCTTGCAATCGTTCAATGGGTAGGGATAAAAGATAACGGTGTTGCTTTTATTACAAAAGGTATAAAAGAATCTTCCGGTGCAGAATTTAAAATCAAATTTTCTGATGTAATCATGTTACAGAAAGCACCTGCAAGCCGAAAAGTTTTATCATCCCTCAAAGCTGTAAAAGAAGCATTGCCTTCAAGAAACATTACTCCCACAGAAAAACTTTTAAAAATTGACACTTACGGCAACAGAGAATTTATTAAGAACAAGATTTGCCTTGTTAGCAGATTCAAATCTTTCAATGATTCTATTGAATTAATAACGATGAACCGTGCTACTTTACCAGAATATTTTCAGGCAGGAAAGATTGATGAAAACGGTTTAGAAGACATAAATAGTCCGCTTATAATATCAAATAATCTTTCAAATCTTGCATTATACGTAACGCTTTCAACCTCTGTTTCTAAAATTATTATTGATGGTTTTGCAGCAATTCAAGAGAGGGGAACTGACTTTTCAGATATTGATGGAAAAAATATTCCAACAATTCTAATAACCGATTTGTCAGAGATTGAAAGGTTTGAAAATATCGGAAACTATGGTTTTGAGTTTTTCAATTTCACAAAAGAAAATCTGAAACTTGACCAACCTTCGAATCATTCTCCCTTTCATTCGTTTGATAATAAATTGAGAAAATATATTTCATTCAGACTTTTGAAAGAGATTTGCCAGAACCCCGAACTGGAAATCACAACTCAGAAAATCCATTCAATTGAAAAAGATGAATCAAATAGTGATTTAAACACACTTAAAATTTCTTTGATACAACTAACCAATCTTGTTTCAAGAATTGCACACGTTCAAAGTGTAGAAGAAATTTCATCCTTCAATTTGAAAATTAACAGCATTGAATCTTTATTTCAGAAATGCAGAATATGGTTGGGAGATTCTCTCAAACCTATTGAAGAAAGTATTTCACATCTTAAATCTGTAATTGAAAGGTTTGCATCAACACCATCTGAAAAATGTGAAAGATTAAAAATTTTGATGGATACAAACCACTATGATTATATAATTTGCCCTACAGAAGAGGAAGCGAAAGTACTTAACGAATTTCTTAATGCATCTGGCAACCTGCACGGACAACAGATAATTTCCATTGCGGACATGAACGACAAATTACTTTCAAATAGACCATTAAAAGCACTTCTGACTGGTTGGGCAAAATCCAATAACATCAACAGAATTCTTTCTTCTTTTCTCTTTTCGGAACTCACGGTTTTATTCTACCAATTTGAGAACAAATATTACAACTCACTACAAAGGAGAAACAGGAAATGCAATGAAAATATTATAGCAACTATAGACATCAATGGCATTCAATTAGGGAATGTATCAACAACTTCAAACGGATTTAATGATTTGTACTCTGGAGATGAAATAGTTGAAACAGCTTTTGAGAGGTCCTTTGACATTTTAGATTTTGAACTAAAACTTGATAACGCACAGTATTCAAAATTCAGAGCGAAAGGAAATCTGATTGATAGCATTAAAGCAAAACGGATTGAATTTGATAATGACTTTTTTATCTACTCCACTGAATCGCATAAGCTTTTAGTCATAAATGAGTTGATCGAAAAGCAAGGCGAGAAAGCGAACCTTCATAGGAAAAAAGTTGAAGCACTCAAAGCCGGAGATGTAATTGCTTTGATTAATACCGAAAGGGATATCCTTGTTGAATTGGTTGAGAAAAACACCAACACAAAAGAATTAGCTGCTGTAAAGCAGTGGACTGAACTTTGGAGAACCCTCTTAAAAGAATATTATTCTTCAATTGGGAATAATTTTAAAAAGTTAGTTGATGATTTACGAAAGAATGATTGCAAGAAACATGAAGTCACAATAAGAACATGGTTACAGGATGAAAGCAGAATTGGGCCAGACGATAATGCTGACTTAATCAGCATTGCGTTAATGACGAATTCAAATCTTTTAATTGACAACATTGCGACAGTCAGAGAATCGATAAGAAAAATGATTGGATGGAGAATGAAAGCATCTGATTTTATTACCGACAAAATCAAATCTCAAATACATGAGTTTGCAGACAGTACAATAATCAACACCAAAATTTCAGTAGAAGGGCTAGGAAGAGTAATTGTTTTAAAAGTTGTTGAGCTTTCATATATATCGGAAAATATTGATGTTAGGTATGTTAACAGATTACTTCAAAAGGAAAAATTTTAATGGGTAAACTACTACCACCTTACATAGACAAATATTGCAAAAGCACTGGTGAGAAAATGATTTTTGAAATTTTCAAAAACAGCTCATTCACTAAAGATTGGATTGTACTTCATTCATTAAATCTTTCGCAACATAACATAAGGCTTTATGGGGAAATTGATTTTTTAATTTTAATTCCAAATGGCGGAATTTTTGTTATGGAAGTTAAAGGAGGTGATGTGAGATGCGTTGATGGTGTCTGGCATTTCATCGACAAGTTCGGGAATGTAAATAAAAATAAAAGCCCTTTCAACCAAGCAAGAGATGCAATGTTTTCATTACATTCTGCAATTGAAAAAGAATTTGGCAAAAAACATAAGTTCACAAAAATTCTATCCGGTTTCCTTTGTGCATTTCCGCACATAAGTTTTGACAAACATAGTGTTGAATATGAACCGTGGCAGATATTTGATAAAGATACAATACAAAGCGGAGTAGAAAATTTCTTTAAGAACTTAGTTGAACAGTTCGTTAATAAACACAGAGGACAAAAATGGTTCTCTGAAAAAGAATCTTTGCCTGATGAAAATGATTTGAATTCGCTTTGCGATTTTTTGAGAGGCGATTTTGAAAGGGTGAGAACAGTAAAAGAACGCTTAGCTGAATTTGATAAGGAGGTAAAAAAATACACCGAAGAACAATATAGAATCCTTGATTCAATTCAACTTAACCAGAGAAGTGTTACGCAAGGAAGTGCTGGAACAGGAAAGACAATGATTGCACTTGAATCAGCAGTAAGAGCAGCAGCAGAAGGCAAAACAGTTTTTCTTACTTGCTTCAACAAGTTAATTGGAGAATGGATGCATAACCAAGTTGAAGAATGGAAAGACAAAATCACAGTTACAAGTTTGCACAGTTATTTATTTGAGCAATCAAAAGGATTTGATTATGATAAAACGCAAAGCAACAAGCAGGATTTTTACAGTAAGTATTTACCGACTTTGTTGAAAGATATTTATCAAAAAGGAATCATCAAGAAGTTTGACAAGTTGATTGTTGATGAAGGACAGGACTTAATCAGAGAGGAATATTTGAATTTGTTTGATTCAATGGTAACAGGAGGTTTGGCAAACGGCAATTGGGAAATTTATGGTGACTTTGAAAGACAAGCAATCTTTGCACAGCTTTCAAAAGAAGAAATGCTTTTACTTGTCAATAAGAAAGCACAACCTACAAAATTCCTTTTGAAAATAAATTGCCGGAACACAAAACAAATTGGAGAAGAAACTTCTTTGATTTCAGGTTTTGAAAAGCCACCGTTTTTACTTGAACATTTGGAAGGCATTGCTGTAGAATATATTTTCTATAAGGATGAAGCAGAGCAAAAGAAACTGTTAGGAGAGCAATTGAAAAAACTTTCTGAAAACAAATTACCTTTGCATGAATTGATAATTGTATCCCCCAGAAAATTTGAAAACTCATGCTCAAATTCCTTTCCAAGTTTTACAATCAGAGAAATTAAAAATACGAGCGAAATTATAGCGACACAAAAATTCTTTGGCTTCGCAACGGTACAAGCATACAAAGGAATGGAAAGCAATTATGTTGTGATTACAGACATTGCAGATTTGACAAGTGAAGTTTCTAAGTCATTGCTTTATGTTGGAATGAGCAGAGCAAGATATGGGTTGATACTTCTAATTGCTGAATCCATGAGAAATAATTATCGGGAAATTCTAAAAAGAAAACTCAACTAAGATGAGAGATGATATTCTGAGATTTATCAAACAGGAATTGATTGGTCCCGATCCTGTGAAACCACACATACAGGAAAACGGAGAAGAAATTTTAATCAACGAACCGCCACGGTTGCGATATGGAGCAGGAATTTTATTTCCGAGAGCAGCAACATTCGAAATAGCCGATTCAACTTCTGCTGATGAAAACAAAGTTTTAGAAAAAGTTGAAGAAGAAAAAAAGAATAGTGATGACCCAGTAAAAACAGAAGACAGTAAAGCACCTGTTGATATGAGTGAGGACTTTGAAGAAGAAATAGGATTGGCAAATAGTTTTCTTCCAGCAGCAATTGGCTTCAGTTGTTTTTCAAAAATTCCAAAAGATGGTTTTAAAGTAAAAGTGAATGTTGCAGTTTACGAAGTCAAAGAGTATTCGTACACAAAAGAAGATGGAACAACAGTTACACGAAGAGCATACTACCGAATTCCCTTAGACCAGGAATTTACTTTGAGTGCTAAAGAAATTCCATTACAGTCAGGCAAATTCTTTGACAAAGTTTTAATTGACAAAGATGGTAAGGAAATAAATCTGAAACTCAATATCAGAAACAGAACATACGGAGAAAGTTCAGGCCAAAACATTCACCTGCTTACTTTCACTCTGATAAACTTAAACTCAGGGGGGGCTGAAAATATCAAAAACGAAGATTGTTTTTTTCAGGTTTCGTTTTCTGTAAGTGCAAATGAAAAATGTTTTTATCCATACAGAGCCGCTTCATCAAAGACTGACAAGGAAGATGAAAAATCAAACCTTTTACTCTTTAGAAAGAAAAAAACTTTTGCGGTTGGACACGGTTGTTCCCCATCATGGCATGATAACGATATTGATTTAACAAATTCAATTAAAACTGAATCAATTCCATATTACGAGATAAAACCAATTGTTCCAAATGAATTAAAAAGTGTTGAGTTGAAAATGTTTGATCTTAGTGATTTGTCAGACAAAGACATTAATACAAATCTTATCAAACTGAATTCAGAATATGAGTCATGGATAAACAAACAAGAAGAAGTTGCTAAAGCAGAATTGAAAGACGAATTCTTAGAAACTGCATTACGCCACATTGGAAGTTGCCGAATGTGTTTATCACGGATGCAAGAAGGAGTTCAACTCTTGAATAGCGATGAAAAAGTTAATCATGCTTTCAAGTTGATGAATCGTGCAATGTTGCTTCAGCAACTTCATTATAGTATTGAAACAAGGAACTGGATTCTTGACAGAGGAAACATAACAGGATTGAAAGATGCAGTTATTCCTGACATCAAGGACAGTTCAACATGGAAGCAAGGACTCGGTGCCTGGAGACCTTTTCAACTTGCTTTCATTTTGATGAATCTTAATTCAATGTTGGATGCAGAACATCAAGACAGAGAAATGGTGGATTTGATCTGGTTTCCAACAGGTGGAGGAAAAACAGAAGCTTATTTAGGTTTGTCAGCTTTTACAATTTTTCTGAAAAGATTAAAAGACAAAGACGATTCAGGTACAACCGTATTGATGCGTTACACATTACGACTACTAACTGCACAACAATTTCAAAGGGCAGCATCGCTGATTTGTGCTTGTGATAAAATCAGAAATGAGAATAAAGAAGAATTAGGAACTTCGAGAATTACAATTGGACTTTGGGTTGGTGAATTGACACCGAATAAAAGATGTAGCGAAGAAAGCATTTCAAATCATGGAGCAAGGCAGAGAAGATGATAATCCGTTTATTGTTTTAAAATGTCCTTGGTGTGGTTCTCAAATGGGTTACTTGAAAGATGCACGAACTAACAAAGTAAAAGGATACAAGAGAAGAAAGATTGGAACAAAAGAAACCATCGTTTACCAGTGTGATAATTCACATTGCGATTTTTCAAAGGCAGATTTCAATTTGCCTTTGGTTGTTATTGATGAAGATATTTATGATAATCCTCCGACTCTCTTAATTGGAACCGTTGACAAATTTGCAATGCTGACATGGAGACCTGAAGCAAAATCGCTCTTTGGATTCAGAGGAAACAAAAGACCATTTTCACCACCAGAATTAATTATCCAGGATGAGTTACATTTGATTTCAGGTCCCTTAGGTTCAATGGTTGGTTTGTATGAAACTATGATTGAAGAGCTATGCACAGCGAATAATGTGAAACCAAAAATCATTGCGTCATCTGCAACAATAAGCAGAGCAAAAGAACAAATTAATTCTCTTTACGGCAGAGGAACAAATAATGTAAATATTTTCCCTTCACAATGTTTAAGTGCAGGTGATTCATTCTTTGCATATGAGGACAATACGAGCACAGGTAGAATTTATACGGGCATTTTTGCATCTGCATTACCTTCACATGCAACAGCACAGGTAAGAGTTTTATCTGCATTACTTCAATCAGTAAAGTCAATTCCAGTTGCTGATGAAAAAGAACGAGATCCGTACTGGACTGTATTGACATACTTCAATAGCATTAGAGAGTTGGGGCATGCGGCTACTCTTATTCGGGCTGACATTCGGGAATACATGAATTCAATTTGGATTAGAAAAGCTATCAAAGGTGATGAAAGAAGATTCATCAATAGAGATATTGAATTAACAAGTCGTATCAATAGTAATGATATTCCCGAATATCTTGAACAACTTTTGAAATCATGGACAGGAGATAAATCAGAATATCCGGTTGATGTCTGTCTTGCAACAAATATGATTTCGGTAGGTGTTGACATTCCGCGATTAGGTTTAATGACTGTTATCGGACAACCTAAAACAACATCCGAATATATTCAAGCAACAAGTCGTGTAGGTCGTTCAAAAAAAGGTCCTGGAATTGTTTTTACAATTTACAATTGCTCAAAGCCAAGAGACCGTTCACACTTTGAACACTTCCAGGAATATCATTCTAAAATTTATAGTAAGGTTGAACCGACAAGCGTAACACCCTTTTCTGCACCAGCAAGAGAAAGAGCATTGCATGCAATCTTAATAGGACTGATAAGATTTTATTCAACTGACCAAAGCATAACAACACCAAGGCCATTTCCAAAAAAAGATGTTATTGATAGAGTAACACAGATAATTTATAACAGAGTGAATTTGATAGACGAAGAGGAATATGAAAAAACATTAGAACTTATAGAAGAAAAATTGGACTACTGGAAAACCGAATTACCAATGATTTATGGCTCATTCGGTCAAATGACAAATATTCCTTTGATGTATCCAGCCGGTACAAATCCATCAGAAGATATAAAAGCAAGGTCTTGGTCAACACCAACATCTATGAGAAATGTTGATTCGACTTGCGAAGCGTATGTAATACCAGCAGAATACATAAATATTGACAATTGAATTATGCCAGCAAAGAAACCAATTAGGCGGTCTCAATTAATTTCTCCTTGGGGAGTTGGACAAATGATAAATTTTCCAAAGGATGAATCATTAATGGTTTTAGGACTTGATCTGTGGGAAGAAAAATTCAGAACGATTTCTGAACTTGATGAATTCAAAGTAACAGAGGAACGATTAGCAAAAAGATTAGGAGTTAGAGACTTCCGTCTACCACCAGATTTTAGAGACCCCGGTCCAGGAGTAACAAATCCATCTTTGAAAATTCCATTTATCAGATTTCCGCGTTGGCACTACTGCACAAGATGTGGCCATATGGAGAAAGTATCAATTTATGATTCACAAAAACCAACCTGCTCAGGTGTTTCATTTGGATCGGGAAGGTCTTGTAATGAAATAGCAGATCGGAAAAGACAAAGATTAATTCCGGTTCGTTTCATCGCGATTTGCCCTCATGGCCACATTGAAGATTTTCCTTTCATGGAATGGGTTCACAGTGGAATACAACCAGAAGGACAACATGACTTAAGATTAAGAGCAGGGAGAAGTTCCGGTGCATTGTCAGGTATAGAAATTACTTGTAGTTGCGGAGCACACAAAACAATGGGAGGTGCATTTAATGAACAATCACTTACAAAGATTGGAGTTACATGTTCCGGTGGCAGACCATGGTTAGGTGAAGAATCAGAAAGAAAAAACACAACACACTGCGGACAGCATTTAATAGTAGTTCAAAAAGGTGCATCCAATGTTTACTTCTCACAAGTTCGTAGTTCAATTTATTTGCCTCAATGGGAAAAATCAGTTGACAGAAAATTGGTTGAAGTCTTAGAAAAGAATTGGGGGTTTCTCACGACAGGAATGGAAAACGGAAATTTTCAGCGTATGAGATTTGAACTGGTGGCTGAAAGAAATTTTGCTGAAGAGAAAAAGGAACTCTATACAGAAAAATTGTTGGAGGCAGCAGCAAAAAGGAATTCCGGTGTTGACAATTTAAATACAGATGATTCAGAAGAAAAATACCGGAAGATGGAATATGATGCGATTCTTACTGAGGCCGGAGGGGAAAACCAAGATTTTTTTGTTACAAGAAATCAGGCAACCACTTATGATGATTCAAATATAGGGGGAGCAATTATCAACGGATTTACAAGTATTGGTTTGATTCATAAGTTGAGAGAGACCAGAGCATTTATTGGTTTTTCTAGGTGGCTCCCAGATGATGGCAAAAGTTTAGATGCAAAAAAAGATTTTATCAAACTTGGCAGGAGTATTACCTGGCTTCCAGCTGTTGTGGTCAGAGGCGAAGGAGTTTTTTTTGAGTTTAATGAAAAACGATTAAAAGACTGGTTAACGAAAAAAGAAGTGATTGAAAGATCTAGGTTTTTATCTCAACATTACAATCACCCCAGGCTAGCTAAAGGACAAAAGCTTAGAGAGATAAAACCAGAATTTGTATTGATTCACACATTTGCTCATTTAGTGATCAACCAATTTAGTTATGAGTGCGGTTACGGAAGTTCTTCATTAAGAGAAAGAATATATTGCAATCTTGAATTTCCTGATGATTCGATGAACGGAGTTTTAATATATACTGCATCCGGTGATTCAGAAGGATCCTTAGGAGGACTGGTAAGGCAAGGAAAGCAAGGCAATCTTGAATCAATAGTTTTTAACGCCATTGAAAATGCAAGATGGTGTTCTAGTGATCCTATTTGCATTGACAGCCATGGACAGGGGCCTAACTCATGCAACCTTGCCGCTTGTCATAACTGTTCATTGTTACCCGAAACTTGTTGTGAAGAATCAAACATGTTACTTGACAGAGCAATGTTAATAGGAACTTTAGATGATTCATCAATTGGTTACTTCAATCTCTAAAACTCATTCTGATATGGTGTATAATCATGGTATCGTTATTTTCAAAATCTTTTAGGTTCACTGTTCTATTCTTTCCCTGAAATAATCCTCTGTCTCTTTATCAGTGAAATACATAAAACACCCCTTCATTCCGCGGGTAAGAAGAGTACGATAAATGTTTTATTTTTCTGAAATATGGTTGTCTCCAAATAATTCAACAGCGGGTATAACATTTGTCTCCTTACTGTCAATGTACTCTCCGTCCCACCAGGTACTCTCTTTATTAATTGTAATCTTTCTGTTCTTCTGCATAATGATATCGTTATAACCATTTTCATATCCCCTGACAACTATTTTGATCTCAGGCGGCAAATCATTTAATTTCCTGATTAATTCGGATGCAGTCATTTTTATTATTTATTTTGAGGCTTAACAAGATATGAAATTTGAGGGTCAGTTTCATTATCTGGTGTTAACTATTTCAATGTATCGGAAAACTTAGTGCAATTGAATTATGTACCTGTTGTATATATACTTTCCGAACTAAGAATATATTTACATTTGTGATTCGCGAATCGCGAATAATTGTTGCATGCTGAAAAGCAAAAAAATGTTCGACGAGACTAAGAAATATAGGAATAATGGACACTTCTTTTTTAAAAAAGGAGATAGTCTGATGCAGGTAAGTAAAAGTGTTCCTGACTTACCCGGGGTATACTATATTGTACGCTTATCCAACGGGAGAATTGAACTTGTTTATATCGACAAGTCCGGCACAATACAACAAAACGGGCAAATTAAAGACCAGGGATTACAAAGCCGGCTGAATAATAAACAGGAAGGAATTGAAAGACAGGATTTTTTTGAATCCCGGATTTTGAAAGAAAATATAGATGCATTAGATATTTATTGGTTTGTAACATTTGATACAAAATCCAAAGATCTACCCGGATTTGTTGAAGGTCTGTTGATTCAGCGATTTTTCGATATTTACGGAAGATTACCCTTGTGGAATAAGGATTTCTAAAGCCCTGAGTTTTCACCTTTAAATTACCTGTTTCTCCATCCTCCCCCTGAAATACTTCTGTTTGTTTGTCAGTGAAATAAACATAGCACCCTTTCATTCCGCGGGTAAGAAGTGTTCTGCAAATGTTCTTTACATGCTTGTCGAAATTATCTATGCTTCTTTTCAGCATCGGGTCTTTAGTGGCAGTGATATCTGCAGATAATTTTCCGAAACTCATAACCACACACAAATCATTACTGGTTATCATTTATATAATTAAATTCAAGCCACACTGAGCAGTATAAATTACATATTGCAACTGAATCACTTTATAATAATAATACATTTTATTTATATAATGTTAAATACATTTTACAAAAAGATGTATATTTGTAAAATATAGTTTACGTTATGAAAAAAAGAAACACCATATTATTACCCAGAGCACAGAAAACTATTTCAGTTCTGGGAGAGAATATTAAGCTTGCAAGACTGCGAAGGAAATTTAGCGCAGAACAGGTAGCTGAGAGAGCGAATATCAGCAGACCTACACTATTATCAATTGAAAAGGGGCATCCATATGTAAGCTTTGGAGCATATGTAAAAGTTCTTTTCGTCCTGGGACTTGAGGAAGATATTCTCGAGGTTGCTAAAGATGATAAATTGGGTAGGAAATTGCAGGATGCCAAATTAACAGTCAGGAAACGTGCACCAAAGATAAAGTAACATATAAAATATTTTTGTTCCCCGAGGTTGATCTTCAATGCTTTCCTTGATCACCGAATCTTTCATTCTCCCACTCTCCTCTTCTCCCGGAACTCCTATCTTTACATTACATAAAACCCCGGACCTTGAATAAAACGGCTGAATACTTAATTGTTTTGAACTTGAATCAGGAATCGCAAATTGTGATATGTAATGAATTGTGCTATAAATTTATCTAATATTTGAATTTATGTGGAATCCAATTTCGATTGACAGGTATGTAAAAATTCATTTGAACCGGAATGATCAGGCTGATGAGAAAGAATTCATTTGTGGTGCATTTGAGAAACTGTAAACCAGGTTGAGCTTATCACGATTTGTGATAACATGAAAGATCAAAAATGGAGGTCGTAATTTGCGTCCTCCAATGATGATATAATAGTTTAAGGTCATAAAATGTGATCTTAAACGAAGGTCAAATAGAATTTATTTATGATGAATATATTAATATTGATAACTTTAAGCTATCACAGTTTGTGATGCCATTTGATTATGAACCACTTACCCATATCAAAAGAAGAAAGTATTTCGAGCCTCATTTACTTAATCAGAGGTGAGAAAGTGATGTTAGATTTTGATCTTGCAAATCTTTATGGAGTTGAGACAAGAAGGCTTAAAGAACAAGTCAGGAGAAATATCAACAGATTTCCTGAAGATTTTATGTTTCAGCTTACAAATGAGGAGTTTAGAATCTTGAGATCGCAAATTGCGACCTCAAGTTGGGGTGGTTCGAGATATAGACATCTGGCATTTACTGAACAGGGAGTGGCAATGCTTTCCAGTGTTTTAAACAGCGATAGGGCAATTTCGGTAAATATTCAGATCATCCGTGTATTTACCAGAATGAGAAAAATGATTGAGTCAAATAAAGAAATATTGAAAACACTTGAAATGCTGGAAAAGAAAGATATCGAGCTCGATGAAAAAGTAACTTTGATATTTGAATATCTTAAAGAATTAGAGCAAACAAAAAAGGAAGAAACTGATTTTAGTAAACGAAAACGGATCGGATTTAAAACTAAGTAGTTCAAATTAATATGAATTCAGAAGACGAAGATGATAACCCGAAGCCTG
>Ga0209429_10001741_pt1 | contig 13180 bp, 12 predicted proteins | sample BarGraNGADG00212_3_FD_184493 | JGI IMG/M metagenome (GOLD analysis project Ga0209429, IMG submission 184493) | Arctic peat soil microbial communities from Barrow, Alaska - Barrow Graham LP Ref core NGADG0004-212 (SPAdes) (version 2) | ecosystem: Environmental > Terrestrial > Soil > Wetlands >... | reverse complement strand
GACAGCGCCTTTGCTGCCTGCCGCCGCTTGAGGGGTCGGCGGATCACGACGACGACGAGGGCAACCAGGGCGAAGAACACGAGCCAGGGGAGCATCGCGCCGACCACCATCAGGGTCGACGAGCCGGTGTCGTAGAAGGAGTTCCAGCCGTTCACGAGCCCGGCCCAGAAGCCCGTCGCGGGCTCGGGCTCCGGCTCGGGTGCCGACTCGACCGTCCACATCTGGATGTCGAGGGTGGACATCGACACCTGGTCGGCCAACAGGGCCTGCTGGGAGAGCAGGGACTCCAGCTCGGACTGGCGGTCGGTGAGCATCTGCTCGGCGTTGACCAGGTCGGTGGTCGTGGTGGCGCGGGCGAGCAGGTCCTCCATCCGCTCGATGGAGAGATTGAGGGCGCGGATCCGCGCCTCGAGGTCCCGGACCTGCATGGTGACGTCGGTCCGCGCGAGGTTGACGTCCGCCACGGTCCCGTAGTCGGCCAGCCGCTCCAGGGTGCTGGTGACGTCCTGGGACGGGATGCGCACCACCATGCGGGCGCTGGCGTCGGTGTTCTCGGTCGCCGCCTGCTGGGTGAGGTTCTCGACCCAGCCGCCGAGGTTCTCGACCACGCGGCTGAGGTCCGCTGCCACCGCCTCGGGGTCGTCGACGGTCATCGTCACCGAGCCGGAGGTGATCACCTCGCGGTCGGAGGCGGCCAGGTTCAGGCCCGGTGCGCCGGAGCCGGTCGCGTCGACGCCGTCCTCGGCCCCCGCAGCGGCGGGAGCCTCGGCGGCGGAGTCGTTGGCAATGCCGGCGGCATCCCGGTTGTCGGACGCGGTGTCAGCACCTCCGCCGCTGCAGCCGGCCAGGAACAGCACGCCGGCCAGACTCACGGCCGTCCACCTCATCGGGGTACGCATGGCGCCAGGGTAGGGCGACGACCCGGAGCGGATGGGGCCCGTTTCTTGATCGTGACCGATTCGGTGCCGAATCTCACCCGGGCGAGGTCGGTACCGCACCCGGGTCGGCTCGATCGGCCACCGTAGGGTGAGCGGGTGAGCCTGACGGGTGACGCCGCCCCGGCCGTCGTGCTGCGCGGACTCGTCAAGCGGTTCGGCGCGACGCTGGCGGTGGCCGGCCTCGACCTGGACATCCCCGCAGGGTCGTTCTACGGCGTCGTCGGCCCCAACGGCGCAGGCAAGACGACCACCCTGTCGATGGCCACCGGCCTGCTGGTGCCGGACGCCGGGACGGTGCACGTGCACGGCGTCGACGTGTGGGCCCAGCCCGCCAAGGCCGCGCCCCTGCTCGGTGTGCTGCCGGACGGGCTGCGCCTGTTCGACCGGCTCACCGGTCCAGAGCTGATCAGCTACGCCGGCCTGCTGCGCGGGATGGATGCCGGCGTGATCGCCGAGCGCCGGGACGACCTGCTGGGCGCCCTTGACCTGCACCAGGCCGGGTCGACCCTGGTCGCCGACTACTCCGCTGGCATGACCAAGAAGGTGGCCCTGGCCTGCGCGCTCGTGCACGCGCCCCGGGTGCTGGTGCTGGACGAGCCGTTCGAGGCCGTCGACCCGGTGTCCGCGACGGCTATCCGCACCATCCTGCAGCAGTTCGTCGAGGCCGGCGGGACCGTTGTGATGTCCAGCCACGTGATGGCCCTGGTCGAGCGGGTGTGCAACCACGTCGCGGTGGTGGGGGCGGGCCGGGTGCTGGCCGCCGGTCCGCTGGACGACGTCCGGGCGGGGCAGGACCTGGAGGAACGGTTCGTCGACCTGCTGGGCGGGCCGACGCAGGCGCCGGAGCTGTCGTGGTTGCGACCCTCGTTCGGCTGAAGCTCCGCATCCTGGGGCACACCCTGCGCCGTGAGGCGTGGCGGGTGGTCGTCCTGGTGTTCGGTGCGTTGTGGGCGCTCAGCATGGTCCCATCGGTCGTCGGCGGGATGGCGTGGCTCTCCACCCAGCCCGCCGACTCGGCTCGCGATGTCCTGGTGGTGGGCGGCTCGCTGCTGGTGGCCGGCTGGGTGGTGATCCCGGTCATGGTCCCCGGCATGGACGACTCGCTGGACATCAGCCGGTTCGCGACGTCGGGGCAGTCCGCGCGGCGTCTTGTTCCCGGCCTGCTCGCCGCGGGGATGATCAGCGTCCCCGCGGCGTTCACCGCCACCATCGCGTTGGCTCCGGTGATCGTGTGGAGTGCCGCGGGCTGGGGTCCTGCGATCGTGGCCGTCGCGGCCGCACCTGTCGCGGCGGCGACCTGCTTCCTGTTCTCGCGGTTGGCCACCGAGCTGTCCGCTCGGATGCTCACCTCCCGGCGCTCCCGCGAGACGAGCGCCGTCTTTGGCGTGCTGGCCGCCGGGCTCGCCATCCCGGTCGTGGTCACGCTCGGTTCGCTCGGGCTCGAAGGCGCGCTGGAGCGAGTGCCGGTGCTGGCCGACGTGCTGGGCTGGACCCCCCTCGGGCTGGTGTGGGACGCGCCGGCGGCGCTCGCGGCGGGCGACCGGACCGGGACCGTCGTCCGGCTGGTGCTGGCCGTGGCATGGCTGGGGGTCGCGCTCCTGGCGTGGACGGCGCTGCTCCAGCGGGCGCTCACCCGGCCGCCGTCGCGGTCCGGGCAGGTGCGCCGCCGGACCGACGCCATCCTGCCGGACAGCCGCCGGACCGACGCCAGCACGTCGGGGCGACGTCACCCCGGCGTGGTTGCCGCAACCGCCGTTGCGCGGCGGGGACTGCGGTACTGGACGGCCGACCCGCGCTACATGGGGGCGTTGCTCGGCGCGGTGGTCGCGCCCGTGCTCATCGTGCTGCTGGTGGCGACGGTCGTTGACGCGCCGGCGTCCGTTGCCCTGAGCCTTGGCGCGTTCATGGGCGGCACCATCGGGTGGGGGCGGCACAACGACGTGGCCTACGACGGGAGCGCCTTCTGGCTGCACGTCGCTGCGCACGTGCCCGGCTGGGCGGACCGGCTCGGTCGGACCCTTGCCACGCTGGTCTGGGCCGCTCCGGCCACGGTCGTGGTGAGCCTGGTTGGTGCGGCGGTGAGCGGGCGGTGGGATCTGGCCGCGGCTGCGGTCGGGGTCGGCGTGGGGGTGCTCTGCGGGGGTCTTGCCGTGTCCGCGGTCGTCAGCGCGGTGCTGCCGTACCCGGTTCCCGAGGCCGGTGCCAACCCCTATGCCGCCCAGATGGGCGCCGTCGGGGCCAGCATGGTGGCCCAGCTGGTCAGCTCCGTTGCGACCCTGGGGATCTGCGCCCCGGTGCTGGTCCTGTACGCCGCGTCGCTGTGGTGGCGGACCTCGACGGCGGGCGCCACCCTGGTGGTCGGCGTCGGCGGCGGCCTGGTGACCCTTGCGGCAGCGGTGGTCCTTGGCGGCCGGGTCTACGACGCGCGCGCCCCGCGCTTGCTCACCCGGCTGCTCTGAGCGGCGTCCGGGCCGGGCGTCCGCCGCGACGTACACTCCCGGCATGAGCGAGCCGACGCCGCCGACCGGGCCGCAGGAACAGCCAGGGGGCCCCGGCACCTCGACCGGTGTGCTGGAGCAGACCGAGACCCGGCAGGAGGTCGAGCCGGGCGACCACGAGCGTTTCGCGCACTACGTGCGCAAGGAGAAGATCCTGGTCTCGGCGGTCTCCGGGGCGCCGGTGGTGGCCCTGTGCGGCAAGGTCTGGGTGCCCGGCCGGGACCCCAACAGGTTCCCGGTCTGCCCGGTCTGCAAGGAGATCTACGCTGGCCTGCGCGCGCCGCAGGACGGCGACGGGCAGCAGGACTGAGCCGCCCTTCCGCACCCGCCTGACCTGCGGTTCCGCCGTGATCGAGCGATCCGCGGCCCGCCGGGCCCGGGTCAGAGGGTGACGGTGACGGTGGGTATCGCCGGATCCCCCGCCGAGAGTCGCCGGGCCCCGCGGGGCAGCTCGGCACGGGAGGCCCGGTGACGTTGAGCGGCCAGGCTCACCCCGGCGCTGCCGGTCCACCTGGTGTCGACCGCACCGTGCTCCACCAGCGGAACGTGCAGCGGCCGCAGGTCACCGTTGCCGGGTGCCCAGGTGGCGACGTCGTCGTCGGAGCCGATCAGGACGACCTCCTCGACGGCGCGGCCCGAGGCGTCCAGCCGACGGGCCGCCGCCTTGCGTCCTCCGATGCTGGGTTTGCCGTCGGACGCCTTCGCCACCGGCTGCAGGACGCCGTCCGGCCCTTCGCGGGCGACCAGCTTGTAGACCATCCCGCAGGTCGAGGCCCCGGAGCCGGTGACCACTGACGTGCCGACACCGTAGGAGTCCACCGGGGCGGCGGCGAGCGACGCGATCGCGTACTCGTCGAGGTCCGAGCTGACGACGATCCGCGTCCGGAACGCCCCGAGGGCGTCCAGCTGGGCGCGGACCTCACCGGCGAGCGACGGCAGGTCCCCGGAGTCAAGACGCACCGCGCCGAGTCCCGTTCCGGCCACCTCGACGGCGGCCGCGACCCCGTCGGCAACGTCGTAGGTGTCCACCAGCAGAGTGGTCCCGGGTCCGTGCGCGGCGACCTGGGCCGCGAAGGCCGACCGCTCGTCGTCGTGCACGAGAGTGAAGGAGTGCGCGGCGGTGCCGATCGTCGGCAGCCCGTACCGGCGTCCGGCCTCCAGGTTGGACGTCCCGGCGAAGCCTGCCACCACCGCGGCCCGGGCTGCTGCCACGGCGGCCTGCTCGTGCGCGCGCCGGCTACCCATCTCCAGGCAGGGCCGGTCCAGCGCGGCACTGGTCATCCTGGAGGCTGCCGACGCGACCGCCGAGTCGTAGTTGAGCACCGAGAGCACGAGCGTCTCGATGATCACCGCGTCGGCGAACGTGCCCTCCACCGCAAGGACCGGCGAACCGGGGAAGAAGCACTCGCCCTCCGCGTACCCCGTCACCGAGCCGGTGAACCGGAACCGCGACAGGTACTCCATGGTGGTCCGGTCGACGACCTTTGCCCGCGCGAGGTAGCTGAGCTCGGTGTCCGTGAAGCGGAAGTCGGGGATCTCCTCGAGCAGCCGCCCGGTGCCCGCGACCACGCCGTAGCGGCGGCCGGGCGGCAGGCGTCGGGTGAACACCTCGAAGACGCAGTGCCGGTCTGCTGTCCCGTCGGCGAGGGCCGCCTGGAGCATGGTCAGCTCGTACCGGTCGGTGAGCAGTGCGGTGGAGGAGCGGTCCTGGGCGCTGCGGGTGGGGGAGAAGACGACGCGCGGCGGGGCCGAGGAGGGCGACTCTGCACTCATGTGCCCACCGTAGGGCGCAACCGCGCCCGAAGCTGACCTTGCACCGTCGCTGCCTACAGTTGAGGCATGCCCACGACCGCGACGGTGCCGCTGGAGGACACCCGCGCCGACGCCGTCGAGCAGACCGAGGCCGCACACCCCTGGGTCACGATCGTGTGGAACGACCCGGTGAACCTGATGAGCTACGTCACCTGGGTGTTCCGCAGCTACTTCGGGTTTCCCCGCACACGCGCTGAGCACCTGATGATGCAGGTGCACACGCAGGGGCGGGCGACGGTCTCCCACGGGACGCTGGAACAGATGGAGACCGATGCCCAGGCGATGCACGGGTTCGGCCTGTGGGCCACCGTCGAGCCGACCGGGGCCGGCCACTGATGGCCGCCGGGGCGTTCGAGGCGCGGGTGGACGGCGGCTACGTCGCCCACCTGGACGCCGCTGAGCGCGGCGTACTGGTGGCGGTCGTCGACGAGGTGGTGGAGCTGCTGGGTGGGGACCCCGGCATGTCGGACGGTGACGACCCGCTGGAGATGGTCCGGCTCGGCGCCTCGCTCGTCCCGGCGCCCACCGATCCCGCCCTGCTGCGCCTGCTGCCGGATGCCTCCCGGGCGGACGCCGCCGTCGCGGCCGAGTTCCGCAGGCTGACCGAGGAGGAGCTGCGCAGCACGAAGGTGGGCAACCTGCTGCGTCTGCGGGCCGCGCTGGTGCACGCCGGGCCGGCGATGGTGGTGCAGCCGGGCGAGGCTCCGGGCCTCGCGGCCGCGCTGACCGATCTGCGGCTGGTTCTCGCCGAGCGTCTGGGAGTGAGCACCGAGGCCGACGCGGACGAGCTCCACCGGCTCGCAGTGCAGGGCGACCCGGCGGAGGCGGAGACCGGGGAGGTCACCCGTCGGTTCCTGGCACTCGTCTATGACCTGCTCACCCTGCTCCAGGACTCACTCGTCTGGCTGATGCTCGACGGCCTTCCGGGCGACGACGAGCCGGATCCCCGGCGTCCGCCCCGCTAGGCTCGCCTGCGTGAACGACGCCCCGATCGGCATCTTCGACTCCGGTGTCGGAGGCCTGACCGTGGCCCGCGCGGTGATCGACCAGCTGCCCCACGAGTCGGTGCTGTACATCGGCGACACCGCGAACTCCCCGTACGGTCCCCAACCTCTCGCCGCCGTCCGCGCCCATGCGCTGAAGGTGATGGACGACCTTGTCGACGCGGGCGTGAAGATGCTGGTCATCGCGTGCAACAGCGCGTCGGCAGCTGTGCTCCGGGACGCCCGCGAGCGGTACACCCAGCGCCGGGGGCTTCCGGTCGTCGAGGTGATCCTGCCTGCTGCCCGACGCGCCGCCGCCGCCACCCGGACGGGACGGGTTGGCGTCATCGGTACCAAGGCGACGATCGAGTCGCGGGCGTACGACGACGCATTCGCGGTCGCGCCGGACCTCACGCTGACGTCACAGGCATGTCCGGAGTTCGTCGAGCTGGTGGAGGCGGGAACCACCTCCGGCCCGCAGGTGATCGAGGTGGCACGACGGTTGCTCGAGCCGGTGCGGGCCGCGGGCGTTGACACCCTGGTGCTCGGCTGCACGCACTACCCGCTGCTCACCGGGGTGATCTCGTACGTGATGGGCGAGGACGTCACCCTGGTCTCCAGCGCGGAGGAGACCGCAAAGGACGTCTACCGGACCCTGGTGGCGCACGGCCTGGAGCGTGACCCCGACCTTGGACCGCCGGAGCGCCGGTTCCTCGCGACCGGCGACCCGGAGTCGTTCGCCACGCTCGCCCGCCGGTTCCTCGGCCCGGAGGTGCTCGCGGTGGAGCCTGCGGGCAGCCTTCGATGAGGCTCACCGTCGTCGGCTGCGCCGGATCGTTCCCCGGGCCGGACTCTGCGGCGTCCAGCTACCTGGTGCAGGCCGACGACGCCGCGGGGCGCACCTGGAACCTGCTGCTCGACCTGGGCAACGGGGCGCTGGGCCCGCTGCAGCGCTGGTGCGACCCGATGGACCTGGACGCCGTCGGCCTGTCGCACCTGCACCTCGACCACGTGGCTGATGTGTCGTCGCTGTACGTATACCTGCGCTACGTACCCGGCCCGGCCCGGCATCGACCGCTTCCGGTGCACGGCCCGTTCGGGACCGCCTCCCGCCTGGGCGAGGCCTACGGGCTGGAGCCGGGGGAGTCGATGAACGGGCAGATCGCCGTGCACGCCTGGCAGCCCGGGCATGCGGTGCAGGTGGGTCCGATGAGCCTGCTCCCGGTGGCGGTCGAGCATCCTGTGCCGGCATACGGGGTGCGCGTCACGGGTCCGTCCGAGGACGACCCCGACCGGTCGGTCACGTTGGCCTACACCGGCGACACCGACACCTGCCCGGGCCTGGACGAGTTGGCTCGCGGGGCGGACGTGCTGCTCGCCGAGGCGTCGTTCGTGGAGGGCCGCGACCTGGTTCGGGGCATCCACCTGACCGGGCGCCGGGCCGGGGAGGTCGCCGAGCGGGGCCGGGTCGGGCGGCTCGTGGTCACCCACGTTCCCGCGTGGAACGAGTCGCAGGACGCGGTGGCAGAAGCCCGGGCGATGTTCTCCGGTCCGGTGCTGGCCGCGTACCCCGGCATGGTGGTGGCCCTGTGATGCGGTCGTGACCGCCCTCCGGTTCCCCGAGGGGTTCCTGTGGGGGGCCGCCACCGGTGCGCACCAGGTGGAGGGCGACAACACGAACGCCGACTGGTGGGGGTGGGAGACCCGCGCCGGTACGAGTGTTGCCGAGCCGAGCGGGGCGGCGATCGACCACGTGCACCGGTACCCCGACGACGTCGCGCTGCTGGCCTCGCTCGGTCTTGGGGTGTACCGCTTCGGGGTGGAGTGGTGCCGGGTCGAGCCCGAGGAGGGCGTCTTCGACCAGCACTGGCTGGACCACTACCGCTCGATGGTCCAGGTGGTGCTCGGGCACGCCATGGTGCCGATGGTCACGCTCAACCACTTCACGCTGCCCCGGTGGGTCGCGGAGCGGGGCGGATGGCTGTCGCCGGAGGCGCCGCGGCTGTTCGAGCGGTACTGCCGGCGGGTGGCCGAGCACCTCGGTGCCGGCGTGGGCTGGTACGCGACGATCAACGAGCCGGGGGTCGTGGCATTCGGGGGTTATCTCGGGGCGCTGGGCTTCCCGCCGGGTCTGCACAGCGTCGTGGCGTGGGAGCGGGCCGGCGACCACCTGCGCTCCGCGCACCTGCGCGCCCGGGCCGCGGTCAAGGAGGTCAGGCCGGCGGCGAAGGTCGGCGCGACACACTCGATGGCGGAGTGGGATGCCAACGCGGCCGGCCGGCCGATGATGGAGCTGATGCGGGGACGGATGGAGGACGCGTTCCTCGACGTGTGCGCCGACGACGACTACGTCGGGGTGCAGACCTACACGCGGATCCCGATCGAGCTGCCGGCGGTGATCGCACCCGGCGCGTGGCTGATGGCGCACAGCGAGTGGCTCCGGCGGCGGCTGCTACCCCGCGTGCTGGCCGGCCAGATGGCGGAGAGTGGCGGGCCGCCGACCGCCGACCAGACCGACATGGGGTACGAGTACCGGCCCCAGGCCGTCGCGGCGACCGTGCGCCGAGTGGCAGACCGGTTCCCGGGCAAGGACATCGTGGTGACCGAGCACGGCATCGCCACCGACGACGACGCCCGCCGCGTCGCGTTCATCGCCGAAGGGCTGACGGCTCTGCACGCCGTGATCGAGGACGGGATCCCGCTGCGCGGGTACGTGCACTGGTCGGCGTTCGACAACTTCGAGTGGGCGCTGGGCTACCGGATGCACTTCGGTCTGATCGGAGTGGACCGGGCCACCCAGGAGCGACAGGTGAAGCCCTCGGCCCGGTTCCTCGGTGAGGTCGCGCGGACCGGGGTGCTCGTCGTCTGAGTGCTCGGGCGAGCCGCCACCCGCTCCGCCTAGAAGGGCGGGGCGTCGTCGGGCCTGGGGCGCCGCCACCGGGGCAGCGCTTCGTAGGGAAGGTCCGCCCCGGGCACGACGCGGTAGCGGTGGCCGGTGGGGGTGGTCCACTCGAAGACGCCGGGCTCGACCTGGGTCAGGTGGAACCCGCCGTCGGTCTTGACCACGTGGTCGCGCCGGCAGAGCGGTCCGAGGTTGGTCGCGCTCGTGGTCCCGTCGAGCCGATGGAACTCCACCGTGTGGTCCAGGTCGCAGGACTCCGCCGGGGTGGTGCACCCGGGGCGCGCGCAGGCGCGGTCGCGTACCTGGACGTGGGTGGCGAGATCGGCGGGCGGTCGGTACCTGGTGCGTCCGACGTCGAGCACGGCGCCACTGAGCGGGTCGGTCACGATCCGGCGCCACGTCCCGTCGCGGGCCAGGGCCCGGGCCGCCTCGGCGGTGATCGGTCCGTACCCGGCCAGGTCCGCGGGCTCGTCATCCAGGCCGAGCAGGGTGGGCAGGGCCACGGTCACCCGGATCTCGGTGCGGCGCGAGGTGCGGGGCCGGGTGCGGGGCGCGTCGCCGGTGGCCGGGCTCGAGGCGGGTGCGGCGTCGGCATCGGCATCGGGCACTGTCCCGGGCGCCGCGTCACCAGCGCCGTCGCCGTCCACCCGGGCGAGTGCGGCCACCGCTGCGGAACCCTCGACCTCGCCGGCGGTCAGGCCCACGAGCAGATCCGCACGCAGCTGGTCCAGCGTCCGCGGGTCACCGGCCGAACGGGCGCCGCGGGCAAGGGAGTCCAGCGCGCTGTCCAGCCGCGCCGCGCCGGTGGCCGGCAGCACCGCCCACACCCCGGCCATCCCGTCCGGCAGCACCCGCGGCGCATCCACCCGCCGTCCCCGCGCGGCCACCGCGTACCGCTCGGCCGCAGTGGCCGGGTCGATCGTGATCAGCGCCCGCGCGACGTCCCGGGACAGCTGCGTGGGAGTACGACCGGGCGCACCGTCGAGGACCTGCTCCTGAACGGCCAGCGCCACCGGCACCGGGACATCGTGGAGGCTCTCCACCAGGATGCGAGCCTTGGCGACGTCGATCTCCCCGCGCTCCAGCGCGTCGCCCGTCCAGGCCAACGCGCCGGCGAACGCCCGACCGTCGCGGACCAGCAGTCGCGCGTGGCGCCGCGAGCACCCCAGCCGCATCGCCAGCTCCTCACCGGCGACGTTCGGCTCAGCCACGATCCCCGCCGACGCCGGCCAGGCCGGGTTCATCGACGGCCGGTCAGCCAGCGCTGCCGCCGCCCGCGCCGCACCCGCCGCCGCCCAGGACGCCATCCGCTGCCAGGCCGCCACGGCCTCAACCGCCGTGTGGTCGTCCGTGCCCACGAGATCCGCGAGCTCCAGCAGCCACGCCAGGTCCGACCCCGGCAACCGGCCGTCCAGCTCCCTGGCCGTCACGGCTGGGCCGGTCAGCAGCGCATCCAACGGGTCGACGACGTCGTCCTCCCAGACCGCGTCCTGCCAGTCCGCCTCGCCGGCCCACACCGCGTCGCCGGCCACGCAGGCACCCAGCCCACCCACGCCGCTCACCGGCGCAGGGCCGGTCGGAATCGGGGCCGAATGGGCTTCGTACATGCGTTCGAGTCTACTCTCCGACCGCGCCGAACACCAGGCCTCGGGCGGATCATTTGTTCGCCTGACCTGCGCAAACGCACGAACCGAGCCGCCGGCGCAGAGAACCTCCGTCGCCGTGACGCGGCGCCGTCCGGCCGTCGCCTGGACCCCCGCGGTCAGGCCGGTCCGTGGCGCGCACTACTGTCGGAGCGTGACCGAACCCACCACCACTGCCCTTCGCGCCGACGGCCGTCGTCCCGACCAGCTGCGCCCCGTCACGATCACCCGCAACTGGCTGGACTCCGCCGAAGGCAGCGTCCTGGTGGAGTTCGGAGGCACCCGTGTCCTGTGCGCCGCGTCGTTCACCGAGGGCGTTCCGCGATGGAAGAAGGGGTCGGGCCAGGGCTGGGTCACCGCCGAGTACGCGATGCTGCCACGGTCGACGAACACCCGCAGCGAACGCGAGTCGGTCAAGGGCCGGATCGGCGGCCGCACGCACGAGATCTCCCGCCTGATCGGCCGCTCGTTGCGCGCGGTGACTGACGTCAAGGCGCTCGGCGAGAACACCGTGGTGCTGGACTGCGACGTGCTCCAGGCCGACGGCGGCACCCGCACCGCAGCGATCACCGGCGCGTGGGTGGCGCTGGCGGACGCCGTCGCCTGGGCGACCGCAAAGGGCCTGGTCTCCGCAGCCCGACCGGTGCTGCGGGACTCGGTCGCGGCCGTGAGCGTCGGCATCATCGGCGGCATCCCGATGCTGGACCTGCCCTACTCCGAGGACGTGCGCGCGGACACGGACATGAACGTCGTGGTCACCGGGTCCGGGGGGTTCGTCGAGGTCCAGGGCACCGCCGAGCAGACCCCCTTCGACCGGACCGAGCTGGACGTCCTGCTGGACCTGGCCGTGTCCGGCATCGTCGTGCTGACCGAGCTGCAGACCCAGGCCCTCGCCGTCGGGGGCCGCGGGTGACCGTTCGGCTGGCGCTCGCGACGCACAACCGGCACAAGCTCGTCGAGCTGCGCGCGATCCTGCTGCCGGCGGTGCCCGGTCTGCGGGCCGACGACGTCGCGACCTCCGGTGACGTCGGCGCGCCGGACGTCGTGGAGACCGGGGTGACGTTCGCGGAGAACGCGCTGCTCAAGGCCCGGGCGCTCGCCGCGCACACCGGGCTGCCCGCGGTGGCCGACGACTCCGGACTGTGCGTCGACGTGCTGGGCGGCGCCCCCGGCGTGTTCTCGGCCCGCTGGGCGGGTCGGCACGGGGACGACGCCGCGAACCTCGCCCTGCTGCTCGACCAGCTCGGTGACGTGGGGGAGGCCCACCGGGGTGCCCAGTTCGAGTGCGCGGCGGCACTCGTCACGCCCGACGGGGTGGAGCACGTGCGGACCGGGGTGCTCCGGGGCCGCCTGACGACGACCCCCCGTGGCACCGGTGGCTTCGGCTACGACCCGATCCTGGTCCCGGACGACCAGCCGGCCAGGGCCGCCGGCGCAGAGCTCACCAGCGCCGAGCTGACGCCGGAGGAGAAGAACGCCATCTCGCACCGCGGCGAGGCGTTCCGAGCGCTGGCGCCGCTGATCGCCGAGGTGCTGCGCGGCTGAGCTCAGGGCATCCGGCCGACGTGCGCCATCGCCTGGCGCAGCAGGTACCCCTTGCCGTCGGTCATCTCCCGCTGCACGTGCTCGCTGCAGGCATCCTCCGGGTTCATCCAGGTGAGCTCCAGCGCGTCCTGCTGGGGCTCGCAGTCCCCGGACACCGGCACGACGAAAGCCAGCGAGACCGCGTGCTGCCGGGGGTCGTGGTACGGGGTGATGCCCGCCGTCGGCAGGTACTCGGCGACCGTGAACGGCTGGGGCGAGGCCGGGATCTGCGGCAGCGCGACCGGGCCCAGGTCCTTCTCCAGGTGGCGCAGCAACGCGTCCCGCACCCGCTCGTGGTACATCACCCGCCCGGAGACCAGCGACCGCATGATCTCCCCGCTCCCGTTCACCCGGAGCAGCAGCCCGACGGCCACGACGTCGCCGCACTCGTCCACCCGCACCGGGACTGCGTCGACGTAGAGGATCGGCAGGCGGGACCGGACGGCCGTCAGCTCGGCGTCGGTCAACCACCCGTCGGGCAGCGGCTCCTTCGGGTAGTCCGCCGTCTCGGTCATGGTGGTGAGCCTACGGCGGCTGACCAGGCACCCGGCAAGGCTCGCTGGGGCCCGACCGTCCGGCGGGAATACGCAAAGGAGACCGGTGTTGACCCCAGAGGCAACCCGACCGAGAGGACACCATGGCGACCGTCGAGCTGACCGAGGCGACCTTCGAGCAGGCCGTGACGAGCAACGGCATCGTGCTCGTGGACTGGTGGGCAACGTGGTGCGGCCCGTGCCGGCAGTTCGGGCCGGTGTTCGAGGCCTCCTCCGAGCAGCACCCGGACGTGGTGCACGCGAAGGTGGACACCGACGCGGAGCAG
>Ga0209429_10001737_pt1 | contig 13204 bp, 7 predicted proteins | sample BarGraNGADG00212_3_FD_184493 | JGI IMG/M metagenome (GOLD analysis project Ga0209429, IMG submission 184493) | Arctic peat soil microbial communities from Barrow, Alaska - Barrow Graham LP Ref core NGADG0004-212 (SPAdes) (version 2) | ecosystem: Environmental > Terrestrial > Soil > Wetlands >... | reverse complement strand
AACTTTGCGTTCAATATATCGGTGCAATTTACCACGTCCTGAACCGCAATGACCGTCGCCAACTCATTTTCCGCGACCACCCCAATCGGATGCAAGGCCAGAACCCGTTTAGGGCCACGACTGGACATAAGACGTACACGATCTGGCCAAAAAGGCGGAATTCATTATGTTCATGTCCAGTCGTGCCCCCACCATTTTGACGAAACCGTGCTGGCAGATTCGGAGAGAACCGGCCCGAAGCATGGTTTGGGACGGCAGCGCTTTGTCCGGCGAACGTCGTTGCTGGGCGGCTTGGAGCATTGCCGAACTGGCTCCGCCTCGCGCATTCCGCATTCTGCACTCCTCATGCAGCGCAACCTGTCCGGGGACAGAACCGCTGGGAAGCCAGCGAAACTTGACATTTGACCTTATTGTTCACGTCACGCAGAATCGGGCCGTGACGAGTGAGACCGAAAACCAACTCTCCCTCATCTGCGCAGCATCTACGAATCGGCGCCGAGCAAAAAGGAAAGTCAGCCTGGCAAAGCCCACTTCCGCTGTGCCCGTGACCCGATACTTATTACACCGCCCATGAACAACAAACTCGACCAACTCTCCCGGAACGTCTGCTCCAAACTGCGCACACTTGGCTTCTCCTCGCCCCGTGCCCCCGTCATGACCGCCCTCCTGAATGCGGCTTTTCTCGCGAGCCTCAAGACCGAGGAAGGTCGCTACCCCTGCGGCAGTCTAACCTTCTCCGACCCAGGGAAACCAGAGACTGATCCCCCACCGTGCCGCCGAGCAGATTATCCTTCGTTTACGCCACTAGGCCACGGGACGCCCCTCCAAACGGCCGCACTGGTAAAACTGTTCCGCGCGGTCAACAGGTGGTCCGGCTCCCTCGCAGTTTACGGGACACACCGATCGAGAATTACCATTTGGGGCATCGTGGACCAGCTAGTACAACATAACATTCGCCTCAACCGCGAAGCGCCCAGCGGATTCGCGGGCCCCGGTATCGTTACAGTCAACATTGAAGGCGTAGCGGACATTTCCGTCTATCACGCCGATGTGTTCCTCGGCCGGCTCACCCAAGACAACCTCGTCACCCAGGAGACCGACGCTCTGGGGTCAGCCATCATCGCCTCCTGCCTTGTTCCAAAGCTCAGACCGATTGCCGAAAGCATCGCCCTCGCTCTCAAGCCCGCAGAAAGTGGCGACAAAATCATGCCCCTGCTCCTCGAAGCATGGATCAACACCGTTTCCCGAATCTGCATCGGCTTGCGACGCCTCGGCACAGGCGGTTCGCTGCTAATCACTCCAAAGCCTCTCAAACAAAACCTGGAAGTAGTTCATCCTTTCAACTACCCCCGCTTAGGCGACTCGACAGCGCTCAACGTCCTCGATGACCTCTATCACTTGGGAGTCGAATGGTCCGATCCCGGATTCACGCAACCAACATCACCTGACTATGCAACCGAGCTGGGCTGGGCCGAAGCAGACGCGCAAGACCGGGCGAGCGAACTCACCGCCGCGATAAAACTAGTAACATCGCTCGCAACAGCCGATGGACTTGTTCTTATGGATCAGCTACTGCGGATCCGCGGTTTCGGCGTCAAGATCAAGGCCGGTACAAGACTCCCGATGATATACGACGGCAAAAACTTCCAAAGCAGAGGAACGGCGGCGAGAAAAATCGACCCCTCGCAATTCGGCACCCGCCACGGCTCAATGTTACGCTACTGCCACACCGATCCCTCCGCAATCGGAATAGTTGTCTCCCAGGACGGTCACGTTCGCGTGATTGCCTCAGCCAAAGGTAGCCTGCTCCTGTGGCAGAACGCGAGATTACTCGGCTACAATCAGGACGTCGCTGCTTACGCCCGTGAGTTAAGGCGAATGCGCAAATCCCGCAGCACGGACCCCATGCCAGACACGCTCGGCTACACGCGGATGCCGAAGACAATGCGCGTATTGCTCTCTCTCCGCAAATGATTGCCCGATCGAACACCTGACTGCAATCCGCCCCCGACGACTATCAGCTCGCACTAGGGTTTCTAGGGTCTGGTGTCACCAAGGCAAATACATCGCGGTCGGAAGTAGATCCGCAGAATTGAACGCGTTTTAGGGTCCTTACAGGCGATTTTGGGCCATGTTGTTTGGTTTAACGGTCTAGCGGGAGTCGGTAAGGTTGGGCATGGCAAGGGCGAATCGATTGACCACCGATGGGGGAGTCTTTCATGAGTTTCCTTGCTTGAAAAGGTCAGGCCACAGATTTTGTCGCGCAGAGATACCGAGATTGTTGAAACGGACAAGAACGTTCGGGCTTTGCAGGAAACTCCGATCCCTTATGGGCAAAAAGTAGGACTAAAAAACGGTGCTAAGGCCTTATATGGAGAAGATCTATTTCCTATCGGTATGCAGCGAAAGCACATGCTCTGGCGACACCAGTTTGAAGCGATCCGCAAGCCCGCAACGTGGATGGCTCGCTGAGATTTCATGGAACGGTCCCGACTGGACCTGTGCTGCTGGTGGATGATAGGGTGGATTCCAGATGGACACTGACGATCGCCGCTTATCTTTTGACTGCTCAAGGAACCGGCCCGGTGTATCCTCTGGCCTTGGCCTCAACCGCAAACACTGACGAATGATTGCGCCGCTGACACCCAATACACAGGCCATCCTGCTGCTGACGGCTCCGCTGATCGCGGGGCGCAGCGAGGTTTCCCCGGAACTGCTGACCTTGGGTGAATACAACCGTCTCGCCCGCATATTGCGTGAGAAGCCAAAGCAGCCCGCCGATTTGATCGGTCCTGATGCGGCGGAAACAATCGAGCTGGGCGCGGCCGTTTTCGGTCGTGCCCGGCTTGAAAACCTGCTCGGTCGAGGCTTCTTATTGAGTCAGGCCGTGGCTCATTGGAATTCGCGGGCCATCTGGGTCGTGAGTCGCGCCGATGCAACCTACCCACGTCGCCTCAAAGCCCGGCTCAAAGAGGACGCCCCACCGGTTCTCTATGGTTGCGGGGATGCGGTCTTGCTGGATACAGGCGGTCTGGCGGTCGTCGGGTCACGACAGGTGGATGACGAACTGATTTCCTACACCGAAAATGTGGGAAGGCTCGCTGCCGGAGCCGGTCGCACGCTCGTCTCCGGAGGGGCGAAGGGCATAGACAGCGCTGCGATGCACGGAGCGTTGCGGGCCGGTGGCGCAGTCGTCGGTGTGATGCCGGACAGTCTGGAGCGGGGCGCCCTGGCAAGAGACAATCGAGAGCCGTTAATGGATTGCAAATTGGCGTTGATTTCTCCTTACGACCCGGCGGCAGGCTTCAACGTGGGCCATGCCATGCAGCGCAACAAAGTGATCTACGCCTTGGCCGATGCCGCGCTCGTTGTTAACGCGGATTTCGAGAAGGGTGGAACGTGGGCTGGCGCCATCGAGCAGTTGGAGAAACGGCATTTTGTTCCAGTTTTCGTGCGCCAGGGCGCTAACGCTGGAAAAGGAAACTCAGCCCTGCTGCGGCACGGCGCCGTCCCTTGGCCGAATCCCCACGATAGCGATGAACTCTCTCAGGCTCTGTCAAAGGCGGCCGACGCCGTGGCTGCGGAACCAAAGCAAGAAACCTTTTCATTCGCCATCCGCGAGCAAGCCCCCTAGTTCGCATCTGAGGACGCGAACCCGCAACCGACGACTCCCTCGCCAGCCCGACAAACCGGCATACCCGAGACAACCATTCTGCCCGACCAGGCGCTATTCACTTTAGCGCGCGAGATCCTTGTCCGGGAACTCGCCGAGCCGAAGAGCGAAGCGGAAGTGGCCAAACTGCTCGCCATCTCAAAACCGCAAGCGAAGGCATGGCTGGCAGAACTGGCGCGGGAGGGAGTGCTGGAAAAGGTTGCCAAACCTGTTCGTTACCGTTCCGCAAAATCTGCCGGACGCCTGCTATGATGCGAGTTATCCCTGATGCGTTAATTCTTGCAGTCGCCGCGCAGGCAGGCAAGCCGGACGCCAACCAGGGAGAAAGAAATGCTGAAGGCCAAAGTCTAAACGCTTAAGTTGCACCTGAGATCTCAACCAAAGCCTCACCTTGGCCGATCAGTTCGATGGCTTTGGGCAGGCGTCCACCCAGATCATGCGGGAGCCAAAACGGGGTGGTTGAGCTTACGGCTGGCGCTTCTTTCTGCGCCAGGGGCGTGGGGGAGTATGGTCATATCGGTGGCGTCTGTGATGGCCAATTCCTGCGCCCCAAGGAAAGCCCGCGCCAGCGCAGGAGTTTTCACCTTGATCGCTTCCGGCCATACGCACGTTATTCCGCCAGAAAATATTTCCAGGCCGGCATCACTTTGATTTGCCCCGCCGTTGTTTCGATCTCCTGGGCCTCGTCCCGGGTGACAACGGTGCCTTCCTTACTGGTTATGCTAACTGCCAGTTGTTCAATTAAGTGGAAAGATTATTGGCCAGTTTTGTTGCCGTGTCAATCCATTCGGCAGCCCCGTAAGCGAAAGAACGATTGTTATAGTTTGGCCCCTTTTCTGAAACGGAGTGTCAAAAGTGAGGACTGACACCGTTGCTTGTGAGCGTGGGCAAGCGCCAACTGGTAGGGCTGAGCTGCCGCTCAGCCCAAATATCAGGGCGGCGCGGCGGCGCTTTGTCGCGGAACTGAAACGACGTTTGTCATCTCCAAAGTCAAATATGCCTTAAGCAACGCCAAAAACAAGGCCGAGGCCACGCGCCTGCTGATGGCGCTCAACGAGGCCGGCAAACAGCCCGCCATGAACCTGAGCCTGGCCCGGGTTTACCTCAAGCACAGCGATCCGTCTGTTTTCAGTCGGCCAGGGTCTCTGCGAGTCCCTGGCCTTTTTTGTCTGGCGCGCCGCGGCTTGACAGCGCCACCCGAAGCCTGAGAATACCTCCATGAACTGCGCAACCAATGATTCTTCTACCCTTCTGAATCGGGGCATGGATCGCCGGGGGTTTTTGGGCGCCAGCGTCGCTGCCGGCGCGGGCCTGCTGGTGGCGGGTTCAGCGAGGGCTCAAGCTCAGGCGGCGGCGAATCCGCCGGCAGCCGCGAACGCCGGCCAGCCGGCCGAGGCCGCCAAAAAGAAATTCAAACTCAAATACGCGCCCACCTTTGGCATGTTCGAGGGGCACGCGGGCAAGGACCTTATCGCCCAGTTGCGCTTCATGGCCGAGGCGGGCTTTTCCGCGCTGCTGGACGGCGGCTTCCTCGGCCGGCCGCAAGAGTTGCAAGCCAAGCTGGCCAAGGAGATGGAACAGCTCGGGATGACCTTGGCCGGTCCGTATTGCAGCACCACCATCGGCGGTCAGAGCCTGGTTGCCGGGACGGACCAGCAGGCAGGCTATGCGAAATACTACCAGGGCATTTGTGAGCAACTCAAACGCGTGAACGGCAAGTGGTTTCTGGTCGTTCCGGGCGGACTAGTCAAAGGAATGCCGATGGAGCAGATGACCGCCAACCTGATCGAGAACCTGAAGGCGATCATGAAGGAAGTCGAGCCGACCGGGCGCATCATGACGCTCGAACCCCTGAACCCGCGCGATCATAAGGGCTTGTTCCTGACGAAAATCCCCCAGGCGATGGAGATCTGCCAGGCGGTGGGGAGCCCCTCGTGCAAGATCGTCAACGACCTCTACCACCAGCAGATCACCGAAGGCGACCTCATCCCCAACATCAAGAGCGCCTGGGATTACATCGCCCATTATCACCTGGGCGACTCGCCGGGGCGTAAGGAGCCGACGACGGGCGAAATCAACTACCGCACCATCTTTAAGTTCCTGCATGAAAAAGGCTACCCAGGGGTGCTCGGGATGGAGCATGGCAAGAGCAAGGGCGGCAAGGAAGGCGAGCTCGCGCTGCTCGACGCCTACCGTTGGTGCGACGCGTTCGACACTCCTTACAAGATATAATTCGCCTCGGTTTGGGTGGGGTTGCGGCCCACAAAATAGACGCGCTGTCATTCGGCTGAACGCGAATCACGCGCTCCACTTCAACCGTCGCATAGCTGAGCCAGCTCAACGAAAGAAAAGATGTCGGGGTTCCGGTCGCTGCATGGAATCGTGCTTTTATTGGAACAAACTGGAGGCGTTGGTTGAACTGGGCATGCTAAACTCTCGCTTCAAGGACTATTGTTTTACAAGCGCGTGTGCGACGTGTTTGACGAAGAGACGCAGATGGCGCTGACGGAATCGGGCGGCGACAAACGCTACGCATCCGGCAAGGAGCAACCTCGTTTTCAGATTCCCGCTGATGCCCACTGGCGAGAGGTGCGGCAGGCCGCGAAGAATGTGGGACAAGCTATTCAGTCGGCCATGCGCGCTATTGAGACGGCGAACCCGGATAAGCTCTATGGCATTTTCGGCGATGCGCAGTGGACGAACAAGGACCGGCTCTCCGACGCCATGTTGCGCGATTTGGTCGAGCATTTCTCCTCGCTCGAACTTACCGTCGCCAATCTGCCCGGGGACGACGATGGAGGCGTGCGTGGTCATCTGCCGGGCGGCCAAGCCCAAGGCGCGCAAAGGCAACATTCTTTTCATCAACGCCGTCAACGAAGTCACCCGCGAACGCGCCCAGAGCTTTCTCACCGACGACCACATCGAACGCATCGTCCAAGCCTACGAGCGGTTCAAGGACGAACCCGGCTTCACCCGCGTCGTCACGCTGGAGAAAATCCGCACCAAGGATGGCAATTTGAGCATCCCGCTTTACGTTGCGCTGGCGGCGAATGGCGGGTCGGATTCTGCGTCGCCTGAAGGTTCAAGTTTTCGGCGCTGGCTTTGGCCAGTTCGTAGGAGCGCGTGTAATTCGTCGAGACATCGGCCTTGTGCGGTTTGTATTCGATAGGATTGCCCTGCAGGTCTATGCCCTCAACGTTCTGACGCCGGAGGACATCAAAATCGTTGAGGGCGGGGAGTCGAAGCATTAGTATGCCATCTGTCGACACGAATAATCTAAAGCAAGTTTTACGCACCGAGTGCCTCCTCGCGTTGGCGGGACGCGCGGCGTATTACGGCGTTACTCCGGAGGAAATCAAAAATAATGAAAACAAGAATGGTTCCGCGAGAACACGTGGTTTTGGTCGCACGCTGCCTGCTGGTGTGCGTGGCGATGTTGGCTGGCATGGCTGGACAGGTGCGGGCGGCCACGTACGTGGTTGACCAGGCGGCTCCCGGCGCGGCCGACACTAACCCGGGAACTGAGGAGAAGCCCTTCAAGACCATGCAGCACGCGGCCGACGCGGCCAAGCCGGGCGACACCGTCAATGTCATGGCGGGCAAGTATGACGAACGGGTCAAGGTAAAGACCGGCGGCACGGAGGGCCAGCCGGTCGCCTTCGTGGCGAGGCCCCGGCGCTCGGCGACCGTGAGCGGCTTCGACCTGGAGGCGAGTTACGTCCGCGTCGAGGGCTTCGAGATCACGGCCGGCAAGCCGGGCACGGCCGTCCAACTGCGCGCCAGCCACTGCGAAATCCTGGACAACTACATCCACGATATGATGGTGGCGGTCAACGGGATAGACGGCCAGCCAAGCGCCGATGGCAACACTCGCGACTACTCCGCGGTGGCGCATAACCGAGTCGCCTATAACAAGGTCTATCACAGCGAGTACGGCTTCATCCTGGGCGGGGAGGACTGGCTGGTGGAGAACAACGAAGTCAGTCGCCTCTTCATGTATGCGTCTGGCAACCAGTACGACGACTGCGATTACTCGCGCTTTTTTGGGAAGGGCTGCATCCAGCGGTACAACTACTATCATGGCACGGTCACGGCGGAGATCAAGGTCGCCCACGTGGACTGCATCCAGACGTTCATGGGCAAGGACTCGATGGCGCAGGACGTGCTTTTCGAGCACAACACCTGCTTCGACTGGGGCCAGGGGGCGATGATCGAGAGCAAACCGAATATCGGCAGCGTGCGGAACTGGACCTGGCGGCATAACATCTATTCCTCCAAACTGCCCACCTATCGGGGAGCGTGGGGGCTGGACGTCATCCAGACGCTCGACGTGACGATTGAGAACAACACCTTCGCCGGGATCCCCTGGTGCGGGGTGGGCCTGCGGGGCAAGGAATCGAGCAACGGGCAAATCCGCAACAACCTTTTCTACGACATGCAGCAGGCCGTTCTGGATGGCAACAAGGACGACTTCACCCCGGCCAATCCGGTGATCGAGTATAACCTGGCGTTCAAGACCGCGCCGCTGGCGATGGACAAGAACATCAACGACAAGGACCCGTTGTTGGTGGATGCAGAGAAGCGGGATTTCCGTCTGCGGAAGGGCAGCCCGGCCGCCGGGGCGGGCAAGAACGGCGTGACGATCGGCGCTCTGGAGTATCCCAATGTGTATTACGTAGATCCTCGTCACCCAGCCGCCGTAGATGAGCCGGCATGGGGCTATCCCGGCGTGCCGCTGGCGAGCCTGACCAAGGCGTGCGCGATCGCCCAACCGGGGGAGACGATCGTCCTGCGGGGCGGAGTATATCGCGAGGTCGTGGCCCCGAAAAACGACGGCGTGACGGTCCGCGCCATGAAGGGCGAGAAAGTGACGATCAGCGGGGCGGACCTGATCGAAGGCTGGAAGCGCGAGGTGGACGGTAGTTGGTCGGCGACCCTGGCCGCCGAGCCGAAGAAGGTCCTGCGCGACGGCCAATCGTGGAGCGAGTTCAGCTATGGCAAGGCCGCCAAGCGAATCACGATGAAGACCGGCGGCGATCCTCGTCGGCACGTCTTCGAGACCGTCCTGCGGGAGCAGGGCATCGACCTGGTCGGCAAGCAGGACGCGAAGATTGAGGAGATCACGGTAGTTGACATACTGAAGGCGGGCGCCGCGAATCCGTGAGGGGGCAGGTGGGATGTCGAATCGGCGGTGCATCGGTTGAGCGGAAACGGGTCAGTTCTCAACCGTCGAGTGCGACCCAGGCGATGCATCGTCAGCTTCATGGTTCCCGGGAAAATCCCGCGCCCGATCCGCCGGTCGTTGACGGGGCCAACCTTCCCTTCGGAAAGTCGTGCTTGCCGGTGGAGGCATCCGGGAGCATGGGGGTCTCCAGCCGACTACCGCTCGTAAATCTCAATTTCCCGTAGCGTGATCTGGTGCAGCCCGGTCTGGCCGCCAGCGTCGGCCACGTCCTTGGTGGCCCCACCGCCCCAGGTCACATCGTGGACGAGCAGGCGGATTTTGTCGGTGGTGACCGGGCGGAAGTGGTGTTGGAAGACCCAGCGCTCGCTGTGAAAGCTGTCGACGGTGGTCCGGGTGGAGGGCGTGAAAACCTTGAAGGTCTGGGCCGGTTCCTGCACGCGCGCGAGGGTCACCCAAGCCCCGCCGCGGTTATATTGCAGTTCGTAATCGAGCAGCGTGCCTTGCGATTGCCAAGGCGGCGCGGCAAACACGATCACCCGTCCCACCTGGGCGGGGGCTGGCCAACGCACCTCCACCCAGGCCGGATAGTGGGTCACGTTACTGCGCCACGGATGGTCGTCTTTCTTCTGCGTGTAATACCAGTTCTCGAGGTCGCCGTTGATGATCTTGCCGATGTCGTTGTTACGCTTTTTGTCCTGCGGATCGTCCGGCAGGCCGGAACTGGCGGCCGTCACACCCGGCCGGCGCGCCAGATTCGGTCCCCAATCCGGCGGCACAACTTCGATGGTTTGCCCGGGCGTTAACTCGACATAGACCGGCAGTTCCGGCACCGGCAGGAAGGCGCGGCCGGCGGCTACGGCCAGCTCACGTTCGACCCCGAAGGCGGACACCACGTGCAATGGCCCGCCGCCGCTCACTTTCAAAGCCGCTTCACCATCCGTGCTGCCGGCGCTCATAAAGGCCGCCACCGCCCGCCCCGGCCCGGCAAACAAATTGCCCACATAGAGCCGGTTGCCGACCGGCCCAAAATCGAAAGCCTTTTTGAATTGTGTGCCGTACAACTCTTCCGACCACACACGCATCAGGGGCGCGGCCGGATTCAGGCCGCCGTCGTCGTTCTCCCACCAGGTCGGAAAATCCCAGAAGCCGTGACTTTTGTCGTACCAGAGATGATTGTGCTCCTTGGGCAGCCCGTATTGCTCATAGACCATCATCTGCACCATTGTCCAGCGGCCCTGGTGGGTGGGTTGATACGAGCCATACATGGCCGCGAAGAAACCCTGCTCGGTCTGCCATTTCTCCAGCTTGTCGGCGCCGTATCTGGCCAGCAACACGTTGAGCGCGTCGAGGGCTTTGCGAGCCAGCCAGACATCGCCATTGACCGTGTTGTAGGCGTGGAACGAAAAGGCATCGATCGACTGGGCGCCCCCCGCCTGGAGAAAGTCCTCGATCCAGGGCAGCAATTGTGGACCGATGCTGACCGTGCCCGGGCCCAGCACTTTCAACTTGGGATTGACGCTCTTAACCAAGTCGTGGAACGGCTTCATTTCCTTGACCGCAAAGTCGGCCCCGCTGCTCCCGCCGTTGGGTTCGTTGCGGGGTTCCCAATACTTCACGTCGTTCTGGAAGTGCTCGACAATCTTGCGCACGCCCGCAAGGTCTTTCGTGCCGTTGGGAAAAGCGATCAGGAGCACGCGTTTCCGGAACGGGTCGAAGGGCAGGTAGAATTGCTTGTCGAGGGCGATGTCTGGCTCAAGCTTCTTGATCTCTTCCTCCGGCTTGCTGGCGTCCCGGACGGAATGTCGCTGCGGCCCCATGCCGGTAAGGCCGCGCATCACCTCGTCCGCGGCCGGAGAAGCAAAACCGCCCGGGGTCTTCTGGTCCGGCAGGGCCGGGAAATTCGTGTTGTTACGGAATATGACAAAGGTGGTCCCGCCCACCACGTCAGCCCAGTTGGTCCGGTTCGCCGCCCCATAAAGGTAGAGCTTGTACCAGCCCGGGGCCGAAACCTTGGGCGTCAGGACCGCCCCGGCCGGCCCCGAGTCGAGCCGATGACCGTAATAGTCGCGCACCTCGAAACGGATCGCCGCGCCGCCCACCTTGAAACTCACCGGTTCACCGACATAAAAGACGTGGTTGCGCTTGCCCGACTCGGACGTCACCAGGTCCGGAGGCAGCGGCCAGGACCAACCGCCCGCGTGGGCGACGACCGTCAGGCCTAGACTCAGCAGCAGGGAGGCAGAAAAGGGTGTAGTGTTTGTTCTCATAGCGAGACCCTAAATTAATAGATGGTTCCATGCGAACCCTGTTATGGTTTGACCCCTAAGTCTTTTTTAATTTCCGCCAGAGGGTTGTGGAATTGATGCCCAGGATTTTTGCCGCCTGCGTTTGGTTGCCGTCCACGGATTTCAGCACGGATTGAATGTGCGCCTGCTCCACCTCCGCCAGCGTCCGCAATCCGGGATTGCCCCCCAGCGCCGGCGCCAGTTCGGTATGCACGACGTGCGCGGGCAAATGTTCGGGCAGGATCAGGCCGTTGGCGCACAGGACCGCCGCTCGTTCCATCGAGTTTTCCAACTCGCGCACGTTGCCCGGCCAGGTGTAATTCTGCAGATAATCCACGCAGGTCGCATCGAGCCGCAGATTCGGCATCTTCAACCGTGTCGCCAACCGCTTCACAAAATGCCGCGCCAGCGGCAGAATGTCGTCGCGCCGCTGGCGCAACGGCGGAATATCGATCTCGATCACGCGCAGCCGGTAAAACAAATCCTCGCGAAACCGCCCTTCGCGAATCGCCTGCGCCAGGTTTCGGTTGGTGGCCGTAAGGACGCGCACGTCGATCTTGCGCGGCTGGCTCTCGCCCAGGCGCATGATCTCCCGCTCCTGCAACACCCGCAACATCTTCATCTGCATCGTCGGCGAGATGTCGCCGATCTCATCGAGAAAAAGCGTGCCTTTCTCGGCCTGCTCGAACAGCCCCACGCGGTCCCGCGTGGCGCCCGTAAACGCCCCCGATCGGTGGCCGAACAACTCGCTCTCCAGCAGCGTCTCCGGCAGCGCCGTGCAATTCACCGCCACGAACGGCTTAGCCGCCCGCGGCGATTGACGATGAATGAAACGAGCCAGCACCTCCTTGCCCGCGCCGGTCTCGCCGGTGATGAGCACCGAGGTGTCGAACAACGCGACGCGGCTGGCCAGATCGAGCACCCGCCGGAACGTCTCGCTGCGCACTTCGATGAAAGGCGCCCGGGGAGCGCCCACACCCCAGCCGAGCAATTTGCGCTGCGCCGTCAGCTCGCGCGATTTGCGGCGCAAGTCATGCGATAGTTTCTGGACTTTGCCCCAAATATCGTCCGCGCGGAAAAAGGGCAGAAACCCCTTCAACTCGTCACCCCAGGCGGCTTCGTCCTTGCCGATGGCCGTGCAGATGCGATCGCCTTGGGCCTGGCACATTTTTTCCACGAAGTAGATATTGTGCCCGAGACAGAGTGAACAATAACCGCTGACGTAGCCCACCAGGATCCAGCACACGGGCTGCGCTGATTTCCCGAACTCGACCAGATGCTCCTCCGCCTCACCGGAATTGTGCCAGACGATATCCATGTAAAACCGGCCGCTGGCTTCGTCGATCTCCAGTTTCCGGATGAACGGACGGTTCACCCCCTGGAGCATGTGCATGCGCGGTCCAGCCTTGACCAACTCGGCCAAGCTGTCCCATTCGAAAATGCGCTTCATGGCAGCGGCGTCGGCCTGGCCCCAAAAATAGCCATACCGCGTGAGAATGCGGCGCGCGTGTTCGATTCCCACCATGGCGATCAGATCCCCGCGAAACTGCGCGAACGCATGCACGTCGTGCAGCACGACGCGCCGCTCCTTCAAACTGAGCCGGCCTTCGCCAAATTCCACCAGTTCTTCCAGTCGTAAATCTTCGGCCTTCATCTTATTGCATTTTGCAGTACCATTGCTTGCACATTGCAGTAGTTCCGCCTTCCCGTCAAATGACCCGACCCTTGGGCCAGGCCCTTTAATAAGGCTTCGGCCGGGTTTCTAATGCCTTTCAAGTCAATGCCCTGCAATCAACCACCCACGGGATTAAAGCAGGATCGAATCCAGAAGTCCGGCCGGTGAAACCACCCGGGATGGGGGCGGCATGCATATTGCGAGCAGGGGTAGTGTCTCGCACCGGTGGGACGTTTTACGAAAGAGTTTTGATTATGTATACGATATTACGAAATAAAAATGAAGGGTTGAAACGGGAAACCATTGCTTTTGCGCGTGAACTGGTCCACACCCCAAGCCTGTCCTTGGACGAAGCCAAGGTCGCCGACCTGGTCGAGGCCAAGATG
>Ga0209429_10001735_pt1 | contig 13205 bp, 8 predicted proteins | sample BarGraNGADG00212_3_FD_184493 | JGI IMG/M metagenome (GOLD analysis project Ga0209429, IMG submission 184493) | Arctic peat soil microbial communities from Barrow, Alaska - Barrow Graham LP Ref core NGADG0004-212 (SPAdes) (version 2) | ecosystem: Environmental > Terrestrial > Soil > Wetlands >... | reverse complement strand
ATACGCAAGGGCATGGATGATTCCGGACGATGCGAAAAAGCCCATGGATCCACGTGACGAGAAGCGTACGCCTATGCAATGGATGTCATCCGAAATGGCTCGTGTGATTGAAGCCACTTCGATGCCGATGCCAAGCGACCATCCGGATTCAATCCTCACGCAGGTAAGCGATGAGAGGTCGCGGCGTCAGTATGAGGCCGAGCTCGCCTATCTCCGCGGTGATTTCGCACGTGCTCTTTGCTGCTATCGAGAGGCAAAAGAGGATCCGGCTGCTAAGCTGCGCGCCTCTTTGATCGGGGTTGCGGCAGCGATCAGCCTGGGCGACTATCATGCCTACAAAGAGATCGAAGTATATCTGAAGGACTGCAGAAAAGTATATCCGGCCAGTGATCTGTCGATCATAGCAGAGCTGGCGCTCGCTAGTGTCGGTGTGAGCGTGGTGGCGCTCAACATGATTCCCTCCTGGCTGAAAGACGGCGATTTCCGCGACTTTCCGTCACAGGCCGGTCCAGCGTATATGCTGTATATCCGTGCAAGATATTTTCTGTGCGTCGGCCAATATGAAGGCGCGTTATGTGTGGCGCAGACGGCGTTGACCTTTCAGGCAAAGGCGCCTGGAATCACATTAACCGGCATCTATCTTGAGGTCGTTTGTGCGCTTGCCTGCCACTGTCTCGAGAGGGAGGAAGAAGCTAAACATTGGCTGCTCGAAGCAATGCGCCTCGCTATGCCGCATGGGTTTATTACGCCATTTGCGGAGGCTATGTCTGACTTTGGCGGTATTGTGGAGCAGTGCCTTGAGGAGGAATTCCCCGAGCAACGCGCCGCCGTTATCACGCAATGGAATCGCACGGTAATTAACTGGATCTCCTTTCATAATCAATTTACAAAGGAAAACATCACGCTTTTATTATCCCTTCGGGAATACCATCTGGCACAGATGGTCGCTCGCCGCGTTCCTTACGCGCAAATCGCGAAGCACTATAATATTTCCGTTGGAAGGCTCAAGAATATTATGTTGGAAATTTATCAGAAGCTTCTTGTATCCGGTCGGGATGAACTGGGGGAGTATGTACTAATCCTGAAGCAAAGGAAGAATACAGACAATCATCAGGAAGTTGAACCATGAATAGGGAGCTTGCTGCCTATTTGCGTCTGCAGGTTCTGATTACGGCAGTTCTCAATTTTTTTATTGCCGGAATGATAGCCGGCCTGATATATCATCAGGCCGTGCTGGTGCCGGCGGATTCGGTAAGTGTTGTCATAGACATTATGATCACGAGCTTTTTGACCTTTGCTATCACCGCACCTTTTGCCAGGGCGAGTTTACGCAGAGATAAAACCGGCGGTGTTATCGAGGCGAAATCGTTGTATACCCGCCTGTTATCGAGGCTGTCGCGTCGCCCTTTGCTGATGTGCATCCTGATCGGTACATGTACCGTATTCCTTTTGTCAGTTTCGATGGTTTCTCTACTCTCATTTCTTCATGTGATCTCTGTTCCGTTTTATCTCTATGTCGCGGTTAAAAGTGCTTTTTGTTCGGCATTGGGCGCATTTGTTACCGGTACAGTGCTGTATGCCGGCATGCTTCGAACAGAATAGAATGAGAATAAATGCATCGCTCCTACCACCAAAGACGTGACTTTTCGAGAGCGAAAAGGCACTCCCGCATCGGTGCCGAAAAACCTATGATAGAAGTAATCTATCATAGGTTTTTTATATCTAAGGATTGGAAAGGAAATGGGTGCTATGAATCCCGGGCAGAAGAAACCATACAAAACATACCGGGTAGGAGGCAGAAGCTTCCCCATCTATATGAGTTACGACGAACAGATGAAGGAGTGCTATCCAATGTACCCTGACTTTGAGACGAAACCGGAATATTCCAGGGACGGAAGACCGTTTGCTACGGCGGAGCAGGAGACCTGTCCGTTTGGCAAACCCAGGATCGACGGGGATCCCTCGCCCAGTGACTGCGGAGGATGCGGCTGGTTCTATCGGGAGAGGACGACATATGATCCGATCGGGATTTGTATGTGTGATTTACGGAGGAGGGCGTGAGATGTTTGGGAAAAATAATAACCGACGCAGCAGCTTGACGAATTCGGAGAACCGCAAGGGCAATCCCGGAGATGCGGGAGGCAAACGGCGAAACAAAAAAAGAATGATCCTTCTCACATGTCTTCTTGCCGCGCTTGTGGTTATCATTGGAATAGGGAGCGTTATTCTTTTCGGTTCACGTGGATTCGCATCGGATGAGCCGGTGACAGCAACGTTTGACAGCACCGGCGGCACTCCAATCGCAAGCCAGACGGTGGCTAAAGGCGAGACGTTGACCGAGGTTGCTGCTCCTTCGCGTAATGGCTATTTGTTTGCCGGGTGGTACTATGAAGAAGCACCTGTCAACGCGTATCACGCAACTGACCTAATGAGCGCGGACACAACGCTCTACGCCGGATGGATTGAGCCGAACGTTGAGGGGGACATCCAGGAGTATATCCGGGACTGCGACCCGAATATCACATTTGTCGTGCATTCCGAGGTTGTACTGACAGATGAAAATTTGTCCGGGTATATTCACTTTTCCTGCGTAGAGCTGGCAGGAGGGGAAGCGCTTTCCGTGAAGCCGGAGGGCGATGGATATCTGCTGTATTCAAAAGAGAGTTTGACACCGGGACTTACGTATTCCATCGAGATCCTGGATACCAGGACGGTGTTTTTCGAGAAGGCGGGAGAAAATATTGTTTCTGATTCGAGCATTCGGGCTTATAACTTTACCGTGTACCGGGAGAACGAGAATCACGTTGAGATGAAGGCAGAGCCGAAGCTGCTTTCTTCCGACGATGTAGCCAGTCTTGAAATCGCAGGAGTTGTGTCAGACGGGCAGACGGGGAACGTTGCGGATAACGGAAAAACGATATATCGCGCGAAGCTGGTAACCGATGACAGCGATTATCAGGTGGGAGATATTATAAGCCTTGGCAGTGGGCTGGAGGACGCCCCGGAGAATCAATACTACCGGGTCGTCGCTGCTGTTGCGAATTCTGCCGACCATTCTATTGACTTGATTACTCCAAACCTAGAAGACATTTATTCGGAGCTGGAAATCTATTATAGCGGGGATGCGGTCTACTTCGAAGAAGAAGAGGAGACAAAAGAAATACGCGCTACCGAACAAGATATGAAGATTTCTCTTCTGGGGAGCAAGGGATACAGCGATCTGTGTACAAATATTGCGACGGGAATCAAGGAAAGCCCGACCGTGAAGAGCACGGTTGCCACGCTGAGTAAAAATAATCAGAAGCGATTTGCAGAGATGAGTGTAAGCGATTTGACAGACCTTCTTCAAAACGTTGAGGTTCATATCAGCATTCAAAAAACATATGACGCGGATTACCAGGAGAACGGGATCCGGGGGGTCGTCATGTTTTCGACAGGGGACATTGATATACCGCTGGGTGAGAATATCAAGCTGACGATAAATCTGACGCTGACGAACGATATTACGGAAACAGCTCACGGTTTTATTTCACCTCAAAAAGATTTATCATTGAACATCTATAAGAGTGCAATTATTACCAACCATTGCAACTTAAATTTTGATGCGGTGATCGCAACGAGCAGTGGGGAGGAGAAGATTAACATCACCGAAGAGATCCAAAACCTCGTTAATTCCACAAGCAAGGATAAAACCCAGGAAATCGTCGACAGTATGAATCAGGAAAACTTCTTTGGGGACGATCTCGATTACGTAGAGATTTTCAACAAGGAGTTGGGTAATAAAACGGTCTTCATCTTCAACGTCCTAACCATTCAGTTTAAGCTGAATTTTCACGTCGATATCGGTATGCGTGTAGGGCTGAATTTGAACTTTGACAGTACCGAGGTGCGAAACGTCGGTCTGAGTAATCTCGGGGGAAACGGCATCCAAACCATAAATCAGAGGTTAAGCTCGAATACACACTTTACCGCCATACTCAAGGGACAGATTGGAATCCGAGCGGGGTTCAAGGCAGAAGTCAACTTCAGCATGGTTCATCTGAATGATGTCTTAAATTTCGGATTTACGATTGACGTTGGCGTGTATGAAGAAATATCGGGGTTTGTACGATTTGATTATGATTCAACAAATGGGATATCGCTGGTCGGCGGCCTGAGAAGTGAAACCGGCATTTATGTCACAATTGATTTCTCGTGGATGCTGTTCGGGTGGCAGGACAGCCTGACCATTGCGGAGTTCAAATTCCCGATACTTACGATCGGCACCCTTGAGTTTGCATCGGAATTTGCGGAAGCCGAGAATGCGGTCACTTTTGATACATCAACATTTAATGCGAAAATCAATGGAAATAATGACCTGCTGAGGCTGAAATACGTGGACATTTCTGGTGGTGCGAACGGCGTTACCGTTAACATCAAACCCGCATCGATGAGTGAGGATTACAAATTCTATCTGATTAAGGATCAGACGGGAAAAGGAAGTCTGGAAGACATCAAGTATGCATCCATTGACGCGGCAACCGGAATGATCAGCATCGCGCAAAACGCACCCGAGCGCCTTGATTTTACCGTAGTCGTCCAATATACGAAGGGATGTTCGCTGTTCACCAAGGATTATCAACCAATCACCAAGCAGATTCACATGACGTATATGAAGGTTAAGGTTGATGATATCAATCAAAAATTTACCGCTTCATTCTATTGGCCGGACGGAAGCGTGATGGAGCAAAAAGATTATTACGTCGGGCAGATTCCCGTGCCGCCTTCGGAAGATATATACGAAAATGCAATAACAATTAGTGCGTATAATTTAGTAAACTGGTCAAAGCCATGGAAAGAGGAAATAAAGGCGATCTACGCGAACATAGATTATCATATGGACTGGGTTGCTAATGTTCGGAACATCAGTTATTACGGTGACGTATATAACGAGGCGACAGGGCAATACCAATATGGTTTAATCGCGGCGATTCCGTCGCTATACAGCTTGCTGCCAACGCCGCCGTCTGTAGAAGGAATGAATATCGAACCGGGCTGGGAATTCTCGGGCTGGAGTCCCGCGCTGCGTGAGGCGTATTCGGATTATTCGTATTCCGCTCAGTATAAACAAGATCCTGCCTTCTGCTTCTGTAATTTCTATGTGAACGGCAACAGAGTTTCATATGGTTATGTGAAGAAGGGCGAAACACCGGCTGTTCCTGATATGAACCAATACAGTACGTCCGAGTTGGTTTTTACCGGATGGTGGCCGTCGCTAGGTCCCACAACCGGAAATTATCAAAGATACGAAGCGGTATTCAGAAAATATGTGAACGTAACGTTCAAGAACCTTGATGGCAGCGTTCTCTCGGGACAACGGGTTTTGGCCGGAGAAACACCGGCAGCACCCAAGGTCGATGGAGTCATTAAGGGCGAAGAGAATTATTATGAGAAGCATTTCCAATACTGGATGACAGATGAAGCTGCCAAGCTCGGGCCGGTATACAGTGATACAATCTGCACGCCGCTATACACGAGGCAATACCTTGAAGTAAAAACTGTTTTCAATGCCGGAGACCATGCCTTTGCGGACGGTACGAAGACGAAAGAATTCATTGGCACCTATGCGACGAATAATTTTATCTATCTTCCGCAGGTTACCTATTCCGATCTTGGGAAAACATACACCGTGGATTACTGGCAATCGACAGAGATGTTGAATGGATCGTACGTCAAATTGTACATGAAGGATTTACATACGGACTTCAGGTATAACCTGACATTCAACCCGGTATTTAAGACAGGTGCGGCAATCACGTATACGGTCCGGTTTGATGGCGGCGATCAACCCATCTATTTGACGGGACAGTATGGGGATTTCATTACGGCAGACCAACTGACAGCGCTGAAGAAGACGTCGCCGAGTGTGAATTACTATTGTGTGGTTATCAATTACGGACTGACCCTGCCGTATAGCTTTGGAAGCACAATCGGGGCGGACGGACAGCCAGCGGTATATATCAGCGCGGTGGCCAGATTCGAAGACGTCGGGGTGGACAAGACGTTCACGTTTGACGCGAACAGCGGTGCATTCGCCGACGGCGAGACGACAAAAACGGTAACAGCGCCGTATGCGACGAGCTGCACTTTCAGCGAAGTGCCTGTAAAGCAGCCGGATAACCTGTACACGTACACGTTCATCGGCTGGGCGGACGAGAAGGATGCCACAACCGGTAGTCTCTTTAGCAACTTTGTGATCAATGATAACCGGACGCTGTATGCGGTATATACCGGGAAGCAACGGGAGTACACGGTCACGTTTGACGCGAACAATGGTGCGTTCGCCGACGGCGAGACGACAAAAACAGTAACCGCGCCATATGCGACGAACTGCACCTTCAACGAAGTGCCCATAAAGCAGCCGGATAACATGAAAAGGTACATATTCATCGGCTGGGCTGACGAAAAGGACGCGGCAACCGGCACATCCTATGACAACTTTGTGATCAACGGTAACCGGACACTATATGCGGTATATACCGAGACGCAAGAGGAGTATACGTTCGCGTTTGATGCAAACAGCGGCGCGTTTGCAGACGGTGAGACGATAAAAACAGTAACCGCGCTTTATGCGACGAGTTGCACCTTCACCAAAGTGCCTATAAAGCAGCCGGATAACCTGAACATGTACGTATTTATCGGCTGGGCTGACGAAAAGGACGCTGCAACCGGCACATCCTATGACAACTTTGTGATCAACGGTAATCGGACACTGTATGCGGTATATACCGCGACACAAAAGGATTACAAGGTCACCTTTGACCTGAGTGGGGGCAATATCTCGGGCGAGACAGCGCCTGTTGTCCAAACATATCATTACGGCGAAACGATCGTGCCGCCTGCAGCCCCGTCGCGGCCTGATGACATCACAAATCGGTATGTGTTTCTTGGCTGGCAACCCACACCTCCTGAGGGTGCTACTGTTACTGCGAGCCGCACGTACACCGCCGAATATCGGGCGATCCGCATCGACGGGATGATGGATGAGACGGGTATCATCGTATCGGACGGCAGCAGCTATGAGGATATTTGCGTTAACGGCATCCCAGGGTATACATATACATATGCGTATGTCGGTGCGCAAGCTGTCCCCACGCTGACCATAACCGGCAACGGATTAACGTTCAGTGGTACAAGCGACGAGGTGTGTGTTGTCATCGAAGCCGGAGTTACCGAGGTAACCTTCGAAAATCTGACGCTTTCCGGCGAATACGCCTACAGCGAAGTTCTTGTAGCGACGGATACACCGGATAGGCTCAACATTCGGATTTCCGGAGCCTGTGTGATGAACAACACCCGAAATGACGGGCAGGGACTGCGTTTTGAACGGCCGGTGCTGCTTGAAGGCGTAGGTTCCGAAGCAATGTTTACCATTGAGGCACAAGGAAATTATGCTGTCTACTGTGCCGATGACTTCGATGTGGATTCTCTGGAGCTTGTGATAAACGCAAACAATACCGCGATCGGTAACGACGAAGGCGCGGGCGAGGAATGGCGATTTACGGATTCCGTGATTCGCCTGAATGCAGGGGGGACCGCATGCCAAACAGAGCACGCGATCGCGCTTTATGATTCCGACCTGATCGCAGCGGGCACAGGTGGGTTATACTGCGCCCGCATAGAGATATCGGGCACATCCGTACTCGACGTTTCAGTCAGCGGAGAAGACGCCACGGCGATTGGGACAAGGGGAGACCTGGTTTTCTCCAACTTCACCGGGAGTTTTGGTGCCGGAAGCACGAACTCCACATCATCCGGCTTTGCCGTGATGGTGCAGGGCGAGATCCTCTTCCTGGAGGGCGGCACGGCTGTAAGCCCCACCGGATATAATCTGGGAGGGACGCAGGTGTTTGTCTCTGACGATCACACGTATTCGAGCTTTGGAATTTGGGTGGAAGGAACACTCAAGCCCGCATCGAGCGTGTCCGTCACAAAACCGTGAACACTCACGAGATTGATAGCCTATTGCAGGAACTGAGAAATGAATCAGAGGCTGAAAACTTCTCAGACAAAAAATCTGAGAAGTTTTTCCGCCAGACCTGATGAAGCTCAGGGCTTAACTGGATTTGCTGCAAATAGACAAAATACTGTTCAAGATAATTTTCCGTATGACGCTCTCGTGGTTTTTTCTGAAGTGCTTCGCGGAGATCGGAAAAGAGGACTTCCGATTTTTTCATTTTTGAAATTATAGTCGATCTCCCTCGGAGTAATAACATCGCCTGTCGTCAAATCAACCTTCAATTTGACCCGCGTGGTAAAGAACTGAGCTTCTATGGTCATTCGGAAGTCTTCATACTGGCCTTCTTCGTAAATGTTTTTGATATCATTCATGGGATGACTCAGTTAAAAGGGCGTTATTCCACCCTGATGGAATTGTAAAACTCAACTTTACAGGATTTCTGTCGGAAAGCTGATGAAGATAGAGTGCTGTATCCATGGAATAGACACCCTGAGAACAACGATACTGTGCTACAAGAAAGGGATCCTCCAGGTGTTCTGCATCCATGTACAGGCCGTGAGCAACTCGCTCTAAATCACCGTTTTTTACAAGTCGCTGCAGGACTTTTGTATCCGTATCCATCTGACGTACATCTTTTGCTCGGATTACGCCATTATTTTCATGAACAAAGTTTAGAACCTTTTCTTTTCAAAAAGTTCGCGCAGAATGCTTTTGGCGCGTACGTGATACATGATTTCTTTGTTGTGCTTTTTCAAATTTCCTTTGACCGCGTCCCTTTTGATGGGAGCATCAAGTTCCTGGCGGTCAGCGCGCTTTCGATTATATGCTCTTTTGGGGTGTCTTTTCTTTTCACGGAAGCGATGTAGATGATAAAGCAGCGCTTACCCTTGAACAAGACGCGCAGGACGGCCTCGACGGCTGTGCAGGCGAGCGAAAAGTAAAAATGAATTGAAATAATTACATATAGATAATGACAAAAACATAATTGATTCATATAATATTATAAATAATAAAATAGTAATGAGGTAGTTATGTTCAGCAAGTGGGGCAAGGTAATATTTCACCATAAACTTAGCTCGATTTCTACTATATTTGCGGTTTCGATAACGGTGGCAATTATTATCGTCTTAAGTCAGATGGTGTCCGGCCTGCTGGGCAGCTACGAGGAAATTCGTCTGGAATCAAGCAATTATGACTGGGCGTATTCTGATCTTACCGGAAGTGAGATGTCAATTCTTCGAGAGGCTGTAAGTAGTGACGCTGTCGAGGTACGCAGCATGGTTCTGGAAAACCGGGTCGGTACCTATTGGGACGATTTGGGTCTTGAAGTAGAATGGCTTGAGGTCGAGGGTGACCTGGATACGATTTTTGGAACGAGTCTGGTGTCTGGCAGAATGCCGCAGTCGAGTGATGAGGTGTGTATCACACAAACATATTTGGATCAAACCGGACTGGATATCCGCATTGGTGACGTTGTCGCAGCATCGGTTTTCACCGACGGGCAGGTAACGATTGAGAAACAGGCGACTGTTGTAGGTGTTCTTGATCGCTATGTATCTTTGAGTTCTTCTTACTGTATACTGACAGCTGCAACTTCAGCTCCATCTTCATCTGCAGCTTCATCCTCGGCTTCGGCTTCCGACCCTACAAACAAATCAAATCGTACCTTTACGGCCTATTTTCTCGCATCCTCAAAAGCTGCTGATTATGCTGATATGGATGCTGCTTTTAACCGGATGAACTATCTATTGACCGGTGTAACAGATTTTCGCGCGCTTAGTTCTGAAGGCATTACATGTACATCAACGAATACTGCAGGTGCACAGTTTTTGACCAAAGAAGAGTCCAGGATGTTGATTCCGGCCATTCTGATAATAAGTGCATTGTTTATCATAATTTCCGTGCTTTTTGTCCGGATACTGGTCGGTGTCATGCTGACATTGCGGAAGCGTGATTATGGTATTTTACTGGCGCTTGGGCTCTCAAGAAAGCGGATGAAAAGTCTTTTGCTTTTTGAAGCGGCCATATTTACTGCAGGCAGTGCTTTGATTGGGCTGCCCTTGGGCGATGGGCTGCTTCAGTTGTCTTACAATATTCTGCGGCGGCTTACTGTTACCGGACATGTCTCGCAATCGTGGTCGTGGATTGCTGCGGGACTGGCGATACTGACTGTGTTTGGCGGCGTGGCACTGGCCTATGCTTTGTTTTATGCTACTATTTTCAAAAATCAGCCTTACACATATTTTGAACAAAGCAAAGATACCGCTAGTGTTGTCACAAACGAGAAAAAAGCGTCCAAAGGGCGCGGTATCCTGTTTTTCGCGCAGAAAAACCTGGAGAGAAATGCGGGGCGTACATTCGGTGTGCTGCTTGTTTTGTTTGCAGCATCTGCAATGGTAATGACTTCAATATGTGCAGTGACTCTGCTCAGCAGGGGGAGCGAAGACTATTTGACCGGACTTCTGGGCTCTGTGTCATCGGACTTTTCGCTGGTTTCCGACACGGAGCGAGAGCAATATTTTTCACGGGAAATGGTTGAAATAACGGAAAAGCTGGACGGGTTTGAAGCGATATATCCCATATGGGCCGCTCCGGTAATGGTTAATGGCATGCCGGGTATTGTCAGTGTATACACGGCGGCACTGATGAACGGAGCAGGCCTTCCTGTCCAGGATTCACCTGTGCTATATGCACTGGATACAGCGGGAGCCATTTCTGGAGGACCCTATGCATTCACCCCGCAGCAAGCGGTGGTTCTTACGAGTACAGACGGCACCGAGCTGGTTGAGACCAATATTTGTGATCTGACCTCATACAATATGTTTTATGGTGAAGGATTTTATGGACAAGAGAAGCTTATCTGTAATGAGGCTTTTGCAAAAGCGTATTTGAAGGATGTTCCTCTTATATGTTCGACTATTTTGATTAAAACGGATTTATCCTATATGGCTCTGCAGAAAACACTGGAAGCAAATCCGCTCTGGACTAATGGACCCACGATTCGTTTCCAAAAGCACGGTATGACACAAATAGAGAATCAAATCAAGTCAGTTGCAGCGGTAACAGGTCTGTTTGGTGCAACATTGATGCTCTTTGTATTAATTTGTCAGATTAATATTACGCATCAATTGTGCATGCTCAGAAGCAAGGAGTATGCGGTGCTGCAAGCCGTCGGTTATCGTAAGAGGGATATCTCTCGAATTGCTGCAATGGAGATGACCTTGATCGCTTTGATAGCATGTGTGTTTGAATTTATGGCAGCCCTTCTTATTAATAATGCGATAAATAAATATGCCGATGCGGGGTCTGCTTTGCTGTGGTGCGGACTATATGCCGGAGCGGTTATATTGCTGACCTGGCTTAGCAGTCAGCTGGTATGTCGTTCGGTGCTGAAGAAATCCATGTACGAGAGATTGTGTGAGGTGGAGAGATGATTGAACTACGAAATATTTCTAAGGTTTACGGTAAGGGAGAGAGCGCCTGTCAGGCAATCAAGCACCTGGACCTGAAGATCGAAAAAAGCGAGTTCTTAATGATAATTGGTCCCAGCGGATCCGGGAAAAGCACCCTGCTCAATTTGCTTGGATGTATGGATATGCCGACAGAAGGGGAAATCTATTACGAGGGCGAATCCATATTGTCTCTTTCGGAGAACGGGCGCGCACGGTTTCGCAATGAGAAAATCGGGTTTGTTTTCCAGAATTATCAGCTTATGCCGGCACTGAGCGTGTACGAGAATGTCGCCTTACCTTTTCTGGTTTCCAGGAAAAAGATTGACGACCTGCGGATTAAGGATATGCTGGAGCGCCTTGAAATTGCGGAAAAGTCAAACGTACTTCCCGGAAAATTATCCGGAGGACAGCAGCAGCGTGTCGCGCTGGCCAGAGCTATGGTCATGGCGCCGGCACTTCTTCTGGCCGACGAGCCCACGGGAAATCTTGACAGCGTCACCGGCGAGACGGTCATCCGCTTAATGGATTCTCTGAAAACGCCCGAACAGACGATTGTGATGATTACACACAACGAGAAGCTGACAGAATACGCAGATCGGGTAGTGCGAATGAGAGACGGCTATATTGACAAGGAAGAATGATAAAGACGGGCGCTTCTTTTGAATGAAAGACAGCGAGGGGAAAGTCATATGTTAAAAATGAAAATGGACATGCGAATATTCTTTGTCATTATTTTGCTGATGATTGTATCAGCTGTTTCGGCCTGTCAAAAGGCGGAGACTGACAGCGCGGCAGTCGTTCAGGAAACAGATCCTTACTTTTCATCGAGTGAACATGTGATTTATATGCCGAGCGAAGAAGTATCGATGTCTGGTGTTTCGAATATCAGAGTCACCGGGGATGCGATTATTGTCAGCATTCAGTATATGAATGAATTGGATGAGGCGGAACAAAACAGTCAGAACAATCAAAACAGCCAGAGCAGTAACGCGAATGAATCTATCGGCGAGGAGACGATTATTTATTCTCTTGCGGATAATTCTGTAAAAACGCTTGATATGCGTTCCCGGATAAGTTCGGAAGTATCGATGTGTATGTCGATAGCAATGAGACCGGACGGGTACGCGGAAGCCATGTATGTTGTTTATGATGAAGATACCGCTACTGTCTCCAATCAATGGTTTGTGATTGATCTTGGTACCGGAGAAGTTATTTCCGAGGAAACATATCATGTTGAAGATGTATTCCCGGACTATCTGATGGCGTTTGAAATTGACGATAAAGGAAACCGGTATTTCATATCCGGGGATACTTTGGCTGTCTTTGACGAAGCCGGAGAAATGATTCTCAGTCTTAAAGACGAAGGACTGACAGGCACGTTACAATATTCGGATGGCTTAATTTATGCGGGTAAGAGCGTTGATCAGTCTTTGGGGTCCTACTACTGCGTAAATATAGATAAAGGATGCCTGGAAGCTTCTTCCAGGGAATTATCTATCGGTGCTGTCATGCCTCTTGACGGCAATACATATTCTCTGGACAACGAAAAGCTGATCTCGGATTCTTCCGGGGAACCGGTTTTCTCCTGGCTGGATACAGACGCGAATCTATCGCATTATCTGCAGCAGTGTCACTACATCGTGCAAAGTCCGGATAGGATTTATGCGTTGGGTGTGGTTGAAAAATCGAATCAGGTCAGTGTATTTTGCAGTCTTCTGACAAAAGAGGCCCAAAATCTTCAAGCCGGCAAGCAG
>Ga0209429_10001734_pt1 | contig 13205 bp, 12 predicted proteins | sample BarGraNGADG00212_3_FD_184493 | JGI IMG/M metagenome (GOLD analysis project Ga0209429, IMG submission 184493) | Arctic peat soil microbial communities from Barrow, Alaska - Barrow Graham LP Ref core NGADG0004-212 (SPAdes) (version 2) | ecosystem: Environmental > Terrestrial > Soil > Wetlands >... | reverse complement strand
GTATCTTAACGGCTACGGTCCGACCGAGGAGTGTGTCCCGAGCGCGGTAGACATCGGCCATTCCGCCCGTTCCGATGAGCTGCTCGAGCTCGTATCGGGAGTTCAGTATCTTTCCGACCATAGAAAAGAGGGCCTGTCCTTTCTCGAAATTGTTTTCTACATTATACGTTTTTCACCGTATTTGATCTGCCTTCCACATTCATCCGGTATCCTCCATTTACCACTGCCAGCGCCGCTATTCTACCTCGAATCGCGCCTTTCCGGCATATTTGGTTGGCGGTTGCCGCTCCCTCGCCGACCGACCTCTCCATGTCACATCCAGGCCTCGTTTTTTCCCGTTGTCCGGGGACAGTCATCCCGAATACAAGGGAAGAGTCCTTCCTTCATATGATTAATGCGGGTTGAGGGGTGAATAAACGTGTCACCCTCTTCTGTTATACTTACACGAGATTGTCCGACACTGACCACCGGAGGACGGGTTCGGAATCCGGGCGCTGGAGCGGGACGCAAAGGCGCGGCCAGGTCGAAGGGCATGAAACGCATCGCGGCGATTCAGCCGAACGTACCATGACAACTAACTAAGGAGACATTATGTCTGTTATCGAACTACAAAAGAAGCGCGCAGGACTGATACAGCGCGCGCGCGACCTGCTTGATGCTTCCGAGGATCACGGGGAACGCGACCTGACGAAATCTGACCGGCAAGACTTCAGCGCGCTAATGGCGGAGGCGGACGGCCTCACCGAGAAAATCGAAAAAACCGAAGGGCCGCACCTCTACCGCTCGACCGACGTTCCGTTCTCGCTGCTGGAAGCGCAGTTGAGCGAGATTAGGGACGTAGCGATCATGCCAGGGATGGCCGGTGAGATGGTCGCGGGCGCCCGCGAGATCATACAGCGCGGGACCCTCGAGGGCATGGCCCTCAGGTCCGACCAGCGGCTAACCGATTACGTGGCTGCCAAGGGCCAGAGCGTCGGCAACCTCTCCGTCGAGAAGGCGTTGCTGGGCGTGGTCTTAGGCGACTGGAGAGGTGCCGAGGAAGAGCGGGACGCGATGGGAACGAGCCCCGATGGCTTGGGTAGGTATCTAGTCCCCTCGCCGATCACTTCTCAGGTCTTCGACATCGCGAGGTCCAAGATGGTAACTATAGCCGCTGGAGCCCGCACTGTCCCGATGGATAGTAAGACGCTGAGCTTGGCTAAGATCACGGAAGACTGCGGACTCGAGTGGAAAGAGGAGAATGAGGCAGCGACCCCCTCCACCGTGACGCTCGACCAGGTCCTCCTGACGGCTCACACGCTGTATGCAGGGCCGGTGCTGGCATCGCTCGAGCTTCTCCGGGATGCTGTCAATGCCGGGCAGGTAGTCACCACCGCGATAACCGGGGCGTATGCTGTCGAGCTCGACCGGGCATCGCTCGCGGGTATAGACGAGTTTGGACCTCTAGGGCTCGCACAGACGCCGAATATCGGCGAGGTAGATCATGACGCCGCGCTCGCCGACTACTCACCGTTCATCGAGGCGTACGAGATGCTTCTGACGGCGAACGTGGACCCGGCAAGCATGAGCCTGATCATGAGCCCTGCCGTGGACGCCACGCTTGAGGGGCTTACCGACAAGAACGATCAGCCGCTCAATGCGCCGCGCTTCTTCGAGAACATGAGGCGCAAGCTCACCACGTCGTCAATAGCGACCAATGAGGCGGGCGACTCGTATTGTGTGATGGGCGACTTCTCTAACCTCTTGATAGGTCTGGGGATGCAGATGACGCTCGAGGCAAGCAACTACTCAGGCACGGCTTGGGAGTCCTACCAGGCTTCTATCCGAGGAGTGCTGAGGGCTGACGCGCAGGTTTTGCGACCTGACCAGTTCGTGCTGATCAGCGGCCTGGCTGTTGGTGAGCCGATAGGTTCGTAGCAGAGCAGAGAGGTGGGGCGCCCTGTCCCCCCTCCGGGGTAAGGGGTATTAAATCATAAAAGGGTTTGAAATACAGGAACGGCGTGGAGCTCCGCGCGAACTGCGGGTAATCGTTTCAGGGAATTCCCGTGAGGGCCTACCCGTGTCGCTAATCCCACAATATCCTGCTCTATCTGAAGCTAGCGACAAGATTCAATTTTTTAAGGTGAAGATCCTCGAATCCATGCTCTTTAGGCCCTCGGCCAACTTCACCTCGAAGGGGATCAAATCCAGGACGTCACGTTTGGCATCCAGGCCGGGGGCAACTTCCTCAAGCACCAAGCCTCCCTCAGCTTGATAATAGATGGTGGACTCCAAGAGTAGTCATTGAGTGCATATTGGGAGAAGTCACTTCAAATGATGCCCTGACTTTTAGTGCGAAAGGAATCTAGCGTCCTTGTACTAACGTGTTCGAGCTATGTTCGAGTAAACATGGCACAGTACAAAATTGTATGAGAATCCATGGACGTCAATAAATGGCTTGAAATAGCGATGAACCGGACATTCGAGCATCAATGAAAACTCACGATTGCTCACAAGATTGGCCTTTTAATCCGGGTGTCATAGGTTCGATCCCTATACGGCCCACCACTGTTTTCCTCAGAATGAAAGTATTCTCGGCAGGTATCATGGCGGAGCGTCTTGCATAGTGAAGGTCTTTGCCGCTCTGTTGCCGCTCTGTTCTGCCAGATTCTATCTGCGTCTGTCCTTGATGCCGAGGGAATATGTACATCCGGCTGATATCTTAACAGCTGGTGGAGCGCCCAAAGGAGACGGCCTCGAAATATGTAACCCCTTATGCCGATCAGCATCATCTAGCATGAAATAGCTTTCTCGTGGGGTGGCGCACCCAAAGGGGATCTACTCTCAAGTGCGTCGTGAGCGATCATCCCTCAATAGACCAGCCATGATCGAAACACAACCCGACAGGGTGTCCGCTTCTCCCTGTCTTGTTCCACGCGACTGTTGTTTCATAGGATATCTCATGCTCGCGCCCGCCGTAGTCTCGTGCGATGCGTCAGACGCGCCCCTCTACTACTGATGAACGAAATGGGCTACAATGCAGTAGAGTTTGGTGTTCTTAGGTATTTTTGTTTAGTCCCGAGGAGCGTTTCTCGGGGCTTTTTTTGTGCTCGGAGGAGGTGTAAACATATGAAAATCTACGCAGGAAACCTCAGCTACAATGTTAGCGATGAGACCCTCAGGGCGGCTTTTGCTCAGTTCGGTACTGTAGATTCGGCGGACGTGATCATGGATCGCACATCCGGCGGGTCGAAGGGATTCGGCTTCGTCGAGATGAGTGATGCATCGGAGGCGAAAGCGGCGATCGAAGGATTGAACGGTAAAGATCTGGATGGCCGCAGCCTGAATGTGAACGAAGCGAGGCCCAAGACGGACCGCCCGCAGGGTTCATCCACCAGGTACTAGTCAAGAATGTGTGACGAGCCCGGCGGTGACGCTTGTTTCCGCCGGCCCTCACGCATGACACAACGATTACCCGCGTCAGACAACGAGGAATTCCCCATGTCAGATCCTTTGAGCAGCACGGACCTCGAAGAGGTTCACGAGCTCGCCGCCTCCGGAAGAGAACAAGGCTTCCTTACCACGGGCGATATCGTCGAAGCCCTCAAAGGCATCGAGCTTTCTCCCGACCAGATGGATCAAATATTCGTATTTCTGACCGAATCCGGAATTAAGATAAGTGATGAGGCGGAAGACGATCTCGAGGAACTGTGCGACGACAAGCCGTCGGGCAAGACGACGCGCAAGCCGCTTCACACGAACGACAAAGCTTACGGGGGGGCGCTCAACGACCCTGCCCGCATGTACCTCAAGGAAATTGGCAAGGTCCCGTTGCTGACAGCGACCCAGGAGGTCTCGCTGGCACGCCGGATAGAGAAGGGCTGCGACGCGTCCGCCGCGCTGGAGCAAAACGGCCACGTGTCAAAAGACCAGGGGGAAGCCCTCAAGGCGCTCGAGGCTGACGGCCTCGAGGCCAAGAACAAGCTCGCGGAGGCGAACCTCCGGCTGGTGGTCAGCATCGCGAAGCGCTACGTGGGGCGGGGCATGCTCTTTCTGGACCTGATCCAGGAAGGCAACCTCGGCCTGATCCGCGGGGTGGAGAAGTACGACTACACCAGGGGCTTCAAGTTCAGCACGTATGCCACGTGGTGGATACGCCAGGCAGTGACGCGGGCGATCGCCGACCAGGCGAGGACCATCCGGGTCCCCGTCCACATGGTCGAAAACATCAACAAACTAGCGAAGGCCCAACTGCGACTCCTGCAGGAGAAGGGCTACGAGCCGACGCCCGAGGAGATTGCGAGCGAGATGGACACCACCCCCGACAAAGTGAGGACTATACTCAAAATCAGACAGGTCCCGAGGTCACTCGAGTCACCCATCGGCAAGGAAGAGGACAGCACGCTGGCGGATTTCATCCCGGATGCGGCCGCCGTGGTGCCGATGGACGCGGTAGCCCACGAGCTGCTGCGCGAACAACTGGAAGACGTCCTCGATGACCTGCCGTACCGGGAGAAGCGGATCGTTCAGTTGCGGTTCGGGCTCCTGGACGGAAGGCCCAGGACTCTCGAGGAAGTGGGCAACGTGTTCGGTGTGACGCGCGAGCGCATCAGGCAGATCGAGTCCAAGACTCTCATGAAACTTAGAAACCCCTCGGTCAGCGACCCCCTCAGGGACTACTACATCGAGGAATAAACCGCTAATCGCGCAAACCATGACCTGATGCCTCTTTCAGGGATAGCCGGCAGCCACTCTACGCCCTGCCGTCCGCCCCGTCTTTTTACTCTCAGCCGATCTGTGACCCCTGCCCGGACAGGCAGTGGAGTACTCCTGCCGCATTGACCTCGAGTATTCCCCGAAACACGGGCGCTTGCGTATCCGTTACGCCGGGGACATCATCAAAGAACAGGCTGCAGCAGCGGATGGAGAGGGGATCAGGGATTACTTAGTGTCTTGTCATGACTTCCGATGTTGCTGAGTTCGACGACGCCTTCTTCTTCACCCCAGCGCCACGTCATCCTTATGTCCGTGTTTATCGAGCTCTCCCACATGCCTGGGGCACCCTGGACCCTCTTTGTTCTAAGCGATGGATGAAAGGGGTCCTCCAGAAAGCGCTTCAGCTTTTCTCTCGCGACTTGCTTATTCTCGACCGTCAGCTTCTTGAAGTTCCTTTTGTAACGCTCTGAATAGAGGAGGTCCGTTACCAATTCTCAATCTCTCTCAAGAAGTCGTCCGCGGACATTCTCGTCACCTTGCCAGATTTGATGTCCTTGGCAGACGCCTTCTCTTCTGCCTGCCAGGCGGGCGTCCAGAACCACGCCTGGTCGCGGTCCACGGTCATCTGCACCTTTATCAGGATCTCATTACCGTTTTCCACGGCGCTCGTTACGACCAGGGCCTCTCCGTTCATTCCGATAGCCTTCCTCACCGCTGCCGGTATCGTCATGGCCCCCCGGTCGTTTACCTTCGCGATCTCTTCAACAACGCGAGCCTTGTCCATCTTCCAACTCCTTTTCCTCTTCCTGGAGATAGTATGACAGTAATGCAGGATTCCCGCAATACTGTATTATTGTGTTACTTTTGGAATAGAGCGTCATGAAGAAGCTCCAGGACTACTTTAATTGGGTTGTATCTAGCTGCAAGACCTCTATCGTCGGGACCGCCGCCTCCAGCGCCAACGCCAGATGAAATCCTGCAGTCTGCTTTGTCCTGGTACTAGCGTTTGTGGGTTTCGAGCATGAGGCGGACGACATCCCTGCTCGCGTGCCGCGGACCGAGTCCCAGAGCGAGCCGGGTATTCTCATCGGATATCGTCCAGCGGTAGCGGATAAGGTCGAGCATTCCCGAAGGCCCCTCGATCAGAGGAGCGTGGAGTCTCCACAGAATGTCCATCATGGGATAAATCACGGAGGCGGGTAGATTCAACGTCGGTATCCCGGCCATCTCGGCAATCTCGGCGGCACTGATGGTGCCCTCACCCGTTGCGTGGAAGAACCCCTCCGCCGCCTGCTCGATCACCTTGAAGAAGACCTCCACAACGTCATCCTCGTGCACGAACTGCATCTCGGGGTTCGCGCCGCCCATCAGGGGGAGCACCGGCATGCGCAGGATGAAACGCGATATGTAGTTGTCCACGTTGGGCCCGTAGACGATGCACGGCCGCACTGTCGCGACCTTCACGCCGGGATTCTCCTCTCTGAATATCCGGGTTGTCATCTCCACCTCGTATTTGTCCGAAGCGTAGGTATAGTTGCGCATGAGACGGGGATGGTCTTTCTCCGTCAGCCACTCCGGGTTGTCGGGGAAAGCCCCGAAGGCCGAACTGGATGAGGCCAGTACGAGGTGCCCCGCACCGCAGGCCGCCGTTGCCGACAGTACGTTTCGAGCGCCGTTGACGTCGATGTCGTGCATGAGGGCGTCGTCGTGCAGAGGGTTGACGATGAAAGCCAGGTGGACCACGGTATCCACACCGTTGCGGATAAATAAATCGGTTATGGACGGGTCACGGACGTCAAGCTTGTGGAATTCCATTTTCGGCGTGGAGTATCGGCATTCATTCACATCGACTCCGACGATCCTCGCCACATCCGCGCTCTCATCCATGAAGCGGAGAAGGCTGGACCCGATGTAACCCGAACAACCCGTCATAGCGACGACAGACATTCCTACCCCTCCCTTGACGGTCGAATAACCGAGGCCTGGCGTCTCTTGTGGACATTGATTCCGCTGACCCGACATTTCCCCATATCCGCCTCCAAACAGTGTGATTTTACCATGCTCAGGTCCGATATCACGCTTCGAGCACCGATTGACGCAAACCCGAAGTCGCCAGGTGGCTCTCGCTCTCCAGGAGCGTATCCGTTGCCTGACGACCGCGCCGACTTGATAGACACAGAGGTTGTTCACATGAAAGCAGAGACAACGGTCAATGGTCCTCAAACGTCACCGAAGATGGCCTCGACCGGCACGCGGCAGCCGGCGACTTCAGAAAGAGAGCCGCGGGCGGGATTGCGCCTCGGAAATCAGTTTCAGGGGGGTATAATGATGCCGTTGGCGGCTGAAAATGGGAAATGTCAGGTACAGGGAGAGGAGCTTGGATCATGGCTCCCATAGGTGCCCGGAACGAGTATGACGTCATAGTGGTCGGCGCTGGATTCGGCGGTCCGGTGGCGGCCAAGAAGTGCGCCGAGGCGGGCCTTCGGACACTGATGCTGGAACGTGGCAGAAGGGCCGGCGAGAAGGTCATCTCGGGGTTGACCATACCTTTCTACGGATTTCTCTTCGGCCCCGAATTCATTCGAGACGGGAACCCCCCCATAGAGAGACCCGTTGACGGCATAATCAACTACATCATCAAGGACATCGACACGGGAGACATCGACATCGAAGACTCGCTCAGGGTTCCGAAGCCGCTATCCCCGGTGATAGCCTTCGGTTACAACGCCTACTGTCAGCCGTTCTGCGAGTGGGAAGCGGAGAGGGCGGTTGAGTCCGGGGCGGAGCTCAGGACTTCGACGGTTGCGGTGAACGTCTTGAGAGAGAACGGATGCGTAAGGGGCGTAGTTACCGATACCGGGGACAGCCTCGGCGCGAAGGTAGTGATAGACGCCGAAGGATGCCAGGGCCTGCTGGCGATCAAGGCGGGGATACGGGAGAAGTACCCGCCCGACACCATATCGCTCGCGGACGTCTACGACTACGAGATGGCCAAGGAAGATGTGGACAGGATATTCGGCCACACCCTCCGCTTCTGCTGGGGCTGGGACGAGCAGCGGGTCGCCCCCCCGCTGGGTTACGGAAACGGCCTGATGGTCTGGCCCTACAGGAACAGCCTGCACTTCATCCAGGACCAGTGCCTGAAGGCGGAAAGCGGAAAGGTCCCCAGCCTGAAAGACTTCGACGAGTATCACAGGAACATCACCACCAGGGTGCCCTGGTGGAAGGACGATGTCGCCCCACACATCAGTTTGAGGTCGCGGATGTGGGACGGCTTCGAGATATACGTGGGGCTGGATGAAGACCTTCGAAATATGCCCAACCACACGGACGGCATGATACTAATCGGGGACGCAGCCGGGCTCGAGAGCACCGAGCTTTGCGACGGCGTACCAGCAGCCTGGTTCTCCGCGGAGATCGCGGCCGACGTCGCAATCGAGGCAATAAGGGCAGGTGACACGTCCACCTCTTTCCTGAAGCGCTACGACGAGCGGATAAGAGCCCATCCGATCATCCAGTGGTCGATATCCCGCACCAACAGGCACGACCTCCGTTACGCGCAACGCGACCACGACGAGAAGAGACTCAAGGCACTCATACACAACGGCTGGGGACTGGGCGGCTTCACCCACATGAGTACCCCGCTCGCAGAGGCGATGCTTGGAGCAATCAGTGAAGATCCCGCAATCGTCACCAGCTGGATAAGGATGTACTTCAGGTACTTCTACAACTGGCTATACGAGCGCTTCGGTGAACATCATGGTAAGCTGTCTGCCGTTTCCTACGGAACTCAGACCGCGGGACACAGAGCCTTCAAACGGAGCCTCGAGTCTCTAGACAGAGTGCTCGAGCGATTCAGCTCCCCCATCAAGAGGGCGGCCGCTTTCGTTGCCCCCGCGTCCGTTGTCGCAAACCCGGTCATGAAGGCACTCCTCCCGATTCTCGAGCCGGTGTACCTGGTCCTCGTGAGAATCCTCGAGCCGGTGACCGAACCCCTGAGTAAAAAGCTTATCGACTTCGTGAAACGGGCCGACCCTTCGATATTCGATTCGCCGCGAAAGAAGGGAGTTCGAGATGCCAAAGACTTTTGAAGAGTTTCCCGGGGTGGAATGGGTCGAGGGCGCCGGTGAGTTCATAAAGATCGACGAGGATAAGTGTAGCGGCTGTGCCGGCTGCGTGAAGGTCTGTCTCGCGGGATGCTACGAGATATCAAAGAAGAAGGCGCGCATCAAGAGTCTCGAGAAGTGCATGGAGTGCGCCGCCTGCTGGTTCGTGTGCACCGAGGGCGCGATAGACTTCTCCTGGCCCCCCGGTGGTACGGGGTACAGAAGCGATTGGGGCTGATACCCGTGGCTGATAACTATGACGTAATAGTCGTCGGCGCCGGGTTCGGTGGGCCGGTAGCGGCAAAGAGGTGTGCAGACGCGGGCTTGAAGACCCTCCTCGTCGAAAGGTCCGGCGTGCCGGGTGAGAAGGTCGTCTCCGGGTTGGTCATACCCATCTACGGCTTCCTTTTCGGGCCTGAATTCATCCGCGAGGGCAACCCGCCGATTCAGAGGCCCATCTGCTCGGTAGTCAACAGGATAGTAAAAGACGGCAAGATCCACGACACGGATCGCTCGCTGAAGTTCCCGAGGCCTCTCGCCGTTGGTTACGCGGCGTACTGCAAACCGTTCTGCACGTGGCTCGCGGACAGGGCTGTCGACTCCGGGGCGGAGCTCCGCACCTCTACCACGGCAGTCGATGTGATCCTCGAGGAGGGGCATGTCAGGGGAATCGTTACCGACAGGGGAGAACGGCTCGGCTCAAAGGTGCTTATCGACTCGGGCGGGACGCAGAACCAGCTCTCCATAAAGGCGGGCTTGAGAAAGAAGTTCGCGCCGGAGGTTATTGAGCTCTACATGCTGTGGGACTTCGAGATGGCGAAGGAAGACGTCGACCGCGTCTTCGGCAACAGCATGGAGTTCTTTCACGCGATGCCCGAAGAGAAGATAGGCGCGCCTCTCGGCTACGGCTCCACCCTTTACTTCTTCACCTACCGGGATAGCATCCACCCCGGCCTCGGGCAGTTCCTGGTAACACGAGGCGAGACCCCTAACGCCGCGAAGCTGCTCCACGAGTACTTCGACAACTTCACCGGCACCATCGAACGCTGGAAGAGAGACATCGCTCCAAAGGTGAAGCTGAGGTCGGTGCTCTGGGACGTTTGCCCGATCTACGCGGGGCTCCTCGAGGAAACGAGGAAAATGCCTATATACGGCGACGGCATGCTCATAATCGGAGACGCCGCCGGGTTTGAGGCGTCGGCTTTTGGCGACGGGGTGCCCAACGCCTGGTTCTCGGCGGATATCGCGGCGAAGGTTGCCATCGACGCGGTCAGGAGAGGCGACAGCTCGAGGGCGTCCCTCCGGGCGTACGAGGACGGGGTAAAGGCGGACCCGTTCATTATCCATACGATTTCCGACTTCCGCCGGTGGGACATGCGCAGGCTGCTGCTGACCGGGGATGATGCCGAGTTCAAGAGGAAGGTACGGGACCACTGGGGCATCGGGGCGTTCAGGTACAAGAACATGGGTGGCCCATGCCTCAAGGCGGCGGGCCGCACGATGAAGGACGACCCCTCAGTGGCCTGGAGCTGGCTCAAGATGTTCGGCAGGTACTTCAGGAACTGGGAGAGCGAGAGCTTCGACAGGCTTTCTACCGACTGAGCCGAGATGGCGGGGATGGATAGGCTCTACTGTGCGGCAGAGGGAGCGTCAGATGAAGGTTGCAGCAGTACAGATGAGTGCCCGGCTCGCGGACGTCGACCACAACCTCGAGCGGGCGGGGGCCTTGCTGGAGCGGGCGTTCGGGCAGGGCTGCGAGATGGTCATCCTTCCCGAGTTCTTCCCCTCCGCGGTAGCGTTCCATCCAGATATGGCAAGCGTCGCGATGCCGCTCGAGGGGCCGGCGCTCGAGCTGATGGCGGGCGCGGCGAGGAAGCACGGTGGATACGTGGGGGGCTCGTTCATCTGCTCGAAGGGCGCCGACAACTACAATACCTGGGTGCTGTTATCGCCGGACGGCAGCCGCTGGATGCACGACAAAGACCAGCCGACCATGTGGGAGAACTGCTGGTACGTCGCCGGCTCCGACGACGGCGTGCTCGAGACACCGCTCGGGAACGTCGGAGTGGGGATGTGCTGGGAGCTTGTGCGGACGCGGACCGTGCGCCGCCTGCGTGGCAAGGTCGACCTGCTGGTCGGCGGGTCGTGCTGGTGGGACGTGCCTGACAGGGCAATCCCCATCCCCGGGAAGCATGCCGCCTCCGAGCGGAACATGCAGATAATGATAGACACGCCGGCGAGAATGGCCAGGCTGCTCGGGGCGCCGGTGGTGCACGCGGCGCACGCGGGGGATTTTGAGGCAGGCATGCCGATGCTTCCCGGCTTCCCCTACCGTTCACATTTCCTCGGTGAGACCCAGGTGGTTGACGCGAGGGGGAAGGTGCTGGCGCGCCTCAGGTGGCAGGACGGCGAGGGCCTGGCGGTTGCCGACATCGAACCCGGGCGCGTCCCTCCGTCCGAGGAGCCGCCGTCCGGGTTCTGGATCCCGGGATTGCCCTGGCTCATCAGGGCGGTGTGGCAGTACCAGAACATCCACGGAGGCCTCTACTACCGGCGGCGGAGAGGCTCTAATGCTGGGAGTCGCGGTGGTTTGTAGACCCCAGTGCTGGCAGCTACAGCTTCGCGTCACGTAGACGAAGTCTTGACCAAACCGACATCAAGGTTTCTGAAGTCCCAGGAAATCCATATACCGGGCCAGTGCCCTGCAGGCGGCGTCGGGGGAGAGGTAGCAGGGCATCCCCTTCCAGGACAGCTCCGCCACGAACGGGAACGCAAACCCGCTGGGGATCCCGACCACCACCAGGGGTTTGTCGATGGCGCCGAAAGCCTCCGATATCTCCGCGCCGTGCATCTTCATGAGCCCGGGGTCCCCGTCGCGGTAGCCGGGCGCCCCACCCACCACCAGGAGGACGTCCACCTCCGGGTCGGAGGCCACTATCTCGATGACCTTCCCCATGTTCCCGGGCACGACCGCGCCGAACCCCATGTCCACGGGGTTGTTGAAGCTGGTCCCCACGTGGGGCAGGACCTCGCCCAGCCTCCGGACCGTGTCCGGGTCCAGGGGCGGCATCGCCAGGCCGTTTCGCTCCGCCGCGTCGGACGCGTTCACGGCGACACCTCCCGGGGGGCTGATTACGCAGACCCGCCTGCCGCTCGGCCTTGCCAGGTGATAGAAAGCGGACAGGGTGTCCACGGTGTCGGCGAGCCCGTCGACGGCCACGATGCCGGTCTGTCTGACCACTGCCCGCCATATCTCGGCATTGCCAGCTATCGCGCCGGTGTGGGAGGCCGCGGCCCTGCGCCCCTTGTCGGTCAGGCCCGCCTTCCATACCAGGAGGGGCTTTCTGCCCTCTATCCGCTTGGCCGCATCCAGAAAGCGCCTTGGGTCGCGGACCTGCTCCAGGTAGGCGACTATTATCTCGGTCTCGGGGTCTTCGGCGAAGTACTCCAGGAAGTCGGCGCAGTTGAGGTCGAGCTCGTTGCCGCTGCTCACCATTTTGGAGAACATGATGCCCCGCTCGGCGCCCAGCATGTAGAGCATGGAGGCGAGCGAGCCGCTCTGGGACAGGAAGCTCACCTTCCCGCCCTCGGGACGCTGCCCCCTGAAGAGCGCCAGCCTGCCCCCCGAGGAGTAGATGCCCATGCAGTTCGGCCCCACCAGCCTCAACTCCGAGCCGCGTACCACTTCGAGCAGTTGCCGCTCGAGCTCTTTGCCCTCGACCGTCCCCGCCTCCGAGAAGCCCGCGGTGTTCACCACGCACACGGCTACCCCGATCGCGACGCACTCGGTGACCACAGCGGGGACGGCCTCAGGTGGCACCGAGAGGATGACCATCTCAGGGGGCTCGGGGATGGCCGCCACCGAAGGGTAGCAGGCCAGGCCTAAGATCTCGCCGTGCCTGGGGTTGACTGGATAGAGCGGGCCGCTGAAACCCATGTCTATAAGCGAACGCAACAGCAGGGTACCGGCGTTGTCGAGACGCTCAGAAACCCCCACCACCGCGACGGAACGCGGGTGGAAGACCTTCTCCAGGTGTTTGGTCAGAGCAGCTTCCACTGGCTTACCTTTAGCCGACATTCCCCATTTGTCTCCAAACGCCGCTATCGTATCACCACTGCATAAAATCCCTCAAAACGCCTCAGAACAATTCGGGGTATACCTCTTCTATAGGCGGCATTCATATCGTTGCTTCTAGCCCTTAACGACAAGCTCACGCTATATATCAACAACCCGCACGCGTAAGCGAGGGAGCCCGCGAACACTGGAGCGAAAAGGCTTGAACAGTAACTGGCATTTCGGGGACGGGATATTAATTCCTGGGCGATGAGTTTTTTATATAGATCTACCCCTTTATTGTAGAGACCTGCCATCCAGCAACTTCTATTGCTTACCTCTGAACTTGA
>Ga0209429_10001732_pt1 | contig 13208 bp, 10 predicted proteins | sample BarGraNGADG00212_3_FD_184493 | JGI IMG/M metagenome (GOLD analysis project Ga0209429, IMG submission 184493) | Arctic peat soil microbial communities from Barrow, Alaska - Barrow Graham LP Ref core NGADG0004-212 (SPAdes) (version 2) | ecosystem: Environmental > Terrestrial > Soil > Wetlands >... | reverse complement strand
AGGGCCGAGCAGGTCCGGAAGGGGGTGGTCGTCCGGTCAGGCGGCTAAGCTTGTGCGGCCCTTCCGGGGCTCGTCAGCCTGGGGAGTTTCGCTGATCGAGTCTGGGGATTTTCGAAAATCGGCGACAAAGCTGCCCGCGGGCCTGCGCGCCCGCGCGCGAGGGCGCACGGGCGGGGACCCATTGGGGCTTTGCGGGGAGACGTGTGGCGCCACACCGCGCGTCACGAACCCGGCCTTGCTGGTGCAGGCGCGCTCGATGAGCGGCAGGTCCCGGTTGATACCTCACCTCCGTCCACCGGGTGATGTCCCGAGCCAGCGGCCCGTCACACGTCCGGGCTGGTTTCCGGGTACTCGTGACGGGGCTCGCGCGAAGGCTGGGCATACGCGATTGCGGCTCGTGAATCCATGGCGGCGCGTCGGGTAAAGAGGTAGCCTCGAATCACCGATGCCATCTCTTGATCTCGCCGACGCACTCCATACCCTCGTCCGTGCGCATCCAGGGTCGGACAAAGCCGCCCTCGCGCGCCACGTTGCCAAGCTCGGATACCCGAGGGTCACGACCTCGGAGGTCAACTCGATCCTGTACAGGATCAGGGACATCGAGTGGCGACCTGGACTCGGAGACCAGCGCTTATGGTTTCCAAAGAGCCCACCGCCCACGAGCGAACTGACAAACCTCCGGCTCTATCCATGGCAGCAGCGCGCCCTGAGAGCTTGGCAGGCGCGACATCACCGCGGTGTCATCGAGGCAGTGACAGGAGCTGGCAAGACACGGGTGGCCATCGCTGCCGCCGCAGAGGTCCTCTCTATGGGAGGCGGCGTGGTCATCGTCGTGCCCTCGAAGGACCTGATGCGCCAGTGGAAGGCCGAAATCGATCGCCTCATCGTGCGCGGCTTGGGGCTCCGTCCACGAGTCGGCTTTATGGGCGATGGGGACGTCGCGACGCTCGCGAGTCATGACGTCGTCATCGCGACGGCGCACTCTGGATCGAAGTGGCAGCTCTATCCGTCGACCACGTCGTTACTCATCGCCGACGAGTGCCACCACTATGGTGCCGACATCTGGTCCCAGGTCCTCGAGCCTGGGTTTGCACGCCGCCTAGGACTGACGGCGACGTATGACCGTGAGGACAATGGGATCCGCGACTTCTTGAACCCGTACTTCGGGGGCGTGTGCGCTTCCATCGGGTATCGGGAGGCCTTGGACGACCACGTGGTCGCCGAGTTCAAGGTCGCGTTCGTGGGTGTGAAGTTCAACCTCCGGGAGAGGCTCGCATATGACGAAGCCGCGGCGAGTGCTGGTCGCTACCGGGCGAAGCTGATCAACGATTGGCGCATGCCAGCCGAGCCGTTCGGGGCATTCATGCAGGCCGTCAATCGACTCAAGCACTCGGGCGTGACAGGGGGCTCCAAGCTCGCAAGCTTCTATCTCAGTGCTTTCACGAAGCGCCGCAGGATCATGGCGGAAGCCAGTGGCAAGTTCGAGGCCATCCTCGACCTCGCGCCCGCTGTGCGGGCCGCCGAGCGGACGATTGCATTCGCGCAGACGAAGGTTGCTGCGGCGACCGTTGTCAAGCTGTTGTCAGGCAAAGGCGTCAACGGCGTCGTCCTCACCTCCGACATGGATATGGACGACCGCCAGAAGGTCTTCGCCGGGTTCGAGGACGGCGTCCACGAACTCGTGGCAGCGCCGAAGCTTCTTGATGAGGGGATCGACGTTCCCGCGGCCGACCTCGCGATAATCGTCGCGACGAGTCGGTCGAAGCGACAGCTGATCCAGCGGATGGGTCGTGTCGTGCGGAAGAAGGCTGACGGCCGCCTTGCGAGAGTCGTCATCCTGTTTGTCGAGGGCACGGCCGAGGATCCGCGGGAGGGGGCTCATGAGGATTTCCTCGAGGTGATCACTGAGGCGGCGACCGACGTCCAGATCTTCGGGTCCTCCACGAAACCGTCCGTGGTGGTTGACTATCTCAACGATTGGATGCCTTGACCTGCCCCCGAAGGGCACGTTCGCACCAGCCCCACTGGCGTTCCCGACCGCGCTCCTGATCGAGGACTGCCTCGACGACGGCACTGGTGTGGCCATGACCGGGGTCAAGACGTCCGAGGGATCCGTCCCGGCGAGTCCGCCACGTTCACGACTCTCTTTCCGGACACATCCGCGCGAAGTCACACCACCGACACGCCTCGCCCGGTGTCGCCGCGAAGTCCCCGGCACGCATCCAAGACACCCGCGCTAGCACGTCCGCCCGGGCGAGGTCGAGCTGCTCGTCCGTCCGGGTCGTGGACAGCCGCAGCGCTGACTCTGTGAAGTACAGGGTCACCCGTTCCGGCGTGCCGAGGCCCAGGGCGTCGCGGCAGGCGAGCGCGTAGATCGACAGCTGGAGGCTCTCGTCGACGCCCTTCTGCGACGAGACGCGGCCGGTCTTGTAGTCGACGATCTCGATGCCGCCCGACGGCAGGCGATCGATCCGGTCGATCGAGCCGGTGATGAGGACGGGCGCCGAGCCGTCGTCCGGCGCGAGCGTCAGCTCGAACGGCTCCTCCTCGCGAACGGCCTCGCTGAGGCTGCTCACCTCGCCTTGCCAGAAGTTATCGAGCAAGGTCGAGACGCGCCGCTGATATCCCTCCTCGGTGGTCTTGTCGCCGAAACCGGTCGGAGTCCAGCGCGCACGGAACTCGCGCTCGAGATCGTCGCGACTGGGTGGCTGGTCCCCGCGCGCGGCCCGCTCGCGGCGGTCTTTCGTGAACGCCTCGAACGCTTCATGCGCGGTCGAGCCGAACGTGAAAGCCGCTACCGGCTCCTCGCGTGGCGGCATGCGGTAGACGTAATTGAACGCGTACTGGAGCGGGCAGCGCTCGTAGGTGCTGAGCGAGGAGTAGCTGTGCGTCCGCGGCAGCGGCGCGACCTGGAGAAGGTTGGCGCCGGCGCCTGAGTCGAGCGCGAGCGTCCGGAAGGTGAGTGGATCGAGCCCCTGGGCGCGTGCTTCGTCGGCGGTCGAGGCCGCCGAGCGGGCGAGGGTCGCGAGCTCCGTGGCCAGGTCGTCGCGGGCGCCTGGGCCCTCGGGGTCGACGACGCTCGTCCCCTCCATGAGCCCGACGAGCTCGCTCGCCCGCAGGCGCAACGCGAGCCGGCGCTCCCGGGCGGACGGCAAGGGCATGACCCGCCGGACGGCGGCGACCTGTCGATCGATGTCCTCGTCGGCATCGATGACGTCGCGCGCGTCGGCGCCATGAAGGTCGGAGGATCGCGGGGCGCCCGCCGGCGACGCCCTCCGATCGACCCGCCGCACCTCGACTCCGGCCCCGTCGAGGATCTCCCCGACGAACCGCGAGGCCTCCTTGGCGGCCGCCGGGCCGCCGTGCGTCGTCAGGATGAGCCGGTCCTGTGCCCGGGTCATCGCCACGTACAGCAGCCGGCGCTCCTCCTCGGTGTGGATGTCGCCCACCGGGACCGCCTCGCGCAGCAGCTCACGCGGGAAGAGGCCGTCGCCCATCTCCTTCGTCGGCCACTCCCCATCGAGCAGATTCGGGACGAAGACGATCGGGAACTCGAGGCCCTTCGCCTGGTAGAGCGTCATGAGTCGCACGCCATCGACGTCCTCGGACAGCTCGACGCTCGTCGGCAGCTCGCCACCGGCGGCCTGGTACGCATCGAGGTACGCGACGAACCCGGCGAGCGTCCCGTTCGGGTTGGCGGCCTGCCAGTCCGCCGCGAACCGCAGGAAGCTCGCGATGTTCGTGACGGTCCGCTTCGACTCGAGCGTGTCGGCGGCGATGAGGTCGAGCACCTGGCCGGTGCGCTCGAGATAGCGCTCGAGGATCGTGTGCGGACCCTCGCGGAAGGTGAGCGGGTTCAGTTCGTCGAGCGCACCGAGGAGTTGGCGCAGCTTCGCGCGCGAGCCCGCGGGAGCGTCCACCTCGGCGGTCGCCCGCGCGCCCTCGCGTGCGTCCGCCACCTGGTCCACCTCGAGCCGCCCGGACTCGACGATCGCCGTCGCGGTCTCGAGCAGGTGTGCCCGATCGAACCGTGCCATCCGGCTCACCCGGAGGATCTCGAGCGCATCGAGCCGCCAGGGCCCCGCGGTCATCATTCGGACGAGCGCGACGTCGTCGTGCGGGTCCGTGATGGCGCGCATCGCCTGCTCAAGGTCGCGGATCTCCGGTGTCTCGAACAGGCTCAAACCGCCGACGACGGTGTACGGGATGTCCTCGTCGCGCAACCGGGCCACGATCGGCTCGCGATGCTTGTGCTTCCGGTATGTCGACGCGGAGGCGCGCAACCTACAAGCCTCACAAGATCTCGATTCCCTGCGCAGGCTCAAAGATCTCGCCGCGGACCTCAGTCGCGCTGGGGCGCCTGGCCAAGCGGAGTCCGCCCTGCTTCGTCTGGTCAGCGCGCTGCAGGGATCGACCGCTGGCTCCACCTCTCGTGGCACGTACGAATTGGGATGGCTGTACCACGATCTTGCCACCACCGCGAGCAGCCAGGGCGAATTGCAGGAGGCGCGCGACTACATCGCCAAGGCGCGTCGATACTGGGACTCGCACGGCAGGGCCAACGGGCACGGAGCGCCATCCCCTTTGTTGGACGCAAAGGCACTCGAAGCCCCTTCGACAAGAGTCGGTGCTCGGGAGCCGTCCCCCGATGATGTCGAGATCCGACTCGCGAGTCTGCTCGAACGTCGGACGGACTTGCCGGCTGAGCTCGGAGATCGGGCGAGGGACATCCGCCACAAGCTGGAATCTCGTCGCGACGCCGAAGCGAGGCGAGAGGGACTTCGACTCAGGGCTCAGTGGCGTCGAACCCCTCGGCCGGCTCTGCAGCGCCGTCACGAGCTCTACCAGAAACTGGCCTCCCTGGACAAGAAGGGCACCGTCGAGTCAAGCCGGTCGGGCCCCCACTCGATGGCGTTTGGATGGTCATGGACACCGGAGGCCGCAGCCATCCGCGCCGAAGCTGATGCGTTGCTCGCACGGCCCTCGCCCGACGTGCCAGAGACTTCCGAGATCGATGACCGTGTGGAGATGCCGCTCGCCGATGCCGCACCGTTGCTCGCCGCTTGGCTCGAGCGCGTGCGGCTCGAAGGTGGCGACTACAACCTCGTCTCCGTGTACGCGCCGTCCGGTCCGTGGGTCGGAGTCGCCGCCTGCGGCGGCGCACTCCGCGTCGATGTCGCGACCTACGGGGGCGCACCCCTTGATCAGCCGCTCGAGCCCAGGCGAGACCAGCAGCTGAAAGCCTTGGGCTACGTGTTCTCGAGCGAGGATTGCGCATACCAGCGCGAATACGAGCTGAGCGCCGACATCAGCACACTCGCGGACCTGCTCCTGACCACGCTCCTGACAGGGTACGGAGTAGCCGAGGCGACCCCGCTGGAGATTGCGTTGCATCTTGGCGGAGCCGGTTAGAAGTCGCGGTTCACCGGTCAGTCGCGTTACACCACGCGGGTAACCCCTTTTGGGTCGGTTCGCGACCGGAAATAGCGCTGGTCGGGTCGCGACCATCCGGCGGCGGCCCGGTCCGTGCGGCCCGCGAGCTCGGCAGCGCCCGGGCCACCCGGTCCGCCGATTGTGGCAATTCCGCGCGGTCTGCCCTACCAACCAACGTCCGGCACGTCGCCCGCGCAGCCGGCTCCCCTGAGATGGCACGATGAGAAGTACAACCGTAGTTGGCTCTCTCACGAATGGCCCTCTCGAATCGAGATATCGCGACCCTGGCGTGGCTCGCCGTCGTGGCGGCAATCGCGCTTTCGCGACGCGGCGGGCGTGAGGCGATCCGACTGATCCTGGGAACGGCTGCGACCTTCTTGGTCCCCATCGCCGTCTACTGGGCATACCTGGCGGCCGTCGTGGTGGTCGCTTGGCATTTCGGCCTCTGGAACCAAGACCTCGCAAAGGACGCGGTCGTTTGGGCATTCGTGCCAGGCCTCGCACTCTTCTTCGGCTTCGTCCGTGCGTCCAAGGAACGGGGCTTCTATCTCCGAGCAGTCGGACGCGTTATCGGCCTGAGCGCCATCGCGGAATTCTACGTTGCCCTCGCTGCCTTTCCGCTCTACATCGAGCTCCTTCTTGTCCCGATCGCCGTCTCGCTCTCGGTCATGTCGGCATTCGCGGCGCAAAAGCCGGAGTTCGCGATCCTGAAACGCGTCGCCGATCCATTGCTCGGCGCCATCGGCCTCACGATCCTTGTCTCGACCGGAATCTACGTCGCGACCAACTGGGACATCCTCGACAAGACGGAACTCGCGCTCCAGTTCGGGTTGCCGGTTTGGCTGACACTGCCCTCACTGCCCTTCGTCTTCGCGTTCAGCCTCTTCGCGAACTATCAGGGCCAATTCGTCCGGATTGACGCCCACACTCGCGACGACTCCAAAGCGAGGCGGCGGGCGAAGGTAGCGCTCCTGATCGGCTACGGCGTCCACAACCACGAACTGGCGGGGTTTGCCGGGATCGCGTACACGGACCTCGCCGAGGCGAAGACCTGGCGCGAGGCGCGGAGGGTCGTCGCCTATCGCCGCGCTGAGGCCCGCGTCGCGGAGGCGACGAAGGATCTCGCCGCCGCCCGGCTCGTCCGGTACGCGGGCATTGCGGGGACCGATTGGGAGGGCCGGCCGTACGACGAGCGCGAGTTCGAGGAGACGAAGATCGCCCTCGAGTTACTGGCCGGCGTCCATCGCAACCGGTACAAGAACGGTCGGTACCGACGAGACCTCATGGCTCTCGTGAAGGGCATCGTCTCGAGGACGCTGCCCGACGACGAGTTCGTCATGGCGGTCGCGGAGGATCGTCGTTCATGGTTCGCGTGGCGTCTGACGATCGGCGGTTGGTATCTTGGCATCGGTGCGGTCGGTCCACCGACGGAGGACTGGGTCTTCCTTCGGGACCACGCGCCGGAGGGATTCCCAAGCGCTGCGACGGGCTGGCATGAAGGCGAGTTCCCGACCTCGATCGACTCGGATTGGGACAAGAAATGATCCGAACGGGCAAGTCCGAGCCGTGACGCGACAGGCAACAATCCAGCTGACGCAGATCGGCAAACGCCAACATCATGGTTGACGTCGCCGAGGGGCATCCCGTTGTTGACGAGGAGGGTCGCGGTGGCGTGGCGGATCCGGTGCGAGCCGAAGTAGCCGAGAGGGCCGACTCCCCGGCGCTGACCCAACGGGTTGCATCGCCCATCCTCCTAGCGGCATTCCAGGCCGAGCCCTGCGCGTCGACCTGGTACGGCTTCGTCGTTCGGCTGGGCCTCCTCGTTCATGCCTGGGAGGTTCACAGCCTGCTCGGGGATCGGGACCCATTTCCGGTGGTCACGGCGCTCGCCCTGGCTGATGTGCGGCTGGCACGGGGCGTCACGGCCGAACAGGGTGCCGGCTGATCGGGAGGCCGGCGGCTCGGCCGGCCCGCAACGTCCGGCGTAATCCCTCGACGCAGGCAGTGTCGTCCTCGTGAGATCAGAGTGGAGACGTGGGATGGGAGACGAGATTCGAACCCACGACACCATGGACGCGAGTGACTGAATGCTGCAGCTTGGGGAAGATGACAAGTTCTGGGTCCGCGGGGCGCTCGAGGAACTGAGGCGACGGCTGGCGCCCCGCACTGGGGTCGATGAGCAGCCGTGCGGCCCTCGCCCGTTCGCTAGCTCGAGCTCCTGAGATTGATGGTAGTGCCGTTTGTCGACTCGCCCGTCGTCGCCCGAGATGATGCGCGACATGGCTTATGCGTCAGCGCGGCGCTACGAGACTCTGCCTACGCAGCAGAATGTCGGAGTTCGAGGGCCTACCATCAGCGCCTACAGGCAGCTGGCGAGGCCCCCTGATTTCAACCGTCCGAGTCTCCATCGAACCGAGGGCGGTTCAGTACCATTCGTTCGTCGAAGTTGGACGTTGAAGTCACCGGCTCCGTCGATCGTGGCGTCGCTTCCGTGCTGCCACCGCTGAGCTCAGCCAACAGTAGTTGGAGGATTGTTCGATGAAGATCCGCGACGCGAAGCCCGAGGAGTTGGTGCGACCGGCCCAGGCCAGGCAACTCTCGCCCCGGCAGAAGGTCGCGCAGGAACGCGAGGCCAGGTTCCGCAAGCTGCTCGAAAGCCTCAGCGACCCCGCGCAGATCAAGGCCATTGAGCCCGAGAAGGACGAGAAGCTGGGCACCCTGCAGGCGTCCCTCACGAAGGTTATCGAGGGAGACCACCGGGGTGCACACATGGCCGTGAAGCGCGGAGTCATCTACGTCTCGCTCAGCCCCATCCCGGGTGCGCGCAGAGCTGGCGGACTCCGAGCGTAGCGCACAGCTCAACAGGCGGACGACTGGGCCCGGCTTCGGCCTCGCACCAGCGTCTCGTCGGTCAAGTACCTGGCGCTCAGCATAGGCAGGCTCGTCGTGGCCGTCCTGCAGCAGCTCGCGATGGGCGCCCACGTCGCATCTTGCGTAGCGGAGGGCTGAGGGCGCCCCGAGGAGCGGCGCGCCGCCCCTCACGATGAGCAGATAGTGTTGGGTCGGGCGAAGCCGGAGCGGCTGCTAGGATCGGCGCCATGGACTGCTGCTCACCCGGCGACTCCCCGTTCGATCGCCAGTTCGACGCACGCCACGTGGCCAAGCGTCTTCGCGCCTACCGTCAGAAAGGGCCCGTAGGTCTGACTCGCGCGCTGATCGAGGCCCTCGCCGCGGGGGGAATCGACGGGAACACCGTCCTCGAGATCGGCGGTGGAGTGGGTGCGGTCCACAACGAGCTCTTGCGGTCCGGGGCCGCGACCGCAGTCGACGTGGACGCGTCTCGTGCCTACATCTCGGTCGCGAGGGGGGAGGCCGAACGGCAGGGCCATGCCGACCGCGTCCGCTACCTCGGCGGCGACTTCGTCGCGCTCGTCGATGCGATCGAGCCCGCCGATCTTGTCGCGCTTGACCGGGTCATCTGCTGCTACGCGGATATGGGGGTGCTCGTCGATCGATCGGCGAGCCTGGCGCGTCGGCGGTATGGCCTCGTCTACCCGCGCGACTCATGGCTTGGCCGGGTGGGCACCGCGCTAGAGAACGCCCAGCTCAGGCTCTCGCGGTCGCTATTTCGCGTGTATCTCCATCGCGCCGCTGACGTCGACGCGATCCTTGCCGCTCACGGGTTCGCAAAGCGACTCCACCGGAAGACGCTGATCTGGCAACTCGTGCTCTACGAGCGGCCCGCTGCCTGACCCGCGGTCGCCCGCGCCGCAAGCCGCACGATCCACTGATCGTATGGCTGCCCCCGGTCGCCGGCGGTCTCGCTGTCACGTCCGAGCCCCTGCAAGGAACCGGGGTGAGCGTAGAGTGTTGACCCGGCATGCGTAGGCTTCTCTTGAAGGACGTCAGGCTGCTCGGCGCGCTGACCGCGCTCGGGCTCGATGTGCTCTGGCTCGTCTTTAGTGTCTTGCTCGCCGCCGCGTCTGTGTGGTTCGTTGCATTCCCTCTGTACGGCAGCATCACCGGACTTGTCGTCGCCCCGCTCGCCGGATGGCGCTATGGCCGCGCGGCGGCCTTTGGCCAACCCACCGAGACCTGGGCAGCCCGCGCCCTCGGTTTCGCTGTGGCCATTGGACTTGCGCTGTGGGGCGCGTACATCGTCGCCTGCGTCATGGTCCAGCTCGGTGCACCTGGAGGCTCCGCCAACCTCGCACGGTTCATCGGGTTCGCGGCTTTCGAGAGCAGCGTGTTTGTCCTGCTCGGCACCGTCTTCGTCACCATCCCTCTCGGCTGCCTCTGGGTCACGCTGCTGCGGCTTTTTGGGCCCAGCGCTGGCCCGCCTCCGTTGGCGCTGTGACACCTATCGGTCATGTACCGGGACGTCGACCGCGGCACCTTCGAGAAGGACCGTGAACTGATCGAATGGGCGGCGCAGACCATGGCCCGTTTCGCGGATGCGCTCCGGCCCCGAGTCGTGGCGCTTCAATCACAGTCAGCCCAGGACTGAGGCTCGGTCCCTCCGGGCGGGCGGCTCCGGACGCGGCTGACGGTCCCGAACTGCCGACGGATCGGACACGACCTTGCCGTAATGTTGGGAGCACCCTGACTCCTCGCGCGGTCTGGAGGCGAGGACTGCCTCGCCGAATCGCCGCAGCCAGCTCGAACCGAGCGGAGGTGCCCGGATGGAAACCGCCCGCGTGATACCACTCAGCCGTGAGCAGGTGCGGTGCCCGCAATGCCACTCGTCCGACTTGGCTCGCTATATCTACGGCGAGCCGACGGCGGACGCGGACCTCGATGCGCTCATCCGGGCGCGTCGTGTCGCTCTCGGAGGGTGTTGCGTCGGGGAGGGCGACCCAGCACTTCGGTGCAACGTGTGTGGGGTCGACTTCGGCCCAGCCGCGGATGGCCCGATCCCGACGCGCGAGTCGCTTGAGGCGTTCCGCGTGTCCCTTGCTCCGGACGGTGGGGTGCAGGCCGAGTGGCCGGTCGGGCGACTTGTTCTGACCGGCTCGGCCGCGCCGGAGAAACCCAGACCGAATCCCAGGGTTGTTCTCGAAGCGGCGATTGTCGAGCTCGTTCGTCTGGACAAGAAGGTGCGGTACCTGGTCACGCCTGCCGGCTTCCTGCGCGCGAGCGCGGGTCCCGACGTCCACGTGACCTCCGGCTGGGAGACGTGTCAGTCAGATTTCGACACCCTGCGTCGGGTCGCGGAGGACATCGCCCTGCACAGCCTTTCGGGTGTGCTGGGGCTGGCTCGCGGGCACGCGTCACACCTCGTGGTCGGGGTCGACGTGTCTGTGGCCGGCGACGACCCGTATGCAGAGGTGGCTCTGGTCATCGATGTCGAGGAGGGAACGGTCGTTGGCGGGACGGGCAAGACCTACCCGATGACCGGGAAACAAGAGCGCGAACTCGTCCGGAACGCCGATGTTGGCAGTCACGTGATCGATCTCCCCGGCGACCGGATTGGGGTCCTGGTATGCCACGACCTCGTCGCCTGGACCGGACGGAGCGCCGAGAACAGGAAGGGAAGGCGGGCGACGGTCGGGCGTGGCCTCCAGGACCGGGTCGCGGCGGCGAGACCGAATGTCGTCCTGCACCTGCCGCACACCGTGGAGCGAACCGGGACGTGGGTGGCCGCTTGGAACGAGCTGAAGCGTGAAGTCGGCCCGGGCCTCCGGAGCTGGACGAGCGCGATTGCATACCTCACCCCGAGGTGGCGACAGCCGAAGGTGACACCCCTTCGCTGGGGCGTCAGAGATCGGACGAGATCGAGCGATCGCGACGTTCTCGACATCATCGTCGGCGACTAGACGCCCGGCGAGATCTCCCGCAAGGCCACCCCCTGTCACCGTCCCCATTCAGCGCGGCCATCACCGGCGGGTTCATGCTCATACGGGGATGCCGTCAACACGGAGTGCGATGGCTGTTCGCCGTCCCGGCGGGTGATGGTCTCCCACACCAAGTTGCCATCGTGTCGGGTCCCGTTTGGACCGAACCGGCGCCGCTCGAGCGCTCCAATGGCCGCCCTCCGATCGGCCTGGCCGCCCCGCTGAGCGACGCCGCAAGGACCGGCCGGGAATGACGCGTGGGGCTGGCTCCCGGGCGGGGGGGGCGACCCGGATGGCCCTACCTGGGACACCTGCGAACCGTATGCTTGTCGCGAGATGGACGCCCCGCGGACGCCGCGCACCCGATCCGCCGCACCGCTAGAGCTCAACGCCGAGCTCATGCTCGACGCGAGCCCGAATGCGGTTATTGCCGTCGACGGGCGCGGTCGGATCGTCTACGCCAGCCCCAAGGTCAGGGAGGCGTTCGGCTGGTCGCCGGATGAGCTCCTCGGCGAGCCGATCGAGCGCCTCGTGCCATCGCGACTGGAGGAGCGACACGTCGCGGACCGAGCCGGGTATCGCGTCAACCCGACCCCCCGCCTCATGGGCGGCAAGCCGGAGCTCGCTCGCCGCCGCGATGGCACGGAATTCCCGGTGGAGATCAGCCTCGCCCCGGTGCACTCGCCGCGCGGTCCGCTCGTGTTCGCCACCGTCGTCGATATCACGATCCGCACGAACCTCCAGGCGCAGCTCGAGAACGCCCTCAAGGAGCTCCGGCGCCACGCGGACGAGCTGGAGCAGCGCGGACGAGAGATGTCCCTGCTGGCCCAGATGGGGGAGCTGCTCGAGTCGTGCCAGTCGCTCGACGAGGCCTATGCGGTCGTCGCCCGGGTCGCGGAGCCGCTGTTCGAGGGTGACGCAGGCGCGGTGTATGCCCTGGCCGCATCCGGCACCGTCGCCGAGGCCGTCGCAGCGTGGGGCAGCCCACCTCCCACGCGGAGCGTGTTCCACCCGATCGACTGCTGGGCACTGCGGCGCGGCCGGCTCCACGTCGTCCAGGACGGGGACCTCGAGCTCAGGTGCCCGCACGTCGAGGAGCCGATCTTGACCGGCATGTTGTGCGAGCCGCTCACCGCGCAAACTGAAACGGTGGGGCTGCTCCACGTCCAGCTGCGCCGCCGGGTGGTGGGTCGGGCGCGCGCGGCACGGCTTGCCGATCGGGAACGCCTGGTCAAGACGCTGGGAGAACAGCTGGCGCTCGCTCTCGCCAACATCCGCCTGCGTGCCACGCTCCGGGAGCAATCCGCGCGCGATTCGCTGACCGGTCTGTTCAACCGCCGGTACATGGAGGAATCGCTCGACCGGGAGATCCGACGCGCTGCCCGGGAGGGCTACGGCATGGGTCTCCTGATGGCCGACCTGGACCATTTCAAGCAGCTTAACGATGCCTTCGGGCACGCCGCTGGCGACGAGGTACTCCGGCGCGTCGGCCGCTTCCTCGGGGCGGCCGTGCGCGGCGAGGATATTGCCTGCCGGTTCGGCGGCGAGGAGTTCGTCGTCATCCTGCCAAAGGCATCGCTCGCTGACACGCATCGCCGCGCGGAGGCGCTGCGCGAAGGGATTAAGGCTCACCAGCTCATCGAGCCGACCGACATCTATCCGACCGCCACGATGTCAATCGGGGTGGCCGCGTACCCGGAGCACGGAACGTCGGCCGGGCTGCTCATCCTCGCCGCCGACTCGGCGATGTATCTCGCCAAGGCCCAGGGACGAGACCGGGTGGTCGTTGCCGGCGGCTCGGAGGGCCGTCCGATCGAGGTGTCGGCCGGATAGGGCGCGACAGGCGTGTCCGGCGGACCTGCGACGATGGGCCGACCGGACACTCCTCTCTGCAGATCGGTGAACGGGCCCCGGTCGCTATCCGTTCATGGTGTCGGCGGA
>Ga0209429_10001731_pt1 | contig 13213 bp, 15 predicted proteins | sample BarGraNGADG00212_3_FD_184493 | JGI IMG/M metagenome (GOLD analysis project Ga0209429, IMG submission 184493) | Arctic peat soil microbial communities from Barrow, Alaska - Barrow Graham LP Ref core NGADG0004-212 (SPAdes) (version 2) | ecosystem: Environmental > Terrestrial > Soil > Wetlands >... | reverse complement strand
GTGCTGCCTTCCGGGGTGGAGCCCACCCCGTCGTAAAGGCCCATTACCCCCTCGATCACGCCAAAGTCAATGCCCTCCATGCCATGTTTAAACAGCTGGATGATGTTTGGCTGCGGCATCATCCAGAAGTCAAGGTTGTAGGACATCCGTCCGGCCGCCACGGCATGGTAGCCAGTGTCGATATAGTCCGGGCCCACCTTATATGGCTGCACTTTGAGCCCTTTTTTTCGCAATGCCGCCAGCAGGCCGGCCGTGATCGTCGTTTTGCCCGCACCGCTGTGCGTCCCGGCTATTAAGATCCTGTTCATACTAAAAAGCACCCCATATCTTATTGTTTTTTACTGGCGCTACCATATGATTGAAGTTTCCAGCACCCAAATTGAAATATACATCCTTGGGTTATAGAATGCAACTATTCTTAGTGTCGAGACGGTCTATCTGATTGTACTTATCCATCTTACGGTTTTTATTTCTATGTTATACCATAACAGTGTTGTTTTTGAAAGGATTTAATAGAGAGTGTGTCGTATCTTGAATTTAACAAAATTCAACTGCGGGGAGGGAAGGCAGCTTGAACCAGAAAAAATTAATGCTATACCAAAACATGCTTTTTATCAGGCGTTTTGAAGAGAAGCTTACTGAGCTGTGCAAGATCGAAGGAAAACTGCCTGGCATGGTCATCCTCGGCACAGGGCAGGAAGCGGTCGCAGCCGGCGTGTGCGGTGCGCTTGAGAAAGAGGATGTGATCATCAGCAACCACCGCGGCCATGGGCACCTGCTGGCCAAGGGGGCTGATCCGAATGCGATCATGGCGGAAATCTTCGGCAAGAAAACCGGCTGCAACAAGGGCAAGAGCGGCACCCTGCACATCGCGGTGCCGGAGGTGAACGCCCTGTGCACCACTACCGTTGTTGGCGGCGGCATCCCCATCGCTGTGGGTACGGCCTTTGCCCAGCAGTACAAGAAAAGCGCAGCGGTAACGGTTTGCTTTTTTGGAAATGGCTCCGCGGACGAGGGGAGCTTTCACGAGTCGCTGAACATGGCTGCTCTGTGGAACCTGCCGGTGATCTTTGTCTGTGAAAACAACGTCTACTCAGGCGCCCAGCGCATGGAGGAGCACACCAGGGTCAAGGATATCGCCATACGCGCGCAGGGCTACGGCATGCCCGGAGTAGTGGTGGACGGCAATGACGCGGAAGCCGTGCTGAAGGTCACAGCCGAGGCCAGGCTGCGCTGTTTGGCCAGCGAGGGGCCGACTTTGATTGAGTGTAAGACTTATCGCTGGCGCGGCCACGGCGAGGCCGATCACCAGGTTTATCAGCCAAAGGATGAAATAGCCCTGTGGATGGAGCGCTGCCCGATTAAAAAAATAGAAAACGAACTGCTTGCGGAAGGTGTCATATCAAAGCAGGATATAACAGCCCTTGAAGATGTAACTGCCATGATTGTGGAAGACGCTGTCCGCTTCGCGGAGGAAAGCCCATTGCCGGAGCCCCGCGAAGCGCTCGAAGACGTCTACGTATAAGGAAAGGAGATCAGCTATGCAGCAGATTACAATGGGCCAGGCAGTCCAGCAGGCCCTTGCCGAAGAAATGCGCAGGGATCCCGATATATTTATAGCCGGTGAAGGCGTGGGGGTTGGTATCCACGAGTCCCCGGTAATGCCGACTTTCGGATTGCTAAAGGAATTTGGCCCGGAAAGGGTGAAAGACACCCCTGTTTCTGAAGCGGCTATAGCGGGACTGGCCGTGGGGGCCTCTGTTTTGGGCCTGCGCCCGGTTGTGGAAATAATGTTTAACCCGTTTTTCACCCTCGCTTCAGACCAGATTGTCAACCATGCCGCCAAGCTGCGCTACCTGTCCGGCGGCAAAAGCTCCTTTCCCCTGGTGGTCAGGATCAAGACCGGGGCCGGCTTTGGCGCCGGGTGCCAGCACTCGCACAACCTTGAGGCATGGGTTGCTCATTGTCCGGGACTAAAAGTGGTTATGCCAGCTACCGCCGCGGACGCCAAAGGCCTTTTAAAATCAGCCATCCGTGATGACAACCCGGTGGTTTTCATTGAGGACATGGGGCTCTACTTTTTCCCCACACCTGTGCCGGAAGGTGACTATACAATCCCCATCGGTGTCGCTGATATCAAGAAACCCGGGCGCGACGTGACCGTGGTTACCTGGTCCAAGATGCTCGGCGTCGCGTTTAAAGCCGCCGCCGCCCTGGGTAAAGAGGGCATAGATATCGAAATTCTTGATTTGAGGACTCTTGTGCCTCTGGACAAAGAAGCCATAATAAAATCGATCCAAAAAACAGGCCGGCTGGTTATCCTGCACGAAGCCACCCGGACCGGCGGTTTTGGCGGTGAGATTGCCGCCCTGGCGGCAGATGAGGCTTTCAGCTACCTCAAGGCTCCGGTTAAAAGAGTAACCGGGCCGGATATCCCGGTGCCTTTCAGCCCGCCGCTGGAACAGTTCTACATTCCTGATGAAAAACAACTGATCGAGGCCGTTAAATCAGTTTTGCTCTAGTGGGATAAAAGTCTTGAAGTGAAATATGCTGTTGATAATTTATGTAAAAACATATATTCTATAGTCAGGCGTTTTAGCACTTTAAACGACAACAAAATACAGCACTGGGGAGCCTTGGGACACGGCTGAGAAAGAACTTGTTCTGACCCACTGACCTGATCTGGGTAATGCCAGCGTAGGGATTGTATAAAATGCGTCAATTTGCGCATCAAGGCCTTTACCCACACGGGTTAAGGCCTTTAATTTTATAGTTAGAGGTGTTAATATGATCTGTAATGTCAGCCTGCAGGTGCTTCCAAATGTTCCCGAAGCTGATCTGTACCATGTTGTGGATAAAGTAATCGATTTGATCAGAGAGTCTGGAGTTAATTTTATTGTCGGACCAATGGAGACAACTATGGAGGGGGAACTCCACCTGCTGCTGGAGATCGTTGAAAAGGCGCAGGAAATCTGTCTGAAAAATGGGGCCACCAGGATAATATCGGTGGTCAAGATAGATTACAAGGCCGGTGGTGTAACTATTGATGAAAAAATTCAAAAATACCGCTGACAGTCTATCCAGTTTGTTTTTATCGGAGGTTATTTAGTATGAAATACCTGGTTATCACTAACGGAGCATACGGCGAACTGGACTGGTACAGGAGCAGGATCAGAAACTTTAAAAAGAAGATTGTTGCTGACGGTGCTGCCCGGCGCGCCCGCGAGCTGGACATCATACCGGACTGGGTCGTGGGTGATATGGACTCCATCAGCGAACACGACCGTCGGTTTATGGAAGACGCAGGCGTCAGCTTTGAACTGCACCCGGCGGAAAAGGACTCGACAGATACGCAGATTGCCCTGGAGCTTGCGGAGAGGGAAGGCGGCAGGGAGATAGAGGTATGGGGAGGTACCGGCTCCAGGCTGGACCACAACCTTTCCAACATTTTCAGCGCGTCATCTTTCCTGGAGCGGGGCATTGACATCGTGTTTGAGTCACCCGACCTGTCTGTGTACTTTGTTAAAAAACAGCTGGTCATCCCCGGCGCGCTTGGAGATACAGTTTCACTGATTGTGCTGGGCAGCCGGGTGTCTGGAGTGGACCTGAGCGGGTTCAAGTACCCGCTGGACAAGGCCACACTGGAAGCAAACTGGCAGTGGGCCGTCTCAAACATTATCATCGGGGAAACTCCTGTGGTCCGGCTGGAATCGGGGATCCTAGCCGTTTTCCATTACAAGAAGCCGGTCCCCTGAGGTTGCCTCACATTTGGCCGACTACCGAAGACATGTGGCCACACCACTCGGCTGTCTCCCGGATCACATCTTCCAGCAGGCAGCGGTAGATTGAGCCGGCGGCAGCCTTTATTTGTTCCTCCCGGGTGATAGCAGCATGGCTGCGGCAGGCTTCCCAGTCCGGGACGGCGGCCTCACCCTGGAGCCTGCTGCCGATGGTGAAGCAGGTGCTGTCTCCGGCAAAGCAATGTACGCTGAATATTTCCGCCAGTTCGCCCGGGATGGTGATTTCATCGCCCGGGCTGCTTATGATGACATATAATTTTGGGAAAAGTGAAAGAACCATCTGAACCGGAATGTCTTTTTTTTGTGACCAGTGCCAGAGGAAGACATCCGGCCCCTGCTCGGGATCATCCCAGGTCCCGCTTTCCACCAGCTTGAAACTGGTGTCTTCCCACGCGCACAAATCTTTCATAGCGCTATTGGGCGCGACAATTGTAAAGCGCCGCATATTATCACCCCGTAAACATTATTAATTCAAAAAAGATATGGAACGTGGACGTAAAAAGACTACAGCAAATATTGGTCGGTTAAAGCTGCCCCTACATTTTTAAAGCCTTATCAATGCCGCGCAGCGCTTCCAGACCGGCGCAGGCTATCGATATGTGAGGCTGCCGTATATATGGCTCGCGCACGTTGATCCGGATTACTGTTACATTGCGCTGGTCGCCAATGTGCTCGCTCATCCGCCTGATCGTCGGCACGCCGGTGCCGGCGCCGATCTCGACAACCGCGATATCTTCATCCCGGTGCTCGTATAAAAAGTGGTTGAAACGATAGCTTTGGCGGTCAGAGCGCTCGCTGATCCAGGAATAATCATTGAACATCAGGATGTTGGGCCTGGCCACGGCGGTGCAGCGGGGGCATTTGGGAATATGCTGCGCCCTCATGGTTTCCAGGTCGACGGGGATGATTTCATCATTATCCCATATCTCGTCGCCGCACGGTGTCAGGCACTGCATGTAAAGGATCGATCCGTGGACCTCATAAACCCTGTCTTCGGCGAACCCGGCTCTCTGGAAATGGCCGTCAACATTGGAGGTAGCGACAAAATAATCAAGGTTAAAGCGCGATACCCAATCAAGAATTATTGTAAAACCGGAGTGGGGCGCTGTGTCACGGTAGAGGTTGGCGCGGTGGCCGTAAAAACCCCAGCCGAAAGCCGGGTCCATAGCAAAGTGGATCGGATTTGCCGCTTCAATAAAGTTAAGGCCCAGCCTTTCATACATGGGGTAGGCATTCCAGAAGCCTTTATCACCGCGGAAGTCCGGCAGGCCGGAGTCTACGCCCATGCCGGCCCCGGCGGTAATCACAATGGCTTTGGCGTTTTTAATGATCCTGGCGGCATCTTCATAGTTTTTTTGAAGGTCCATCTTTATCCCCCCTGCAAAAAAGTGTATTATCTTTTTAACATAAATAATTCAATTCAAATTAAAAATACCTTTTATTAAATTAAAATAATTTTAATAGAATAAAAGGTACAGGCGGGAACAATAACGAAAGTTGATCATTCTAAAGGAGGGTTAATATGTGGAAAATCAGGATTACAGCCCTGCTGGCTATGCTTGCATTTCTTGTGGCCGCCGGCTGTGGGCAAGTCAGCAATAAAAAGCAGGAGAGCTCGGCAATGCCGGAAAAAATTGTGATCCAGGCACCCCTGGCGCCTCCCACAACACCGCTTTTTAAATTTGCCAAAGACGGCACCTTGAACGGCGCCAAGCTGGAACTGATTATCTATAAATCAGTGGAAGAAGCGACCACCAGGATAGCCAAGGGTGAGGCTGATTTCACCGTGCTGCCGCTGAACGTGGCCGCCAAGCTTTACAACAAGCAGGTGGACATATCCCTGGCAAACGTCAGTACCTGGGGTATCCTTTATCTTTTGACCACTGACAGCCAGGTCGCAAACTGGCAGGATCTGAAAGGGAAGGAACTTTACGTGGGCGCCCAGGGTTCAAGCCCAGATGTTTTGACCCAGTATTTCATCAGTAAAAACGGGATGAAGTCGGATGATATTAAGCTGTCTTACCTGAGTTCACCGGAAATCGCCCAGTTAATGATTAACGGCCTGGTGAAAAATGCTGTGTTGCCGGAGCCGCAGGCGACCCAGGTAATAATTAATAACAGCCAGGCCCGTATTGCCAGGGATTTTTTTGCAGACTGGCAGACCTTTGAAGGGAAAGAAGCCAAACTGCCCCAGGCCGGTATGGTTGTCCGCAATGAATTTGCCGCTTCATATCCGAAAGCCGTGAGTGAATTCCAAAAAGCTTACAAGGGCGCCGTGGAGTGGACCGTAGCGAATCCCGCAGAAGCAGCCTCGCTGGCGGCAGCCAACATGAATACACCGGCGCCGGTATTTATTAAAAGCATGGAGAGAACCCGCCTGTTTTTTGCCACCGGCACGGAGGCATCCGTAGATGTGAAGACATATTTGTCCAGGCTGCTGGACATTTCACCAGATATGGTGGGGGGAAAACTTCCCGATGAAAAATTCTTCCTCGCTGACTAGGGGCCTGGCGCCCCTTATCGGTTTAATTTTTTTTGTTTTGCTTTGGCAGCTGGCCTCGGGCTACTACCACCATGTTGTCCTGCCTTCCCCCATAGAGGTGGCCCGGTCCGCCGTTAAGCTGACCATGAACGGGCAGTTATGGGAGCAGGGCAGCCAATCGATTGCCCGCGGCTTAACCGGGTTCGGCCTGGCTGTTATCATTGGTATCCCACTGGGCGTGCTGATCGGCCTCAGTCCATTAATATCCAGCCTGCTCAGGCCGCTGGTAGTCGGCCTGCAGGTAACCCCGATTATCTCCTGGATTCTGCTGGCCATGATCTGGCTTGGTTTCAGCAGGGTGCCGGCTTTTGTTGTCTTCGTCACTACCATTCCACTGGTCATTATTAACACTATCCAGGGTATAAAGAATATAGACGTCCAACTGCTGCAGATGGCTGCTGTATACCGCATCAACCGCTCGCGCGTGTTCCGTGAAATTTACCTGCCCCAGGTCCTGCCGTACCTGCTGGCCGGTATTATTACCGGCCTGGGTACTACCTGGAAAGCCGTGGCGATGGCCGAATTTCTGAGCGTTTCCCAGGGTATAGGCGCTAAAATGGCAGTGGCGCGCATCAACCTGGAAACATCCGACCTGTTTGCCTGGACATTTGTCCTGATAGCCCTCGGGCTGGTCACGGACAGGCTTTTAACCTATATTGTCAATAAGAAATTACGTCACTGGATGTGATATAGCTTGATCGTTTTTGAACACGTGGACAAAACGCTGGGGCAAACCAGGGTTTTGAATGATTTTTCCATGCATGCTGAAAAGAATGAAATTACCTGTATCCTCGGCCCTTCAGGCTGCGGCAAAACAACAATACTGCAGTTGCTGGCAGGTTTGGAACAACCTGATGCGGGGCGGATCACCGGGATGGAAAACATGCTGCCAAGCTATGTATTCCAGGAACCACGGCTGCTGCTCTGGAAAACGGTGGCCCAGAACATCTCTTTTGTTTTACAGGACACTGTATCCCCCGACCAGCAGCAGGAACTGGTTAAAAAATACCTGACCATGATGGACCTCTATGAATACCGGGACAGCTACCCCAAATCTCTGAGCGGCGGGATGAAACAGCGGCTGGCACTGTGCCGCGCTTTCGCATACCCGCACGATCTGCTGCTGATGGACGAGCCGTTCAAGTCCCTGGATACCCCTCTCCGGCTGGGGCTGGTCCGGCAGGTGGCCAGGATGTGGCAGGAAAAACCCAGCACGATCATATTTGTCACCCATGACATAATGGATGCCCTGCTCCTGGGGCACAGGGTGATAGTCCTGTCTGCCCGGCCTGCTGTTGTGCTGGACGATGTGAAAATAGACGTGCCCCTGATGCAGAGAAACGTCCTCCATGAGCCGCTTCCCGCCAACCATGACAGGATGCTTGCTTTGCTGGAAGCGGAAAACAAAAAGTATTTCCCCAACCTTTAAGCCGGCATAATGCTGGATATGAGCTGAGAGATTCGACGCGGGTAAACTTTGGAAAGGAGCTTAGAAGATGGAAGTTGTAAAGATGTCGGAAGTACCAACCTTTATTACGCCTGTGGGGGTTTTAGCGAGAAAACTCCTGGACCATTCTTCGTTTTTGATCATGAACCTGCTCCTGAAGCCGGGTGAAGAGGTAGAAAAACACGATATGCCTGATGACGCTTTCTTTTATGTCGTTAAAGGCAGCGGCATAATAGAAATAGGCGAGGAACAAACAAGCGCCAGCGAAACGGACATAGTATTCAGCCCGAAAAACACGCCGCGCGGACTGTCTGCCTCGCCCGACCAGGAATTTCATGTTTTGATAGTAAGGAGCCCGGTTTCCGCCGGTTAGACATCTAATTTGCAGCCAAAAACTTTATGGCATAATATATGCCTTATTTTTTTTCTTGTTTTCCCCGCAAAACCCTGGCCCAGTCACCGTCGGGGACAACCTCGGCATTTTCCTTAAGCCATTCCGCTTTAGAAGGTGACCACATGTATACGTGAGCTTTCACCGTTTTTCCCGACTCCAGCAGCTCCACATCCCTGATTTCACGTACCAGCAGGCTTTGGCTTTCAACATCGGTGTACTTTTCTATGTCATCTATTTCCGGCAGAACAAACTTGAGATCCCGGATTTCATACAGGACTCCTTTTATTTCTCCTTCACCTTCCAGAATAACAGGATAACCGTCGCCGGGGACGAGATACATGACACCCCTGGTGGTTGCTTCAAAGGCTGTGTGTTTATGAGGTTCTATAAAACGTTTGTAGTTTTTCAGACCCGGGAGCAGGGTGCCGTATACGAAAAGATTATTTAAATACATTGAATGCCTCCTTTTTTTTCTGGAAAAGTATAGCAAAATGTTGTTTTATATTTATTTTCTTTGCCAAAGCATTTCCCCCTTTTTTTATTTACCATATATTTGCGTTTTGAGTGTAATTGGTTAATGTTATTTAAACGGCAGGTGTAATTAAATTATACAATAGAAACGACCCAATGTACCACTTCTGATTACACACAGAACCTATATTCTGTGTATAATCATTTCAATCGAGTGTGTGGTCTTTTTGAGGACAGGGATAGCAAGCCGGCCGCGGTAATGGCTTTTGCGCTGGATGCAGTCAGTTTTAAATTTAATAGTGTTTGAAAAATACTTAATAAATATTTAAGAAAATTTAACTAAAATAATAATATTATTATTGTTATAATAGTAGAAAAAACAGGAGGGTTTGTTTTGAGCACTGAAAAGAATCTGAAGGAAGCCGTTGCTGGCGAGTCGCAGGCAAACAGGAAATATGCCGCTTTTGCCAAAAAAGCCGAAGAAGAGGGTTATAACGCTGTGGCGAAAATGTTCAGGGCGGCTTCCGAAGCGGAAGCGATCCACGCCTTGTCAGAGATGAAGGCGCTGGGGATCGTGAAAACTACCGCTGAGAACCTGAAGGGGGCCATTGAAGGCGAGACCTTTGAATTTACTACTATGTACCCAGAATTTATTAAAGAGGCGGAAGCAGAGGGCAATAGCCAGGCCAAAAGAGCTTTCAATTTCGCCAATGAGGCCGAGAAGGTCCACGCGAAATTATATCAAAATCTGCTTGATACAATGGACAGCAAGCCCGAGGTAGAGTATTACCTCTGCACGGTTTGCGGCAATGTTGAGGTAAACGCTGCCCCCGACAAATGTCCGATCTGCGGCGCCCCGCCTAAAGCTTTTATAAACGTAGGCTAAAATAGGATTATGATATACCTGGCAGGACAGATACAAAGCAAACGGCTTTAACAAAAACACCTCGGGCAATCTGATTTTACCCCGAGGTGTTTATTTGTGCTCATCGGCTGGATAACAACCTGTACGGAATGGCGCATTTTTGATTTGAGTAATTATATTAATTTCAGTACCGAAAGCTTTGTCTAACAGAGCTTAACATTTAACCAGTTGATATTTTTTCTCCACCAGGTTTAAAAAATTATCATACATAGGCAGCTCTTTCCTGTCAAAATATATGGTGGAATGTCCGCAGTAGACACAGCCTTTGAGCAAATTATCGCCCCGGAAGTTGTAATGGCCGTAAACACGGCAGAAGTAGGGGCGGACAGCGTAAACTATGCAGTGGTCGCCTTCCAGGAAAGGACACAGCCCTTCAATATCCCCCCATATTTTTACCACCTTGTTATTTGAGAAATCCACAAACTTCTTTATCAAGTACTCATCATTTACGATTCTTCTGATATTCTGCAGTTCCAGAGGGTAAACCCGCAGCCTGGATGCTTTCCGGCAGCACTCACCACAAAATCCGCAGGCCCTCTTTGATTGGTCAAGTACCCGATCAAGCTTTTCGTAAAACCATGTAAGGTCATGAAGCAAGGTATCCATAAATACACCCCTCCATGCGGTAATATTCTTTCTTTCCATAGTACCACATGATGGGGTAATTTGTAACTATTTACATCGCAGAATTTTCAGAAATATATCATGCTTTGAAATATTTTGTATATAGTATTCTATAAAGATGTCTTATCAGATTTAGTGAACCACATCATCCTTTTCTTTGGCAGCCCCAAGCAGGTTTTTTTCTAATTCTTCCAGCATTTCGCCCACAATTTTTGATGTAACCTGCTTGAATTCGCCTGGTTGATATTCCGGTGGTTTTGGCAGGGATAGTGAATTATCAGGAGCCTGTTTTGCTTCATCGGTGTCTGCCAAAGGCACGGCGATTAAAATTGACGGCACCGAGTCAGCTCCTGACAATGATTTTGCCAGCATGCCCTTAAGGCTGAGGAAACATTCCGCGAGCGGTTTCTTCGAAATATCTAAAGCCGCAAAGACATCTCTTGCTGCCATGCAGGTTATGATACAGGACTTGGATATCAAAGTGTCCCCCATTTCATCATTTTCAACCAGGCCATTAAAACCAACGCTTTGTATATGCCGGGCTGGTATCGCGTCAAAAATTTTATGCATCGCTGTCAGGGCAATTTGTTGGAGCAGATCCAGGTAATAAACATCAAACTCCTGCTCATCCATTATGGTTGGGGCAATTTCTCCTTTTTCCCTGTTATACTGATAACAGACAGAGCGCGGCAGATCATAATAGGGCGGCAGCATACAATCTATAACCAGCATTTTCCCATCCGGCTGGTAAACAGTGTCGAAGTAAACCATTATAGGGTCAGGCATAGTTATTCCATTTAGGATTATCCTGGCAAAACTCTGAATGGCTGCGGGACGTCCCTTTTCAAAGTCCAGCTGCAGCTGTTCTACATTGCTGTTATACTCTGACTGCGCGGCTATATATGCATCTCTCTCTTTTTCATGGGCAGTGCGCTGGGACTCTTTTTCTTCTTCATAGTGCTTTATCTTCAGATCATAAGCATTTTTGGCGTTGCTTTCTTTCTGCAGCCGTTCTTTTTTAGCAGCGGGGGACAGCAGCTCAGAAAAAAAACTCTTTGGCGGCACACCTGTCTCCCGGGCAACCTGGCTGTAGCGGGGAGCAGGATTTTTAAAAACAAAAGGGGGAAAGGGCTTGTCTTCATATAGAGACGCCCAGTCTGTCTTAACTCCGGCGGCAAGGTGCTCACTGAGGATGTTTTTGCTCCCCTTTATAAAAAGTTTGCATTGTTTTGTTTCAAATTCGGCTAGCTGCTTCAAATCATCGATACTGTCTCTTTCCTGTTGAATCTTCTCCAGCCTTTCCTGGCGGGCTAAATCCGTTTGCCGCCTGATATGTATTTCCGGCAGTGTTTCTTTTGCGATTTCCTCGATATCTTCTGAGTTGGCTTGATGAAGCTCTTCGTTCACGGGGTTCCCACCTTTCCACTTAAATTTCAGCTTAACACAAAATCCATCATTAAGAAATATTCCATCCTGTATTTTTGGAAAATCATTTTCATTTAAAATCCGTTGCTTAAGAGTTGCCGCCGGGCATATAATAATATCTATCATTATCGCTGGGGTGAACAATACTAGGAATGGAATAAAGGAAAACCGGATAGAAAGGAACTGCTTCCATGAAGGATATCTGCAGAGTTAAGATTTGTGGGATCACTAGTTTGGAAGATGCCGGCCTTGCGGCGGCGGCAGGCGCCGATTATATCGGGGTAATCATTGAGGTTGAGTCTTCACCCCGTTCCAAGGGGATAAACGACGCTGTCCCAATTTTTACTTCTGCTTTGCTTCCCGCTGTGGCGCTAGTCTGCCAGATGAAGCCTGAAAGGCTTCTTGAGCTGCTGCTGACGCTGCGGCCTCACGCAGTCCAGTTCCTCAGCCCGGAGGGGCCGGAAATGGCCGGGTGGCTGAAAAAGCTGCAGCCCGGTTTGCAGGTCTGGCAGTCACTGTTCCTGCCGGCGGGCGGCGAAGTTGCCGACGGCTTTGACTTTCAGACGCTGGCCCAAAAAACAAAACTGTGCCGGGAATCTGGAGTGGATGCGGTTTTGTTCGACACGGCAGCAATCTCGAGCGGTAAGTTCGGGGGCACGGGGTTGACTGCTGACTGGAGCCTGGCGGAAGAGCTGGTAAGGGAAGCAATGCTGCCCGCTTTTTTGGCCGGCGGGATTAATCCCGGCAACATCCGCAGGGCCGTGGAAAAGGTAAGGCCTTACGGCATTGACCTGTGCTCCGGAGTAGAGGAATCACCCGGCAAGAAGAGCTCCGCCAGGCTCAGGGCACTGATGGGGGAGCTAAGAAAGGCTGAGACAACCAAAACATAACAATAATTTTCGGGGACATATCCTGAATTGGGATGTGTCCCCGTTCCTCTGTCTGGTATCATGAAACGATACGTGCAGCAGAAGCAGAAAGAGGTTGTGCACTTTATCCAATTCGAATGTGTCCCCGTCCATCTGTGACATGCAACTGAAATATATTTATGTTAAAATACGTTTATTATGTAAATGCAAGAAGGTATGGTTTTGAAAGATAGCTCAGCAGGAGTAGGGAACCGCCGCTGGCTGATTGGCCTGGTCAATTTTTTTATAAGCTTTGCCACCCAGGGATCAATTATTTTCATTCCTTTGCTGGGAGCAGATCTTGGGGCATCAGACTTTCAGGTTGGTTTGGTTGGCGCTGTTTATGGTACAGCGTTTCTGTCGTCATCGCTATATTCAGGCTGGAAGTCTGATCGTCTGGGCAGGCTTGTTTTTGTAAGGTGGGGACTCTTAATCAGCAGTGTGGCTTTTGCCACACAGCTTTTCGCCCACAGTGTCCTGGTTTTGATGCTGGTGCGCGGGGCTGTTGGTTTTTCCCTCGGTATAGCAACAGCTGCTACAATTGCCTATGCGTTTGAAACGGGTCTTGATATGGGCAAATACAGTTCATACGGGTCGCTGGGTTGGATTTTCGGTGCCCTGGCGGCGGCGCTTGTTGCTAATATCCAGATGCTGTTCTGGCTCAGCTTCATATTCTG
>Ga0209429_10001729_pt1 | contig 13230 bp, 15 predicted proteins | sample BarGraNGADG00212_3_FD_184493 | JGI IMG/M metagenome (GOLD analysis project Ga0209429, IMG submission 184493) | Arctic peat soil microbial communities from Barrow, Alaska - Barrow Graham LP Ref core NGADG0004-212 (SPAdes) (version 2) | ecosystem: Environmental > Terrestrial > Soil > Wetlands >... | reverse complement strand
TAATAGGCGTTACAGGATTTCCGAGGGGAGTCCCCAACCCGGTGGTGAAGAGCACGAGCGTGCTTCCACATGCCATGAGCCCCGTCGTACACTCAGGATCGTAACCGGGAGAATCCATGAACCAGAGCCCCGGTCTATCTCCGATCAGCTCGGCATACTCGACGACTCCCACTATGGGACAGAAATAGCCTCCCTTGGAAATTGCACCCAGGGATTTTTCCTCGATGGTAGTCAGTCCGCCTCGAACATTGCCGGGTGAAATGTTGTTTGGAACCGCTACGCCTTCTATTTCGTCCCTATCTTCGCTCCTGCTGTACTCGACCATTCGCTTGATGCGGTCAACCAGTTTTGCAGCTATTTCAGGGCTTGCACAGCGCTTAGTCAGGATCTCTTCTGTTCCGATTACCTCGGTTGTCTCGGAGAGCACCGCTCTCCCGCCGTTTGTGCATATCGTATCGGCCACATATCCCACGACAGGGTTGGAGGAGAGACTTGAGGAAAAATCGCTTGCACCGCATTCGACACCGAGCACGATGCTCGACAGCGGCACTTCCTCCGGATACATTTTCGCGAGTTGTTCCGACATGTCAGTGACAATCTTTCTGCCCGCCTCTATTGTGGCGTTCGTGCCGCCCAGCTCCTGCGTCACAATGAATTCTACCTTTTTGCCGGAAGCAGCGATCTCTTCCGCCAGCTCGCGTGGGTCCACCCGTTCGCAGCCCAGGCCTACCAGAAGAACGGCCCCTACATTGGGGTTCAATCCCGTATTTAGCAAGGTTCGAAGCGATTGCCTGTAGTCGGTGCCTATTTGAGCGCATCCGACCTCGTGGTGTACCGCCACTGCACCCGGGATATCCTTGGCGATAAGTGTGGCTATATGATTCACGCACGCGACAGCTGGCATGACCAGAGTCCAGTTCCGGAAACCCACCTTGCCATCAGGTCGTCTGTATCCGTATAGAGTCTTCATCATTCACTCCTCGGTCCGTTTGCTTCCGACGTTGTGGACATGAACATAAGAACCCTTTGGAATATCCGTGAGGGCATAACCGATCGCGAAGCCGTATTTCACGACGTCCATTCCCACTGGAATGTCGACTAAGGCGATCTTGTGTCCCCGCGGGATCTCTTCAAGCGTGGACATCTCCACGATCGAGGGCAATCCCCTGATCGTCACCGTCTCTTCGGCCGCCACGTCGTCCAACACAGTGGCGACGTTGTCCAGTTTATTCATGATAAGTCCCCGCTTCATTGCTTTACTCCCCCTTGTTGGCCGAGATCCATTCCTCATTAATGGGCAACGATGCCCTTAATGCTGAGATAAGCGCTGTTTTCGAGACTCTGTACTCTGACGGGCTCAATCTGCATGGCTTTCTTCCTTCCTGACATTTGCCTTTGGGAAATATTCCGATAATCTCTGGGCCATTTCCGCCAAGAGCAGTTCGTCCTTCATACTCGGGTCTGGGAATACTTCAACACTGCAATAACCTTGATATCCCAGGCTGGCGAAAAGTGCAATATAATCTTCAAATCGTATATCGCCTCGCCCAAGCGGCACGTGCCCCGAATCCGCGAGATGCACAAAACCGAGTGAACGAGCTTCTCGCCGTACGCTTTCAGCTTGGCGAAGATCTACATGATCGGTGTCCAGAAGCCATCCAAATCGGTCTAGCCCCCATGTTCGTATAACGTTCGCCGTCTCGGCCACCGTATTCAGCGTATCGCATACATCAGGGCGCAACGGCTCCAAAAGGACGTCCACTCCCTCATCCTTGGCGACCTCGTCCAAACGCTTCAGAGATTCAGCCATCCTTTCCATGGATGCTTTCGGATCTGAATTCCAGATTTTCCCGCGAAAGCGCCCAATCCCGACCGTGCAGCGCCAACGTCCGGCCATCCTTATGATGTCCTCGCCGGCGCACAGGGCTGCCTTTCTCAGCGAAGCGTCAGGATGATTCAGCGCCAAGCCGTACGAGCCGGAGAGTTCGCCCGTACAGATCTGACTAATTGATAGTCCATAATCCCGGACTTTTTCCACGAAGGTCTCCGCTTCGAAACTCGAGGGGTCACCTATCATCAGTTCCACACCGTCGAAGCCAAAGGCTTTCATTGCGCCGAGGGCCTCCTGCAGCAGCATCGTCAAACCGGTGATGGGATGATCGCGAGGCAAACCCGGATCCACCCACATGTATGAAGTCTTCATCGTTGTCTTACCGCCAACTTGCAGAGGCAGAGTGACACATATTTTGCGTCTTCGGAATCGGCGCGTGAGGTGAGCACGACGGGGTTCCTCGTGCCCCAGAGGACACCGGCCACTCGCGCCCCGGCAAGATACACCGCCGATTTGATGAACATCGCCGCGCTCTCAAGATCGGGAGCGATCAAGACATCGGCGGGCGGTTCGAAGGCAAAACGGAGCCCTTTCTCTTCGCAAGCCTCCCTCGATAAAGCTGAGTCTAGCGCCATAGGGCCGTCGATCACCGCAGAAGCGATCTGCCCACGTTCTGCCATCTTGCACAGAACGGCTGCATCGCTGCCGGACGGAATTCCGGGCAGGATAAGTTCGTTGGCGCTCAAGACAGCCACATTCACGACACTCTTCCCCAGCAACTGCGCGCAACGTATGGCGTTTCTTGTTATCTCAACTTTCTGCGCGAGATCGGGAAACGGAGTTACGGTACCGTCTGATACGACAAGAGGCTTCTCAAAACCAGGTACTGCGAGAACCGAACAATGGGTTATGTAGCTCGTCTTGAAAGGAGATTTCACGATAGCCTTCAGGAAGGTATGGGTGTTCAGGAGACCTTTCACGAGAGTGTCTGCCCCACCCTGGAGACAGAGCTCGAGCGCTCCTTCGACAGCTTCCTCTGGGCTTCCCACCACATGAGTCTCGATTCCCGCCACGTTCTCTTTACTGAAGGCGATCGGTTCCGCGACGCCCTTTTCTTGTGCCAAGTGCGCCATCCGGACCATTCCCGCGTCCGGGTACACCAGCGCGACCCGAAAATCTCCTTTCAATGCCTCCGCTTTGCGAGCACAATCGGCAAAAGCGTCTGATTCTCTCTTCATTGCTTGCGAACTCCTTTACCGATGATCGAGCAACTCTCATTCCCCTTGCGGCGAAGCAAAGGTCGTGAGCAACCACACTCAATACTCATGAACCTGTTCTTTGCCAAGAAGCACCGCCCGTACTCCCTGGGCAAGAGCGTCCATTTCGAACTCTCCAGGATACCAGAGTATTCTTCCCACAAAGGAGAGTCTCTCTTCAAGAGCCTTCTGTATGCCAGTGCTGCAGGTTACCCCACCAGTAAGAACCACAGCGTCTACCTCTCCCGAGAAAATCGGGAGAAGACTCGCGACACTTTTTGCTATCTGGTACACATATGCATCGAGCACGATCTGTGCACTCGCTTCTTTGCGCACCAGATTTTCGATCGCCTGCAAATTGCGGACACCGAAATACGAGTACAGGCCTCCCTCATGAGCCAGTCTCCTGATGCCCTGGGCAAACGAGAGATTTCTGTCCTGCAAATATCCTAGCAGTTTCAAGCTAGGAAGCCCACCTGCTCTCTCCAAGGCAAAAGGTCCCTCCTGATCGCTGTTGTAGAGATCCACCATGCGTCCGCCTAAGTGGGCGCTGATCGATCCGCCCCCTCCAAGGTGCGCCACGATGAGTCTCGCGTTATTGTACTCAAGTCCCAGTTCCCTTGCAGCCCGTTTCGCCACCGCTTTCATGGACAGGGCGTGCGAAAGTGAGGAGCGCTCCACGCCTTTCAATCCTGTGATCCTCGCAATATCATCGAGCTCATCGACGCTGATGGGGTCAACGGAATAGGCGGGTACGCCATATGTCCGCTCGATCTCCGCCGCAAGAACAACGGCGATATTGGCAGGATGCTGACCCTGCAGCCCCTTGCGGGCATCCTGAACCATCTGTTCATTCACTCGGTAAACCCCCGAGGGGAGAGGTTTGAGCCTTCCTCCACGCGCAGCGACAGCATCAAGCCCACGCGGGTCTACCTTGCAGTTCTTGAGGTAGGCAAGAACCTTGTCCCTTCGCAGGTTGTACTGATCCGGGAATAGGGGCATATCCAGCGTAGTACTGTCGTGTTCAAGCCTGGAGCTATCTTTGCCAAACCCGTTTTCGTATAGTGCCACCCGGGTCGACGTCGACCCGGGATTCACTACCAAGATAAGCACCTTGGTCAGACCTTACCCATAACGCTTGTAATGATCTTGTCGAGAACAGACTCTTCCAGCACAGTCTTGCGGATTTGTCCCTCAGCGTGGACCATATCGAGGATGTCTTCGAGCTGCTCCTCTGTCGCTTCCATCCCTTTCAGTCTGAGGTAATACTTTATGCTGGCCTTTCCACTGAACGCTCCGTACTTGATCAACGGTCCAGCTCTTCCCACCAACTGTGGCATATAGGGAGTCATGGCAGCGTGGATTCCTGCGCTGTTCAGTCTCTCCAATGCATCGACAACAACACCAGATTCAACCCAGAAGAGTCTTCCACCAACAACGGGGCTGTTATCGGCCGGAGATATATGGGCGATGTCCTGCACTAAGCGCGACACTTCCCCGATTTTGGAGATATCCACACCTGTTTCTATGTTAAGGAGGATTTTCAGCGCTGCTGCGACCTGCTCGGTAGCAACGTTACCGGTACGCTCACCTAACCCATTGATCGAAGAGTGGATCGTGCGTGCGCCGCCGACTATGGCCGCGATGACCGATCCCATAGCCATGCCAAATTCGTTGTGCACATGGAACTCAAGTCCGATCTTCTCAGGAACAACCTTGCGCAGTTCCTCAAAAGCGAACTGGATCGCGTACGGCGTGCTCACGCCGAAGCTGTCCACAAAGGCCATCGTCTCGGGCTCGGCGCCGCGTGCTATCTGCTTGAAGGCCTCCAATACGTAATCGATCGGGGCGCGAGTAGCATCCCATCCCATGAAACTGACCTTCACGCCGTTCTTCTTGACGTAGTTAATGCAGTTTGTGACACTGGCTACTACCTCTTCCATGGTCTTGCTATAGACATAGGCGTTGAGGTAGGGGTTGATCGCGTGTTCCACGATGATTCGGTCGACACCCACTTCGAGCGCGGCGTCCAGATCTTTGGGAATAGCCCTGCAGAACGCCACTAGCTCACTGTTCAACTTCATCTTCTTGAGGCGCCTTATGGCGTTCCGGTTTTCTTCAGATATTATTGGCATGCCTACCTCGATCCGACCGACACCGAGTTCGTTCAAAGCTTCGCCAATCCTTACTCTGTCATCCTCTCGCCACACCAAACCGCAAGTCTGTTCTCCATCCCTCAAGGTCACATCGTGGATGGCGACCTTCTTAGGCAATCGTTCGAACATAGCTCCATTCAGAAAATTCAGAGGGGAAACCCAACGATTTTCGTCGAAATATGGAGTGCCTTTCATGGGCATCCCTGCCAGCTCTTTCAGTGAATTAGCCATTGTTACTGAGACCTCCATGTCTACGTCCGCTCTGGGACTGCGGATTATGAAGATATTCTACAAAGTGCCTTCGCTCTGATACAGCCATGAGCCGATGTAGCACTCTACAGATGTCAGCCCTTTGCAAAATACATGTCCTGGATCATCTGGTTGTTGTGAATCTCCGCTACAGGACCTTCCATCACAATCGAGCCCTGGGAAAGAACGTAAATGCGGTCACTCAGGGGCAACGACAGTTTGGCATTCTGCTCCACAATGAGTAGCGTGAGTTTGGTCTCCCTCACAATGTCCTTCAGCGTTCGGAAGATCCTTTGCACTATAATCGGGGCCAGACCCATGGAGGGTTCGTCAATGAGGACCATCTGGCAGTCCGACGCTACAGCCCGACCGATTGCCAGCATCTGCTGCTCGCCACCACTCAAGGACCCCGCCTGCTGGTTCTTCCTGGGCGCCAGTTCCGAAAACAGCTGATACACGGAATCGATGCGCTCCTTCCTGCGTTCTCGCGGTATCCTTATGGTAGCAACTTCCAGGTTCTCGTTCACTGACATCGCGGGGAAAACCTGCCTGCCTTCCGGAACATGGGCGATACCTTCTCTCACGATTCTGTAGGGCGGATACCCCACAGTCTCCTTTCCATTCAGTCTTATTGTCGATCCCTCCTCCACCTTCACAAGTCCGGAGATCGCGCGTAGTAACGTCGTCTTGCCCGCTCCGTTGGGACCGAGGACGGATACGACTTCTCCTTTGCCGACAACCATCGAAATCGACCGGAGAGCGACTATCCCATTGTACACGACGGTGAGGTTCCCAATCTGAAGCAAGTCTTCTCTCTTCTCACTCATTCTTCATCTCCAAGATAGGCCGTAATTACCGCCTTGTCCTTTTCGACTTCCTCAAACGGCCCCTGTGCGATGACTTCCCCAAAATTGAGGACGTACACCCAATCCACGGCCCTGCGGATGAACTCCATCGTATGTTCGACAAGAAGCATGGTTACCTTTCTTTCCTTCAAAATGTCCATGATGCCCAGAATCTGCACAAATTCTTCTTTTGTCATTCCGGCTGCCGGCTCATCCAGCAGAAGAAGCGAAGGTTCAAGCGCAAGCGCTCGGGCTATTTCCAGCGCTCGCCTCTTTCCATACGGCAGGCTGGAAGGCAGCTTCCATGCGTCCCCATCAAGTCCGACTATGCCAAGGAACTCCACCGCCTTATCGAACTGGGCTTTCTCTTCGTGTCGCACTTTGGCCGTTCCCAGCGCGACGTCCAGAGCAGAAGCACTCATGAACTTGCACCGCGATACAAGCACGTTTTCGACGACATTTAGATGGTTGAAAAGCTGGATTCGCTGGAAGGTTCTCGCAATTCCCATCGATGCAATTTCGCATGCAGGCTTTCTTGAGATGTCTTCCCCCCGAAAGAGGATGCTTCCCGAAGTCGGAGGGAAGATACCCGAAATCTGGTTGATAAATGTGGTCTTTCCAGAACCGTTGGGCCCGATAAGGCCCGTCGTTTTACCTTGCTCAATCGCCAAATTGATGCCGTGGTTCGCGACGATTCCCCCGAATCTTTTGGTCAGCGCCTTCGTCTCCAAGATGTTTGCCATACTCATTCTCCTTCTTTGCTCTTGGAGTTGTGCAACGTGACGGCGCCCTGCTTTTCTCCCCATAGACGAGAGAGTCCTTTGGAGAGGCTCGCGCCCAGTCCACTCGGAAGGAAGACGAGTACCAGTAGGACTATTACAGAATTCACCAAGAGATAATAGTTCTCGAATCCACTAATCTTGAGCCTAAGAAGTTCAGGTAACCACGTGAGCGCAAAACCTCCGACAACCCCTCCGCTTAGCTGCCGTAACCCTCCAACGACGGCCATCGCGACGAAGTTGGCCGAGTCGAAGAAAGTAAAGGGATCCGGCGTCAGAAAGCCAACCATGTGCGCGGTCAAGGCTCCGGAAAGCCCCGCTAGTCCCGCAGACAATCCAAATGCGAAGACTTTTGTCTTCCTGGAGTTTATTGCGCAGGCTTCGGCCGCCACGTCGTCGTCATTGACTGCAAACATCTGCCTGCCGATATATGAATATTTGAGTCGGTACATCAGAAGAATGACCAGAGCGACGAGAACTAGAAACAGATAGTAATACAGGGTATTCGTGAACGGGGTGCCACTCAATTTCATGGGCGGGATATTGAACAATCCCTGTGAACCTCCTGTCACGGCCGTGAGGTTTACGAGCAACAAGTATATGATCTGTCCAAATGCGATCGTTACGAGCGACAGGAAAAACGCCTTCAGCTTGAACGAGGGGATTGCCACGACCAGTCCCACAATGACGCTAAGGGCAATCCCCGCGACTATTCCAATCGGTATTGGCATACCGAGCCGCGCCGTCACAAGGCCAGATGTGTAGGCTCCGATGGCGACGAACCCAACCTGCCCGAGAGATATCTGTCCCGCAAAACCCGTAAGGAAAACCAACCCTGATGCCACTATTATGTTGAGAAGGGCTTTGTTCATTACAAACAAGACATATTCATTTCTGCTCAACAAGGGCAAAACAAGTATGAGCCCGAAGAACGCACCGTACACAATTCGTTTCAGATTCCGCCGCATTTTCAATCTCCCTTGGTCGTCCAGTTGAATATCCCCCGCGGCTTCCAGATAAGGACGACGACGAGGACTACGAAGGAAATGACATCCTTATAGGCCGACGAGATGAAGAGAGTGGAGAAATTCTCGACCAAGCCGATAGTTATTCCTCCGGCAATGGTCCCAAGCGGGTCAACCAGGCCTCCCATGACTGCCGCAGCGAAGCCTTTAATACCAATGGGCCCTCCGCCCAGATCGAGCGAGACAAAATAAATGGGGGCAAGCAGGATGCCGGCAATTCCTACGATACTAGTCGCCAGCGTGAAGGCTAAGGACGTTGTCATGTCAACGTTGATTCCTACGAGCGATGCCATCTCCTTGTTTTGAGCAGTTGCGCGAAACATCTTGCCAATCATTGTCCTCTGTAGAAGCATATGGAGGGCAAGCACCAACACCAGCACTACAAAGAAGATCCGGAAGTAGACAGAAGGAATGCTGATCGATCCTATTTGTACAAAGCTTGTAGCCTCCCCGAACACCGGAGGAAAGGGTTTGGCGATACCGCCGTAGATTACTTTGACGACCGAAAGCCAAAAAATGCACAGCATCAGAGTGGCCACAACGAATTCCAGCTTGTCTCCCCCATGACGATTGATGGGTTCCAACACGAGATACCGAAGCGCCAATCCGTACGCAGCGATAATAGCGATCGAGACGACGAAAGAGACAAGAAAGCCGAGGTGAAGTTGAGCGTAGAACGTATAGAAGAGATACGCCGCGAGCATCGCCGAACTTATATTGGCGAAATTAATCCGCTGGATACTCTGCCATAGAAAAACAACACCAAGGCCGATAAGACCATAGGTTGCTCCCACCGTCACGCCACCGATAATATTCTGAAGTAGATCGCTCAGAACCATTCATACCTCCTGTCATAGCCAAGGAATGGGGGGAAATCGGACTCTTCCTTCCGATTTCCCCCCAAGGGATGCTGACGAACAGTATCCTATGGAATCTTGGAGATTACCTCCCAAGTTTTACCATTGAATTTCGAAATATAGCATATATTGGTGAAGTTATGCAGAGCATCGCACTTCATCAGACCCTGAACGCCAGTGTACTCAACAGTCTTGAGAGCCTCGTCGATCTTCACAGGATCGGTGCTTCCCGCCGTCTCAATAGCCTTTTTTAGCAGGTACACGCCATCATAATAACACTGAGCGGGATCGCTCGGCTCCTTGCCCCATTTCGCCTTGTATGCGTCCACGAATTTCTTGACTGTCGGATCGGTATCGGCTGGATTGAATCCTTGAACCGAAATAACGCCGATCGCCGCATCACCAGCCAAGTCAGTGAATGCTGGAACACCCCATGCAGAGAATCCCACGATAGGCACTGTCAGTTTCAGCTGCCGCACCTTCAGCATCACAACTGCAGCCTCGGGCTCATGGGTCAGTCCGACGAGAACGTCAATTCCCGCATTCTTGAGCTTGGTGACCTGGGCCGTGACATCCTTATCGCCTTCCTTCATGTTTTCAATGTCGACGATCTTGATGCCATATTTATCGAAAGCTTGCTTGGCTACGGCGAGTGCCGACGTGCAATAATCGGTTGAACCAACGATAATTCCAGGCTTCTTCGCCTTGAGTATTTCGACAATATATTTCACCTGCTGAGCAACCTTCACGCCATCGTCTGCCCTAAGGCGGAAAAGGTAGTCATTGTGTGTCGTGTCATAGCGCAGAGAAGGGGAAGTAGCCCCGACGAGCATCGGCACCTTAGCCTGCTGCGCAAGAGTATGCACACCGAGCACTGCTGAGCTCATGTTTGGACCGAATATGGCGACGGCCTTGTCGCTATCAAGCGCCCGACGCACAACTGTGGCCGCGGTGCTCGCATTAGCTTGGTCATCGTATGTAATGAGATCAAACTTCGCTCCGTTGACTCCACCGGTGGCATTGATTTCATCAACTGCAAGTTGAGCTCCATCTTTACAGTACTCACCAAGAATCGAGCCAGATCCAGTGAATGGAGCACTTAGAACGATCTTAATGGGTGTTGACCAACTGGGTTTTGCAATTACAGTGACTGTAACCATCCTTGTAGTAGCGTTCCAGTCGACCTTTGCTCCAATTGACTCACTGATGAATCTTATAGGAACCACTGTTCTGCCAGTGGGAAGAATCTTGGGCGCAACATCAAGAGTAGTCTTTACACCATTGACCATAGCAGTTATTGAACCAATGGTAAGAACAATATTCACATTCCCAAGAACGTAACTCACCGTTCTATTACCAGGATTCCAGCCTATCTGGGCTCCAATTGCCTCCCCGATAAATCTGAATGGTACAAGTGTTCTGCCATTTTCTATAATAGGTGGCTGATCAAGAACAACCGCTTTGGAGTTTATAGTCGCTTTTGTACTTCCAATCGTTATCTGAACGATAACACCCTCAGCTGCTCTGACAGGGGTAAATCCTAGAACTCCAGCGAGCAATGCTACAAGTAGCAGCATGACTAGTGCCTTCTTCATCTTGTTACCTCCTGTAAATCCACTACCAGAACGTCCCTGTTTTAGTTCTCTGTTTCAACGGAATTATAGAAGTTATGGGCAACAGTCTGAATTTCACCCCCTTTTCGCCTCTGATTGACTTCAATTTTTTTATGTTAGCACTTAGCATATTAATGTCAACTCGTGTAAAGATGCTACGATTGCGACATTCCAGAAGAGAGCTTCTTCAACGAATACACTAACGAGCGCGTGGCGTCCAAGAACTATGATAGTGTCCATATAGTTGGTGTAAATTCAAGACAATAAAAGAGCCAAGGGCTTGTTTTCAGTATAATGGGTTTGGGCAAACCAACAACTGAAAGGGATGAACCAATGGCTCAAGTACATCTTACGCCGGAAGATGATTTTCTGAAAGAGTTAATGCTGGGGAAGCGCGAGGAAGCCGTGACGAAATTGTTGGAGCAGGTGTTCAATTCGGTTTTACAGGCTCAGGCAACAGAGCAACTGAATGCCGAGCCTTGCGAACGCAGCGACGAGCGAACGATGTACTGGAATGGTTCCCGGACGCTGGCCACACGCGTGGGCTCGCCCCTCCTGCATATGCCGAAATTCGGGGACGGAACATTTTCGACTGACTTGTTCAGCAGCTATCAGCGCAGCGAGCAGGCGCTGCTGCTGAACCTGATGGAAATGGCCATTCAAGGCGTTTCAACCCGGAAAATCAGTGAAATTACAGAAACATTGTGTGGTACCAGCTTCTCAAAATCAACCGTCTCCGCGCTCTGCGAGCAATGAGATCCCATCGTGGAAGCCTTCAGGAATCGTCCGCTGGAGCAGCACTATCCTTTCCTGGTTGTCGATGCGATCTACATGAAAGCCCGGGAGTAGCACCGGATAAGTTCCAAAGGCTTCCTGATTGCCATAGGGGTGAACGACGACGGATTTCGGGAGGTTATCGGTTTCACCGTGGTTGATGGTGAGAGCGAAGCGGCTTGGAATGAGTTCTTCTTGAGTTTGAAAGAACGAGGGCCCAAGGATGTGGACTTGGTGACCAGCGATGATCACGGCGGGCTGACGAAGGCCATCAGCAAGCAATTCTGTGGGGCGAGCTGGCAGCGCTGCCAGACCCTTTTCTCCAAAAATATGCTGGATAAAACACCCAAGAAGCTGCAGACAGACGTAAAAGTCGCGTTAACCCACCTGTATAACGCGCCCGAGCTGAAAGACGCAACTGCCAGGAAAAACCAACTGATCGAGCGTTATCAGGAAGAAGCCCCCGAAGCGATGGTGTTGCTGGATGAAAGGTTTGATGAGATCACAGCTGTCTATGGTCTGCCGGAGCCATACCGAAAACGCCTGAGAACCTCAAACAGCATTGAACGACTAAATGAAGAGTTGCGGCGGCGGGAGCGGGTAATCCAAAAACGCCCTTCGTATCAAACAAATATACTCAGGGGGATCTTCCCCAATGAGACCAGCATGATTCGGCTGATGGGTTCCGTCCTGATGGAGATTCATGAGAAGTGGATGACGGGCAAGAAGTACTTCAACATGGAACGCTATGAAGCTTCTAAAGAAAAAGCCAAAAAAGTCGCGCAAGCAGACCGTGAAGAACTGGATCAGGCTGACCAATTCATTGCCTGACCTGATCTTACCGAAAGTTGAATTTACACCTACATTCTGGACTTGACTGTTGTGGAGCGTACGCGCACAATTGAGAACTGTTTCTTGGTGATGTTCCCCGCACCGTCGACAGCCTCGATAGAAACGTCATTGGCACTCGTCATCAGATGAACCGTAGCCGAGAACGTCGAATCGGGAAAAATGTTGACAGGGCTTTCCTGAACTCTGAACAAGGCAACACCGCTGAAGTCGTCGGTGACAGAACCAGTGATGAAGACATCCCCTTCGTTGGTCGAGGAAGAAACGGCAACTGTTATCACGGGACCAGCCGTGTCTGGAATAACATCGAAGGTGGCCTCCAGCACGTGGTTTGACTGGATGTCAGCGATTGCGTACCCGGTGGCGGTCACACGCGACATCACGTCGCTGCCATTGTCGAAGAGCGTTGCGAGTTTCCACCCCTGCGACGGGTGCACGGCGACGATTGTCGAGGAGCCACATGACACAAGTGTCTGCGGAACATCAAGAGTGCCATGGGCACTTGAAGGTGCACCGACCCGGAATGCCGTAATGACGCTTGCCTCTGGCGATGCTCCGCTTGTGCGGCGGGCCGCTGTCGATGGCGCGCACGATGTAGTAAGAGTTGATGCCGGCGGCAGGGAGAGTGTCAGTCCAGGTCAACGTGGACGCATCGACGGTTGCTGTCGGAGTTGTCGCGTACTTGCCCGAGGCATCGGACTTGTAGATACCGTAACCGGCAATGGTGCGATTGCCAGGAGTCCCGGCGAGCCAGGTCAGGACTGTCTTGTTGTCCGTAACTGTGACTGTCAGGCTTGCCGGAGCCGCCGTATACTGATTAACCATGAATTTGATGACGCTCTCGTAAATCGTGCCTGAATACGACTGATCCAGAAATCTCGGCCAGATGTAGAGCACTTGGTCGCCTTTCATGGAGCCACTCACGAACTTGGCAAGAAAGGCAGGGCCGCCAATGGCGAGAATCGGCGTGATGCTGACGTCGGACCCCACCCGTGT
>Ga0209429_10001727_pt1 | contig 13236 bp, 11 predicted proteins | sample BarGraNGADG00212_3_FD_184493 | JGI IMG/M metagenome (GOLD analysis project Ga0209429, IMG submission 184493) | Arctic peat soil microbial communities from Barrow, Alaska - Barrow Graham LP Ref core NGADG0004-212 (SPAdes) (version 2) | ecosystem: Environmental > Terrestrial > Soil > Wetlands >... | reverse complement strand
TTTATGCATCATCTGAAGAAACTGATGCGGGTAGAGGTAATTGTTGCCGGCGAGGATTATCGTTTCGGCCGTAACCGTGAAGGTGATATGAAATTGCTCTCCTTCTGGGGACAGGAAAATGGCATAAAAGTGTATTCAGTGCCTCCTGTCCGGCATCAAAATCAGGTTATTTCCAGCACATGGATCAGGGAATGCATTAAAGACGGTAAGCTTTCACTCGCAAATTCTCTTCTGGGATACCCGTTATCGTATGAGGGAACTGTTCAGCAGGGAAAGCATCTTGGAAGAACACTCGGCTTTCCAACGGCAAATATAGTCCCGGAAGAAGGGAAAATTGTACCTGCATATGGTGTTTATGTATCCGTCATTTTAGTCAAAGGTGTATTCTATCCTTCGGTTACCAGTATAGGGCTTCGGCCTACGGTGAATACATCGGATATTATACCTTTGATTGAAACGATGATATATGATCACTCAATGGATATTTATGGAGAAAAGGTGAGGGTGTATTTGCTCGACTATGTCCGTCCGGAGCAGCGTTTTCCCGATACGCTGATGTTAAGGGAACAGGTGCAGAAAGATATGGAAGAAGTGAGGCATTATCACGACCTTCACGGTCATGACTATTCGAATCTTCTTCCAGGTGTGATATGATTAGCAAGGTGTAAGCGGGGGAGGATACCTTTCACGCACATAAAGAATGAACAACAATTCGATGAGGTGAAGAATATGGGGTTTCCATTGCTTTTAGCTGATACAAACGTGAGTTTTCCAGGTCTGGGGATTTATGACCTTCCGATTAACAGGATTGCTTTTCAAGTAGGTAATTTTCCGATTTACTGGTACGGAATCTGCATTATACTTGCTTTCGGCGCCTGTGTGGGCCTCGCAATGAAGCAAGCCAAAAAATTCGGACTGACCAGTGATAATGTAATTGATTTCAGTCTTGTGGTCATTCCTGCCTCCGTGATCGGTGCCCGGCTGTATTATGTTGCTTCCTCCTGGAAAACATTTGCCGCTGATCCCAAATCGATATTTGATATACGCAACGGAGGACTTGCCGTACTCGGCGGAGTTCTTATGTGCCTTCTGGCGGTATTCATTATGATCAGGATCAGAAAATTCAACACGGCAAATGTACTGGATTTCCTTATTGTATACGTTCCTCTCGGGCAGGCAATCGGCCGCTGGGGTAATTTTTTCAACCAGGAAGCATTCGGGACAAATACGAATCTTCCCTGGGGAATGATAAGCGATGCCACCTCATCCTATCTGAAAGTTTACAACCCGACGCTCAATCCTGATGTGCCGGTTCACCCTACATTCCTTTATGAGTCACTTGCCACGATTCTTATTTTTGTTATTCTTCTCTTTGTAAGAAAGAAGAGTAAGCTTCCCTTTTCGACGGTAGCCACGTATTTTATTCTTTATGGTGTCGTCCGGTTCTTTATTGAGGGGCTTCGTACGGATTCACTTTATATCGGAGATACCGGTCTTCGTACATCCCAGGTGCTTTCCGCCGTACTTGTTGTAGTCGGATTCGGAATTATTGCAGTCTGTCGTTATCTCGGTCTCAGGCGTGATAGTTTTTCCAATGCGGCAGCCGTTCTTTCTGATGATGCTTCTGCCGATGCCGCTGCCTCTGAAGTACCGGAATCTGTGGATGCAAAAGAAACACAGGCCGATTCCGGGGCTGATGCTTCCAAATCCGAAGATTCACATGAACGGACCATGGAAGAAAACCCGGAAATTTCAGATGATAAGGGATTTTCAGATGATAAGGGATTTTCAGATGATAAGGATAAAAAAGATGTTTCAACAGACGGGGGAGAAGAGAGTAATAAATGAATACTGGAAGATCAGGTATTGAGCAGCTCAGAAACAATTATTTCCGTGCTGTCGATTACTGGCTGATAGTACCGATTATGACACTTACATTGATCGGACTGTTCGTACTTAATGGCGTCCTTAGTGACGGCTATGCGGATTATCCTCAGAATCTTTATAAACAGGCCGGTGCGGCAGTTCTGGGCATCTTTGTCGCTTTGATTATCTGCCTGCTCGAGACTCACTTCATGAAGCTGATCGGCTGGGGCATGTATTTGTTTTCATTGATGCTCCTTATGGTCATGCCTTTCGATGGATTTTCCTTGGATACAAAGTGGGGCGCCGATTCGTGGATGAAGCTTCCTGTTGTCGGAACATTCCAGCCTTCGGAACTAGTAAAAATAGGGCTGATCCTGGTGGCAGCCTATATTTTTGAAGAAATTTCCGATAAAAAGATATCATTGAAACGAGGATTCGTGTATCTTGCCATTGTATATGCAGTACCTCTGGCCTTGATTTTAAAGCAGCCGGATTTTGGAACTGCCATGGTTATTGTCTTCTCTTTTGTCTGTATCCTGTTTATATGGGGACTTAGATACAGGTATTTCTTTCTGGCACTTTCAGGCGTGATTGTTGCGATTCCGTTTGTCTGGAATTTCTATTTTACCGCGATTCAGAAGAAAAGAATTCTTTCGCTCCTTTTTGCGGGATCGGATCCGACAGCCGAGTACAATCTCATACAGGCAAAGACTGCGATAGCTTCCGGGGGGCTCATAGGGAACACGACAGGTACATTTGTGAGGGTTCCTGTAAAGGAATCGGATTTTATATTCACCGCTGTTTCCGAGCACATGGGATTTATTGGTACGACGGCGATCGTACTGCTTTCCTTTTTCTTCTTGATGCGCTGTTTATACGTAGCATCACAGGCGTCACAGAAATCGTATTCGTTTATTGTCATCGGACTTACCGCAGGACTTGCCTTTCACTTTGTTGAGAACATGGGAATGTGCGTAGGAATTCTTCCTATTACCGGTATTCCGCTTCCGTTTATCAGTCTTGGAGGTACGGCATTATTAGTCAATTTCATTGCGGTCGGCATCATACTGAACATATCCATGGAAAGAAATCTGGGCCGACGATAACATAACGAAAATAGTATTTTGTGAAAAACATCCTTTGCCTGCGGGCAGGGGGTGTTTTTTTTTGCGTTCGGACATAGTTTGTTCGGTTTTTACCGCCATTATCGCAAATACGCTTGAACTTCTGTATTCCGACGTGTAAAATACAATACAAGTGGAGCAGCGTGGAGCAAATGTTGTGAGATGTGGTGAATAGTGGTGGATAACTCTGTGGAAACGGGGGATAACTAATTGGCAAGATATACAAACAAAATCGATTCTAAGGGAAGAGTATTCGTACCGTCGAAGCTGCGCGACAGCATGGGTAAGAGTATTGTTGTCACCTTAAGTCTCGACAAAGGGTATCTGTCCGTATACACCGAGGAGCGTTTTGCTCATATCCGCCAGCAATTTGAATCACTTAACAGCATGGATCCCAAAGTAAGAAGAGTCATGCGGCTGATCATCGGTGAAGCACTTGTGTGCGATCTCGACAGTCAGGGCAGGATATCGGTCTCCTCAGAACTTTGGGAGCATATAGAAACAGGCCCGTCCGAAGAAATCAGCATTATCGACCTCGGCGACAAACTTGATATCTGTTCAAAGACATTCTACGAAAAGAAGAAGGAGGAGTTGAGTTCTGTCATGGATCTCGACCTAACGGAATACAATGTCACAGGACTTTGATTTTTCACATCTCCCCGTACTTTTTAATGAATGCATGCAGATGCTGCGCATTCGTCCGGATGGAATTTATGTTGACTGTACGGCCGGCGGCGGCGGACACAGCGGCGGGATTCTCGATCAGCTCGGTCCGGATGGTTTATTGATTTCACTTGATAAGGATGACGAAGCACTTGCTGCCTGCAGCAGGGTTAAAGAAGAGAAGAAGAGCAGCGCACAGTGGAAGATCATCAAGTCTGATTTTTCTGAAATAGCCGCTGTACTTGACGGACTTGGCATTGAATCGGTTGATGGAATCCTGGCAGATCTCGGTGTCTCATCCCATCAGCTTGATACCGCAGACAGGGGATTCTCTTATGCAAGCGACGGTCCGCTGGATATGCGAATGGATGACAAACAGAAACTTACGGCAGAAATCGTTGTAAACAGGTATACGGCAGACGAAATTGCAAAAATACTGCGGACATTCGGTGAAGAACGATATTCAGGACGAATCGCATCAGCCATAGTATTTGAACGCAAAAACAAACCAATCACGACAACTGCAGAACTTTCAAGAATCATCATGAAAGCAATGCCGGCAAAATCAAAAAACGAAGACCAGCATCCGGCGAGAAGATCTTTTCAGGCAATCAGAATAGAAGTCAATCATGAACTTGCCTCCATCGAAAAATTGCTGTCGGATGCTCCGGGATACCTTCGACCGGGCGGAAGACTTGCTGTTATCTCTTTTCACTCCCTTGAGGATCGACTGGTTAAAGAGACATTCCGTACACTTGAAGATCCCTGCACCTGTCCGAGAGAATTTCCTGTCTGTGTTTGCAACCGCAAACCATTGGGAAAATCCGTATCACGGAGAGCCATTGAGGCATCGGCGGAAGAATCTTCGCAGAACAAAAGATCAAGAAGTGCGAAGCTTAGAGTTTTTGAAAGGAATGAATAATAATGAATGCATATGCTGTAAGCGACTGGGATGAACTTGAGGCCACTTATTTCGGGAAAAGTACCGGAACATACGATTATGAGCCGGAACCCGCGTATGGCTATGTCACGACATCTGCAAACGGATACGCTGCACAGAATATTCCCTCAGAAGTGCCTTCGAGAAGGATTCCCAATCCCAAAACACGTAAAAAGGCAGAAGAGGACCGTCTGCGCCATGCCGAGATTCTGGCTGCCCATAAAAGTAAGGAGCAGTATATTTCCGGCAAACGTTTTAAAGAGGCACTGATGGTAACACTCGGAATAGCCGTTGTTGCAGGTATGTTCTCGTTTCTGCTGTATCGACAGTCACAGATTACATCGGTGAATTTTCAAAATAATGCAGTACAGAAGCAGATAACAGCACTCGAACAGGAAACAAGCCAGATACAGGAAGAGCTGATTGCCAATGCAGACCTTTCACAGATCAGGTGGGATGCAATGGAAAGACTTGCAATGCAGGAACCCAGTGCCAAACAAATGGTTGTCGTTAAGCTTCCTGCCGAGGATCAGCTTGTTACCAATGCTGCGGCAGCATCTTCGATAAACAGCAAATCAAGTCTTACCATAGCCAAGGCAAATCTGGCACAATACTATTCATCTATGGAATGAAGGGAAGGCGCAAGCTTTGACGGAGAATTCTGACCACAAATCAGGCGGAGGTACAGATATACGCAGGAAACCTTCCAGGAGACGCCGCCGGAGCAAAGAACGCAAAGAATCTCCCCTCACCGGCAGACGGAGGGGGTGGATTCTTTTTATTGGAATTTGCATTACGGCTTTCTGTGTTTTTCTTATCTATTCGCTCTATGGGCTGCAGATTGACCAGTATGAATATTATTCACAGCTCGCATCGCAGCAACATTGGAAACGCATACAGGACGAACCTGTCCGGGGAGATATCCTTGATTCAAAAGGAAATACGCTGGCCAGTACGACGTATGTCTATACTGTAGGTATTACACCGTCGGATGTCAGGTCTCTTACTGAAAATATTACGACAGAGGATATTGCCGCCAATATTGCATCTTCCCTCGGGCTGGATGTCAGTGTTGTTACTACGGCGATTTCCAATACGGAAGCCACGTATATACAGCTGGCTAAAAACCTGTCAAAGGATAAAATTGATTTATTCAATGCCTATATCAGAGAACATAACATTGGCGGAACAAAGGTGGATGCTGTAGCAAAGCGATACTACTCAAACGGTTCCCTTGCATCGCAGATTCTGGGGTATGCAAGTGCCACTGACGGAATACTTGTCGGACAGCTCGGAATCGAATCACAGTACAATTCGGTACTGACCGGCAAAGAAGGCTACACATACGTTGAAGTCGACAATTACACCCACAGTGCACTGCCTTATTCAGCGCCGACGACTATCGAAGCAGAAGACGGCTATAATGTCGTTCTTAATCTGGATCAGAATATTCAGCAGATTGCAGAAGATGCCTGCATGGAAGTTTATGATGTCTACGACGTTATAGAAGGTGTTACTGCTATCGTTATGAACCCCTATACCGGTGCTGTCCTTGGCATGGCTTCTTATCCGGATTTTGATCCGAATAACCCTATTGCGGAGCCTGATTGGGTTGATCCTGCAGTATGGAGCACAATGTCGGCTGAGGATCAGTTAACCCAGATCATGTCTGAAGCATGGAGAAACCGTGCAATCTCAGATACATATGAACCCGGTTCGACTTTCAAGGCTTTTACCACAGCGATTGCACTTGAAGAGGGCCTTACCTCGGAAGGCGAGATTTTCAGCGATGCGCCGATACCCATTACAACCATCGACACAATCAGCTGCTGGAAGCAGAAAACAGACGGAACCAATCATGGACTGGAGACCCTCAAAAAAGCTTTTGAAAATTCCTGCAACCCGATTTTCGTGCAGTTGTCGATAAAAATAGGTATAGAAAAATATTATGAATATGTCCATAGTTTTGGCTTCTATAATCAGACCGGTATAGATCTGCCCTCGGAAGGGGTCGGTATTTTCCACAAAGATCCTACCCGCGTAGATATGGCTACCCTGTCATTCGGAGAGTCTTCCACTGTTACACCCCTGCAGCTTGCGAATGCATACTGTGCGCTTGTTAACGGGGGAACCCTGATGACTCCCCAAATCACCAAGTGCCTTACCGACAAAGACGGGAATATCGTCAAGGAATATGAACCGGAAGCAATCCGTACTATTTTCTCGGAAGAGACGGCAAGCCGTATCAGGAAACTGATGGAAGGCGTTGTTACGGAAGGTACCGGATCAGCCGGCTATGTCGAAGGATATAATGTCGCCGGTAAAACAAGTACATCCACCACGGAAACCGGCGAGTATGCAGGCCTGCACGTATTGTCCTTCTGCGGATATGCCCCTGCCGACGACCCGCAGATTGTAGTCCTTGTTGTTGTAAACAAACCGGCTGACAAAGGGGTCGGTTCGAGCTGTGCCACAAAAGCAACGGCAAATATCGTGTCACGGACACTCGAATATATGGGAGTCAAGCATAATTACTCGGAAGATGACTACACAAAGCTTACGACACAATATGTTGTTCCGGACGTTACGGGGAAAACCTACAAAGAGGCAAAAGCAATTCTCTATATTGCCGGGTTTACGGTTGTCGACGGAGAGGATAACATTGATGAGAGTGCTCTGATCTCCGCTTCTTCCCCCGCCAAAAATGCTGCACTGTATAAGAACGGACAAGTTGTACTTTATACAAAAGCAGTTGCGGAAGCGGATATGAAGATGGTGGTAATACCGGATTTCACCGGGAAAGACATAGCGGAATGCATCAAAGAAGCGAGACTCAGCGGTATAAATATTGAAATTGAAGGCGATAGTACCGGTACAGTTGTATCACAGCTTCCGCTGCCTGCATCTGCTGCCGTCACACCAACCCAGCCGCCGGCAGCCGGACCGGAAGGAGAACTGACGGCCACACCATCGCCGGCAGTGACGCCTTCGCCGACTCCCGCAGGGACACCGGCAGAAGGGACAATCCCCCCCGGACAGACGGGAACTGATTCTTTGACAAAAGTTGCGATGGGCACCATTATTCATATCGTGATGCAAAAGTAAAGGAGTTTACAAAATGAAATTAGCAAGCCTTACAGAAGGTCTGGAATATAAAATCGTAAGCGGTTCGGAGACGGTGGATGTTACATCCATTATCTACGATTCAAGGAAAGTAACGGAAGGTTCGCTTTTTGTATGCATCTGCGGATTTGTATCCGATGGGCACCGTTTTATTTCACAGGCTCTTGAAAAAGGGGCTGCCGCTATTATCATTCAGGATGATCAGACGGTAATTACACTTCCGGATCTGGCGCTGAGGGCAGCTTCTTCAAATACAGCCGTTCTGTCTTTGTCCAATACCCGAAGAGCGCTGGCCCATATTAGTGCAGCGTTCTTTTCACATCCTTCCGAAAAAATACGCCTTATCGGTATAACGGGTACAAAAGGAAAAACAACTACGACATACATGCTTCGGGATATATTCGAGAAAACCGGTAAAAGCACAGGCCTGATCGGAACCGTATCCAATATCGTTGCCGGCGAAGTACGTCAGGCTGACCGGACAACACCCGAGTCATACGATCTTCAGTCACTTCTTAATGAAATGGTACAAAAAAAGCTCGACAGCTGTATTATGGAAGTATCCTCTCAGGGGCTGATGCTGGACCGTTCATACGGCTGCCGGTTCAAGGTCGGTGCGTTCACAAATCTTTACCATGATCATATCGGAGAACACGAACATGCCAACATGAAGGAATACCTGGAAGCAAAGCTGCTGCTTTTTGACCAATCTGAGATCGGTGTGATCAATGCAGATTCAGACGAAGCCGATAAGGTGATCGCATATGCGCGCCCGCGGTGTCCGGTATATACATACGGTATAGACAATCCATGCGACGTACGGGCGGTCAGACTTCGCAAAGACAGGCAGAACGGAAAAATCGGGACCGCCTTTGTTCTGGAAAGTCCTTGGTACAATGGTTCGGTTTTTGTTGCTATGCCTGGCAAATTCAATGTTTACAATGCACTTTGTGCGATTGCAGCTGCCGGTGTCTGCGGGATTCCCTTTGCAGCTGTCCTTGACGCACTTTCCAATGTTTCCGTTCCCGGCCGTCTTCAGACTGTTCCCGGTAAAGGTGATTACACTGTACTTGTGGACTATGCGCATAACGCGGCCAGCCTTGAGAACCTGCTGTGTACTCTTCGTGAATATTGTTCCGGACGCCTGATAACACTTTTCGGATGCGGAGGAGACCGGGCCAAGTCAAGACGTTACGAAATGGGTGAAATATCCGGGAAACTCAGTGATTTGACTGTAATAACATCGGATAATCCCCGGACGGAAGATCCTGCGGATATTATTGCCGATATCCTTCAGGGATTTTCAAAGGCCGGCGGCAAATATATAATTGAAACGGATAGAAAGAAAGCAATTGCACTTGCCCTTTCTCTTGCGCAGGAGAATGATTTTGTGATTATCGCCGGTAAGGGGCATGAGAATTATCAGATATTCGAGGACCGCACCATTCACTTTGATGATGCGGAAACTGCCGCCGAAATGCTTTCTGTCATAGATCACGACCGGGAAATGAAGGAGAACAGATAAATTATGGGGCTTTTTACAGAGCGCGAAATTCTTGAGGCTACAGGCGGTGTAAGAATCGGTGCAGGGCTGCTGTCTGACGGGACTGATTTACATGCAGTCAGCAGTGTCTCAACGGATACCCGTTCAATTGAACCCGGCGCACTGTTCGTGGCCCTTGTCGGAGAGCGGTTTGACGGTCACGAATTCTGTCAGACTGCCTTTGAAAAGGAAGCTTCCCTTTTTCTTATCAGCGATGAACATATGCTTCCTGCAAAAGCAGCGGGTATTCTGGTGCCGGATACTCTTTTGGCCCTTCATGCCCTTGCGCGTGTATATAGAAGAAAACTCGCATGCAAGGTAATTGCAGTAACAGGCAGCGTCGGTAAAACATCAACACGCGAGATGCTGTATGCAGCCCTGTCGCATTCACTGCGGACTCATGCCACCAAACACAACCTGAATAACGAAATCGGTCTTCCGCTAACCATCCTGTCCGCACCGCCGGATACGCAGCTCCTAATCGTCGAAATGGGTATGCGGATGAAAGGGGAAATCCGGACGCTTACACGCATAGCCGAGCCTGATATAGCAGTTATTACCAACGTCGGGGTATCACATATCGAAAGACTCGGAAACCAGGGGGAAATTCTTCTGGCCAAGATGGAGATTTGTGAAGGTCTTGCAGGGGATAAGATACTTCTGATCAACGGGGATGACCGTTTACTTACGGATTATGTGCAGGGTGCTGCTCAAAAAAAGTGGAAGGTACTGGGGGCAACCTCACTGGAGACAAGTCATTCAACTTTGCATTTTGCAGACCATGCCGCCTGTACCTTTGGCCTGCGGGCAACCGGGGAGGAAACTTCATTCTCTGTTATGTACCGCGACAAAAAAGAGTCGGTACCTTATGATCTGGGAGAGTTCCGCCTTCCCTGTGCTGGTATACACCACGTTAAAAACGCGCTTTTCTCTATTATGTGCGCAGAATTTTTACATGTTCCCGCGCAGGAAGTGAGAAATGGACTATTATCCTATAAACCGACGGGAAGCCGAGGAAGAATGGTACAAACCGCAAACTATCTGCTTTATGATGATGCGTACAATGCAAGTCCCGAATCCATGGCTGCAGCTTTTGAAAGTGTCAGGCTTATAGCAGCCGGAAGAAGGAGAATAGCTGCGGTAGGGGGTATCCTTGAGCTGGGTACTTACGCAGCCGCGCAGCATTTCAAAATCGGTGAAGCAGCCGCAGAATCAGGAATGGAGATTCTTTTTGTCTGCGGTGATAACAGGGAAGATGTAAGGGCGGGTGCTCTTTTTGTCCGTCCGGATCTGCCGGTCCATCTTTTTGAGACAAGGGATGAACTTACCTTTGCACTTTTGCAGTCCCTTCATAAGGGCGACGTGGTTCTTGTCAAGGCGTCCCATGCTTTTGAAATGGAAAAGGTTGTACAGGCTGTCATCGACTCGGATACCGGATCCTCAGAGCCCTCCGGCAGGGAGGCTCTATTATGACTGAAATACATAACAGACCTGCCCGTGCCAAAAATGAACAGCGGTTCCAGGTTGAAAGTCCTTACCGGATGAGTATTCCCATGCTTATACTGACTCTCATTCTTATTTGTTACGGGCTGATTATGCTCTTTTCTGCCAGTATGGCTACCGGATATGCAGATGCCGACAATCCCCTATATTATGTTCTCAAGCAGGGAATATTCACAATCCTCGGCGTTGCAGCCGCGACATTCATTGTTTTTATTCCGGTCAAACTCTATGACCGGATCGGATTTGTCGCATTCGCTTATGCTGTTACTCTTGCCCTGGTGGTGTATACGAAATTTGCCGGTGAAATTGACGGGGGTTCCCGCCGCTGGATTAGCATTGGCTCACAGAAATTCCAGCCGTCGGAGTTTGCAAAGATCGCTTTGATTTTCTGTATCGCCGGGTACCGGTCTTTTATTAACAGGCGGCGTAAAGCAGGAAAAATGACATGCAAAACATCTCGGGGGCAATCATATCTGGACTGCATTACGGATATTGTCATTCCGGTCGGACTGCTGATGATCTGTCTGGTTTTTGTTTTGCTTCAGCCGCATATGTCGTTTTTTATTATTATGACAGTCATATCGTTTATCTGTTTTCTGGTAGCCGGTATTCCGCTCAAATCGTGGATAGACGGCGGCCTGATCCTGATTCTGATTACCCTGGTCTGCGGTAATGTACTGATGCTGTCGACTAATTATACACAGCAGGAGAAGTTCATGAGCAACTTCGAACATGTTATCACACGACTGAATATTTTTTCGACAATGAATGAAGGGGAAACGGCAGCCGAAGCAGAAACACAGAGCAGCAGTACGGCAACGGACGATGAAGTATACCAGAGCAAACAGTCCATGATCGCAATTGGTTCCGGCGGCACTTCCGGCGTTGGTTTTGGAAGCAGCAGGCAAAAGTACCAGTATCTTCCGGCTGCCCATAATGATTATGTTTTTGCTATTGCCTGTGAAGAATTAGGTTTTATCGGCGGTGTCTCCATTATTATGCTTTTCTGGGCATTCCTGTGCGGAGGACTTTCGATTGCCTGGCGCGCACAGAGTGATTTTTCTCGTGTCCTGGCAGTCGGGTATACCTGTCTGATTGTTATTCAGGCAGCCTTCAATATTGCTGTCTCGGTCGGGGTTATTCCGCCGACAGGAGTAACGCTGCCGTTTTTCAGTTATGGTGGTACAGCAAATATATTCTTCCTGATCGCAGTGGGGCTGGTCCTTGCGGTCTCCAGAACCGGTGTGAGCCGGAAAAAAATAACATATATCGACTAAGGAGATAATTATGGGAATTCGAGTTCTGATCGCCGGCGGCGGTACCAGCGGACATATTAATCCTGCCATTGCCATTGCGGACCGCATTCATAAGGATGATCCTGAAAGTGAAATTGAGTTCTGCGGTACACAGCGCGGACTCGAGAGTGATATTGTGCCCCGCGCCGGATATACCCTGCACCCTATCAGGGCGAGGGGTATGCCGTCTAAACCATCGATTAAGATGGCTAAGGCAATACTGGACTTTGCAGCCGGAAGAAAGACATGTATTGCCCTCATCCGCTCTTTTAAGCCGGATGTAGTCGTCGGAACGGGAGGATATGTGTGTTCATCCCTGGTAGCGGCAGCTTACAGCGAACATATTCCGGTCCTTTTACATGAACAGAATGCATTTCCGGGCAGGTCAAACAGGCTTATGTCCAGGAAGGCGGATATTGTCTGCACAAGTTTTCCCGGCATGGAATCGAGTTTTCCCAAGGCAAAAAAAATTATATTTACCGGGAATCCTGTAAAGACTATATTTTTTGAAACAACGCGTGAAGCGGCAAGGCAGGAACTCGGTATTCCGGATGATACGGTTATGCTGCTTGCAATGGGGGGGAGCCTCGGGGCACGGACAATCAATCAGTCGGTTGCATCTCTCGCCGATATGGTCTCCGGCAGAAACATCAGGATCATTCTATCCGCCGGAAAGCAGCAATTTGCAGCCCTGAATAAAAACCTTACCATGACAAATGATAATATTGAAGTCAGGGAGTACATCTACAATCCTCATATATATATGGCGGCTGCAGATCTGATTATTTGCCGGGCAGGTGCCATCACATGCGCTGAGGTTGCGGCTCTTGGCGTTCCCTCCATTATGATTCCCTATCCTTTTGCCGCAGGGAACCATCAGACATATAATGCCAGAGCTTTTGAAAAAGCGGGTGCTGCCATTCTGATGAAGGATGCTGCGGTTTCTGCACAGACACTGTGTGATACAGTTCTGCCGCTTCTTGAGGATGCAAAGCGTATGAAGAACATGTGCCAGGGAGCCAGGTCACTGGCAAAACCGCTTGCGGATCGTGATATTGCGGCACAAGTTTTCAAACTTGCAGGAAATAAAAAATAAACCGGATACAACATGAGGAGTAGCTGCGTTGAACGAGACGGACCGGGATCAGGATAAAAGGTCAAAGGTGAGAACACCGTCCG
>Ga0209429_10001723_pt1 | contig 13268 bp, 16 predicted proteins | sample BarGraNGADG00212_3_FD_184493 | JGI IMG/M metagenome (GOLD analysis project Ga0209429, IMG submission 184493) | Arctic peat soil microbial communities from Barrow, Alaska - Barrow Graham LP Ref core NGADG0004-212 (SPAdes) (version 2) | ecosystem: Environmental > Terrestrial > Soil > Wetlands >... | reverse complement strand
CACTTATATTTGCGTGGCGCTATGCCTTCGGCAATGTCTATATTAAAAGCATCTCCAACTGAACACATAAATTCACCTCCGTATTTAATTTTTAACTTTAATATTTTTCATACATTTCAATTGATGTTTCGAATTCACAAATAATTTTGAAAATTATGTCTAAAATGCTATTATCCTTATTATCTCTTGCCCTACGAAAATTATCACTCCTGCCCACCCATAAATGCCTGCTCTATCTAATCTAATCATAACCACAAATATTATACAATCTAAAGTAAATATGTAGATTATAGGTATCAGGATACGATAATATTTTAATTGTGTGCAAATAAAATGAAAAAGATTAATACGATTAAAATTCATAATAAACATAATATTCTATTTAAAAAAATGTTTTTTGGGAATTATTAAATGGAACAAATCAACATGCTCCTACTGCGGATTTGGCTGTGGGCTTATGGTTGGCGTAAAACAGGGAAAAGTCGTGAAGATAACTGTGAATGTTATAAATAATAATGTAATTATCAAAGTTTGCGATACTGGTATTGGTATAGAAACCGATGATATTCCAAAACTCTTTAGCCCATTTGTCAGGTTGCAGACGTCGCTAACATATAAAACATCAGGAGGCACCGGGCTTGGGCCGTACCTTGTAAAGAAAATTGCAAAAGATTTCCTGCCTGGAGATGTGGAGGTCAAAAGCGAGTTTGGGAAAGGAAGTACGTTTACGCTGAGTGTACCTGTTGAACTGGAGGAGAAAGTATGAAAATTCTTGTGGTAGAGGATGAACCCAACAATATGATGCTCATAAAAATTATATTGAAAAAACACGGTCATGAGATAATAGAGGCTTTGACGGGAGAAGAAGGGATAAGAAAAGCCTCATCCTTCAAACCTGACATTGTACTTATGGACCTGAGACTTCCCGATATGGATGGGTTTGTGGCTACGAAGGAGATAAGAGAAATAATTAAAGATATCCAGATAATCGCGGTCACTTCATATTCAATGGATGATGTCAGGGAAGAGATCATTAAAGGAGAGTTCAATGGATTAATTCAAAAACCTATCAATCCATTGACAATAATGGATGAGATCAAGGCAATATTGGTGGAATTATGAAAAGCGATATTAGATCAGTTATATGGATACTGGCAATATTTCTTCTCCCTGTATTTTCAGGATGTATTGCCCCTAAAAATAGCGACTCACCGATCCCAGTAGATCTGACAAAAACAGAAAACATTTCATACACAGAAACTGATGACGTTTTAAGAATAGGCGTTGCCACAATGGTATCGCCAAAAGAGACATTGAGCGTTTATAATGAGATCGTCAATTACATTGGCAAAAAACTTGGCAAAAAGACCATCATCGTGCAAAGACCTACCTATGCGCAAATGAATGAATTGGTTGAAAATAAGCATGTTCTGGCAGCTTTTATTTGCAGCGGCCCGTACGTGGAAGGACACGCAAAATTCGCAATGGAGCTTCTGGCCGCTCCACAGATGTATAATGATACGGTTTACTATTCTTATTTCATTGTAAATAAAGACAGCCCAATAAAAATTTTTGAAGAGTTGAGAGGGAAAAAATTTGCCTTCACTGATCCGAGGTCAAATAGTGGAAAATTAGTTCCCACATATGTACTGGGTAAAATGAATGAAACGCCGGATACATTTTTTAAAGAGTATATTTTTACAGGAAGTCATGATAATTCCATAGAAGCCGTCTCTTTAAAACTGGTCGATGGTGCTGCTGTTGATCATCTGATCTGGGAATATCTAAATAAGCACCATCCAGAACTCACGGCCAATACAAAAATCATTGAAAAACATGGTCCATACGGGATGACCCCGTTTGTGACCAGCCCTGATACGGATCCGGAAATAAAAGAAAAATTAAGAGATATTCTTCTTTACATGGACAAGGATGAAGAAGGTAAAAAGATACTATCCGAAATCGAGATCCAAAAGTTCGTTGTCATTATTGATTCCAGTTATGAAAGTGTCAGGGAAATGGTATTATGGGAGAAGGAACAGGATCAAATGAATAATAATGGAATATGAATGAATCTGAGAACCAAACTCCTGGCTATTATTTTGAGTATAATCTTGATTTGCGGATTCACAATTATCTTCCTTGTGAAAAACACAATGTCTGAGGCGATTATGAATGAGTTCCAGACAAAAGGCATAACCGTCGCTCGAAACATAGCTGTGCAGAGCGATGATCTAATTCTTACCGAAAATACCCTGCAGCTTGCGCGCCTCATCACAAATATAAAGAACAGCGAGCCTGAAATCGAATATATATTTATAACATCACCTGATAATAAAGTGATAGTCCATACTTTCAAAGATGGATTTCCGGTAGATCTTTTAAATGCAAATAGACTTATAAATAATTCGTCAAAGAATATCGTTTCATTAAAGAGCGATAATGGAATTATTCTGGATTTTGCTTATCCTGTAATGAAAGGAGAGATTGCAACAGTAAGATTAGGAATGTCTGAAGATAACATAATAAAGATAATAGATGATACTATTTTTAAGACTATTGAAATAATTCTTATAATACTGGTTTCAGGAATAATTATTACATATATAATGGCTGAATTCATTGTGAGGCCGGTGACAGTATTGAGGAATGCAGCCATAGAAATTGGAAACGGGCATCTTGATACCCAAATTTCAGTAAAGTCGAACGACGAAATAGGTGAGTTGGGATTGGCCTTTAATAAAATGGCCGAAGATTTAAATAAATATCACCAACACCTTGAAGAACTTGTGGAAGAACGTACAGCTTTACTTAACACTAAGACCAAAGAACTTATTATCGCCAAAGAGCGCGCTGAAGCAGCCGATAGGTTAAAATCCGTTTTTCTTGCTACGATGTCACATGAACTGCGCACTCCCCTTAATTCCATAATAGGTTTTACAGGTATCTTGCTACAGGGTTTTTCAGGGCCTTTGAACGATGAACAATATAAACAATTAGAGATGGTCAAAAACAGTGGAAACCATTTGCTATCACTTATCAATGATGTCCTTGATATCTCAAGGATCGAAGCAGGACAGTTTAAGACCGATATCGCCCCGTTCGAGATGAGTAAATCAATAGAAACTGCAGTCCAGATAGTGACGCCGCTTGCCAGGTTAAAGGGACTGAAGCTGCATGTGGAGGTGGATTCACAACTGGGAATTATTATGAGTGACAAGAAGCGTGTGGAACAGATACTCTTAAACCTGCTCTCCAATGCGATCAAGTTCACAGAAAGAGGTGAGATCAAAGTAGAATGCCAGATCAATGCAGATCAGGTCATTACACGTGTAATTGACACAGGCATCGGAATAAAACCAGAGCATATAGATAATCTTTTCAAACCATTCGTTCAGCTTGAAAACGGATTGTCCCGCCGCTATGAAGGGACAGGACTTGGACTTTCGATCAGTGAAAAACTTGTGGAAATGTTGGGAGGTAAGATCAGCACCCAAAGTGAATTTGGGAAGGGGAGCGTTTTCACATTCACATTGCCAATTGAAAGGAAGGCAACATGAAAAAAATAGGGCAGATGAAGTTATCTATTAATCATACTATTTTATTGAAATAATATTTTTTTCTATTAATCCATGAAGAAAACTCTCACATTTTAATTTAGCTTCATTGTACGGGATTTGATATTTCACTTTTATAAAATCGATTATTTCGGATATACTTGATCCATCATTACTTTTCCTAATAATATCCTTTGCAAGTTCAGTGATAGTAAATATCCGGTTACTGTCGATATCAAATAACACATTCACTTTTTCTTTCTGGATATTTCCTATCGTCTTCCCTGAAAGACCGCAATGGATTATCTGCGCCAGGTTGAAATTGAAAGTCCCGATAAATATCCCTTCATTGAGGATCGGATGAAAATCACCATTTTTCATGGATCTTTGGCCGGTCTTTTTCCTGCTTTGTATGTTCCTGATCAGTGTAGATAGGTCTGCTACTTCGTTAACGGATCTCTTGTAATGGGCAATATACAGGAAAAGGTGCTCTCGATCAAGATTACTCCAGATAGGGAGATCCACGTATTTATGCGCTAGTTTATCATAGAACTCCTGTATCACTCCGTCAGTCTCTTTTTTCGATAGGCCTAGTGAGACTTCGCAATCATACCATAAGGAAAGATCTATTTCAGTATCATGGAAAATCTTGGATACATGGAAAGAAGATGGATTTTCATACACTTTTGAATGCCTGGTGAGCTGGAAACTCCCGAATGACATGGAACGGATCCTGTCATTATTCGAAAGTATGAAATCCATGGTTTCCCTCGCTTCTTTTTGGGTCTCGGATGGAAACCCGAATATCAGGAAAACATGCGACCAGATCCCTGCATCCTTGCAATACTTGCAAATCTTAACAACATTTTCCTTCAATATCCCCTTATCCATGCACTTTAGAACTCTCTCATTCGCTGATTCAAGCCCGAAATAAAGCATCTTACACCCTGCAAGCGATAATTTTTTTCCAACCGCTTTTGAAAAAGAAGGCTCAAATCTTGAATCAGCAAGCCAGGATATTTCCATTTTGCTTTCAATTAATTTATCGGATAATGCAACCATCATTTTTGGAGCCAGACCTTCATCCTGGAATGTAAAATAACTTGAATTATATTTGTCCTTCAAGGTCTTGATATCGTTGAAAAGAAGGTCAACGTCCCTTGGCCTGAATTTTCCAGAATAACCATATCCGTGATCGCAAAATGTGCACCGGTTCCAGTAGCATCCACGCGATGAAAGTATCGGGATAATAAGTTCGGGAGACAAGTATTTGTCAAGTGGAAGATCTTCAAAGAAGGGAGTTGGCAGTGAGTTTATGTCTTCCCCGACCGAACTAAGGCTGTTGACCTTTATTTCCAGGTCATCTTTATAAATTAGATTGGGAATATCCCGGATATCAAATTTTTTTTCCAGATGATTGATGAGGTTCAATAATGCGGTTTCTCCTTCATGTACTATCACACTGTCAAAAACAGAGAAAAGCTGTTTGTTCTTTCTGACCTCATTGATAAGCCGGGTGAAAACACTTCCACCGATGTTGATATGAATCTCCGGTTCGGCTTTTTTAATAAGTCCTGCAAGTGTTAATCCCGGTATCAACTGGCTTATATTGATTATTGAAATGCCTATTAGTCCGGGGTTTCCTTGCAATACTTCAGGAATCGTATGTTTTTCAAAATATTCAATAAAAAGGTTTTCTTCCCTGTCATTAATTGCTTCAAGAATTGCTTTGCTTGAACGACAGGAATGACGCATATCATACGAATGAAAGGTCAGGTTGGATGGATAATAAGCAGACGATGCAAGTTTGAGGCCAAGCTCAAGGATTTTGAATGCTTTGAATAATTTTTCTATGTCATAGAAATCTTCTTTGCTCTTTATGATTTTTTTTGCATCTTCCACACCATTGATGACATAATCCCCAAAAAGAATAGAACTGCATAGCGCAGCGTATTGTTTTTGAAGCTGGGGGGATAATTCATTATTACTATCGAGTTTCTTGAATTTTAATCGTGCCCTTTCAAGATAATCCCCAAGTCCATTTTTACTTAAAAGATGATCATAAAAAGAAACATTTACATCTATCTGTTGGACATCACAGTTATTAGCTCGCAAGTATGCGGCAAGAGTTGGAAGACTCAGGTAAGGTTGCGTTGGTATCCATTGCGGTGGGAAGATCAATTTTGTGAGCATGATTTTTTTGGGTGAATATGAATAATTAGGATAAAACTGTTTCTACACCACAAACCTTATTTGATTTGATAATGATTTGAAGTTAAGTGATTTCTATGACTGATAATGATAAAAAAAATATTGGTGATGAATTTGTAGAGGAAGATGAGTCAATAGCTAATGAAAATGATAATGGATTAACAGGATTATTTGACCTTGTCCTGCCCCCCGGAGTACCTCAAAAAATAATTATGGAAGTGCAGGATAAATTCAATCTGGAGGTCGTAACACGCAAATGCGCTATTAAGACTGTAGATGTAGAATCAGATAATCTTCTTGTATTACGTGGAGAACTTGATTCGGTAAATAATGCACACGATTATATTTATGAAAAGCTGAGTGCAAAATATAATTATAAAAGATAAATCTTTTTTTTGTCAGATTAATAGTGTTTGATAAAGATACAGGGGAATATACCCCTGATATCTATAATCTTAAAACAATCGCTGTTTATTGATAGGTCTTGTTGCGCCTGTTCCGCCGCATGTTGTGCATGGGGTACCAGGCATCATATATCCTCTTCCCTTGCAGAATTGGCATTTTCTATTTTTATCAACTACTTCTACTTCCCCTTTTCCATCGCAAATTTCACATGGCTTGTTCAGATATTTTCCTGTACCATCACAGAATCTACATGTTACAATTCCCGGTTCTTTGGGTAGTTTTTTTACTTCTCCTTTTGCTTCTGACATTTTAAATCACATCACCATAAATCTCAAACTATGATATAAACATTTCCTTTTAATTCCAATATTCTAAAAAAATAGAGAAAGTAGGCATTTTGCCTACTTTACAAATTGTTTACTTTGCTGGGATAACGAATGCTCTCTCACCAGCGCAGCGGTCCCATTCTCTGAGTGCTGCCTTGCCGAATTCGGCTCTTGGGTTCGAGAAGTCAAAGTTGATCAAGTCATCTGCAAAGCATGTCTTGACTAACGGATTGACGCAGAACGCATCCTTGCCAGCGTGAGCTGCTGCTACTACTGAGGTGTATCCACCCTGGTGACCTACGTTCATTGCGTAGTTGGGGTAGTTTGCGCCTCTGCATTCGCCTATGCAGCCTTCATCTGATGCAATTGAGAATACGTTTGTTGCACCGCACTGATCCTGCAAGTCATACCCGAAGAATCCGAGTCTTCCGTGTGCTTCTTTGTGGAGGTACATGGACAGATACCATGCAGAGAGACCGGCCTGGCTGTGGCCTGTTGCCAGAGCTGTTGCGCCGCCTGCTGCTATGGAAATGACTGTTGCTCTCTGTGAGCCACCAAAGTGGTCTTCGAGTGTGGTTGGGTATTTCTCGTATGCTTCAAGACCGTACAGGGTTGTCTCTGTAGCGATATCTTTTACAGTGTCGATAGTGGCTTTTGCCTTTCCATTTCCGCCGTATTTCTTTGCTGCATAGTCGTTGCCCCAGTACAGGAAGTCATCGACGATATCATTGGTGTATGCTGGTGTTGCATACATTGTGAAACCGACGCCGCCTGACATGTAGCCACCGAGCCAGATCTGGTCATACAGCATTGTGGCTGCGCTTGCAGTCTGCAATACTACGTTGACTGGGTCTTCTGGTGCCTTTCTGTTGGTCTGGACGATATCTGCCATATGACCGAAGGATAATCCTCCTGGTTCATTTGGACCCCTGGCTCTGCGTGCTGGGATCATATCACCCATTTCGACAAGTCCTGCGTGTTTGGCTGTGAATGCAAGTTCTCCGACTGCTGCTTCACCGGCGCACATATGATATGCACTGATAAAGGTCATACCGACCTGCATTGCCATCCAGCGGCTTGTGCCTGGTCCATCTTCAGTTCTTGTGACGATGGTTGGGATGTGTACTGCCTGCCAGGAGGTCTTGCCCATTGCGGCCTTGATCTGTTTTGCCTGGTTGTCAGGGAATTCGTTGTCGATGTTGATAACGAACTGTTTATCTACTTCATCCTGAAGGGTTGCATCACCCGTGAATATTTTCACATAACAGTCATCTACTAATGCTGGGTGAGTTTCAACCATGTGTTCCTGGACAATTGCTGCGCCAGGCATTGCGTGGTTCAAAACTTCAAGATAGTAGTTGATTGTTTCTGGGGTGATCTCTTTGCCTAATCTCTTCTCAAGAGTTTCATGTGCAAGGTCAAGACCTACGACGCATGTTCTCCTGATATCGTCCCATTCCTGCTGCATTGCTGCATTGTTGACGAAGTGAAGATCGTCACCATCGCATACTATATCTGTTCCAGATATTGTGTATGGGGTCAACTGTCTCTGACCCATTGGGATACCGGCAAGATGCAACTTTGGATCATATGCCTGCAATCCTCTCTTCTTGGTGATTGCTGCTCCGCATTTTGCCATTTCTACCTTTCTTGGGTTCTGCTGGTAGCCAAGTCTGAGGTATTTGGTCTTCTTATCAGTTATCTTTGACGCTTTTGCTGAGGAGCCGCATTTATTTGATCCCCATTCTTTTGCGTACTTTGTTTCCATAGCTTTTTGAAATCTTACTGCCATTTAAGTCACCTCACGCCTTTGGGACGAATCCGTATAGGGTTCTTAATTCCCAGACTTTCTGAACATGTTCAACAACTTCTTTGTCGCTTCTGAAGGGTACATTGTCCACTCTATAGATGGTGGTTCTCTTTGCTGCTTCAGCTTCGCTCATTGGTTTGCCAAGGTTGACTTTTCTGTCAATTGGTACGCCGACCTGGTCCTTGTCACTTACAATAACGCCGCCTTCAAGTCTGCGTCTATCCAACATGTCGAACATTGTCCCATCTTCCTGTAATCTGAGGGAGTGTCCGTGAACAGTACAGCCTCTTAGACCTGCAAGACCCCAGTCAGTCATTTCGGTTTCTGCCTGTCTCTTGGCGTACTCTTCCATATCTCTTTCTCTCATTTCGTTGACCTGTCTTCCTGACAGTGTGCCTGGGTCAACACCTCTAAAGTTAATCGCACAATGATACGACCTGAAGTATGGTACTGCCGGAGCATTGTACATTGAATCAGCGAACTGTGCGTATCTGATTCTGTCGCCTGCTGCTGCGCCTGGTGTTGGTGTAACGACTTCTCTTACCGGGCATGCTGGTTCACCAATTTCTGCAAGTGGTGGATGTGTGCTTGGGTAATCTGCACCGGGTGCTCTATGACCCAGTAAGGCTGTCAAATCCTCATCAGAGATATCACGAACTTTCTCTAAATCATCTGACATGTGTTTTCTTCTATTCTTAGCAACTGAGGTGTTGCCAGGATAATATTGTGGTTTATATGCCATATTATGTCCTCCTAATTGATTTGAATCGGTTCTTTCTGCTCCTTAATAAACTAATCATTTCTCTGCCTCTGATGAAATTATACAGAGGTTATTATCCGCGTTTGCATGCGGGTCCATCAGGCCAAGCATTCGTTCATCTTCAAGATTGATACTTTCATCAGTCTTGCTCTTGAATCCATACTTTCCATAATCAACCAAAGTAGCTTTTGTTTTGATGAAGAAACCCTGCTTGAATTCGAAGGGGAAAGGTAGCGCTCGCTCGCACGCTTTTCTTAGTTCTTCCCTTGAACTTTCATCTTCTACTTCGACGATTACCTCGCCCACCATTACATGCAACTCGAATGCAACATTTGCAACATGGATTACCTCCATATTCGGATGATTCACATCTGACCCGGTTCCTGGTCCGCATGTGACCTTCCTTGGCAGGTTTTTTCCGCCTATGAGCATTCTTATTACGCCTTTTACCTGATCGATCTCATTTAAGAGCTTTTCAGCAGTTTGAGGCTGTAATAATCTACACGGAAATACTTTGATCTGAATCGGTTTACCCGGTATTGAAGCAGCTCTTACCATTCAATTCTCCGATTTATACGGCTCCTGCTACTGCTTTGATTGGCTCTCTGAATTCATCAACTGAGCTGAAAACCTCTCCTACTAATCCTGAGGTCTTCTCTGGGCTGTAGATCTGAACGCCTGCGTCAAGAGCAACTGCTGCTGCTACGCAAGGAACTGCAAGACCCTTTGAGTGTCTGGTAACTACGTGGTTGCCGTTGAAGACTCCTGGTCCACCGCCACCATAGATGGAGTGTGAGAAGAAGGAGAATCCGACTGCTGCGCCCTGCACTTTACCAAAGTCGCATCCTGGGAGTGTTGTTTCCTTTTCAATGAGGTCATTGAAGTACAGCAATACTGATGATACTGACTGTGGAGCTCTCTGTGCACCAGCGTTGATGAGTGTTGCTACAAGTGTGCCTGCTGCACAATATGCATTCCACTTTCCAACATCGTTGGTCTTGTAGGTAGTATAGCCAGATGCGAATTTCTTATCTGCGCTGATTACCTTATCTGCAATTGCCTTTTCGACACATGCATGGACAGCTGAACCGATGGTTCCAGTCTTGCCTAATGCTTTTACGGTTCCAAACACCATGTTGTTTGCATTTAAGCCCTGGTGTGAGAAAGCCATTAATCTGTGTCTCTCCTGGTTACCGATTGCGTCTCCCATTTCAAAGACACCGGTATTCTCAAGGATTGAGCAAAGTGCTGCTGTGTTCATAGCGTTCTTCTTGCATGTTGCTGCAAGGTGATTTGCCATGACGTTTCTTAATGTATAGCCAAAGCCTTCATCTTTCTGTGGGATTTCGACTATTGACTTTACGTTTCCGCCGACCATATCGAGTGTCTGTGGGTACTGTCCCCAGACGGCTGATTTGATGGTTGGCGCATCGAACATGCCGATATTGAACTGGCTTATGATTGCCTGTGTTGTTGCTGATGCTGCGCAGGTCAATGATGATACGTATTCTGCTGCTACATCGATTCTTACTGATGGAACCTGAACGATTAACTGTTTTCCACCGTTTAAGGATTTCACAACTGTGTCGTCTCCGCTGTCAACTTTTACCAGATCTGCAATTGTAGCCTGGAGTTTTGGTGCGTTCTTGACGATGTCTAATTTCATTTCTCTGCCTGGGATCTTTCTGCCTTTGCCACCTATTGCAGATGTTGCTAAGGTTTTCTCGATTCCAGCTAAGTCAACGGCTGCTGTTCGCTTGATACCGGTAACTATGCTCTTGATAGCGGCATTTCTCATTGGGCTTATGTCGTTGATGTCGACGCCTGATTTGAGTTTTGCTCCTCTGTCGCTATATAGGTCTATTGTGTCAGCCACGTTTATTTACCTCCTAATTTTTGTTATTTTTCCAAGAAATTGATCACTTGGAAGCGATACAACAAACGAGCGACGGCAACATAGTCGAATGTAGAACTCAAAACAAGACAATTATGTTCTATTCATCCCGACAATGTTGTGTTTTATTGTATCGATTATCCATTACAATCCCTTGCGATACCTTTCAATTCCTCTAAAGTACTTAAAGTTTACGAATCGTTAATGATAATACATGACAAAACATTATAAAATAAATTATGGCGAAGCTTTACGTTTCTGTAATAAGCTACGGATAATCAATAAGAATTTTTTTCTATCCGCCGCTCACCTGGCTACCTTCCCCAATTTCTAAGGATTTGGTGGCCTCTTTCTGTTTCTCAAGAGCTTCGTTTATTTCTTCGCGAGACATTATTTTCTCTGCGAGTTCTTTTTCGTCTGCCCGTCTTATTATTCTAAGAACATCGGGCCTATAACAAAGATTTGTTTTATCGATAAGTGCCCATACGCCTTCATCATCTGAAATAATTTCAGTGACTGTCCCTTTTGTCCCCGTATTTTTATATTCCACAAAACTGCCAATCTTCAAAGGGTTTCCAGCTATATCATAGGCCTTTAACTCACTCATCGGAACGTAATATATTCTTAATAGTTCTTAATAATTGTGGTATTCCCGGACAAAATTAACCAGGATCAATTTTTTCCGATTATCCGCAAAGCCAGATGTGCCGCATTCTCACCATTGTCAATTCCCACACAGGCAACAGGCACTCCCTTTGGCATCTGGACAATTGATAAAAGTGCATCAAGTCCCCCAAGTTTTGAACTAACAGGCACGCCTATCACAGGTTTTTTTGTCCGTGATGCGATCACGCCCGGAAGCGCTGCCGATAATCCGGCGATTGCAATAAATACGCAAGCATTGCTTCTTATAATATATTCATCTAATTCCAGTGGGTTCCTGTGGGCTGAAATAACCTGGATATCATAGTCGATACCTGAATTATCAAGCACTTTTGCTGTTCTTTCGGCAATATGCCTGTCTGATTCCGATCCGATCAATATAGCAATAGTAACCATAGATATTAATGGCCCATTTAGCTATAAAATCCTTGTTAAAAGAAGACTATTCAACTGAAAAACGCGACAAATGCCTTGTAAATATGGAGAGCCACATTGAATATATCCCATAGAAATGTATTCCGCTGTTTGGAAAAGATGCCTCATTTACATACGTAGAATTCTGTCCCATTTCAGCAGTATCCTGAAAACACAATCGCATCACCCCATTTCCTTCAAATCCGATGGAAATGTTGTGGCGATCGCTTTCTTTCGTTTGTATCTGGACAGACGTGACGTATTTTGAAATATCTTTCATATTACTCTTCCTTTGCATGCTGCAAATAAAAGTACACTGCTTTTGATAGGGCTTCCTTGACAGACGATTCCCCTGTTTTTGTTTTTAGAGAAACAACGTCCTCCTGTGGAAGTACCGATTGCACATGAACAAATTTCATTTGATTATTGCCTCCGTTTGATTATATGCTCACAATAATTATCATAATAATATTAATGTGGTATAAATCTTTCGTTTTAAAAACATATCATATTCTTTCAATCAAAATCTTAATAGGCAAAGCTGCACCATAAAGAAGAAAGGAAATCAGTTTATGATGGGCAGATTCAAATATGACAATGAAGTGTTCAACGGTGAAGTTCATGGGGACAGGGTTATTGTTGAAAGGGGACTTTATAGTGATACATTCCTTTTTGGCGATCTTGAAATAATGCCGCCAACATGCCCTGGCAAAATAATATGTGTAGGGCTGAATTATACCGATCATGCTAGAGAGTTGGGTATGCCATTGCCAAAGAATCCTTTGATATTTCTTAAACCACCTTCAGCCATACTGAGTCATAAGGGAAAAATAGAATATCCTGACCAGGCAGAGCGTGTGGATTTTGAAGGAGAGCTTGCTGTTATAATTAGTAAGCAATGCAAGAACATCAGCTCGCAGGATGCTGGAAATGTGATAATGGGTTATACTTGTTTCAATGACGTCACAGCCAGGGACCTACAGAAAGAAGATGGACAGTGGACAAGGTCAAAAAGTTTTGACACCTTCGCCCCTTTTGGTCCTTTCATATCAGATCCGGAACTGGATATAAGCGACCTCTTTATAAGGACAAGAGTAAACGGTGAGCTACGCCAGGATTCAAGAACATCCAATCTGATTTTCAAAGTTCCGCAATTGATCGAGTTCATATCCCGGATCATGACACTTGAGCCTGGTGATGTCATTGCCACAGGGACACCGCCTGGTGT
>Ga0209429_10001722_pt1 | contig 13269 bp, 10 predicted proteins | sample BarGraNGADG00212_3_FD_184493 | JGI IMG/M metagenome (GOLD analysis project Ga0209429, IMG submission 184493) | Arctic peat soil microbial communities from Barrow, Alaska - Barrow Graham LP Ref core NGADG0004-212 (SPAdes) (version 2) | ecosystem: Environmental > Terrestrial > Soil > Wetlands >... | reverse complement strand
AGTCCGATCCCCCCGTTCAGACTAGATGATATTCGACGAGACCCAGGCGAAGCCGCTGGACCTTCTGGAGCGCTACCGGCTGCTGTGCGAGAACGCCGGCGCATCCCGCGTAACCGACACTCCTCTGCCAAAGGATTTGCGGGAGCAACTGGCCAGGATGGAGGCGGAACTTCAAACGAGGCTCTGGATGGCCACCGCGACGTCGGCCGGAGACGGACCCGAAAAGCCCGCCCGCTCCTCCAGGACTCGGGCCGCTTCGCCACAAGTGGAGACCCCCAGGCAAGGGTTGCTCGAGGGGGACGAAGACACACACCGGCCGCAGAAACCCTCTGTCTCACCGACCACCGCTTCGCCCGCCACCGCCACCGTCTACTCCGACGGCGCCTGCCTGGGAAACCCTGGGCCGGGGGGCTACGGGGCGATAGTGAAACTGCCCGGCCAGCCGAATAGGGAGCTATCCGGCGGCAAGGCCCGGACGACCAACAACGAGATGGAGATGGCCGCGGCCATCGAGGGTCTGAAGATCGCCATTTCCAGCGGGGCGAAGGAGATAACGGTGATCTCCGACAGCGAGTACCTGGTGAAGGGGATGACCGGCTGGATCAAGGGGTGGCTGCGCAACGGCTGGAAGACTAGCACGGGGTCGCCTGTGAAGAACAAGCCGCTCTGGGAGGAGCTGCACCGGCTCAGCCAGGGTCGGGCGGTGACCTGGTCCTGGACCCGGGGCCACGCCGGCCACAAAGAGAACGAGAGGTGCGACGAGCTGGCCACCACCGCCGCCCGCGAGGCGGCGGGGAGCTGATCCGGAGTTCGGCGGCTTGACACCGCGTCTAGCCCGCGGGCTAGACGCTCGAGTTCCCAGCCGTTTACTCGGCTGGGCGGGCTGATACAACCCGCCCAGTTCCGGCTAAAACCTCCACTCCATTCGGTGGGCCACTCCGTTTGGGTGGCTATTGCAGGGGGTACCGCCCGAATTCCTTCGCGGCCTCGTAAAGGGCGATCACGTTCTCCGTGGGCACGTCCGGCTGGATGTTGTGGACCGCGGCCACCATGTAGCCACCCCCATGCCCCAACTCACCGATCCGCCGCCGAACCTCGGCCCTCACGTCGTCCACGCTGCCGTGGGGCAACACCTGCTGGGAGTCTATCGCACCCCAGAAGGAGAGCTTATCCCCAAACTTCGCCTTCAGCCGCGCCGGTTCCATCTCCGCCGCGCCCACCTGGATCGGGTTCAGCACATCCACCCCGATGTCGATCAGGTCGGGTAGCAGGGCATAGACGGAGCCGCAGGTGTGGAGCGCCACCTTGGCGTGGGGACACATCTCGTGGACCTGCCGGAAGTAGCGGGCGTGGCGAGGCTTGATCACCTTGGCGTAGGTCGCGGGGGAAATTTGAGGGCCGCCCTGGGTGCCCAGGTCGTCGCCGGTGAAGACGATGTCCACCAGGTCGCCCACCTCACGCATCAGGTTCCGCGAGGTGACCAGGTTCACTTCCAGGATGGCGTCCATCATGGCGCCCATGAGCGCTTGATCCGCCGCCATGTCCATGAACCAGTCCTGGAAGCCCCGCAGGTACTGGCTGATGTGCACCACGCCCACCGTCACGTTCAGCACCAGTGCGTAGTCGCCCTGCTTCTTCAGATCCAGCGCCCGTTGGCGAAGGCCACGCGTCCGACCCGGGTCCTCGGGATCCGGCCATGGGTGGCGGACGATGTCCTGGACCGTGATCTCCCCGATCAGGGGCGACTCCTTCAGGTCGTACCAGTAGGAGCCGGGCGGCTGAGTGCGGGTAACCCCCCACTCGTCCCGATAGGTTATGGGGTCAAGCTGCTGGTCGCCACCCCGGTCAGGAGCGTTCGGCACTATGCAGCGGGTGTCCACGTCGAAGCGTTGCAGGATCCGCTCGTCGATGAAGACCGGCTGCATCATCCTGTCCGAGATGATGTTGGGCGCTTCGATGCCGAGGTGGCGCTTCAGCCGCTCGTAGCCGGCCACATGCAGGCTGGAGCAGCGGCTGCCGCCGAAGTCGATGGGCACCCGGTCGGGCTCCCGGTGATTGAGGGCGGCGAGGACTCTCTCCCGATGGGACATGGCTCTATTACCAGACATACCCTACCTCCGATAAAGCTATCAGCTGTCAGATATAAGCTATCCGAGATTACCAGCCTGCACTGGGCCCCAGAACCCAGAACCCAGAACCCAGAACCCAGAACCCATGCACAATATCACCTGGAGCGGTAGAGCGCCATCTCTCCCCCCAATGTCGCCACCCGCTGCCAGGTCAGCAGCAGCATCGAAAGCTGCTGGACCAGCAGCGCGACCCAGAGGGTGTTGAAGACGGGAGACAGCAACAGCAGCCCCGGGTAAGCGGCAGCGAAGAGTGCCGCCACCAGGGCGAAGGCGATGGCCAGCGGGGCCACCAGGTAGAGGCGGCGAAGGAGGAACCAGAACCCCAGGCCAGCGTGCCGCCAGAGGGAGCGTTGGGGCTCCAACGCCAGGCTGACCCGGGCGTAGTCCAGCGCCGCCATGAGCATCAGGACCAGGAAGAGGAGTAGTGCAACCCGAAGCCCCAGGACTGCCTCGGCAGGCTGGCCAAGTCCGCCCAACGCACTCAGCGGGACGTTCAGGCCAAGGTAAACCAGAAGCAGCACTGTGGCCCCAGGTATGTAGAAGAGAGAGAGGAGAAGAAGCCTCCAGAAGAGGCGGGCGCAGTCGGCGAAAAAGCCGGGCCAGGCGAAGCCGGCGGCACCGCCGACGAGGCTGCCGAGTATGCCACCGCGAAGGAAGGTGGCCAACAACAGGTAGAGCAGCGGCACCAGAAGGTAGAGGGGCCAGGGGAAGAGGGTGACGTCCAGGGTTCCGGGCACCTCGACCAGCCAGTCCATGCTCACCGGACCCAGGAGGTCTCGGGCCATGGAGGAGTGGCCGAAGACACCGGCAAGCTGGGTTGCCGGTGGGATGGCCGCGACCGCGGCCAGGGCCGTGTCCACCAGGTAGGCAAGTAACAATACCGGCCATAGAGCGGCCGCCACCTTCCAGCCCCGCGCGAAGCTACGGATCACAGACATCGGAAGCCCCTCAGTTCTCAGCTATCAGCAGTCAGAACCCAGCACTCAGAACCCTGAGCCATCCCTGCATCAGCCAGAGCAGGTCCGCGGCGCGGCGGAAAACCGGCTCGGCCTGGAACGGCGCGGTGTAGCTGTTGTTGGCCCATCGGGTGTCGAGCACCAGCCTGTGCTCCGGGTCTACCTCCACCTTCACCGCCGGCGAGTTGCTCTGGTACTCATACCGCTGCCAGCGGGCCTCGCCGTCCCACGATACCCGCTCTTGGTGGCCTTCCTGGAATGTTGTCACCACCTCCACGGGCATCACGCCATCCTCCAGCCGCCGCGCGGTGACGCTGCTCTTGTAGCCCTGGCCGTCCCGCTCCACGTTGGGCGGCTCCACGGAGTAGTCGAACAGCGCCGATGTGTAGAGCGCCTGCTGGAAAAAGCGATCGTAGCCGTTTCCCACCACCTCGCGCACCACCCCGAGGAAGTCCTCCGTGCGCGGGTGGTGGAAGGCGTAGCGCTGGAAGTAGAGGCGCAGCAGGTCGGCCATCTTGTCGGGGCCGATGTAGCGCTCCAGGGTGGTGAGGATCAGGTCCACCTTGGCGTAGACGTTGCCCGCGTAAGAGCCGGAGCTGTAGAAGCCCCAGGCGTTCTGATCCGGGGGGTCCAGCCTGGCCACGGCCATGTACTCCCCCCGGTCGGTGGCAAGCTGGCCGATACGCAACCCCAGCACGTCCCCCATGGAGCGGTCGGCACCGTACAGCTGGTCCGAGAGCTTCCGCGTGGAGAAGGTGGTGAAGCCCTCGTCCATCCAAGCCTCCTCGAACTCGTTGGTGGCCACCATCCCGTACCACCACTGGTGCCCGATCTCGTGGATGGTCACCTGCTCGGCATCCAGAACGCCCAGGTATGGCGGGACGGAGGAGGAGACCGTCACCAGGGTTGGGTACTCCATGCCGGCGCCAGCCTTCTCCGGCACGTCGGCCACGGTCAGGCGGGCATAGGGGTAGGGCCCAAACCAGCTGCCGAAGTTCTCCAACGCCGCCACTGCGGAGTTCAGGAAGCGCTCCTTGATCCCCTCGTGCTCGGGCGGGTAGAGCAACCGGATATCGGTGTTTCCGGCCTTCGCCCACGCCTCCCGGAAGGCGGGGTTCGCCACCCAGGCGAAATCGTGGACGCTGGACGCCTCGAAGGTGAGGGTCTTGTTTCCATCGCCGTTCTCCTTTTCGCCGGCGGGCAGGCCGGTAGCCCCCACCACGAAGCGGTCGGGCAGGGTGATATCCACCCGATAGGAGCCGAAGTCCGCGAAGAACTCCGAATTGGCGTGGTACTGGTGGGCGTTCCAGCCCCGATCCGTGAGGACGGCCAGCTTGGGGAACCACTGTGCGATGGTGTACTGGTCCCCCTGGTAGCCCATGCGGGCGATTAGCCGGGGCAGCGTCACGGTGAACTCCGTCTCCATCCGGAGGGTCTGGCCCGGCAGCAGCGGCGCGGGCAGCGGGACCCGCAGCACCGTGTCGTCCAGGGTGGCCCCGGCCAACAGGTCAGGGCCGGAGGCGATGCGCAGGGCGGAGAGGTCCATGGCGCCCCAGTTGTTCTCGCCGATGGAGCGCTGGGTGGCATCGGGATTCTCCCGCATAAAGGTGCTGTCGAAGCCGCGGAAGGCGTTGGGGTAGAGGTGGAAGTACAGCTCTCCGGCCGGGGTGGCCGTGTCGTTCAGGAAGCTAATCTGCTCGCTGCCGGAGAGCAACTTCCGCTCCACGTCGAGCCGCACCGAGATCTGATAGGAGGCGATCTCCTTCGTTTGGGCGTGGACCGGATTGGCAAACGAGAAGAGGCAGGCGGCCAAGGCAAGGGAGATCGCGACGGCCAACGCGAGACACCGCCGAACAGGGGACAGAACCACGAGTGCCCGCCGCAAGAGACCGGCCGACCCGAGCGGAAGCACGCGCCGCACCCCAATCGCAAACGTGAACATACGCCGCATCCCAACCTCAATTGCGGCTCCCCGCCGCACCCATCTCACCCCAACCGACCGGCCGCGGGCAATCGGCCCCTTTGATACGGGCATCGTAGCCGAAGGCTAGTGGGTAGATCAAGGCTAGGATCGTGGCGTCGAGTCCCTCCTATTCCGGATGTACATTCCCGACTGCCAAACGTGGTACGATCTCGCTGGGGAGTGGCGCCGGTTCCCCTGGCCACTTCCATCAACCAACCTCCACAAGAAAAGGAGCACCGGAGCATGGCGGAAACCCGAGGATTCGTCGTTCACACCAAGGTGGACAGGCCAGCCCCAGAGTTGGTGGCACCCTTCAAGGAGTTCTGCACCTGCAACGTCGGTGACGCCCTGGGCAGGTTCGCGGCGATGGACTACAGGGTCAAGCCGATGGTGCAGGGCTGGAAGATGGCCGGCCCCGCGATAACCCTTCGGACACGCCCCTGCGACAACCTGCTGGTGTACAAGGCGCTGGAGATGGCGCAGCCCGGCGACGTACTGGTGATCTCCTACTACGAGACCGAGTCCAACTCGGTCTGGGGAGACCTGACCAGCGCCATCGGCAAGGCCAAGGGGATGGCGGGCATGGTGACCGACGGCGTGGTCAGGGACCTGACAGGGCTGCGAGAGGTAAATCTGCCCATCTTTGCCATCGGGCTCACCCCCAACAGCCCTCAGAAGGACGGCCCCGGCGAGATCAACGTGCCCGTGTCGTGCGGCGGGATGATCGTGAACCCCGGCGACATCATCGTGGGTGACGACGACGGCGTTGTGGTGGTGCCGAAGGCAGACGCCGCATGGGTCATCGAGCAGACCAGGGCCATCATCGCCAAGGAGGCGAAGACGGTCGCGGACATCAAGGCCGGCAAGCTGATCCCCGAGTGGCTGAACAAGACGCTGGCGGAGCGCGGCTGCACCATGGTCGAGTAGCTACGAAGAAGATTAGTAGAGGAGTGGGGTCTCAGCCCTCCACTACTGAAAAGGGGTTGAGCCGCGTGTCCCGATCGAAGACGTCTATCCCCTCGACCCGCTTCAGCCAGTTCACTATCAGGTAGGTCAGGGGAGTCGCGGCCACCTCGTAAGCCGTCTTGAACAGCCACTGGGTCACTATAGTGAGCGGCAGGACTGCCAGCGGTATGACGCCGAAGAAAGCCACCGTGATGAACACCGCAGAGTCGAGCCCCTCCCCGATCAGGGTGGACCCGATGGTCCGGCTCCAGAGGAAGCGGCCATGGGTCAGCACCTTCATCTTCGAGAGGACGGCCGCATTGGCAAACTCCCCGACCAGGTAGGCGGCCAGGCTGGCCACCAGCAGCCGGGGGGTGAAGCCCAGGATCGTCTCGAAGGCCGGCTGATTGGGAGCCCAGAAGGCGGCAGGAGCCAGGTTTTGGGTTATCCAGATGGCAATCACCGCAAGCAGGTTGCAGCCGAAGCCCAGCCATATCACCCGGCGAGACTGAGCATATCCATACACCTCGGTGAGCACGTCCCCGAAGATGTAGCTGATCGGGAAGATCACCACGGCCGCCGGCAGCACCATACCGCCAAAATCGGCCAGCTTTACCGCGACGATATTGCTCACGATCAGCGTCGTGACGAACACGGCAACGATAGCGGTGAACCAAGGACTGGATCGCAGGTGAAGCCCCCTATTCCCCGTTCAGCTTGAATGGATAGCTCGCCCGAACCAAGGTGCCGATGCCACCACGAATGTTGAACTCGCCCACCACAATCATCCGCCGGGGCCGGATCGCCTCGACCAGGTCGTTCAGAATGACGTTGGTGACATCCTCGTGGAATATGCCCCGATCCCTGAAGGACCAGAGGTAGAGCTTCAGGCTCTTCAGCTCCACAAGTTGCTGGTCGGGAACGAAGTTGATCTCGATGGTGGCAAAGTCGGGCTGGGCCGTCATGGGACAGACACAGGTAAACTCGTCGGTCGAGAACTCCACGTCGTAGTCCCGGTCCGGGTGTGGATTGGGCATGGCGACAAGCTGCTTGGATGGTTTGGTTGGCATCTGGCCTCCGTCAAAACACCATGGATAAAGGAAAGGGCGCGCGGATTGGCGAGGTCTTGACCATATCCTAACTTTACCACAATCAGCGCAGCCCTTGAGGCGCCCACGATTCCAGCTGTTCTGCCAACAAGCAGGGCATGGCTCTTGAGAGCGGGTAGATAGGGCGACAGTGTGAGTCTGTAGCGTCGGGGCTCGTCCCCGACGCTACAACTGCCACCCCTGTCGTGAACCATGCCACAAGCAGCAGCCACAGTAGCGTTCACTGCTTGTCATTGGTAATGGCCGAGACAGCCGCCCCAGCCGACGATTACCGCGAGGGCGCCGGCTGGGGAATGGCCTCCTCGATGGGCCAGAGGTAGGCTTCCTTGGCCAGGTCGCCGCCGTTGGCCACCGACACGTCCCCCTTCTTGGCCCAGGGCACGTCTTCCTTCCAGTACTGGAAGGTCGCTCGCTGTGCCCGGATCACGAAGGAGTTGCCCGCGTCGGCGCTGGATACCGGCAGACCGTACTGCTGAAGCCAATCCGGGTTGGAGAGGAATTGCTGCTTGATGGCCGGGTTGGCATCAAGCAAGGCCAGGTGACGGGCTATGACCTTGTCCCAGGGTAGCCCTGTGTCCGGCTTGGGGTCGAAGGGCTTCGGGGTCTGCCGGTAGGCCAGCAACCAGTCGTCCAGGCCACGGTCGTGCATCACCTCGAAGGTGTTGAGGAAGTAGGCCTGCTTTACTTCAGGCCTCCACTGGAGAACCCCCTTCTGGAACGCCTGGGTGGTGAAGCCGTCCAGCATGAAGCGCTGGGTGACGGGGTAGCCCACGGCCTCCACCCCGCCCAGCCGCTGGAACTCACTCCAGAAGCGTACCCCGCCCTCGTCGGTCACTGCGAAGCCGGAGCCGTTGGCCCCCAATGGGCGGCCGTTGGCCTGGGTGAAGAAGTGGCCGTTGGGGACGTCGTACTCCTGTGGGCGGGTAGGGTTGGGTTCGTCCTGGGACCTGGGCATGCTCAACTCGTAGAAGCGTCCGCCCTCCACCGACATCTTCACCCGGCTGCCGTTCATGGCGATCGGCGCCGCGGCCCTGTTGGTTCCATCCAATTTGGCCAGGGAGTATCCACCGCCCATGCCGGGGTCGCGGACAAGCGCCGCCGGGTCCAGATCCAGATCGGTGCGAGAGGTGGAGTAGATGCGCATCGTCTTCGGATCGGTCCAGGTAAGGAACAGCTGGGAGAGCTTGTCGGCGTCGAATTTCAGCCGGGTGCCCTGGTAGCTCGCGGCGCTGACGACCAGGGCATCGTCCGCCTCGTAGGCCCAGCGGTAGTTGGGAGACTGCTTGTCCGGCTGGTAGAGCTGCCCGCCGGAGGCCGACTTGCGGCCCAGGTAGTCGGCCAGCCCGCGAATGGCGGACACCACCGGCTTGCCGGAGCCGTCGGCCGCGAAGGCGCCATAGGCGTTCTGCTTCGAGTTGAACCCCTTGGGGAAGTCGTTCAGCATCCACTTAGCGCCTCCGGCCAGCCCCTCCGATACCAACCCCATGTAGAGCGCCATCTCGTAGTTGCCGCTCTCCTCCGGCGACATGCCATCGTTGGAGAAGCCGAACTCTCCAAGCAGCACCGGCTTGTCCTTGAAGGTGGAGCGCAGGCTGTTCATCAGCCTGGACACCCCCTCCAACGCCTTGCCGCTGGCGTTCGGATACCTGTGGACGGTGATGTAGTCCAGGGCACCGTTTGCCGGCAGCTTGGCCAGCGCCACGTCGCTGTAGGCCACGGTAATCGGGTGCTTGTTGTCCACCTTGCGGATGGCGTCGACCTGGGGCTTAAGCCACATGGCCAGGGAGGCGTTGACCGTCCCCAACAGGCCATCCCACTGCCTCCCCTCCGGGGAGTCCATGTAGTCCGGAGTGGAAACCAGGTAGTTCCTCTCCATCACCCAGGCCCCGGCCTTGGCGATGAAGTCCTGGTAGCTCTTCAGCGTCTGGTCGGCGCCCGCGCTCTGGATTGGGCCCTTGGCCCCGCCCGGATAGATGGCGGCGGAGAGGTCGCTGAAGTGGGGCTCATTCTTTAGGTCGTAGGCGAGCAGGGCGGGGTTGCCGGCATAGTGAGCGGCGATCTTGCCGTCCACGTCCGCCACTTTGGCCAGATCCCGCTCGGTGTAATCGTAGAAGGCGAGGATCACGGAGAGCCCCTGCCGCTGAGCTATGGCAAAGAAACCATCCAGCTTATCCCAGTGGTTGGCCTGGACCTCCTTCACCAGTGTGGGCTGGACGAACACTCGCACCGCGGAGAAGCCGGCATCCCGGGCGCGGCGCAAGTCGGCCTCGATCAACCCCTGGTCGTACTGGCCGTCCTCCCACATCTGCCAGGCCCTATCCGCGGGACCCTCGTAGTTCACGGCTAGGAGGAAGGACGGCCCCTTGCCGGGCAGGGCGAGACGGCCGCCGTCGATCCCCGCCGCTTGCGTGGGCTCATCCTGGGGCGCGGCATCGGCGGAGCGAGCCGCCGCGGACAGAAACAGCAGTAACAGGAACAAGACTGCCGTCACGGTCAGCCGCAACCTGTCAGAAAGCGCCATAGCATGGACCTCCAGAAGGGGAAACGCGAAGGATAGTGGTTATAGACGCTACTGAGTATAACGCAGGTTTTCGCCATTTGTCTCACGGATTCGGTGGGACAAAGGTCCTAGTGGGGGAGAATCGGTCGGCTGGGTGAGCCGCGGAAAGCCGAGGGATCCGAATCAACCAGGATATACAAGATGAGCCGGATAGACAGGATATTCCAATTTCTTATTATCCTGTCTATCCGGCTCGATCCTGTGTACCCTGTTTGTATATCCTGTTTCGTCCCCGTCGCACCCTCTTGCCGTTGTCTCATTGTGCCTTCGTTCCTTAGTGGTGTGAGGTTCCCAGGCCCCTAACCAACCAGCGCTTCCACGCCTGCACGGAAGGCACGCAGCCCGATCTCGATGTCTTCGTCGGTGTGCACCGCGGAGATGTAAATCTTGTCCGGCACCCCCAGGAAGAGACCGTTCAAGCTGGCCGTGCCGTAGAAGGTGAGCGCCTTGGAGACGTCACCGGAGCGGATGTCCTGGTAGTTCACGATCTCCCGGTCGGTGAACACGACCTGGAGCACGCCTCCCTCGCCGGTGACCTGGGCCACCACGCCGGCGTCGGCAAACATGCTCTGCAGGCCGGACTTCATCCTGGTAGTGGACTGGTTAATCCGGGCGTAGAGGTTCTTGCCCCGCAGCTCCTTCAGGGTGGCGACTCCGGCCGCGGCGGCAACGGGGTTCCCACTAAGGGTACCCGTCATGTACACGTAGCCCGGACTCCCCTTTCGGCTGTTGTCGCACTGGCTCATTATCTCGTCCCGACCCGCCACGGCGGCCAGCGGGTATCCGCCTCCGATGATCTTCCCGAAGCAGGCGAGGTCCGGCACCACGCCGTAGCGTTCCTGGGCGCCTCCCCAGGCGAATCGGAAGCCGGTCACCACCTCGTCGAAGATCAGGTCGATCCCGTACTTCGTCGTGATATCGCGCAGGAAGGGCAGGAAGCCCGGCCTGGGGGGGTAGGAGCGCTGGAACGGCTCCACGATCACCGCGGACAGATCCCCTTGGTTCGCCTCGATGATCGCGGCCGTCGTTTCGACGTCGTTGAACGGAGCCATCATCACAGTGTCGGAGGCGCCTTTCGGGATGCCGGCGGACTCTACCTTGGGGTCCGGGGAGCTGTAGTCGGCGGTCGGCCAGACGCTCAGGGCGGCGTAGTCGTGCACGCCGTGGAAGGCGCCCTCAAATTTAAGCACCTTCTCCCGTCCAGTGTGGGCCCTGGCCAACCGGAGGGCGAAAAAGGTCGCCTCGTTGCCGGAGCTGCAGAACCTGATCTTCTCGGCGCAGGGCACCGCGGAGGTGATCAACTCCGCCAGTTCCAGTGCCGGCTCGTTCACGTAGTAGAAGGTGCTGGCTTTGGCGGCCTGCTGCTGAACCGCCTCCACCACGGCCGGGTGGGCGTGGCCCAGGATCAGCGGGCCGGAGCCCAGCAGGTAGTCGACGTACTCGTTGCCGTCGACATCGTACAGCTTCGCCCCTCGGCCATAGGCCGGGACGATGGCCAGCTCGGCCGGCAGGCCGAACATACCCAGGGTGCCTCCCGGCAGCAGCTTGGCCGCCCGGTTCAGGAGGGCTTTGTGGCTATCGCTTCGCTTGTGGGTCTCCAAGAGCATGGTCAATCTCCTTATACATCGGAGCAAGGCCGTCGAGTCCCACCATCAGGTCCCGATCGGTCGGTTTATGCGGGCACCCGCCCCCCAAGCACCCGCTCAATCGGATGTTTCGACGTCCGGGTTCATTCCGCAGGCCATGAGATAGCCGCGGGCTCGCTCCGCAAGCGGAAAGCGGCCGACGAGCTTCCAGAAATCGGGTGAGTGGTTGGGCTGCAGCAGGTGGGCCAACTCGTGGACCAAAACGTAATCCCGAACCCACTCGGGCATCCCGGCGAGGCGATCCGACAGCCGAATGGTGCCGGTGTTAGTGGTGCAGCTACCGTACCGCGATTGCTGGTTCGTCACGAAGCGAACGGAAGTGATCTGGAGCGTTCCCTGGAAGTAGAGGCGGTTGAGATGCTGGGCCCGCCTCATCAGATCGTCGTCCCCGATCATCTCGGTCCGGGCTATCCTGCTCTTCAGCCGCTTAACCAGGCGATCCACCAGCTCCCGCTCGCGCTCTGGGGCCAGCCCCTCCGGAACCCGCACCTCCACGCAGTCGCCGACGATGCGGGCGGCCACGGACTTGGTGCGGTGAGGGCTGCGGATCGTATGGATCTTCCAAGGATCGTCAATCATGAGATAAAAGAGAGTCCCCCAGGGAATTGGCGGCAATTAAAGCAGGAAAAGGTTAAAGATGCAAGAGTTACGGGCGTAGATCCGACGAATGGATGCCTGGGAAGCTAGAGTTGGGGTATTTTGCCCCCTGCGTCGCAACACCCCTGCCAGCAGTGCTGCACCTTTGACTTCCACACCGACGCGACGGGGCACCGCAAACGCGATGCCCCGTTTTCCTGCGCCTGGTGGCGTCACCGAATACGGGTTGCGGCCTGAGTTCGGACCTTTGGCGCTGTAGCGGGTGACGCGAGCAAGCGTAGCATCACGCCCGACGTCGTACCCGTTGCCTACGGGTACCCGTCGCCCACAAGGGGCGACGCCACATTGCTACCTCCGTTGACCGCACCAGAACCAGGTATTCTTCTTGCAGTTGTGTAACCGCTATTTGCCCAAGCTGTCTCTCGCGGCTTCGGGCTGCCAAACCTGGAGCAAGCGCACGGCCGGCATCGAACAGAGGTCAACAGTCCAAATCATTAAGAGCTTCGCAAGGTCCGCCCTGGGCGATGCCGGGTTGAGAACGGCGCGCAAAACGATCGCAGCTGCTGTGCTGGGACTGTGTCTCGCGTTGGCCCTCACACTCTCGGTCGGATCCAGGGATCACGTCTACATCTCCAGACAGTCCCTGGCTCCAGTAGCCGGCGCCGCCACTCCCCACGACTGGCTCCAGTTCAACGTCGATCCGGCACACAGCGGCAACAACACCCTGGAAACGTCGGTCTCCCAGGCGAACGTCGCTGGTCTGGTCCGTTTGTTCCAGGTTGCCCTCCCCGGCATCGCCGACGGTGCACCGGGCTACCTGTCAGGAGTCACAACCTCATCGGGGACGCAAGACCTCCTCTTCGTGACGACCAAGGCCGGCGACATCGTCGCCCTGGATGCTCATACGGGCAACCAGCTCTGGATCCAGCACAATCCGGCCGGGGATTGCCTCGTCAACAACAGCGGTCCGCCCTGCTACACCACCTCTTCCCCCGCAATTGACCCTAATCGCCAGTTCGTATACAGCTATGGGCTGGACGGCAAGGTTCACAAGTACCAGGTCGGGGACGGCATGGAGGTGACCGATGGCGGATGGCCGGAGTTGGTAACCCTCAAGCCTTTCGATGAGAAGGGGTCATCGGCTCTCGCCACGGCTACCGCCAGGAGCGGCGCGAGCTACTTATACGTGACCACCAGCGGCTATTTGGGGGATGGAGGGGACTACCAGGGCCACGTGACCACCATCAACCTGGCCGACGGATCCCAAAACGTCTTCAACTCCCTCTGCAGCGACCAGGCCGTGCACATCGTTGACCCCCCCGATTCGCCCAGCTGCGGACAGTTTCAGTCCGGCATCTGGGCCC
>Ga0209429_10001719_pt1 | contig 13281 bp, 10 predicted proteins | sample BarGraNGADG00212_3_FD_184493 | JGI IMG/M metagenome (GOLD analysis project Ga0209429, IMG submission 184493) | Arctic peat soil microbial communities from Barrow, Alaska - Barrow Graham LP Ref core NGADG0004-212 (SPAdes) (version 2) | ecosystem: Environmental > Terrestrial > Soil > Wetlands >... | reverse complement strand
CTAATAATTTTTTATCAGTAATGTTACGCCAGACATTTAATAGACGATTTCTTTCTTTGACATAATTTAAAAGGTTTTTAGAAAACTTTGACATAGTAGATTCATGATTGTGTTCAACGACTGATTTTGGCTCCCAAAGAAGGGTATAACCTGATTTCCAAGCTCGATAACCAAGATCTAGATCTTCAGAATAAAATGGAGTATAGACGGCATCAAAACCACCTAATTTTTGGAATAAATCTTTTCTAACAATGGAACTGCCACCGGAAATCCAAGCTGAAATGTGAGTTTTTTTAATATCTGTACCTGGTTCATGTTGAAGATATCCAGATTTCCAAAAAATTCTAGCATAATTTTCATGGCCTAATTCAGCAAAACCAACTCCAAAAACATCTTTATTATCAAAATGTTTAAGAGTGTTTTTAATATAATTTGGATGAGGCAAAATATCGCTGTTTAAAAGAACAATTAAATCCCCTTTGGCTTGATTAACAGCGTCATTGGAATTATGACCAAAACCAAAATTTTTAGTTCGAGCAATTAATTTTAATTGAGGATATTTTTTTTGTAATTCTTTAACAAAATCGCAACTTTTGTCTTGAGAGGCATCGTCGGCAACAATGATTTCACTAGCCTCAGGACTTAATTTGATAACAGTTTCGAGATTTTTTTTAAGCAAAGAAAAACCATTCCAGTTAGTAACGATGACGGAAATTTTCATTTTTAATTAGAGATTAATTTTAATAATTCAGCAGCAAAATTTTCTTTAGAAAACTTTTTACAATTAAATAAAGCTTGTTGAGACATGGTTTCTAATTCTTTTGGAGAATCAATTAATTTTTGAGTGTAAGTAACTAATTCATTAATATGATTCCAAAGATAACCATCGATGCCATTATTGATAATTTCAGGAATACCACCCTTAGCAACAACCACAGGAACTAAACCGGAAGCCATGGCTTCAACAACAGTCATACCAAAGTGTTCAGTATTTTCAGGATGTTGTAATTCATCAACCTCAAATCCAGCCGCGTGCCAATAAATTTTAGAGACAGAATAAATTTCCTTAAGTTTAGAAAAATTAGGATTAACCACAAATTCGATAGGAAAATCAACTGCTTTCTCTTTAAGGTAAGTTAAATAAGCATTTTTGTCAGCATCTAAAAGACTACCGCCAGCTAAAACTAATTTCCAATCTTTAAGATCATGTTTTTTAACTAATTCTTTAAAAGCGTCAATTAGAACGTCTTGTTTTTTGGCGTTTAAAATATTATCAAAACGACCAACTGATAAAATTATATTTTCTTTTTTATCAGAACTGTCAAATTTTTGAACATCGACTGGAGGATATAAAACAGAAATTTTTGAACCAAAATTATCTCTATAAAAATTTGAAGTAAATTGAGAATTACAAGCAATTTTAGAAATTAAAGCAACTTTGGCTTTGTTTTTGAGTTGATTTAAAAAACTGTTTTGATTAGAAAAAGGAACTTGAATATGAAGAATATTTTTTTTAGCAAAAAGAGCAGGAATACTACCATCACCAACATAAAATAAAATATCGTATTTTCTAGTGGTTTTAATTTTTTTAGTAAAATTTAAAAATTTACGACGAATAGTTTGTTTGTTGAGTGATCGATTAATTATGCTAAATAAATTTTGTCTTTCTTCATATAAATCAATTTCTTTTGTTTTTATATGAAAAACATCATTAACTAAATTTAGACCTTTAAGATTTAGGGAAAATCTTTCTTCAGCTTTGGTAATTAAATCTTGATTTCCAGACCAGAAAAGATCGACTCGATAGCCATTTTTAAGTAAGACTTCAGCAACAGTTAAACAATATCTTTCGCCACCACCAAGAGTATCTAAATAGGGATCGTATATAGCAACTCTCTTTAACATTAAATTATAATAACACAGAAGATTAGAGTTTTTTCGATTGCTGTAATTCCCAAAGTCTGGCGTAAATTAAAAAAGTATCGAAAGTTTCAAAAATGACAGAAATCCAACCAACGGTGCCATCTTTCCACATCTGTTGTTTGATTAATCTTTCCCAAGTTTTGGTTATCATCATTCTAATGAAACGCCACCAGACAACTGGAGGATGATTGTGTTCATATAAGGCTTTGGCTTCCATATCTGTCCAAACTAAAGTCTTATTAACCATAGAAAATAAATCTCGATGAGTATAGTGAAGGAGGTCTGATTTTAAATGCTTTAAATCGCCGCTAATGATTGGTTCTTCATGAAGAATGCCCTTATATCCTTTAAATTTTTCTTTTAAATAAAGTCTTTTAACATAATCAGGATATGAACCACCATGTTTAACTCTTTTGCCTAAAAAATAATTGGCTCGAGGAATGGCATAATGAGTAATTTTATTACTCTTAATATTTATTTTTTTGATAATTTCTTGTTTTAGATTGAGAGGAATCCTTTCATCAGCATCGATATATAAAATCCATTCCTTGGTAGCGTTTTGAAAACCAAGATTACGCCATTTAGAAAAATTTTTATTATATTCGTCGGTAGTTTTAACTATTTTAATATCGGGAATGATTTTTTTAGCCAAGTTAACCGTATTATCAGTAGAATTAGCAGCAACCAAAACTATTTCATTAACCCAATCGCAAGATTTTAAACAATCGACAATCATTTTTTCTTCATTGCCGGCCAAAATAATTATAGAAAGATTATCTATTTTTTTCATTTCCAACTCCCCTTGTTAAATTTATGAAAATAAAAATCTTTAACGGCTTGTTTTCGCCAAATTGAACTGTGAGGAGAATTTAAAAAACGAATTGATTCTCGAGTTAAGGCAAATTTTGTTCTTAAAGAAGCATATTTATTACCAAATAAAAGGCGGTTTCTGGTAATGAAATAATCCTGAAGAAGACTGCCACTTTTTGAAGAACCAGAATTGACATGCCAAATTTTTGAAGTGGGAATATAAGCCATTTTAAAACCTTTTAATTTGGCGCGATGACAAAAATCAACATCTTCTAAATACATAAAATATTTTTTATTTAAAAGTCCAATTTTTTGAAAAACTTCTTTGTTAATTAAAAGAGCACAGCCAGTTAAAAAATCGACGTTAGTTTTTATTTTATCGTGCTGACCTTTATCAACTTCATCAACCCCAATATTACTACCGAGAATATTATCCCAATCCATTTTGCCGCCAGCAGACCAAATAACGTTACCTAATTCTTTTTTAGAATAACGATCTTTATGAAATTCAAAACCTTTAGCAAAATAAATTTTAGGACCAAGAAGATCGTATTTGTTGGATTTTTTGACTAATTCTTCTAAAAAATTTGGATCAACTAAAACATCATTATTTAGAAGTAAAACACTGTCAAAATTATTTTTAAGAGCAAAGATAATTCCGAAATTATTACCACCAACGTAACCTAAATTTTGATTGGTTTCAAAAATAGTTACTTTTTGATTAGTAGAATATTGATTTTGAAGTAACTGAAGAGAATCATCTTTAGAACCGTTATCAACTAAGAGGATTTGATATTCAAAAGAGGAACTGTCTATTTTAAGCAGAGATTCAACTGTATCGATAGTTAGTTTTGGTTGATTCCAATTTAAAACTACAATGGCAATTTTTTTCATTACTTTAAAAATTTTTAGTGATGTAATTTAACCAAAGACGAATTCTAATTAAGGCTTTTTTGAAAATATTTGGAGAATATTCATTCTTAAAAAATTTGGAAAACCAAAAATCGTATTCAAAAGTACTTTCTTGACTAGCAGAAACAAATGATTCTTTAGTTAAGGCTTTGTCGACAGAACCTTGTTTCTCCCAAAGACGAATATAAATTAAGGCAATAGCAAAGGCTTGAAGAAGAGAAAAAATTAAACCATGAAGACCATCTTTGTAACCTTCGGCAAAAAAGAAACGACTATTAAATTCTTGAGTTGGTTTGAGAATAAAATCACTAGTTTTTATTTTATAATCTTGAGCATTAAGTTCATCAGCTTGAATTCCACTGTAACGGACAGCTCTGGTAATAAATTGGGAAACACTAGTGTAATTATTATGTTGAATAGCTAATTTTTCTGAATCAAGAAGAGTTAATCCATTACCTTTAACGACTGGTTGGCTATGAATTTCTTTTTTCCAAGTAACTGCACCTTTTTTGAAAAAACGAATTAAATAATCTGGCCAAGAATTTGAATGACGAATCCAACGACCAAAGATAATATTTTTTCGAGGAATTTTAACGTAATCAACATCAGATCTTTTAGTAACATCTAAAAGTTCTTTTTTAAGAGTTTTATTGAGATATTCATCTGGATCTAATAAAAGAATCCATTTACCAGTGGCTTTGGAAAGAGCAAAATTTCTGGCTGGTTCAACAAACTTCATAGGGCGATAACTGTAAACCTTAGCCCCGGCTTGTTTAGCAATTTCCAGACTTCCATCGGTGGATTGCATATCGACGATAATGATTTCATCGACTAAATTTTTAATAGAACGAAGACATTTATTTAAAGCTTCAGCTTCATTTCGAACATTAATGACAGCTGAAATTAAAGGTTTGTTAGTCATAGATTATTTATAGTTTATCACCTTCTAACTTGATAGATTTTAATTTGACCATTGTTAAAGATTTGATCAATTTGTAAATCTTCTAAAGATAGAGAAAAACTTTGATTATTAACTAAATAAATATAATCGATATTGTTATTAATTAAAAATCCCCTAGCTTGAAATTTATTTTGACTATTAAAAAAGTCTGTTTCTTGACTTAATCTATTTTTCCAATCAAATCCAGTAATATCTAAGTTCATTTCATCTTCTAAAAATACGTTTTGATTAGAAAAAGCGGAAACATAAGAGGTGGTTTCGTAAGCGTATAAAGGAATTGGAACGATTAGATTCTTTTTTTGATATTTATCATAGGGATAAGTTAAGACTGTTCCAGATGGTAATTGTTTTAATTTATTTAAAGCTTCAATTTCAGTATTTGGTAATGTGGCTGGAGCTGGATTAGAAAAATAACGATTAATAGTTTCAAAATTAGAAACTAAGGTGGTAGTAATTACGATAATAAAAAGCGTTTTAATTAAAATTGTTGGTTTTGATTTAACAAAAAAGATGGTTAAAAATATATTGGATAAAAATAAGGAATAATATAAAAATTGAATAGTATTCCAACTTGTTCCTTTTTGAATAAAAATTAAAGGAATAAGAGCAGTAATAATAATAGTAAAGAATAATGGTAATTTAAGAATATTTTTAAATGATTTTATTGATAACAAACCAAGCAATCTCCAGGAAAAATTACCTAAATAAAAGACACCAATGGAAAATAAATAAATCACTATTAGTCTTGGACCAATTTTATTAGTAGCTTCTAGGCTATAACGCATGTTGGCGAGAAAAGGGAGATATAAACGATCTGGTGATTCAATAAGACTATTAATAAACCAAAATGGTTTAAAAATAAAAAGGGAAGCTGAAGTTGAATTGTAAATTCTAAAAACGAGATAAGCTAAAGGAAGAGAAATTAAAAATAAAATAGCTGATTTTTTATTTTTTTTGAATGAAATTAAAGAATAAATGGCAAAAATTGAATAAACGACAACTCCCCCATAAGCTTTGGTTATTGGAGTTAATACTAAGATTAAAAGAATTAATAAATTTTTAATTTTAGGATTTATTTTTTGATTGAGAATTAAAAGTAAAAGACAATTTATAAAAATTAAAGATAAAACAAAAGGTGGATTAAGTTGATTAGAAGCCGATTGCATAGCCCAAAACAAAGATTCACCATTAATTTGACCAGAACGAATTAAAGTTATTATCCAACCAAAAGAATTGGCAAAAGCATTAAAAAACATTAACAAAAGACCACCAGAAAATTTTGAAGTAAGACGACGACCAAGGAAAAAAGAAGTGATTAAAAGAATTGTGGTAGTAATAATTGGAAAAATTTGAAAATACCAAATAGTACTAGAAATATGAGTAATGGAAACAAAAAAAGTAATTAAAATGTCAAAAAAAGGATGGTAATTTTTTAAAATTTCTCCGGCAAAAATTGGCAAATCAATTTTAAAAGGATTTTTAATATGATTTATTAAAGAAAGATGCCAAATGGCGTCATGACCATTGCTTCCCCAAAAACCAAGACCATATTTATATTGAAGTCCGCTTCTAATAACTGGAAGAATTTGAATTAAAAAACATAAAGTAAAAATTACTCCAAAAATTATTTTTTGTTTCTTAGACATAATAGTTGGTGAGCAAACCATTTAATCTCAATTTTAGAAAATAAAAAGTGGAATAGACCATAAACAGCGACACCGGCAAATACTTTGGAAATTAAAAGAGGTAATGGATTGATAATAAATTGATTTAAAACTAAACAAATTAAAATCATAAAGACAGTAGCAAAAGCTGGTTTTAAAATAACTTTAAAAGTATTAATCTTAAAAATTCGATTAGCAGTAAACCATACAATAAAAGAACTAAGACCGACAATTAAAGCAGCGACAGCAGTACCAATTAAACCATAGCGAATACTTAAAATTGGATAGAAAATCCAAGTTAAAGTCGTCCACATAATCATAAATTTAGTGGTGGTAGTAATTTTACCAATAGCATTAAAAGCGTTGGTTAGAGGGGTGGTAATAGCGGCTATGGCGACGTTAATTGAATAAAGATACATAGGAAAAATAGCAGGAAGCCATTTGGTATATTTAGGGATTATATAGACAACTTGAGGTAAAACTAAAGCAATACCAGCAGTCATTGGAAAAACAAACAGAGCAATAAAAAACAAACTTTTTTCTAACGACTTTTTAAGAATATCTGGATGATCTTGAAGTCTAGCAAAGGTAGGAAAAGTAACTTTCATAATAGCATCCATAAAACTTAGAGGAATTCTTGGCCCTTTTTGAGCCCAAGATAAAATTCCAAAATTTTGTCGACCAATTATTCCAGCGACAAAAAGATTGGAAAAACGATCTTTAGCCATGGCGATGAATGAATTTAATTGAAAAGGAATGCCGTATTTAAAAAGATGTTTAATGGTTTTAAAAGAAAAAGCAAAACCAATAGGCCAATAACTAAATCTGTAAATGATAATTAAACCTAAAAAGCTGCGAATAAAGGTGGCAATGGCATAGGAATAAACACCGAAACCAAGAAAAGCAAAAATTACAGCAATTGAATAAAAGGTAAGATTTTCAATAATATCGATAGTAGAAATTAATTTAAAATTAAGTTTTCTTTCTAATAAAACTGAAGGAACAGTTTTTAAAGAAGCACAAACAAAAGAAAAACAAAGTGAAGCAAAAATCCAAAATTCTCTAGAACCATAACCTTTTGAGGCTGAATATTTACTATAAAAAATACCAATAACTAATAAACCAATAAAAACTAAAATTTGTTGAATAGTAAAGGTGGTTCTTAATTCGACTTTTTCAACTTTTTCTTTCTTTTGAATTAAGGCTCCAGCTAAACCAATATCAGAAAAATAACCTAAAATACTGACAGATTCAGAAACAACAGCAAAAAGACCAACATCACCAGTACCTAAAAGAATGGTTAAAAGAAAAAAACCAAGAGTAGAAACTGATTGAATACCAATGTTTCTAAGTGATAAAAATAAAACGTTTTTTGTAGTTTTACTTTTTAGTTCTTGTAACTCAATTTCTTCCATAGAGATTTAATTAAACAAATAGCAATAAAAATCCAAGCAAAAAGAGAAATATAGTTGGAAACAGTTCTTATTGGGGTATTTTTTAATTTAACGTAAATTTGGTGTTCGCCAGATTTTAAATTAACAGTCATTCGACCTAATTCTGGTTCTATTTGATAATCAATTTTTTGACCTTTGTCAGTAATTTCAAAATTTGGAAAAGCTAATTGAGAAATAGTAACAGTAGCATCTTTATTTAAAAAGATATTGAAAAACATCCAATCTGTCCCCTGTTTTTGACCAGAAATATTAACTAAAGCAATGGTTGGATCAACTTTGTCAACAAAAGGAATAGCGGCTGATTTAGCGGCAGTACTGGCAGTTTTTGGTAAATAATCATAAATACCGGAAGTAATTAGATTATTCCAAGCTTTTCCGGAAAACTTTTGAGCATCGGTAATTGGTCCACTAGTGACTGGATAAAAATGAGAAATATTTGTAGCGAAAAGAATAATTAAAACTAAAGTGGTACCTAAAATAGCAACTCTTTTGGAAAATAATTTATTTAAAATATAAGGGAGAATTCCAGCAGCTAAAGAAAATAAGAAAGCGCTGTGATTTAAAAATCTCCATGGAAATTGAAGTTTTTGGAGTACTTCTAAGTGTAACCAAATGTAAGTAGATTTTTCGTGAGCCATGAAAGCAGCTCCGAAAGCCATTCCAATTAAAAGAATAGGAAGTAAAAGTTGTTTATCAATTTTTCTATTTTTAATGGAAGTGATTACAAAATAAAAACCAATTAAAACGGCTAATATCCAGTGAACAAAACCAATCATAAAAGACATTCCGTCGTTTGGACCCCAAATAGAACCACCATCACCCCAAAAATTACTAAAAAACATTTGTTTTAAGCTGACATAATGGGCAGAAAAAGAATAATAACCTTGGAACATAGACTCAATTTGAGTGTATTTAGTTTCAGTGAGAAGTGGAAGAGTAAAGAAGGCGGCTAAAGCAGCAGCAAGAACTCCAGAAAGAGCTAATTTAATAGCAATTGGAATCATTTTTTTAACATTGAAACCATAAGTTTGCCAAAGCCAAAATAAAACCCAAATAAAAAGAATCGGGGTAAAAGTTAAAACCATCGGATTATGAGAAAGTAGGAGAAAGGCAAAAGAAATACCTAAGCCTAGAATATCAATAAATTTATTTTTTAAAATTATTTTTCTAGCAAAATAAAAGATTAGAGGGAAAAAGACAGCCGCCCAAGCTTCATTCATGGCTCCTCGAACATAAACATTTATGGCATGATACGGAACATAGGTATAAAAAAGAGCCGCCACAAGACCACCAAACTTACCAAATAGAGATGAGGCCAACAGATACATAAATAAAGCAGCTAAAACGAATTGCGCCACAGCGGTGAATTTAATACTTTGAATAAAAGATGAGCCAAAGATTCTAAAAACTTGACCAACAAAATTTGGGAAAGGAGGATAAAAATTAAACAAAGGATAACCATAACCATAACCTAAATCTGGAGTCCAACGACAAGGTATTTGACCGTCTTTAAGGCATTTTTCAAATTCTAATTGACGAATTATTTGCATATCGTCGTGCATATTCCAATACAAATTACCAGGTTTTAAAAAAAAGAAAAAAGCAGGAATGCTTAAAATAATGACTAGAGTAGGAAAAAAGAATTTTGATTTAAAGAAAGATTTAAAAGACATGATTTATTGTACTATATATAAATATTAAAGCTGGAAAAGCAATAATTGATCATTTTCTGGTTTAGAATATGAGTTGATAAGCTTAAGTTTATTGAGTTCAATGGTATTGAGTTTTAATCTTGATTTATTGATCAAAAGATAAACTTCATCACCATGATTTTTAGCATCAACTAAATTGGCTGGTAATTGAGAAAAACCTAAACCAACTCCAATAATGGTGAAATGAGGAAGTTTATTGGCATAAATTTGAAGACCATCTGGAAGAGTTCCAAAAGCGCCTTCTGTGCCAACAATAACATTACTAACTAATGAACGTTGATAAAGATAATCATAAGCTGATTTAATTCCCCAACCTGAAGTCCAATCAGCTAAATAACCATGTTCGGAAGATGGTAATTTTTGAGTAAAAGGATTAGTTGAAAGTTTAAACATAAAAACTAAATTAGGAATAAAAATGGCAATTAATAAAATAGTTTTTAGAAAATTAGAAGGTATTTTTTTGAAGAAATTAAAAAGGAAAATTGAAATTAAGACTAATAATGGAGGTAGGGTAAAAAGAATATAGCGAGCAGTAAAAACTTTAGCAAAAATACAATTAGCAATTAAAGGCAATGTCCACCAAGCTAATAAAATTAAGTATTTTTTGTTTTTTATGTCAGTTTTTTTATTTTTGATAAATAAAACAAAACTTAAAATAGTGAATAAAATTAGAGGAATAGAAAGATAATAGCGATAAATTTCAAAAGTATTAATTAAATGAGGTTTAAGTGGGTCTAATGGATGTTTTAGAATGTCTCCAATTGTCCAAATATAATCCTTATTACGAAGAGCAATCATTTGAAATTGAGGACCAAGTCGAAGAATGTTGTAGATAAGGAAACCAATTATGGCAGAAATTATTGGTAGAACGAATAATTTTGGTTGACGCCAATTTAAAAATATAAAAGTTGCCAAAGATAAAACTACAAAATAAATAGCTGGAGATTTGGTTAACCAAGCTAAACCAAGAGCAAATCCAAGAATTAAAGATAAATCTAGACGAGGAAATTTTGATAAAAGTAAAACTAAAAATAAACACAAAACTCCAAAAAAAGATAAAAGAGTGTCAGCCAAAGCCATTCTGTCAAAGAAAAATGTAAATGGAATTAAAACATAAATTAAAGAAGTAAAAATGGATGGATAGAAATTATCACGAATGGATTGTTGAAGAAAACGAAAAATATTTTTTTCCTTACTGTTGTAAGACAAAATAATAGCCGTTAATAAAAACAAGACAACAATAATGCCAAGGCCAGCAAAAATAGACACTATACGACCACTAATGAGAGGATCAGAGAAAAATTTAATAGTAACAGCGTTAATCCACATAAAAAGTGGTTGTTTACCATCAGTTTGAGGAATAAACCTTAACGTTTCTTCACTTTTAATAATTTGAGACCAGCGAATATAAATAGCTTCATCACCAAAAACAGGAATGGCAGTTAAATTTTGAAGTCTAGAAAAAAGAAATATAAAAACTATTAATAATAGAAGGAAAATGCGAAAAATTTTATTTTTTATCATAGATACCTTGAAAATCATTACGTTTGACTCTGATTATCTCTTGGATCATTTGTTTAGATTCTTTTTTAAAACGAGTAGCATTATCCCCTTTGGTAGTACTAGCATCTTCGTTTTTCCAAATAACTGGAACTTCTTTAATTTTATGTCCCCATTTTTGAGCCATGAAAAGAAGCTCAACATCAAAAGCGGAAACTCGCCAACCTTTGTTATCACTTTTACTTTTAAAGAATTGAAGGTTTGGAAAAATTTGTTTAGCTAAATCGGTTTTTAAAGCTTTAAAACCACATTGAGTATCGGAAAGACGAGGAAGAATAACCAAACGGCGGGCTAATAAAAAGGCTTTTGACATAAGCTTTCTAACAAAAGAATTACCATCGCGAGAAGAACCTCGAGAACCAATGACAACATCATAACCTTTATTGAAAAATGGAAGCAATTTATTAATTTCTTTTAAAGGAGTAGATTGATCCATATCAGTAAAAAGAATAAGAGGATATTTAGCTTTCTTAATGCCACCCCAAACAGCTGAAGGTTTGCCACCATGAGGTAAATCTAAAACTTTAAAACCTTGATGTTTATCGGCAAATTCTTTAACTAATTTAAGACTATTATCAGTAGATTCATCGTTACAAATAAGAACTTCCCATTCAAATTTCTGATCTTTGAGAAAATCAGCAACTTCTTTTAAAACACCATTTTTAAGATTATTTTCTTCGTTATAGCAGGGAATAATAATAGAGATAGAAGTCATTGATTTATTATACAAAAAATAAGGGATAATAGTATCTTATTTTTTTCCATCTGGATTGTGGACAAGCTTAAAAACTTTAATACCGTTTACATCCCATTGTTGATCTATCTTAGCCCAACCAAAGGCGGCAATATTATATTCTGGATTACCAATAGGGTTACATTCAATTTGGAAAGGATAGCAAGCGACAAAAAGTTGTTCAGTTAGTTTGTCCTTAATTTCAGAATAATTTGGATTTTCAGTTAAATAATAAGAGAATCCCCAACCCATTTTGGATAATAAGGCAAAATTAAAATCTTGATTATTAGAATTAGAGGTAATTAATTGGGCAACTTGTTGAGTTGTTCTTAATTGATAGTTTGGTGACCAACGAAAAGCATTATTTATAAATGAAAAAACGGTAATTAATATTAATAATGGAATGCCGATAACTTTAAATTTATTAATCAAGAAAGCGGCTAATAAAAAGACGGCGGGAAAAAGAAAAGCAAAATAATGATCGTAAATATGTTGTTTATATAGTGCTAAAGCTATCAGGCCTGATAAAAACCAAATGAAAATAATCCAAAAAGAAGTTTTTTGCTTTTTAAATTTAAAAATCAATGGCAATATACATAGAGTTAAAACAATACTAATAATTAAGCCAACGGTTTCATTTTTGCCGGCTAATAGACGAGTGTTGACTTGATTAAACATCGCTGGAAGCAATGGAAGAGCTTTGTATGGTTTGATATTAACTGTTGTTTCACGATATGTAAAAAAACTAGTTAAGGCTTTAATATTTTGACCATCATGTTTTAAATCAAAAAGAATTTGCGGTGTTAAGGATAAAATAAAAATTAAAGCTGCCAGAATAGTGTATTTAATAAAAGGTTTAAGTTGATTAGATTTACTTTTAATAAATTTAATGAAGTTATAGAGCCAATAAAGACCGGTAAAGGGCAATAAAGCTAGTCCAAGATAATGACTATTCATAACCATGACAAAAGACAATGAAGCAAAAATGAAGTTTTTATATTTTTTAGTTCTAAAGGCTTCGAAGAAGAAATAAACAAAAAGTAAGCTAAAGAAAGCCATTATGTTTGGATTCCAAATAAAATTGGAAAAATAAATGGCCACAGGAGAAATAGCAAAAATAAAAGCAGAAATAAGACCAGTGGATTTATTGAACCATTTTTTGCCAATGAAATAGACCATATATACAGCAGCAATGTTGATTAGGGCAATAAAGATAGCCGGACCAAGAGGACTAAAATTGGCTAAAAGTAGAGATGGAGCAATTAAATAATAGAAAAATGGACCAAGATACATGTTGCCAATACTGGTTTGAGGACCAATGAAAAACAAGTTGCCATGTTTTAGGAATTCTCGGATAATTAAAATATCTCGACCCTGATCACCTAAAAATTCCATATAGTCTCCAATTCGATAAAGACGCAGAAAAGAAGCAATTAAAAGAATAACAATGATAAGCCAATTATTTTTGAAGAATTTTTTAAGCACGGTGAAAAGTGGTTTTAAACCAAAGTTTAAAAAGATCGGAAAAACTTTTAATAATAACTTTTAATTG
>Ga0209429_10001717_pt1 | contig 13284 bp, 13 predicted proteins | sample BarGraNGADG00212_3_FD_184493 | JGI IMG/M metagenome (GOLD analysis project Ga0209429, IMG submission 184493) | Arctic peat soil microbial communities from Barrow, Alaska - Barrow Graham LP Ref core NGADG0004-212 (SPAdes) (version 2) | ecosystem: Environmental > Terrestrial > Soil > Wetlands >... | reverse complement strand
GGCCGTTCGAGCGCGCCGCCGTGGGCGCCTGGCGGCGCCGGCTGGCGGCGCGCGCTTCCGCGTCCGTCACCGTGCTGGAGGGGGTGGCGGAGGCTCTTCCGTTCCCGGCCGCCAGCTTCGACACCGCCGTCAGCGTCTTCACCTTCTGTAGCGTCGCCGATCCGGCGCAGGCCTTTGCCGAGTTGTGCCGCGTGCTCGTTCCCGGCGGAAGCCTGCTCATGCTCGAGCACGTCCACTTGCCGTGGCAGCCGGGGCGCTGGCTGCAGAGCATGGCCGCCCCGGCATGGGCGGCGGCGGCCGGGGGATGTCGCCTGGATAGAGATACGGGTAGATTCATGAGTGAGGCTGGCTTTGTCATACTGCAACAACGGCCACATGTGCTCGACTGGATAGTCGAGTTCGTTGCGCGCAGCCCGAGTGGGTTGCATCCGGCGCGCAATCTGGTTGAATAACGCCCCGAACGAACAACCGAGGCGTCCTGGCCACGCCCCTTCATCCGTTCGCCCTCCCCTCTCTTCTTCATCACACGCATCGGCGCACGCATGCTGGGTCTGTTGCGGCCTGAAGCGCCGAACGCCCCGCCGGCACAGGCTGCTGCCGCTGCCTCCGGGGAAACCGCGTCGAAAGGACGCTGTGACCCGATGCAAGAGCTGGACCGCGATCCTCGCGCTCCTCATCATCGCCACCGCCATTACCACCGCAGTCATCAGCCCGAAGGCCGACGCGTCGGCCCTGAAGGGTAAGCTTCGGCACGCCAAGCGTGAACTGCGTCACGCACGCCAGCGCCTGACCGCCGCCGAAGCCGCCGTCGCCGCGACGCTCTCCTCCACGGCATCCGGCACAACCACGGATCCCGCGACCACGACCACCAATCCCGCGACCACCACCACTTCGGCCGCGCCTGCATCGCCGACTCTGGCCGAGCTTCAGGCCAAGGTCGACAAGGAACGCCAGGCGGTACGCCGCTGGAAGCACCGCGTGCGGCGCCTCGCGAGGCGCGTGCATCTCCAACGGCGACTCGCCGCCTGGGAAAGCCACGGCAAGTGGAAGCCCATCATCAGGATCGCCGCCGCGAACTATCACGTGAAGGCGGACGGCATGTACCGCATGATGATGCGCGAATCGGGCGGTCGCCGCTTCGCCGGCTCCAACACCGCGTTCAAGGGTCTGTTCCAGTACTGGCCGGGCACCTGGGCCTCGAGCTGGAACCCCTACCGCCACGACAGCATCTACGACGGCAGTTCGCAGATCTTCGCCACGGCCTATGCCATCCATCGGGGCATGGGCGCGCAGATGTGGACGACCACCTGGGCGTCTCAGTACTGAATACCATGAAGAGAGGCCTCCGTGGTGGGATGCTCCGTGTGTCACCGCAGAACCGCCCACCAGGAGGCCTCACTCATGTTGTACGCCGGACTCGATCTGTCAAGGAGGCGCTTGGACGTGTGCCGGTTGGAGGAGCGGGGAGCCGATCTTCGCCGCCCTCGAGTCGATGAACGGCGCGCGCTTCGTCCGCGACGAGCTCGAGCAGCTGGGCTGGCAGGTGGCGCTCGCCGACGCGGCGAAGGTCAAGGGCCTGGCGCCGCTCGCCGTCAAGACCGACCGCATCGACGCCTACGTGCTCGCCGAGCGCGAGCGCGCCCGTTTCCGCCTCCACCTCGTGTGTCATCGCGCCGCCCTCAAGGCGCGAATCGACGCGAGCCTCATCGCCCACGGCCACCCCTGCCCGGTGGCCGACCTCTTCGGGACGCGGGGACGCGCCCTGCTCGACTCGTGCGCGCTGCCCGAAGCCTGGCAGGCGGGCACCGCCGCCAGCCTGCGCCTGATCGAGCACCTGGACGATGAGATCAGCGCCTGCGAGGCCGAGTTGTGGCGCCTCGGCGCCGATCATGCCCACGTTTCCCTGCTCATGACGGCGCCCGGCATCGCCTGATGTACTGGCCCACACGATCGCCTCTGAGATCAGCGAGATCGGGCGCTTCGCGACGCCCAAGAAGCTGGTCGGTTACACCGGCCTCTGCCCCAGGGCCTACCAGTCGGGCGCCTCCGACCGCCGCGGGCCGCTCGCCAAGAACGGCCCCGAGCACCTGCGCTGGACCTTGATCGAGGCCGCCGTGCATGCCGGCCCGCCACGTCGCCTGCGCCGCGCACTACGAGGCCACCAAGCGCCGCCTCGGCCGTCAACGCGGCGCCAAGGTGGCGCGTCGAGGTCGCGCGCAAGCTCGCCGAGGCGATCTGGTACATGCTCACCCGCTCAGAGACGTTTGCTCCGGCAGGTCCCGCGTCGGCTCTGGTCGCGTAGACGACCCTGTACTGAGATGGACCGCCCGAGCAAGCTCCCATCCGACCTGGTCCTCCCACTGCCGAGCAAGAAAAGCGTGGCTATTCCGGCGGGGATGTGGTGGACTTGCCGCATCCAGCGCCGACGCAGGCCACTGAGGTCGGCGCCGACGGAGCCACAACCGAGGGGTGTGAGGGGTATGGACTTCGAGCACATGCTCAGCGCCGTCCGGGTGATCCCGGTGGTCGAGATCGCCAGTGCGGATACGGCCGTGCCGCTGGCCCGAGCCCTGGTGGACGCGGGGCTCCCGTGCGCCGAGATCACCTTCCGCACCGCCGCCGCGGCCGACGCCATCGCTGCCATCGCCGCGGCGGTCCCCGAGCTGCACCTGGGCGCCGGCACGGTGCTCACCGTCGCGCAGGCCGAGACCGCCCTCGCAGCCGGGGCGCGCTTCCTGGTGGCGCCCAACCTCGACCTCGACGTGGTCGCCTTCGCCCGCGAGCGCGGGGCGCCGATCCTGCCCGGCGTGTGCACGCCGACCGAGATCGGCCTGGCGCTCTCGCTCGGCCTGTCCATCGTCAAGCTGTTCCCCGCCGAGGCCGCCGGCGGCGTGCCGTATCTCAAGGCGATCGCCGCGCCCTTCCGCGAGGTGCGCTTCGTGCCCACGGGCGGGATCAGCGCCCAGAACCTGCCCGCCTACCTGGCCGTGACGCAGGTCGTCGCCTGCGGCGGTAGCTGGATGGTCAAGAAGGACGTCATCGCGGCCGGCGACTTCGCCGCGATCCGCGCCGCGGCCACAGAGGCGGTCGCGATCGCCGCCGGCGCAAGGGTGCAGAGGTAGAGGGCGACGATCATGCAACGAGGTGGAGTCTCGCTGCGAGAGGTCGCCCGCCTGGCGGGGGTTGCGCCGTTGTCATTACAGGATTACATTAAGAGTCTGGTGGCATAGCACTGAGGAGGCGTTGTTGTCCAAGTTCGCCGAGCAGCCTGTCGAACCGTTGGCAATTAACCTTGACCGAGAGGGTCTCGCGCTGTGGCCGGAAGGCCCGGTCCTGACGCGGCGACTGTCCGCCTTGGAACATCTCTTCGCGGACACTGTCGCCTGGCGCAATGCCGTCGAGGCGGGCGATCCCGTCGTTTACACGGTGAGATCATCTCCCGTCCCGGAACTAAAGGCAGAGCTCCCTCAATCCGTGACGACGATCCTCCCAGGCGCGATCGCCGGCGAGTTCTATATGACGAAGGGCCACCAACATCAAGACCTCGGGGGCGAAGTATATCTCGGAATTGAGGGCACTGGAGGGCTCCTCATGTTCAATGGCAGCAACGTGAGATGGCTTGATATGGAGCCCGACACGATCGGTTACATCCCGCCAGGCTGGGCACATCGGAGCGTCAACACGGGTGCGAAGCCCTACAGCTTTCTCGCGGTCTACCCGGGCGCTGCCGGCCACAACTACCAATGGGTTCTGGAACACGGGTTCGGCAGCCGTGTATTCAGAGGCGATAAAGCACCACAGCTCCTGCCGTACTAACCCGGGACGCGCAACAAACGCTGCCTCGCGAACAAAGGAGTTTTGAAGAAATGGCACTCGCAAACAAGCCCAAAGTACGGGTGATTGTCATCTCGGTGGTGGTCGCACTCGCCGTTGGTCTGTTGGGAGGTCGATTCCTTCTCGGCAGCAAAAGCCAATCCACTGTCGCGTCAACCGGGACCGTGGCTGGCACCAAGATCGATGTCATCACGAAGGCGACGCAATCCGACTTCTGGCAATCCATGCTCGCGGGCTCAAAGCAAGCTGGAAAAGACCTCGGAATCAATCTGCTACTGACTGGTCCAACCGCAGAAACCGATATCGCGCCCCAGGTCGCACTGATAGAAGCGTCCATCACCCGCGGGGTAGACGCCATCGTGCTCGCGGCAAACTCGTCTACAGCGCTCGATAGCGTGATCGCAAAAGCGCGTAAGGCGGGTATCAAGGTCGTCGCCGTTGACAACGCGGTGGAAACGCAGACCGACGGTTTCATCGGCACCGACAACATCAAAGCCGGACAACAGGCCGGAGCGGAGATGTGTGACCTGGTCACCGCCGCAGGACATGCGGATGGAGATATCTTCTACGAGTCGGCCGCATCAGGACAGCAGGTCCTCGTTGACCGGAAGGATGGATTTGTGTCCGGACTCCGTGCAAAGTGCCCGAATGCCAAGATCGTCGCGACGCAGGTCAATAACAACGACCTGAATCTGGCCGTGAGTCAGGTCACGGATGTGCTTAACAGTCATCCCGACCTCGCGGGAGTCTTCGCTGACAACAACACATCAGGTACCGGAGCAGCGCGCGCCATATCGTCCCGCAGTGGCAGTAGTGATGTTCAGGTCGTTGCCTTCGACTCCGACCCGGCCGAGATAGCCGCGATCAAGGACGGATCACTCCAAGCGACCATCGTTCAAAACCCGTTCTTCTTCGGCTACCAGGGGGTCGTCGAGGCGGCGATGGCCGTCGCCGGTACACAGCCTCCCGTGCTCCTTGACCCGGGCGCGGTGGTCGTTGACAAGAAGAACGTCGGAGCTCCCGAGTTGCAGGCGTTGCTGAACCCGGCAAAGGTCAAGGGCGACTGACGATGGCGTCGCTCGCCAACGGTGTTGCCCCTGAGCCTTCTGACTCTGGGGCAACACCCCTTGTGCGGCTGCGAAATGTGGGTCGGCGTTACGGCCCCGTTGTCGCCTTGCAGGGTGTAACGCTCGACCTTGTAGCAGGCGAAGTGCATTGTCTCGCCGGCGAGAACGGTGCCGGTAAATCAACTGTCATAAAAGTGCTCACGGGGGCTGTCTCTAGATCCTCTGGCGACTACGAAGTCAACGGGAGCGCCGTGCCCGTGCAAGTAACCCCGACGCAAATTCGGGACATGGGCATCGGCGTGGTCTACCAGGAGCTGAGCCTCTTTCCGGAGTTGTCCGTTCTCGACAACCTGATGATGGGTCAGTTTGCCAATGTCGGGGGTGTACTTCGGGGCGGAAAGAACGCTCGAATGGCCCGTTCGTTTCTAGAACGTGTCGGACTTCGCGATCTCCCGCTGCGAACACTCGTGGAGGATCTTCCGACCGCGACCCGCCAGCTCGTAGAGGTAGCCCGGGTTCTCGGCGTCGAAGCGCGCCTAGTCAGCTTCGACGAGCCGACATCGGCTCTCTCTGAGCGGGAATCCGAGGAACTCCTTACGCGGATCAAGAACCTGCGCGATCAAGGCGTCGGCGTCCTCTACGTAACGCACCGACTTGAGGAGATGTTCGAGATCGGCGACCGTGTCAGCGTCCTTCGGGATGGGATACTGGTCGAAACCAAGAGCATCGACGAGTACACGCTAGACACGCTGGTCGAAACGATGGTTGGCCGCCCTCTGGAGAGCCTCTATCCCGGAGACAGGACGCGCCCGGGAAAGCCTGTCCTCGAACTCAAGGATCTCGAAGTGGGCGGGTTCGCTGCGCCGATCAACGTCACCGTCCACGCTGGTGAGATCGTTGGAATCGCTGGGCTACTCGGCTCCGGGCGATCGGAGATATTGCGAGCGATTTTCGGTGCGGACCCGGTGCGAGGTGGATCAGTACTCGTCAACGGAGTTCCCGCAAATGCTTCTAACCCTGGCAATGCCGCACGGTCCGGGCTCGGCCTGCTCACCGAGGATCGCAAAGAATCCGGGGTCCTCCCCGAACTGACGCTCCGAGAGAATGTCGCCATAGCCGGATACCGCACGATCGCAACCAGCGGATGGCTATCGAACAAACGGGTCGATGACTACGTCGAGAAGCCACTGAAGAGCTTGCGAGTCAAGTACCACACCGTCGACGATCCAATCACAGCTCTCTCCGGAGGCAATCAACAGAAAGCATTGATCGCACGCTGGATGGCGATGGGCGCAAAGGTGCTCCTGCTAGATGAACCCACGAAGGGCGTTGACGTCGGCGCCAAAGCCGATATCTATGCCGCCGTATCGAACATGGCGAGAAATGGCATGGGTTTCTTGGTCGTCTCCTCCTACCTACCAGAAGTACTTGGCCTGTGCGATCGCATCATTGTCGTCAAGGATCACGCCGTTGTCGGAGACGTTCCAGCCCTCGGCGCGACCGAGGAATCGATCATGCACATGGCAAGCATCGATACCGCACACGATTTTGAGTCAGCCACGCCCACTCCCGATTCCGACCACCCTTCAGCGAGGGGGAAATCTGATGCCGAGTAAGAGCATCTCCCGCTTCTTCAAGGCCAATGCCAGCGGTTTCGCCATCGTGTTCGGAATGGCCGTAGTCCTGGCCCTGATGACCGACACGTTCGTGTCGGGGCCGAATCTCGACAGCCTCGGACGCCAGGTCTCCATCTTCGCGATCATCGCGGTTGGTGAACTACTTGTCATCCTGACAGCTGGCATTGACCTCTCTGTAGGGTCGATCGTCGGCCTGTCCGGAATCGTCGCCGCCCAGGTCGCAATCGGCACGGAGGGTTACGGCGCGACCGGGTTGGCTATCGCGGTCGCGCTGGCTGCAGGTGTCGCGTGCGGCTTGCTCAGCGGCTTGCTCTATGCGTTCCTACGGATTCCGCCGTTCATCGCTACCCTCGGCGTGATGGGCATCGCGCGCGGAATCACGCTCCTCCTTTCCGGAGGCCGTACGATCCAGCCTCTTCCGAAGGAATTCGAAGGGATCGCAGACGGGTCGCTATTCGGGGTCGCAAACCTCATCTGGATTACTCTAATTGTCGTCGTCCTTGGATCCGTCCTCCTCACTCAGACAACCTGGGGTCGGTATGTGCACGCCGTGGGATCGAACGAAGAATCTGCTCGGTTGTCCGGCGTTCCCGTCAAAACGGTACTCATCAGCGTTTACACAGTGTCCGGACTCCTCGCAGGACTCGGTGGGGTTCTGCTTGCGTCGCGGCTCAATAACGGCGTCCCGACCGCAGGAACAGGCTACGAACTCCAAGCCATTGCCGCCTGTGTCATCGGCGGTGCCAGCCTGTTCGGCGCCAGAGGCACTGCGGTGGGCACACTCATCGGCGCACTCATCGTCGGCATGCTCAACGACGGCGGCAGCCTCCTCGGTATCGACCCGTTCTGGCTGCAAATCGCGATCGGAGCGCTCATCCTGATCGCCGTCGCTATCGGTCAAGCGCCGAAGTGGTTGCCAGAAGCGACCTCACGATTTCGATGGGCGCGGCGCGGGGAAAGTGATGACCAGTCTTCAACGAACGAGCCAGACGATGACCAGTCTTCAACGAACGAGCCAGACGGGCCCACGCCGGCGGACGAAGGAGAGGCGCAATGATCATCGCTCACGATCTGGGGACGACGGGAGACAAGGCGTCCCTTCACGGCGACGACGGTCACCTCGTCTCGGCTACTACGATTCCCTATTCAACGCACTACGGTGAACATGGCATCGTCGAGCAGGACCCCAACGATTGGTGGAACGCGGTCGCGGGGGCGACCCGGGTTCTACTTGAGCGTGCCTCGACGACCAAGGATGCGATCAAGGCCGTCAGCTTCTCAGGCCAGATGATGGGTGCCGTCTTCCTCGACAGTCAGCTCGAGCCCGTCTGCCCATCGATGATTTGGGCGGACACCCGAAGCGGTCAACAGTGCGACAGTCTCATCTCGCAAGTCGGCTTACAACGGGGCTACAAGATCACCGGGCACCAACTCAATCCGACATATTCGCTGACCAAGATCATGTGGCTCCGAGACAATGAACCCGAGATGTTTGCTCGCGTCCAGAAGGTTTGTCTCGCCAAGGACTTCATTGTCGCCCGACTCACCGGCCGGCTTGTCACTGATCCGTCCGACGCCTCAGGCACCAACGCTTACGATCAAACAGAGGGCTGCTGGTCGGAGGAGATTCTGTCTGCGGCCGGCATCGATCCGCATCTTCTTCCAGAGATCGTTCCCTCAACCACTATCGTCGGCACAGTCCGAGCTTCCGCTGCGGAGGCGACTGGACTCGCAGCGGATACCGCGGTGGTAATCGGAGGTGGCGATGGGCCGCTCGCCGCACTCGGAGCAGGCGTCGTGGGGCCCGAGGATGGAGCCTACGTCTACTTGGGCTCCTCTTCCTGGGTCTCCGTGGCAGCCGATCAGCCACTACTAGACCCTCGGATGCGAACGATGACCTTCGACCACGTCATCCCGGGCCGTTACGTCCCCACGGCAACGATGCAAGCGGGCGGCGGATCACTCCAATGGATCGCTGAAATCCTGCAACCCGGCGGTGCGAGCACGAAGTTCGAGCACCTTCTCAGCGAAGCCGACACCGCTGAAGCTTCCAGTGAAGGTCTCTATTTCCTACCCCATCTCTTGGGCGAACGCTCACCATATTGGAACCCCGACGCCCGCGGGGCTTTCCTTGGGCTCTCACGACATCATGGGCGAGCTCACATGGTTCGAGCCGTCCTGGAAGGTGTCGCTTTCAATCTGTTCACCTGCGTCGAAGCCTTCCGGGATGCAGGCATCGGCGTGGACCGTGTCGACGCAATCGGCGGTGGTGCGAAGTCCGATACGTGGCTGCAGATCATTGCCGATGTTTGGGGCACAACAGTGCGCAGGCGCAGCATCGTCGACGAAGCAAACAGCTTGGGAGCCGCCGTGGTCGCAGGTGTGGCCACTGGTCTGCTCGGCGACTTCAGTGCAACCCACTCGTTGTCGGAGGTTACCGCAGAATTCTCGCCTGACACACAGCGCCATGAGAGGTATGCGGATCGCCATCCCGTCTTTCTCGACGCGTACCGACGGCTTGAAACTTGGTTCTCCGCACGCGCGAACGAGGATCGCACATGACCCGCAGCATCCTCATCACCAGTCGGTCTTTCGGTACCGGCAATGAGGACACGTGCCGCACACTCGAGAACGCAGGTTTCGCTATCATCCGTGCCGGATCGCAGCACGACCTACACGAGCTCAGCGCTGCACTCCCCCACGTAGAGGCGTGGATCGCTGGAACCGGCCCGATCACGGAAGACCACCTCGTCCACGCACCGCGACTCAGAGTCATCGCGCGATACGGAGTTGGCTACGACGCAGTCGACCTCGCCGCAGCGAGAGCGCACGGCATCATCGTCACAAACACACCAGGAGCAAACTCCGAATCGGTTGCCGACCTCGCTCTCACCCTGCTCCTAACCGCCCTCCGTATGGTAAAAGCCGGCGACAGCGCGGTGCGGCGAGCGGACTGGGCGGTGATCAGGGGACGTGAAGTTTCGTCATTACGCATCGGGGTCGCCGGGTTCGGCCGTGTCGGCCGTTCATTCGCCGCTCGAGTGAGCGGGTTGGGTGCATCCGTGCTCGCCTATGATCCCCTCATCATTGAGGTTGAGACTCTTCCAAAACGGCACGCCCGTGCGGGCTCTTTTGCCGAATTGTCCGCTTGTGATGCAGTCTCTCTTCACGCTCCGGGCGGGCAACGCCTCGTCGACGCGGCCTGGCTTCACTCCGCGCGAGGCATGACACTCGTCAACACGGCCCGAGCAGACCTCGTCGAGGAATCAGCGGCAGCCGATGCGATTCGCTCCGGACATCTGGCCTCATACGCGGCGGATACTCTCGACACCGAATCCGACAGGAGCGGCGGAAGCCCGCTGCTCGCAGACGACCTTGCTGATCGCGTGATCATCACACCGCACCTCGGCGCGCAAACGGCGCAGGCAATCGACCGGATGGGAGTCGCCGCAGTCGACAACGTCCTCCTCGTCCTCAACGGGCGAGCGGCGCTGAACCCCGTCACCGTCTGAAAGGCCACACATGAAGATCCCCCACAGAGAAGCTCCAAGAGGTGGGCGTTATCGCCGTCATACGCGCGCCCTCCGCTGAATCCGCGTTCCGCGGCGTCGACGCCCTCGCGAAAGGAGGAATCAGCGGAATCGAAATAGCCTTCTAGACACCAGACGCCCCCCACGTCATCGATCTTCTGCGTCGGCGATTCGGCGATTCAGTCCACATTGGTGCGGGGACCATTATGCAGCCGTCGCAGGCCATCGAAGCCGTCCATGCCGACGCATGATTCCTCGCGTCGCCCAGCGTCTCCGAGTCCGTGGCGAGGGCCATGGTAGAAACGGGCCTCACCACGATGCTCGGCGCGCTGACGCCCAGCGAAGCTATGGCTGCCAACGACGCCGGCGCAGACGTCATCAAGATCTTTCCGGCAAGCCTGAACGGCCCGAAACTGATCGTGAGCCTCAAAGGTCCATTCCCCGACCTCGCCTTCATGCCGACCGGCGGTGTCTCGGTCGCCAACCTCGACCAGTAGCTTGCCACGGGAGTCGTGGCAGTCGGCGCGGACGGCGCACTGTGCTCGTCGTCTGACCTCGCGGAAGGTAGATATGACGACATCCGGGAGCACGCTTTTGCGTTCAGTTCTAGATACCACGCGATCCGCGAAGGAGTGAATCACCAATGCTCGCCAGCCGCATGGGATTCGTCGGGGTTGACACCCGGCACTCATCTATTGTGAAAGTGTTTCCCCTGTGGGCCGACGCTCTCGGTCTCCCTTCGCGCGAGCTTCGTGGTTTTGATCTTTCTCTCGATGCCATCAGCGAGCAGTATCGAGCGGTCGTGTCGGTCATCCGTGATGATCCTGAATAGGCGGGAGCGCTGGTCACCACCCACAAAATGCGGATCTACGAGGCCGCACACGACGTTTTCGACTCTTGCGACCGTTTTGCCGTCGCGTGGGGAGAAGTATCGCCATCTCCAAAGACGGCGGGACGCTACTCGGTCACGCCAAAGACCCGATCACCGTTGGCCTTGCTCTCGACGCAATCATCTCAGAAACTCACTTCGCGACAACAGGCGCGTCAGTCGTGTGCCTGGGCTCGGGTGGCTCGGGAACGGCCCTCACGTGGCACTTGGCCCACAGAGCAGACCGGCCCGAAAGGGTGGTCATCACGGCTCATCGGCAAGTCAGCCTCGACCGCACCAGGGAGATTCACGAACGGAGCGGATTGAACACTGACCAATTTGAATATCGACTGCTGAATGCAGAAAGTCCGGCAGAGGATGCGGACCGCATCGTTACGGAAGCTGGCGCATACGCTCTGATCGCGAACGCAACCGGCATGGGCAAGGATCGACCAGGCTCCCCGTTGACAGACACTGTCGTCTTCCCGCGACATGCTATCGCCTGGGAATTCAACTACCGAGGTACCTTGGAGTTCCTACATCAAGCGGAAGCAGCGCAGTCGAGGCGGGAGCTCACCTTCGTGGACGGCTGGGAGTGCTTCATCCACGGTTGGTCCCAAGTAATCGCCGAAGTGTTCCATACCCCGATGCCGCCGGAGCGCGTTGCCGAGCTCAGCCGCATCGCATCCACAGTCAGATGAATTCCGCACCGGGGACGCCAGGCTCGATGACCGGCCTCGTGCGGACTGTCCTAGGTGACATAGAGCCGTCCGCGATGGGGCGAGTCAACTACCACGAGCACCTCTTTCAACGCTCACCACTTCTGCCCGGGGATGATCTCGACGACGAGAGACGCAGCCGAGATGAACTGGCTCTACTCGGTGATAGCGGATTCGACGCGATGATAGACGCCACTCCAGTGGGGCTGGGGCGAAACCCTGAAGCGGTCGGCCGCATATCCCTCTCGACTCAGGTGACAGTGGTCGCCGCCACAGGACGACATCGTGACGCGCACTACTCCGACCAGGCTTGGGCCCAATCAGACAACGAAGCTCTCTGGGAGAAGATTCTCGTGCACGAATTGACATGCGGCATGGCTCAGGATGACGAAGGCTACGCGCTCTCCGACCCGGACCACATTGCCGTCGCCCGCTCCGCGCATGGTGAACCGATTCGTGCAGGCCTTCTGAAGGTCGGCATCGATTACTGGCAGATATCACCGGCGGAGCACTCTGCCCTCGCGGCCGTCGCAACGGCGTACCGCGCGACAGGTGCGCCCGTCATGGTTCACACTGAGTGGTGCTCGGCCGCGATGGAGGTCCTCGACCTGCTTTCCAAGCTCGGTGTCCCCGAAAGCCGGGTGGTCATTGCACACGCGGATCGCAATCCGGACCCCGGCCTGCATTCGGCGATCGCGGAGCGTGGCGCCTACGTCGGCTACGATGGAGCGGGCAGGCACAAGACGTGGCCAGACTCGGTTCTGCTCGATGCACTGACGGCACTCGTCAATGCTGGCTATGTGGAACGGATACTCCTAGGTGCGGATGTTGCCCGACGGCACCGCTACCGTTCCTATGGTGGCCTACCCGGCTTGGGATACCTTGGGAACAGTTTCCTGCCCCGAATCCGGCAACGTATGGGACCCGAGGTATTGCAGCAACTGATTGTTCAGAATCCTTCAACCTATCTCGCTTGGAAGTGACGCCCGCACATGTCGGGTGGTGCCCAAGTACGGCCGGTTCGCAACCGCAAGAACTCAATCCCTTGGGTAATCAGTTGAGAAGGGGGTCTCCATTTAGTACCCTTGACAGATGGGGCTTGTCGACGAACTAACGGACTTCGAGCGCCGGTCATCGGGCAGCAGCCCGGCGATCATGGACTTGCGCACCAGTGTCTCGATCACCGCCGAGAGCGTGAAGCCCAAAATAAGCGACCAAGTCACCTGCCACGTCATCACCCGGATAGCTGAACAGACAATAGAAACTCGATTCGGCCGGCCTTCGGGACCTTCGGCCCTGTCAGGTGAGAACGGCCGTTAGCAATGCTGGCACTAGGATCGAAGGAAGGCTCTGATATGCAAGTGTCGAACGTCACACTCAACAATGGGGTCAAAATGCCGCAGCTGGGATTCGGTGTCTGGCAGATCGTGCCAGATGAGCGTGCCACCGCTGCGGTGAGCACGGCGTTCGACGCCGGCTACCGCGCGATCGATACCGCTCCGGTGTACACGAATGAGGGCGGCGTCGGCGCTGCGATCGCGGCTTCCGACCTCCGTCGGGATGAAATCTTCGTGACGACCAAACTAAGGAACAGCCAGCAGGGTTACGACACGACACTCGCCGCCTTCG
>Ga0209429_10001716_pt1 | contig 13284 bp, 9 predicted proteins | sample BarGraNGADG00212_3_FD_184493 | JGI IMG/M metagenome (GOLD analysis project Ga0209429, IMG submission 184493) | Arctic peat soil microbial communities from Barrow, Alaska - Barrow Graham LP Ref core NGADG0004-212 (SPAdes) (version 2) | ecosystem: Environmental > Terrestrial > Soil > Wetlands >... | reverse complement strand
TCGGAACATTTTCTGAATGTTGTTTTGCATGAATACATTGTAATGCCAAATCATGTTCATGGTATAATTGAATTAAAACGGGTTGATGCCATATGCAATCAAATTTCGAATAATGTAGGGACACGACATATCGTGTCCCTACCCGATAATTCGGAATCGTCCGTTGGGACATCACATGTGATGTCCCAACACAATCAATTTTCAAAACCAATTCCGGGTTCTATTTCGGTTATTATTCAACAATACAAATCCTCTGTTACACGATTTGTCAATAAAACCAATGTCTCGCATTTCAGGTGGCAATCACGATTTTACGAACATATCATTCGTGACGAAAAATCATATCATCGTATTTCTGAATATATAATCAATAACCCTAAAAACTGGAAAGATGATGATTTTTTTAATTTCACATCACTAATCCGAAAAACTTATAAAATCATCTAAAAGTCATTCAAATCATGAATCAGACAATTAACTGGTACGAAAAAGAGGTTGACGACATTTACGATCATTTCAGAAAACTTAAAGACAATGAGCCATTTCTGCTCCTGTATCATATGCTTCAGACCTTTCCGGATTTGGAGATAGCCTGGATAGATCTATTTTTGGATGCCGAAGAACACATGCTCGAAGAAGGAAGAGTCTCTGAAATACTTGACTTTATTAACCTTTACCTAACGACTTTCCCAGGCGATTTTGAGACTGAGTATGAATTTGTTGAAACCGGGTTATTTCCCCACCTTATTTATTTGAATGATATTGAAAACATCAGGAAGCACCTGGAAATAATTAAAAGTAATCCGGGTCAAGGATGTAGCATCATTGGATCAAATATATTATTTCAATTAATTTTTAACGGATATTTCGACATTGCGCTGGATTATTCAAAGGCAGTATGGAAGCCTCTGTCAGAAGCCAAAGATATTTCTGGCTTACCGGAAAGAGAATTCTGTATTTCCATTTACCTCGACGAACTCCAAAAACGTTATCTGCATATTAAGAATGGAGAAACAGTTGACCCGGTCATTTTTAAAAGTCAAATGGAGGAATATGGATTTAATGAAGAGATGGAAGTCTTTCAGATTGTTTTTAATAACTTGTCTCAGCCCCTTGATGAAAAGTTAATAATATCAAATATTGAGAACAGGAGTAAGGAGTTGCTACTCTCGCTTAATATTCAGTTCATAAAATATATGAAAGAGGAGTTTAATATACCTTTCCTGCTATCTGACAGGTTGTGGAATATACTCCAGAAATATCAATTATTCGGGTACAAAAAGTCTCCGGAAGGATTCTTTTATATACCTTATCCTGTTCTCTTGGACCATATAGATGAAAGATACGATAGTATATTCCAGCTTAATGACATAGAAGTTTTTGGCAAGGTGTTCGGATTAAAATATGTATACAGATTTCTCCACACTTATAATTTAATTAATGATCATTATTACAAGCTGATGGAGGAGAATATCCACATGTTGGAATATCAATTCATGGTAAATGCAAGTGAGACCTTATGGCGCATGAAGTTTGTCTTTAACTGGCCGGAACTTTATGTAAATGATCCATATCAGATGGAGATATTTTCAGATACATATCGCTATTTTACAGATGTTACTGTTAAAGAAAACCTCAATAACTACCTGAAACCCTTCATAATCCCCGATAGGATACAATTTGAAATAGACTTTCCTAAGGCAAATAAACAAGAAAAGGAGTCAGAAGATAGTCATTATAATTATGATTATTCTCCACCGGTTATCCCATATGTGAATACGATGCCAAAAACAGAAAGAAATGATCCCTGCCCGTGCGGTAGTGGTAAAAAATATAAAAAATGTTGCATGGATAAACCTGTTAATTGACACTTTATAAAATGGACACACCAAGTTTCAAAGAAGACCATATCAGTCAGATCCCTGCTTTGCAATTGCTGCAAAAGCTGGGTTACATTTATCTTAGTCCTGCAGAATCTGAAAAACTTCGTGGCGGTAAAACCAGTAATGTTTTGCTGGATGATATTCTGCGTAAACAGTTGAAGGAGATCAATTCAGATAAAAGAATCAGTTCAACAAAGACAACTTATATAAGCGATGCCAATATTGAAAACGGAATTCGTGCATTAAAAGAATTACCGATGAACGAAGGTTACATTGCTGCCTGCGAAACGGTTTACGACCTTATTACATTGGGAAAAGCATTTGAACAGAATTTTGACGGAGATAAAAAAAGTATAACACTTCAATATATCGACTGGAATCCGGAAACATTTTTAATAAATAACGTTTTTCATGTAGCCGAAGAATACAGTGTAATGCGAAGCGCCAGTAAAGAGCATTACCGGCCCGATCTGGTTTTATTTGTGAATGGAATTCCCTTGTGTGTAATTGAATGTAAGCGTCCTGATATGAAAGAACCATTGGTTCAGGCAATCAGCCAGCATCTGCGTAGCCAGCAGGAAGACGGCATCCGTTCTTTATATGTTTATGCACAAGTGATTATGAGTGTTGCTACCCAGGAAGCAGCTTATGCAACCAACGCTACACCTGAGAAATTCTGGTCGAAGTGGGAAGAAAAATTTACAACCGTCGAGGAAGAAAATAAATATAAAACCGAACTGGAGAATCTAAAAAATCAACCGCTATCGATAGCTGAGAAAGACAAATTGTTCAGCGAACGGTTTAAGTATGTAAGGCAGTATTTTGATGACGTCGAAAAAGAAAATATTCTCCCTACCGTTCAGGATAAATACCTATATGGTTTGTGCAGACCGGAAAGGTTGATGGATATTATTTTCAACTTCATTCTGTTCGACAATGGAGAAAAAAAGATTGCCCGGTATCAGCAGTTTTTTGCTATTAAGAAATCCATGAAACGCATCCTTCAGTTTAAGGAGGGACGACGGCAAGGTGGAGTTATATGGCACACTCAGGGTAGTGGAAAATCTTTGACAATGGTAATGCTTGCTCAGGCAATTGCGTTGGAAAAATCTATCCGCAATCCCAAAATAGTATTGGTAACTGACCGGACTGATCTGGATAATCAAATAACAGGCACATTCAGGAAGTGCGGAAAGTTCGTTGAGAATGCCACAACCGGACAAAGATTAGTTGAACTATTGGAAAGTAAAAGTGATTCAGTTGTTACCACTATCATAAATAAGTTTGTGGCAGCTATGAAAAAAATAACCAGGCCGTTGGAGAGTCCCGATATTTTTGTCCTGGTTGATGAAGGTCACCGGACACAGCACGGAACTTTCAATATTGAGATGCAAAAGACATTACCCAACGCTTGTTTTATTGCAATGACAGGAACTCCTCTCTTCAAAAGAGATAAAAACACAGCAGCAAAATTCGGAGGCATTATTGATGCTTACACCGTTGATCAGGCTGTCAAAGACAAGGCAGTGGTACCATTGTTGTACGAAGGGAGACTGCCCAGACAAGTTGTTAATGCAAGTCCGTTGGATACATTCTTTGAAATGGTTTCAGAACCGTTAACAGAATATCAAAAGGCAGATTTTAAAAAGAAATTCAGTCGCGCGGACCAACTGAATGGAGCTGAACAGAAGATTTATGCCATTGCATGGAATATTAGCAGGCATTTTCGAGGCAACTGGCAAGGCACTCCATTCAAGGCCCAACTGGTTTGTGATAAAAAGATAAATGCCATCCGTTACAAAGATTTTCTTGATGAAATAGGACTTGTATCAACTGAGGTTTTGATTTCTCCATTAGATGAAAGAGAGGGAGAAGAAAGTGCTTATGAAAAATCTACCGATAAAGAAAATCGTTTTTGGAAGAAGATGATGGACGAACATGGTAATTCAAAAACCTATGAGAAGAACATCATCAGCCGTTTCAAAAATCAGAAAGATCCGGAAATAATTATTGTTGTAGATAAGTTGCTTACCGGTTTTGACGAACCCAGGAATACAGTTTTGTACCTAACAAGAAATTTGAGGGGACATAAACTATTGCAGGCAATTGCAAGGGTGAATAGAATTTATTCTGATAAAGAATTTGGATACATCATTGACTATTATGGTGTGATTGAAAATTTGGATGATGCAATGCAAATGTATTCTTCATTTGAGGATTTTGACGATGATGATCTGATAGGAACCCTCACAAATATCAACGATGAAATAAGAAAATTGCCTCAGAAACATTCGGAGTTGTGGGATCTTTTCAAAACCGTTACAAACAAACGCGATGCAGAAGCTTATCAGTTATTGTTAAAGGATGAAACTGTAAGGGTTTTGTTTTACGATAAGCTGGCTGCATTCGCAAAAGGTTTGAAGCTGGCACTCTCTTCTATTCAGTTCTATAAGGAGGTTGATGATAAAACGATTAAGCGTTACAAAGAAGATCTTACAATGTTTCTGAAACTTCGTGTTGCAGTTGTTGAAAGGTATTCTGATGAAATTGACTATAAACAATATGAAGGGCAGATTCAAAAACTTATAGATACACACATCACGACTGACAAAATTGAAGTGATTACAGAATTGGTAAATATTTTCGAAAAAGATAAATTTCAGGAAGAAGTTGAGAAAACAATAGGAAAGGCAGCAAAGGCAGATAAGATTGCAAGCAGAACTTCAAAGCATATTTCTGAGAAAATGGAGGAAGATCCTGCCTTCTACAAAAAGTTTTCACAGATGTTGCAGGAAGCCATTATGGAGTATGAATCAAATCGTATCAATGAAACAATATATTTAAACAGAGTTCAGGAGATCATGAACAATGTTTTAGCCCACACCGACAGCGATATTCCCGAAGAATTAAAAGACAAAGATGTTGCAAAAGCATTTTATGGATTATGTGTAGAATCTTTAAGTGAAAATATTCAGGATTATATTGTCAGGAGAGAAATTTCAACGCAGGCAGCATTGAATATTGACGAGTTGATTCAAAAGGCTGTTCTTGATAATAATCAACCAATAATAGACTGGCAATATAAAACGAATATTACAGGGAAACTGCAAATTGAAATAGGCGATTATTTAATTGATGAGGTGAGAGACAAATACCATCTGACTCTTTCATTTGGAGAAATGGATGAAATTTCAAATAAGTGCATTGAAGTTGCTAAAATCCGTTACAGGTAATGACATCCGCAATTCAATTTGGTTCAAGACAAATATATTTTCAATTGGAATATTCCAGTCGAAAATCTTTAGGTATTACAGTTAAACCAGACTTATCAGTATTAGTAAAAGCCCCATCTGGCACATCTCTTGAAAAGGTTAAGGAAAAACTCCGGAAGAAAGCGCCATGGATAATCAGACAGCAAAGTTTCTTTCTTTATTTTCATCCCAAGACTCCGGCAAGAAAATATGTTTCCGGTGAAACTCACCTATATCTCGGAAGGCAGTACCGTCTTAGTATCATTCAGAATAACTTTGAATCTGTGAAATTGAAAGGGAAGTATATTGAAGCTACAATGAATAATAAATCAAGTGCTGAGCATTTAGTTGGTGAATGGTACTTACAAAATGCAAAATTGAAGTTAAGGACAATAGCTCAGCCACTTATAGACAACTTTAAAAAGTACAATATTGAGCCGTCATCAATCGTGTTGAGAGACATGCCAACCAGGTGGGGAAGTTGCACACCAAAAGGTAAAATTATTTTAAATCCTGAATTGATTAAAGCGCCTAAAGGTTGCATTGAATATGTAATCATTCATGAGCTCTGCCATTTAGTTCATCATGACCATACACAGAAGTTTATAGACTTGCAGACGAAAGAAATGAAGGACTGGGAAAAATGGAAAATGAAGTTGGAGAAACTACTTGCTTGAAAAATCCTGTATTTTATTAATTTTATTCCCAGAGCTTTACAGGCTAATACATTATTTATGAAAGATTTTAAAAATAGTAACTTATAAATTAATACAAATGATAAACGCCACTAAAGAAACATTAAACTCATTTTTTACAGGAGGATTGCAATATGTTGTCCCTTTCTACCAAAGGTCATATGTTTGGAATGAAGAAAACTGGGAAATACTTTGGGAACATTTAACAAAGGTTGCGGAGCGTACAGGACAAAGCATAAAGACCGAACATTTCATTGGAACCCTTATTACAAAGCAGCAACAGTCAGAGCGAATTGGTGAAGTGAAATTAGATATTATTGATAACCTACTCCATTTTTGCAAGCACATTGCCAAAGCCGCACTTGCTATCGCTGCAACCAAAGCTTTGGCAAAGAGCTTGCAAAAGACATGAATAATGAATTTTAAAATTTTTCTCCCTCGCGCCTAAGTAATAAGACTTTCTGCACCATGAAAATTTGGTGGACAAAATTGGACTTAATAAAAATAAAATCATAACGAGACAATTTACTGGTAACTAATCCTGCTGCCGTGACAATGTCAATAGGGTTGCTGGCCAACGCGCTGTTGTCATGGTTTTTGCATCGCCATCTTGACAATTTTATCTTGACTTGACAAATCCTGCTCACTTATCGGGACTCGGTCATCTGGACAACTTTATCGTGACACGAAAATCCTGCCCGTCTACCGGTCCCGATAGCTATCGGGATTTGCAAAAACACATGCCAACCCTGACACAGACGGCAACTCCCCATACCACCGGGCCGTTCTGGGCAATAAACTTGCAATTTTTACATGTCGCCTGGATAATTTTATCTTTCGCCGGGACCCCGAACTCTTCAAGAAAAAAGATGTAAAAAAAATACTCGAAAAAATTTATTAATTCAAAAACATTATCTACATTTGTAGAGTAATGTATTTAATCGTAGAGTATTATGCACCTCACTAACGCTGAAGAACAAATAATGAAACTGATTTGGAGACTGGACAGAGCTTTCATTCGTGACCTTCTGAATGAATTTCCGGATCCTAAACCAGCCCCGACAACTGTAATAACATTATTGAAGCGAATGATTGACAAGGGATTTGTCAGTTATAAGCAGTACGGAAATTCAAGAGAATACTACCCTTTGATCAAAAAGGCCGATTACTTTTCAGATCATATAAATGGATTGATCAAAGACTTCTTTAACAATTCAACTGCTCAGTTTGCATCATTTTTTACAAATGAGACGGACATGAATCAGGATGAACTGATAGAATTAAGAGATCTGGTTGACAAAAAAATTTCGTCAAAAAAGACAAAAAAATGACAGCGTACATTATCAAATCAAGCGTAAGTCTTCTCTTGATGTTTGGGCTTTACTGGTTCCTGTTAAGAAAGGAAAAGCTCTTTGTTTTCAACAGGTTTTTCCTGGTAGCATCTGTAGTTTTCTCACTGGTAGTACCATTTATTTCTATACCTGTGAATTTCCATGTTACTCCCCTGCTAAATGATATCATTCCTGCTTACGATTATGTCATCCCGGAGATTAGTACTGCAGAAAATATTGTCACCGGTGATGTTAATATCAGTCTGTCATACGTCGAAAAGGAAACGTCTATAATTAACATTTCAGCAATTCTGCTTGCGCTTTATATTTCAGGCGTAATATTGTTTCTCTTTCGCTTTCTGAGAAACATTTACGTAATAATCAGACGGAGTAAATTATCTGAAAAGATCAGTTTTAAAGGGTATCGGATAGTCCTGACAAATGATAAATCTGGTCCTTGTTGCTTCTTTAACAGCATATTTTTGAACATGGAAGATTACCTGAATGGCAGAATTGACAAAGAACTGCTTGACCATGAGCTGGAACATGCCAGGCAATCTCATACCATTGATATTATACTGATCGAACTTGTAAAGATCTTTTATTGGTTCAATCCGGTTCATGTTTTATATGAAAGGGCGATAAGGATAAATCACGAATACCTGGCTGATAATGGAGTTATTAATGATAATTCCGACATAAAAACCTATACTGATAAACTGTTGAGTTTTATTACCGATAGAAGAAATATGTCGTTAACAAGTGGCTCAAGTCATTCATCTACGAAAAAGCGGTTGCTAATGATGACAAAAACAAAATCCAAAAGCTCTGTTTGCGGTCTAAGGATCACAACAACATTATGTTTGATACTGGTTTTCTCACTCTTGTTGAGTTTTAAACAGTCAAATATACAACCATCAAATAATGAGACAGATTCAGGTGGATTAACTGACTTGCAATCACAAACAGTAAAAGATATTGACGGGAATATTTATAAAACTGTGACTAACGGTAACTATGTTTGGATGGCAGAAAATTTAAAGGCCACAAAATACAATGATGGAACAAACATCTCATTGGTAACAGATGATGAACAGTGGCAAAAATATGAACCTGCCTACTGTTGGTATGATAATAAGGAAGCAGAAAATAAAAATAAATACGGGGCTTTGTACAATTGGTACGCTGTTAATACTAAAAAGTTATGCCCAATAGGTTGGCGGGTTCCCAGTAAAGAAGATTTGGTTTCACTAATAACTTTCACTCCAAGAGATACCTTAACAGGAGGTAAGCTGAAAGAGACCGGCTTTGTTAATTGGAAAATACCAAATAAAGGAGCAACCAATGAAACTGGTTTTACTGCACTTTCTGGTGGTGTCCGCAACTATAACGGAAATTTCGGATTGGTCGGTGAACAAGGCGTCTGGTGGACTTCAAGCGAAGAGAATGATTTTATCGGATTTGTATGGATATTGACGTACAATGACAGCAGAGTACAACCTGGATGGCCAAGTAAACGGGATGGATTTTCTGTTCGTTGTATCAGGGACTATTCTCAAGTAACTTCTAATTCTTCAATTAACAGTGGAGAAATGTCACAAAATCTTTCCCGTGGAATTGTATTAACAGAAGATGGGAAGCCCTTGTTTGGAGCAACAATTACAACCACAGGAAAAGAAAATACCTTATCAAAAGCGACAACAGATTCTGATGGGCGTTTTAAAATGACCAATATCCAAACCGGAACGTCGATTCTTATTGAGTATCGCGGATTTAAAGGGAAGACACTTAAGGCTGATTTTTCATCAGAGATGGTCGTCAAATTGGAAAGGGATCCGGATTATAAAGGCAGGATATTCATTCCTGAGATACAGAATGTTAATTTCAGAAATTCTGATTTTACACCTGCGAAAGCTCTTGTTGTAACAGATGGTGTGATAATTGACAATAAAGGAGATTTTAAGGTGAATCCTGGCGAAATAAAATCGTTTAAGGTTTTAACAGATAAAGAAGCAATAAACAAATATGGTGATAAAGGTAGAGACGGGGTAGTTGAGATAGTTTTAAACGGAAATAAAATCGGATCTAAAGGGAGAAAACCTTCAAATAGTATTTCTTCCGATACCTCAAAATATAATACGCTTTTAAGTGTTAACCATGTCAGCAATAAAGGGGAATTAATTGATATTCCTGTTTCCAATTTACAGTATATAGGTGTGTGGACTTATCTTGATATTAACAAAGTCAATAAAAAGGGATTAAGGACTATTGGTATCATGACGAGAGATTTCTATAAAGTAAAAGGAACTATTGTCAGTAAGAATGGCAAACCTTTATCTGGTGTATCAGTTAGTGTTAGAGATAATCCGGTAAAAGAAATCTCAGATAAAGATGGGCGTTTTGAAATTGAGGATGTAAGGGAAAATGCCCTGCTTGAATTTTCACATCCAGGGTTCAAGCCTTATTATATTAATACATCATTTGTACCGTTTACAATGGAATTGACAATAGAACTCGAAAAGGATAATGATGCGGGGAAAGATGTTATTGACAAAGAGGTTACATATAAAGCTGCCGGTTATATTAAAAATGATATTATCAATAAAAAAGTGGTGATCCTTACAGGAGAAGCCATAGTAAAATATGGAAATATTGAAATTAAAGCCGATTCAATTGTTTTTGATAAGAGTAGAAACCAGCTTCTTGCCGTTGGAAGGTTGGATAAATTCGGGAAAATTATTGGTAAGCCTGTATTTAAAGAGGGTACCCGGGAATTTGAATCAGATGAATTAATATATAATTTTGAAACACGTAAAGCACTGATTAAAAATATTAAACAATAGGAGAGAAAAGTCTTCCTGCACAATCCACCAGTATACAGGGATATAATCCCAACCCTCATATTTGGTCCTAATTATAGTGAGTCTGGAGGATTTGAAGGGAAAGATATATTCAAATACAAAACCCAACCGTTCTGCCAATTTTACTGCTTTGATCATTTCAGATTATAAAATAAATTAATGCCGACTAAAAAAATAGTCTGTTTAATGTTGCTATTCAAAATAATAACTGTAATTTTAATTTCATAGTCTGAAAAACTGAATTTTACATCGTTTATCATACTATTATTATATATAATTAGTTTAATTTATACTAAACGGATATTAACCAATAATTGCATTAATGAAGCATCGTATTACCTCCTTTATTATATGTATATCCATTTTCATTTTCATTTCGGCTTGCAGAAATAAGAAATCACCTATAATAACCTACGAATTAAAGCGTTCCGATTTCACTGAAACGATTTATGCATCCGGTACAGTACAGGCTGTGAATACAATTTCAATTGTCGCCCCAAGGATACCCGTATCATCCGTCACAGTTGCACATCTTATAGAAGATGGAAGCATCGTAAAGAAAGGGGATACAATCTGTATTCTCTCTGCTCCCGACCTGGTAAGCAGATATGAAACAGAGTTATTGAACCTTGAGAATACGATGGCTGATATGAAAAAACTGGAGGCGGATAATGCAATGAACCTTTCTCTCCTTGAAGCTCAGATTGATAATAATAAAGCCCAGGTAGCATTAAACAGCCTTGATTCCATACAACAGAAATTTGCTCCTCCTGTTAAACAAAAGCTTTTTGATCTTGAACTTAAAAAGGCCAATGTTGAAAAATCTAAATTGCAAAAGAAATTTACCGCTCAGAAAAGGATCAGTGACTCTGACTTACGAAAGATGAAATCCAGGATAATGCAGTCTGAAAACATGGTAAAAATATATAAAGACCAGATAGATATGCTCACTCTTGTCGCACCAACCGATGGAATAGTAATGCGTGTTAGTTCTCCGGTGATGATGTTCATGAGTTCAAGCGGCTCCGGAACTATTGGCGGTGATATTAAAGAAGGAAGTACTGTCTTTACCAATATGGCGCTGCTTAAGATCCCCGATCGCAAAGAAATGCAGGTGTCGGTCGATGTGCCTGAAGCTGACTATAAAAGAATTCAAACCGGACAGAAAGTTATGATCAGGGTCGATGCTGCAAATAACTTACGGACAACCGGCTCAATAAAGAGAAAGACACTTGTAGGACAGACTGCACAAATGGTGAGTCAAAGTCAGAATCAGACAAAGATTAAAACCTATGAGATAATTGTAAAGGTCGACAGTTGCCACTCGCTTATGAATCCCGGGTTAAGTGCACATTGCGACTTAATAATTAATAGTGTAAAAGACACTATAGTTGTTCCGACCACTGCTATTTTTCAGAGTGATAGCATTAAAGTAATCTATGTTGCTGATGGTGAAAAGTTTTCACCTGTTACTATCGAGACCGGACTCTCAAACAGTTCGGAGACCATTGTTTCAAAAGGATTAACCGGAAATGAGGTTATTGCACTTATGAAGCCTCCTCAGAATTTTATTAAAAAGATCGTGAAGTCGGGTAATCAGAAAAAGGTTCTTCCTGCACCGGACAAAAATGATTCACTTAATAAGAAAATTTCTTTAAAATAAATCAAGGCATTAATTACCGAATTATTTTATTTATTGTAAACTAGTTATTATTCAGCTTATTGAGAAATATATATTATGTAAATCTTATTCATAAAATCGTTAAATATGACATTAAAAAACTTAATAATTATTCTCTTGTGCTTTGGGATGGCAGCCTGCAAAACCAAAGTTGTAAATGAAGTATCAACAACCCTGGTAAAACGTGGAACCTTTACAGAGGAGTTAACTGAAGCGGGAATAGTGCGTGCAACTAACTCAATCAATATTACCGCACCAAGTATTTCATACAGATATGGAGGCCTGAAAATAACAAGTATTGTTCCGGATGGTAAAGAGGTCAATAAAGGAGATACGATTGCAGTCTTTGATCCTTCCGAAATAAAAAAAGCCATAATTGATGCCGAACAGAAACTTGAGATTGCCAATGCGGAATTTGAGAAACTTAAAGCCACCCAGCAATCTGAGATAGAAGATTTTGAATCGGACTATGAGATATCCGGCATTTCGCAGGAAATATCGAAAATCAACTTTGAACAGTCAGTATATGAATCAGACATTACAAAAAAGGAGATAAAATTAAAACTCGAGACTGCAAATATTGCCCTTGAACGTTCAAAAGAACAGATTGAAAACAGGAAAAAAATTCAGCAGGAAGACCTCTATCAAAAAACTCTCAGCATTAAACAACTAACCGCTCTCCTCGACGAAGCCAACAGTTCTATTAAAAGCCTTTTCGTGTTAAGTCCTGCACCGGGGATTGCTATTATTGAAACCAACTGGATGACGCGTCAGAAATGGTCGATAAGTGATCAGCCTTATGCAGGCACCAAGTTTATTGAGCTTCCCGATTTAAATGAGATGATGGCTATAGTTAATATTAATGAAGTGGACGTTTCGAAAATTCTTCCCGGGATGAAAGTACTGATAACCCCGGATGCATACTCCGATACAACCCTTTCAGGAGAAGTAACTGCCGTGGCAAACCTGGCTCAGAACAAAGAGTATGACTCTAAAATTAAAATATTTCCTGTCCAGATTAAGATAGAAGGAAAATCCAAAAACCTGATGCCAGGGCTTACCGTCAGCTGCAAAATATTAATAAATGAAGTTCCTGATACTCTCTTTATCCCCATTATTGCTGTTTTTAAGGATCAGGGCAGTGAGTTTGTTTATGTAAAATCCGGATCAGGTTATACCCGCAGAAATATAAAAGTCGGCGCAACGAATACCGACTTTGTGATTGTCTCTGAAGGTCTTTCAGGAAATGAAGAGATTGCTCTTAACGATCCATTCCTCAATAAGGAGGAAACAAACAAAAATGGTTCACAGGGAAATGGAAAATGATACACTGGTTGTTGCCTTAAACCTTATTTATATTTAAATAGAAATTGTAACAGTAAAAAAGTTAAAATCAATGCACCGAAAATATAAAACAATAAACATCTGTCATGCTGTTAAATGGAGGATTTCCCCTTTCAGGCTTGAAAAATTTTCAGCATGGTTATTTATGATATTAATTTCCCTTTCATGCAAAAAAGGAGCTGATGACGAATTTAGCGTGAAGAGCGGTTCATTCAGACAATCTGTTATCGAAACCGGA
>Ga0209429_10001715_pt1 | contig 13290 bp, 15 predicted proteins | sample BarGraNGADG00212_3_FD_184493 | JGI IMG/M metagenome (GOLD analysis project Ga0209429, IMG submission 184493) | Arctic peat soil microbial communities from Barrow, Alaska - Barrow Graham LP Ref core NGADG0004-212 (SPAdes) (version 2) | ecosystem: Environmental > Terrestrial > Soil > Wetlands >... | reverse complement strand
ACCCGCGCAGAAGACATCGAAGGCGACCCGGCCGGCGGGGATCCGTCTGCCGCCCTCGTCCGGGGCCCTGACCCGGAAGGGCAGATGATCGAGCAGGAGCGAGCCCGCGGCCGGCCAGGCGCTCGGGCCATGAGGCTCAAAGACGACCGGGGCGAAGAGCTCGACCCAGTCGGCGACGAGCTGCCCGTGATCGGACTCGCGCAGCTCGCCGGTCTTTGCATCGCAGCGAAACCGCCGGGCGCGATCGCGCGCGACGCGGGAGGCCTGCATGTAGGTCGCGCCGGCGCCGACAGCGCCCAGTGCCTCGGCGATTCCTTGGGCGACGAACTGATAGTGACGCGGCGCTTTCGGGCCCTCGCGGCGCTCGACTTCACGCTCGCAGTCATCGCACGTACCGCGCCAAGACTCCTCGCGAAGCAGGAGCTCGGTGAACACGTGTGGCCTGCCGCCCTCACGCGGCGAGCACTTGTAGCGCTGGCGCCGATGACCCGCTTTCCCGTACGTGCCGTCCAGCTTGACCCGCGAACCCGCGTGTTCAGGCCGTGGGCATCTCACCTTCGCTGCGCTGATCCTCGGCATCGGCCGAGCCTTGCAGGTCAGTCGGACGGATTAGCCCAACGGGATGCGAGGGAGGGAGGGAGGGCTCTAGCCTGGGGAATTGTTTGGTCGCCGACATGGCGGCAAGCGCCTCAAGGTGCTCTCCGTGCTCGATGAGTACACGCGCGTCGCCTTGGCCCTGGTGCCGGGCCGTTCGCTCACCTCGGCGGCCGTCAAGGGCGTGCTCGCGCGGCTCTTCGCCCGTCACGGCCGGCCGCGGGTGATGAGAAGCGACAACGGCCCCGAGTTCATCGCCTTCGAACTGGCCGAGTGGCTCGAGGGCCTCGGTGCCGCTACGCATCACATCGAGCCCGGCAAGCCCTGGCAGAACGGCTACGGTGAGAGCTTCCACGCGCGGCTGCGCGATGAGTGCCTCAACTGCGAGGAGTTCTGGAGCGTCGAGCACGCTCACGTCCTGCTCGAGAGCTGGCGGCATGAGTACAACACCGAACACCTGCACAGCTCGTGTCACTGCACACTTGCACGGACCTCAAGAACTGCCACCCTCCACCCTGACTAGGAATTCATTCACCTTGTCCATGAACAGCTCCCGCTCGTCATGGAACGGCGTGTGAGAGCTGTTCTGGAAGATCAAGAGCTCTGAGCCCCTGATTCTCTCGTGTATGTCTTGCAGATGATCAAGACGAATCTCGTCGTATCGTCCGCCCATCACCAATGTCGGCACCCGTATCTCACCCAGTCGATCAAAGACGTCCCAGTCACGCAACCGTCCCGTGCAGGTGAACTCACTCGGGCCCCACATCGTCTCGTACACAATCTGGCTCATCTCGGCGAACGATCGCTCGATGGAAGACGGCCAGGGATCGAGGCGACACAAGTGCCGCTTGTAGAAGACGCTCACGGCACCGAGATACTCGGGACACGAAGTGAAGCCCTTCTCCTCGTGGTACCTGATCACCGCCTGTACCTCGTCGGGCAGGTCTGCGAATAGCTCCTTACAGCCCTCGACCCAACGCAGACTGCTCGCCGGGCTGCCAGCCATGAGCAGGCTTACAAGCGACACCGGCTGGTAGTCCAGGATGTACTGTAACGACAGCATCCCGCCCCACGAACTCCCAAAGAGGTGGAATCGGTCGAGCTCAAGAGCGGTGCGTACCGCCTCGACCTCTCGGACAAAGTGGGGAACGGTCCACAGAGAAGTGTCATCGGGGCGATCGGACTGCCCGCAGCCGAGTTGGTCGTACACGATGACCTGACGACGACCAGCGAGGTCCTCCAAAGGGTCCATGCCGTTGTGAGTCATGCCCGGACCGCCATGCAGGCAGAGGAGCGGGATGCCCCCCTCGCCAACGCTCCGGTACCAGACCCGACCATCGGGGACATCGATCATACCCTCATGAACCTTCATCTCGCCGTCTCCTCTCGCCCGCAGGTCAGACTGACCTATTCCGTGACCCTCAGCGTTCTTCTGCGACACTATACAGTGTTCTTCTGAGGTTCTTCTGAGACACTATAACTACACCATACAGTGCTTGAACCGCCCCGGGTTACCGGAGTGGAGTTGGAGTTGCCCCGGTTCCCTCTCTGAAGATGCAGACCAGAAGGAAGGAGGTGGCGGGCACCGGCTGACCATGAGTACCTTTCTTCTGAGGCAACGAATCAGCGTAGGAGCACTTTCTTACGTGAGGCAATAGGGCAAGCGCGTTGCCTCTCTATGAAGAGGGGCCGTCCATCAAGTTGTCAACGGGTCAGTCGGTCCCCGGGCGCGGTCTTGAGTCATGCTCATCTCTCTATCGCCTCCTCTTTGGGAGGATGAGGTCGGATGGGAGCTTGCTCCGGTGGTCCATCTCAATAGAGGGTCGTCTACGCGACCAGAGCGGGCCTCGGACCTGCCGGGGCAAACGGTCGTGAGCGGGTGAGCATGTACCAGATCGCCTCGGCGAGCTTGCGCGCCACCTCGATGCGCGCCACCTTGGCGCCGCGCTGGCGGCCAAGGCGCTTTTTGGTCGCCTCGTAGTGCGCCGCGTAGGCGGGGTGGCGGGCGGCGTGCACGGCGGCCTCGATCAAGGCCCAGCGCAGGTGCTCGGGGCCGTTCTTGGCGAGCGGCCCGCGGCGGTCACAGGCGCCCGACTGGTAGACCCGCGGGCAGAGGCCGGTGTAGCCGGTGAGCTTCTTGGGCGTCGCGAAGCGCTCGATCTCGCCGATCTCGGCGGCGATCGTGTAGGCCAGCACCCAGGCGATGCCGGGCACCGTCATGAGCAGGGGCACGTAGGCATGGTCGGCGCCGAGGCGGCGCAGCTCGGCCTCGCAGGCGCCGATCTCCTCGTCGAGGTGCTCGATCAGGCGCAGGCTGGCCTGCGTGGTCGCATCCCAGGGCGCGGCGAGATCGAGGCGCTCGAGCAGCTCTCGTCCGCGCAGGCCGAAGAGGTCGCTGACCGGCCCCTCTTCATAGAGAGGCAACGCGCTTGCTTGACTCGCAATTGTACGGACGTTATGATGCACGCACAAATGCTGGCTGACATGTGAGCGAAGGGGACAGCGATGGTGAGAACAAGCGCCACAGCGAAAGGGGCATCGGCGGGAGAGTTGAGAGAGGTGCCTGGTCCCAATTCGCAACACATCGTCATCGGCTACGGAGACCACACGGCGACTCTGCTCGCGCTCTGCAAGATTGTGGGGCGTGCGGGCCGTCGAGCAACCGAGTCAATGGATGATGTTGAAGGAGCGGAATGTGCTCCAGAACGTGCGCGAGCGGCAGCTTACGCCAACGTGCGCATTGCCGAGTTGATCGCCCGGCATCGCATTGTGGGTGAAGGCAAAGCAGCGAGTCTCGCCATTGGCATGGAGCTCGTGAAGGATCGAGGCACGAAGCGGCCGGCACCGGACGAGACGCTGATGCTGGCGAAGGAGTGCATGAAGCGCGGGCTCCTGGTCCTCAGGCTCGGGTACTTCGGCAACCATCTGAACATGATGCCCTCGCTCGACTCGAGTCGCGCAGAGATGGAGTTCATCTTCGACACTCTCGAGGAGTCGCTGAGCGAGACAGAGCGCGAGGCGTGATGGACGAGCAAGTAGCCGCCGAGCCAGGGGAGTTCGCTGTCGTTAGGGGGCTGCAAGGAGAGTTGCAGGCGGATGGCGCGGGGACGTTTCGTGGGAGCGTGGGCTCGGACAAACCAGTGCGCGACTCCTACACGCTCTTCGTCGCGGATGACGAGTACGGGCTCACCTTGGGCTACACCATCGTCTATCCAGACTGCACCACACGCGGACACGCGCACGACGATCTCGAGGAGGTCTACTTCTTCACCGGTGGCGGAGGCGAGATCGTGATCGACGAGCGCGTCGAGAAGGTCAGGGCCGGCTGCGGGGTGCGGATCCCCTTCGGGAGCTTCCATCAGGTCCGCAACCCTGGCGTTGAACCCCTAACCTACTCCTGGGTGACCTCGAGACGCCGCACTGGATGAGCGCAATCCTTTCGATTGACCAGGGCACGACGCGGACGACAGCGGCCGTCATTGACGCCCATGGAAGGATCTTGGCCAAGGAGTACTCAGAGGTCCGTTCCTCGTGGCCTAAACCAGGATGGGTTGAGCAAGATCCAACGGAGATCTGGGAGGGTGTGCTGCGTGCCGTGCGAGGCTCCCTGGATAAGGCCGAAACGCGGGTCTCCGGTGTTGCCCTAACAGGCCAAAGGGAGTCGGCTCTCCTATGGATGGACAATGGCGAGCCGGCCTCGCCCGTCATCGTCTGGCAGGACAGGAGGACGACCGCATACGTGGAGCAGCTGCGGCGCCGGGGAGCAAGCGAGCGTGTGCACGAGCTAACCGGGCTCGTCCTCGATCCTTACTTCTCGGCCCCGCTGCTGCATTGGCTGCTTCACGACGATCCGCAGCGCACGGGGCAACCCGTTCACTTCGGCAACCCGGTCTCCTGGATGCTCTATAAGCTCACCGGGATTCATGCCGTCGATGTCTCGAACGCGGCACGCACGCTGCTCTTCGATCTGCGCAAGCGGGCGTGGTGCGAAGAGCTGCTCGAGCTCTTCGAGATACCGGCAGAGGTCCTTCCGCCCGTTGTCGACTGCGTCGGAGAGTTCGGCCTCGTTTCCGGGGTGAAGGGGCTCGAGGAGGTGCCGGTCGTCGCCATGGTCGGCGACATGCAGGCCGGCTTGATTGGAGCAGGCGGGGGGCGCGAAGGAGTCTGCAAGGTCACCTACGGAACGGCTGGCAACGCTGGTCTGGCTCTCGGGCAACAGCCGATTTTGGGCAGCACGGTGCCAGTGACCGTGGAGTATGCAGCCGGCGGACAGGCCTACTACTGCGCCGAGGGCAACGTCTTTGTCGTTGGTGGAGCGCTCGAGTGGCTCAAGAGAATGGGGGTGCTGCCTTCAGTTGCCCACGTCGATAACCTCGCGACACCGTTGCCGGAGGAGTCCCAGCTCACAGTGGTGCCGGCCTTCGCCGGACTAGCCACCCCCTTTTGGGAACCGAGAGCCCGAGCCGCCGTTTTCGGTCTGGACCTCAGTGTGACCCGAGGCCACCTCATTCACGCCATGCTCGAGGGGATCGGCCTTCGTGTCCAGCAGTGTCTCGATGCGTTCCAGGACGAGCTAGCCATGCCTGTCGAACAGATCCGCGCCGACGGGGGGGCAGCGCGCAGCGGAGTGTTGATGCAGCTTCAGGCCGACTTGTCCGGACTGCCGGTGGAGCGGCTCGTTGCGACTGAGGGAGCGGCTTTGGGAGCAGCCTTTCTGGGTTTCTTTGGCCTGGGAGTCTACGACGCCGAAGATCTCGCCTCACCGCCGCTGGTTGTCGATCGATTCGAGCCACAGCGGGATACCGGCTGGCGCGAGTCGAAGCGTCGTCGCTTCGCTGAGGCAGTTGGCGGGACTTTGGAGGCGGCAGCTTTTCTGCGACCGTCGGAGGTGGCCAAGGCGACATGAGCACGATTCTGGTTACCGCGCGCTCGTTTCGAGCGATTCCCGGTAGGCACATGCGTTTACTTGAGGAGTCGGGACATCGGCTGATACTGCCCGAGGCCGACGGTCCCTTCAAGGCGGATGAGCTGGTTTCCATGGTCCTCGGCGTAGACGCGATCATCGCAGGAAACGACCAAATAGATCGGTCGGTCATTGAAGCTGCTGACAGGCTCATTATCATCGGGAAGCACGGGACTGGCACCGACAACATCGATGTCGAAGCCGCCCAGGCAACCGGGGTGGCAATCGTGACTGCTCCCGGGGCCAATGCTGAGTCGGTGGCTGAACTCGCGGTGGCAATGATGCTTGCCGCACTGCGTCGGCTCAAGTGGCACCATGAGGTCGTCGCTGGCGACGGCTGGTCGCGGAGTCTGGGGAGGGAACTCGGAGCGTGCACGGTAGCCCTGGTGGGCTTCGGCAAGGTCGGCCAACATGTCGCGAAGCTCGCTAGGTCGTTCGGCGCGGCCGTCCGGGTCGTAGAACCATCGCCAGACTTGGAGCTGCTGCACGAGCTGTCTTGTGTGCTGATGCCTTTGCAGGAAGCCGTCCACGGTGCCGATGTACTCAGCCTCCACTGTCCGCTCACAGAGGGAAGTCGGGGACTAATCGATGCCGCCGTGCTCTCTCGCCTCGCCCATGCGGCGATCCTGGTGAACACTGCTCGCGCCGCTCTGGTCGACGACCAGGCGGTGTTGGATGCACTCGAGTCGGATCGGCTGAGCTGCTATGCGACGGATGTGTATCGCGAAGAGCCGCCGAAGGACAGGAAGCTGGCGGGTTTGGATGGAGCCTTGTGCACGCCACACATCGGGGCCTACACCGTGCAGGCAGTAGAGCGTACGGGGACCGCTGTGGCTCACGCGGTGCTCGACGCACTGACGAAGGGACAGCAATGAGGAACCGAGTCAAGACGGTCCAGACAATCGCAGACACGAAGGTCGTCGCCATCATCAGGACGGGCAAGCAAGCAGCTCTAACGCAAATCGTCATGGCCTTGGTTGAGGGCGGATTCCGAGCGGTGGAGGTGACGGCGACAACGCCCGGTGCGCTGGACGCCCTTGCCGAAGCGAGGGCCGAGGTCCCCGACGACGTCGTGATCGGATGTGGGACAGTGTTGGATGTGGCGACTGCAGCTGCGGCGGCGAGGGCGGGAGTCGACTTCATCGTCTCGCCATCACTTGAGGCGTCGGTTGTTCGGACCGCCCACGAGTACGGCATCAGCTGCATGCCCGGTTGCTTCACCCCAACAGAGATCGTCGTCGCCATGAAGCTCGGGGTCGATTTCGTCAAGCTGTTTCCGGCGGCCGTGGTGGGGCCCTCGTATGTCAAGTCAATCCTCGCTCCCCTACCCACCGTGCGGCTCGTCCCTGTGGGGGGCGTTGAGGCCGATACTGCGCCAGCGTACCTCGCAGCAGGTGCCGCAGCAGTGGGCGTCGGAGGCTCAATCTGCAACGATCGCATCCTCGACGAGGAGGGCCTGGATGGAGTCGTCAAACGCGCTGCCGCTCTGATGGAGAAATTGTCGGCGAAGGGAGTGGGTCATGCTGTCTGATCAGCTGGCGTCGGTCGCAATCGCCACCGGCGAGCCCTTCGAGATCATCGACCCCTCGACGGGTCGGCCCTTCGCAGCGCTGCCATCCTCCACGTTGGAAGACGTGCAGCAGGCTGCGGCCGGGACGCGTGCGGCGTTCAGCGAGTGGCGCAGAACGAGCGCCGGAGAGCGGGCCACGATTCTGGAACTGGCAGCCGACCTGCTGGTCGAAAGAGTGGAACCTATCGCCAGAGTCCTGACACAGGAGCAGGGCAAGCCCCTTTCCGAGGCGCGTGGGGAGGTCGCAACCGCAGCCGATTCGCTGCGCTTCTACGGGCGCGAGGCCAGTCGCCTTCTCGGTGAGATTATCCCCGCGAAGCGCGACATCCGCAGCCTCATTGTGCGAGAACCCGTGGGCGTCGTGGCGGCCATAACGCCCTGGAACTACCCGGTTGTCCTCGCCTCGTGGGCCGTCGCCCCGGCTCTAGCCGCCGGCAACGCGGTGATTCTCAAGCCGCCCTCGGCGACGCCGCTGTCGGTAAATGCCTTCGCGGAGTCACTGGCCGACGCCGGTCTGCCAGAAAACGTCCTCACTGTCGTGCTCGGGAGCTTCCGCGTGGGGGAGGCCCTGGTCACCGATGCCAACGTGGACCTGGTCACGATGACTGGGTCGGCGTCAACGGGTCGCCGCATTCTCGAACTCGCAGCGCCGACGGTGAAGCGCGCCTTCCTCGAGCTTGGCAACAACTCGCCTTTCATCGTCGTTGATGACGCAGATATCGACGAAGCTGCACGCCTGGCGGCCTACAGGTCCTTCCGCAACATGGGACAGATCTGTAACGCAGTGAATCGTATTTACGTGGGCGGGAAGGTCTACGATCAGTTCGTGGAAAAGCTCTGCGCACACGCAGAAAAACTGCGCATCGGCCCAGGCATGCTCGATGAAGCCGACCTCGGGCCCATGGCGACCTCGGAGCAGCTGAATGCCGTGCTGCTCCACATAGAGGACGCCGTGGCCAAGGGGGCGCGCATCGCGGTCGGGGGCAGGCGGCCCGAGCGGGAGGATCTCCGGGGCGGGAACTACCTTGAGCCCACCGTCTTGACCGACGTTGATCACACTATGCTCACGATGACCGACGAGACGTTTGGCCCGGTGGCTCCGGTCATGGCCGTCGAGTCCTTGGAGCAAGCTGTCCAGCTCGCCAATGACACGATCTACGGCCTGACGGCCTACGTCTGCACACGCGACTTAGGGACTGCCCTTCGGCTTGCCGAGGAACTCGAGTTCGGCACGGTCAGCGTCAATAACGTGGCTGGCGGTGAAGTCGAGTTTCCGTACGCTGGTTGGAAACAGAGCGGGCTCGGCGTGGGGCTGTCCCATAATGGACTCGAGGAGTACACTCGAGTGAAGCATATCCGCTTGGCGGTGTGACAAGGCGACGTCGAGAGGAGGCGTATGGAGATCTCTCTGCCGTTCAGACTCTAAAAGGAGATGCGTGTTGCACACGCAATCCACATCCCCGAACCCAGTTCCGTGGACGTCTACGAATCGCTACACCGTGTTTTCACTTCCGCCTATCGAAGTCTGGAAGAAACCAATGAGGCCCTCTTCGCTCTGGTGACGAGACAAGAGGCGCGGCTGGGGTTGATCGAGCATGAGCATGATTGATCGAAGCGCGGCCACACCTCTCTACTACCAGCTCCGTGAGAATCTGAGGAGGAGGATTCTCGCCCAGGAGTGGAAGGATGGCGAAGCCCTTCCCCCCGAAATGGGGCTGTGCGAGGCGCATTCTGTTAGCAGAAGCGTGGTTCGGCAGGCCATCGGCGACCTCGTTCACGAGGGCTTGCTCGAGCGCCGCCAGGGATTTGGGACGTTCGTCGCACAGCCCAAGATCAAAGAAGCCCTGGCGGCCCAAGAGGTGGGCTTCTTCGACGACATGACCAACAGCGGGTACACGGTGACGACGGTCGTCCTCCGGCAAGCCATAGAGAGGCCTTCACCCGAAGTGGCCGCTGATCTTGCGCTCGCACCGGGAGAGCGAGTCGTGGTGCTTAGTCGACTGCGCGCCGTCGATGGTGTTCCGTTGGTCTACGTCGAGTCGCGGCTGTCCGCAAGCCGCTTTGCCGGCCTCCTTGCTGAGGACCTAAGGACCCAATCTCTCTACGGCGTCCTGCGAACCCGTTATGACATCCGGGTTGGAGGCAGTCGACGACTCATCGGTGCCGTGGCTGCAAGTCGTCGCATCGCACGCCTCTTGGAGATCGAACCGCGCAGTCCGCTGGTCGTTCTCGACAGCGTGAGCTACGCGGAGGGCCAGGGAGATCCCATCGAGACCTACCTCGCCTATCACCGCGGTGACAGGACGAAGTTCGAGGTGCACACGAGGGCGGATGGTGTGACGTTAAGCAATTTGCGTCTTGTGGAGGGAGAGTGAGTTGGTGGCCATGACGGCACAAGATGCTCGAGTCGGGGTCGTCATCGTCTCGTTGCCCAACGAGCGGTTGGACCTTTGCGAACCCCTGCAGGACGGCCTGCGTTGCGCGTTGAGTGAGGCCGGATTCGAGGTTGTGTGTGCTTCGGAGACTGCCCTCTCTGAGGAGGGTCTCGTCGCAGCCATCAGACAGTTCCTGAACCGCCCCAGGTTCAGTGGAGACTCATTTGTTTGAGTAGTTCCTGCTCCCTCAGGGCAGCCTGACGATAGTACTCCTCCTCGTACTCTGCCGGTGGGATGTCGCCGATCGGCTCCAGCAGGCGGCGATGGTTGAACCAGTCCAGCCATTCCAGGTGGCGAACTCGACGTCGTCGAGGTTCTTCCACGGTCCCTGCTTGCGGATCAGCTCGGTCTTGAAGAGGCCGATGACCGACTCGGCCAGGGCGTTGTCGTAGCTATCGCCGCGTGAGCCGACGGAGGTCACGGCGCCGGCCTCCTGGGCGGCCGTCGCGCCGCATCCCTTGGTCGCACACGCGTTCCGATCGTAGAAAGGTTGCCCGTATGTCAAAGAAATACATTCTGGCCCACGATACCGGCACCGGCGGCGACAAAGCGGTATTGACCGACCTTGAGGGCCGAGTGGTCGAATTGGCCTATCAACCCTACGAGGTCTACTACCCTCGGGCAGACTGGGCTGAGCAGGACCCAGAAGAGCTGTGGCAAGCTGTCGCAGCCACCACCCGCGAGGTGATCCAGAAGTCCGGGATCGATCCGGGCGAAGTGCTCGGAGTCGGCGTCTCGGCGCAGATGTTCAACCTGCTGCCGGTGGATGAGAACTGCCGCCCGGTGACGCGCATGTTGAGTTGGCTGGACGTGCGCAGCATCCATCAGGCCGACCGACTGTTGTCGGAAGACATGCGGGCTTTCCTTTACCAACACACCGGCAACATGCCCACTGCCAAGGACGTGGTGCCGAAGATCTTGTGGCTCAAGGAAGAGCGCCCCGACTTGTGGGAGCGCACCCGCTGGCTGTTCGACTGCAAGGAATACATCTTGTTCAAGCTGACCGGGGTGGTGGCCATCGATTGGCACGGGGCGAGCACCTTCTTCCTGTTCAACCCCCATGAGAAGACCTGGGACGAGGAAGTCTGCGCCCGGCTGGGTATCCCGGTGGAGAAGTTGCCACCGGCCTTCCCTTCAACGCACGTGATCGGCGAGGTCACCCCGGAGGCGGCAAATCAGACCGGCCTGCTGGCGGGCACACCGGTGGTCATCTGCGCCGGCGATGTGGCGGTAGCGCAATCCGGCTCGGGGGCAAACCAGGAAGGCAAAGCCCACCTGTGCATCGGCACCGCCACCTGGGTAGGCGTTTCGAGCAAGACGCTGCGCAACGACCCTGAAAAACCCTTCTGGGCACTCAACCATATCGACCCGCACAAATGGGTGATCGCCGGCGAGATGGAGACCGGCGGTGGAGCCCTGCAGTGGTACCGCAACCTTCTCGGCGACGAGGAAGCCCGCCAGGCCAAGGAGCGTGGCGTTTCCACGTACTTGGTCTTGGACGAGCTCGCGGCTACCGCGCCGGCGGGCAGCGACAATCTCTGCTTCACCCCCTGGCTTTCAGGTGAGCGTGCGCCGGTGCTCGACCACTACGCCCGCGGCGGGTTCCTGGGACTATCCCTGGGTCACACCCGCGCCCACCTGGCTCGCTCGGTGATGGAAGGGGTTGCTTACCACATTCGTTGGATCATCGAGGCGATGGAGAAGGTGGGCTTTGAGATCGACGAGATGCAGGCGATCGGCGGGGGCAGCGTCAGCCCGGTGTGGACGCAGATCATTGCCGATATCACTGGGCGGCGGCTGAAGATCGTCGAGCATCCGGTGGAAGCTGGAGCGATTGGCGCGGCTTTGGCAGTGGCAGTAGGGTTGGGCGTCTATCCGAATATGGATGCGGTGGACGAGCTGATCAAAGTGAAGCGTATAGTCGAGCCGCAGGAGGTCAACCAGGCGGTCTACGAGCGCATGTACCTGACTTTTCGTCAGTTCTACTCGGCTCTGGCCCCGATATACAGATCCAGCGCAACGGACGCCTAGAACGCACGATCAGAAACGCGGCCGCCAAGGGAACCAGCTCTGCTGAGAGCCGTCAGCCGCCGAGCTCGCTTCTCCATTGGTAGAACATACTTAACGGCTGGCCATGGCCGGGCGCGGTCGACCGCTCAAACCGATCAAGCGTTACGAAGATGAGGACGGCCGGCCCGAGCTGACCTGCACTCCCGACGTCGGTCCATCCGCACCGTATGGTTCCTGGCCCGAAAGAGCACGACCTGGTCTCGCCTCAGGAGCGGTACCGCCCGGAAGAGCTCACCGCCAAGCTGCGCGGGGCCGACGTGCTTTTCTGGCGACCATGTCAGGATAGGAGCGGTGTCTGCCGCCACATTGCCGACGGATGAAAGTCAAGTGACCTGGACCACTCGGGCCTCCTGTGCGAACGTTGTCGTGCGGGCGCGGGCGACCGCGAGCTAAAGCGCAGACGCCTGGGGCTTGCCCGTCTGCCGCGCTGCTGGGCTCAGTGAGAGCCCGTCCGACGGATGAAAGTCAAGTGACCTGGACCACTCGGGCCTCCTGTGCGACGGATGAAAGTCAAGTGACCTGGACCACTCGGGCCTCCTGTGCGAACGTTGTCGTGCGGGCGCGGGCGACCGCGAGCTAAAGCGCAGACGCCTGGGGCTTGCCCGTCTGCCGCGCTGCTGGGCTCAGTGAGAGCCCGTCCGACGGATGAAAGTCAAGTGACCTGGACCACTCGGGCCTCCTGTGCGAACGTTGTCGTGCGGGCGCGGGCGACCGCGAGCTAAAGCACAGACGCCTGGGGCTTGCCCGTCTGCCGCGCTGCTGGGCTCAGTGAGAGCCCGTCCGATGCGCGCCCCACTGCGGCGCCCGCGCGCCCGCGGCCAGCCGCCTGCCAGTCGGCCACGAGGCGCTGGTAGGCGCGCTCTGCCGTCAAGGCGAGCTCCCGCTCCTGCTGGCTCTCAAGCGATACGCCCGTTCGATGCCCCTGCTGCCGCGGAGCGCCGGCCGCCAGCTCGATGCGCCGCAGCTTGAGGCGTACCTGCCCGGGGCTTGCGAAGGCGTAGTCCTCGCCGCTTGTCAGCAGCCGCCAGGCGATCGTGGCGAGCTTGCGGGCGACCGCGACGATGGCCACCTGGCGGCCGCGGCGCGCCGCCACCCGTTGCCCGAAGGCACGCAGCGGCCCGGGCGTGCGCATGGCTGCGTGGGCGGCCTCGCAGAGCGCTTGGCGGGCGGCAGCAGGACCCTCTTTGGAGATGTGCCCCATGCGCGCCGGGCTGCTGCCCGACTGGCGCACGCGCGGGTCGAGGCCCAGGTAGCCGACCAGCTTGCGGGCGGAGCGGAAACGGCGTACGTTGCCAACCACTGCGACCAAGGTGGCTGCGCTGATCAGGCCGACGCCGGGGATCGTCACCAGGCGGCGGATCTCGGGCGAGTGCATGGCGCAGCGGGCGATGGCCTGCTCGAAGCGCTCGACCTCGCCGTCGAGGAAGGCGACGGTGCGGAGGCAGCTCTCCAGCGTCTCGCGCTCATCGACGGGCAGCTCGAGGTGTTCAAGCCAGCGTCGCCCCGCCGCGCCGAAGAGGTCCGTCGCCGACGGTGCGCCGACGAGGTTGCGGTAGAGGGCCGCGTGGACCTCGTTCTTGAGGCGGGTGCGCGCTCGCACGAGCTGGGCGCGCTGGGCCAGGCGGCGGCGCAGGGCGCGCGTCTCCTCGCCCGGCAGC
>Ga0209429_10001713_pt1 | contig 13295 bp, 11 predicted proteins | sample BarGraNGADG00212_3_FD_184493 | JGI IMG/M metagenome (GOLD analysis project Ga0209429, IMG submission 184493) | Arctic peat soil microbial communities from Barrow, Alaska - Barrow Graham LP Ref core NGADG0004-212 (SPAdes) (version 2) | ecosystem: Environmental > Terrestrial > Soil > Wetlands >... | reverse complement strand
TAAAAAGGTAACAATGGCTTTAACAATCATAAGTTTAATCAAACAAGTTCCACTTCCCACCGAAATGAGAATGGGTGAAGACGGGTTGATGGACCGGACCAAAGCAAAATCGATTATTAATATCGATTGCACATTTGGACTGGAAGCAGGCTTACAACTTAAAAAACAAAATCCTGATGCAAGATTAATCGTTTGTTCGATGGGACCGGGTTCGTTTGATGTTGCTCTCCGGACTGCCATTTCAATGGGCTACGACGAAGCGTACCTTTTATCCGACCGGAAACTTGGTGGAAGCGATACCTATGCAACCGGTCTGGCCATTGCGACCATGCTGAAGCATCTGGGTTTTACCAAAGATTCAACGGAACCCTATATTATTTTGGCCGGAAGGCAAACCAGTGATGGTGATACCGCACACGTTCCGTCACAGGTGGCCGAAAACATTGGAATTCCACAAGCTACTTTTGTTGAGAGCGTAAATTCTGACGGGTCGGGAAATGTAGTTGCAAAGCGGATCATCGAAGGCGGATATCAGATGATGAAACTGCCCATGCCTTGTGTGATTTCATTAACTCCAACCGGAATTCCTCCCCGCAAACCATCCTTAAGCGGAGCCATCAAAGCCCGTAATCTGAAAATTACGACTTTCGGAATTGACGATATTGGCCTGGGAACCGAAAAAATCGGGATTAACGGATCGCCTACGATTGTAGCAAAAGTCATCAATATCGTTAGCGAACGTCCGCCAATTACCATGTCCGAAGGTCACAACGAAGCTACGTTGGTTGACAGTTTGATCGCTAACCTGAAAAAAGGCGGAAATGTTCTGGAAAAGAAAGAAGTCATTGCTAAAAAGGATGTTGACCGTCCGGATTTTCCTGAAAAAGATTTCAGGGATGGGGCAAGTGGAATTCTGACCTGGGCCGAAGTAACTAATGGAAATGTGTCCAGGCCTTCGCTTGAGTTGCTGACTCCGGCCCGAAACCTGGCCACTCAGTTAGGTGTTGGCACCAAAGTAATGACCTTAATGATCGGGAAAAATGTTCAGCATTTGGCTCAAACGCTGATTGAACATGGTTCTGACGAAGTAATTATTGTCGAAAACGATAAGCTTGAAGAATACCTGGTTCTGCCTTTTTCATCCATTTTTGAACAAGTTATCAAGGTCAGGAAGCCTGAAATTGCTCTTTTTGCAGCAACCACTTCAGGACGGGAATTAGCTCCGCGCATTGGCATGAAAACCGACAGCGGAGTAACGGCAGACTGCACCGGTCTTGAAATAGGTGAGTATGTCGATCGGAAAGAAAAGGTGATTTATACACCTATTCTTGAATCGCGCCGCCCAACATATGGCGAAAGCAAACTGGCCACCATTCTTGGTTTTGTTTGTCCTCAAATTTCAACCGCCCGGGCCGGTACTTTCGAAGTTCCGGAAAGTGTGGCGGGAAGACAAGGAATTGTTTCAAGTTTCAAGCCGGTTTTAAATGATCATGATTTTGTTGTTGAAATTCTGAAAACAGTTAGAGGCGGAGGCGGATTGCAAAATCTTTTCGAAGCCGACATTATCATTTCCGGAGGAAGAGGTACCACCAGCGACAATTTAGGTTTGATAAAAGCACTTGCCGAAGCATTAAAAACTCAGGGAGTGAATGCAGAATGGTCGTGCAGCCGTCCGGTGGTTGATGAAGGTGTTGCTGAATATGCACGTCAGGTTGGCCAAACAGGAAAAACCATACGCCCTAAACTGTACATTGCCGTTGGTATTTCAGGAGCGATTCAGCACATCGCCGGAATGAAAGAATCCGAACGGATTATTGCCATCGATCACAATCCTAAAGCGAACATCTTCCACAATGCCGACTTTGGTATTCTGGGCGAATATCAGGATATTTTGCCTGAACTGATTGAGCGTGTAAAAGCAGGATTTACCTTCGGAATTGAGCCGAAAAAGCAAGTCTGAGTATTCAATTTCAGTCCAATAAAAAACCCGGCGTTAAATCTTAACCCGGGTTTTTTGCTATTCAATGTCGGATTGGTTTAGACCAAAATCTTAGTAACAATGTTGTTGATGCTTATTTCAATCCCTTCAAACGGTTTGCCGTTACCTTGGTTGTCATCTTCAACAAACAGGTATTTCGTTCCTGCAATTGCTTTCGCGGCATAGATTTTCTTGAAATCGATCACGCCGGCACCCACTGAACAAACATCATCTTTAATGACATCAAAAAATGGTGGTTGATTGGTCTTCATGTCTTTAAAATGCAAAAGCTGGAACCGTCCGGGGTATTTTTTAAACATCGCAATTGGATCCTGACCTGCTTTACATGCCCAGAAAAGGTCTAATTCCATGGTGACAAGCTGTGGATCGAGTTCCTTCATGTAAATATCATAATAAGGAACCACTCCGCCATAACTTTTAAATTCAAAATTATGGTTATGGTACCCAAATTGGATGCCCACTTCTTTCATGATTTTCCCTACTTTATTCCAATCTGCAACCATTTTCTTGAACGATTCAACGTTGCGGTCTACTTCGTTCACCCAAGGCTGGACACAATATTTTACACCAAGTTCGGCATGGTCATCAGCCATCTTCTTGGCATTGTCAATGGTGATTCCTTTCGCTTTAACCTGGCTGTGACTGCTAATAATCTCCATGCCCAAATCCTTCACAATCTTCTTTAGTTCTTTGGGGGCAAATCCATAAAACTTACCATTTGAATAATTGGCGAGTTCAAGGTTTTTGTAACCCATGTTTGATACTTTTTTCAATGAGCCAAGGGCATCGGCGGTCATGGCATCACGGATGGTGTACATTTGCAAACCAACGCCAAAGCTTTTCTTGTCAACTGCTTCTGATTTAAAGCCAAGGGAGCCCATAACTGTCAGTCCAAGGGCGCCTGCTGCCGAAATTTTAAAGAAATCTCTTCTGCTTTTCAAAGTACTCATAGTCTTTATTTTTTTCTGGGTTTAAATTGTATCTTTTCGAGAGGTTAAATATCAATACTTCGTTCAAAACTTAGTTATTTATCTGATTTACAGTAAAATAACTGATTATTTATTAGGTTAAAACCGCAGAGATTTGTATCTTTAAAGTATTAATAACCAGTTAATTACTTTAATAATGGCCACCCCTGCGATTTATGTTTTATATTCAAAAATTGTTCTTGATGCTTTAGCTGTTTCTAAAATAAAGCTCAAAAAATGCAGACGAGATTTTATGATTGAGATTTTCATGCTATACCTTAGTATCCCTTCACGGATTAATTTCCTACAGTTAGGCCGTTACAGCCGTTTTGGCGAACAACGCTTCCGCCGCCAATTCGAGGAGCGGTTTGACTTCTTTGGCTTTAATAAAGCCTTATCGTTGCCTTTGATTGGCAGTCGTACCGCTGTTGCCTTCGACCCAAGCTTCATTCACAAATCAGGCAGGAAAACCCCTGGCATTGGATACTTTTGGTCGGGTTGTGCAGGCAGGGCACTTCGGGGGATTGAAATCCTTGGACTTTCTGTAATTGATGCAGACACCAGATTAAGTTTTCATTTGGATGCTGTACAAACGCCTCCAACAAACTGTCTTCAGGATAACGACCTGTCGTTAATCGATTGGTATGCCGGTGTTATCAAGAAATACATCAAACAGATATTATCCGTTACCCGATATGTTGTTGCTGATGCATATTTCTCGAAGAAAAACTTTGTTGAAAAGATTCTGCAATGTTCCCTTCACCTGATAAGCAAACTTCGGGACGATGCGGACTTGACCTATCTTTCATTGCAACCTAAACAGGGAAAAAGGGCAGGCCAGCCAAATATGGAGGAAAAATTGATGTCAGGAACCTGAACGCCGAACATTTCAATCAAGTTGAGAACGACAAAGGAATAATAGCATACTCAGGGATTGTATATTCCAAAGCTCTTGGCAGAAACATTTTACTGGTTGTCGAAGAATTCCAGATTAAAGGAAAAACAACTTACCGTCTTTTGTTTTCAACTGATACCATGCAAGTCCCCATTGATGTGATCGATATTTATCACACCCGGTTCCAAATAGAATTTGGATTCAGGGATGCCAAGCAATTTGCAGGGCTTGAAAACTCGCAGGCAAGAAGTGGAAATAAACTCAACTTTCATTTCAATACGGCATTGACAACAGTAAATATTGCCAAGATAATGCAATTGAGCAATCCGGAAACAAGGGAAAACTCGTTTTCTATGGCAACATACAAGATACTGTTTCACAATACGTTGTTGTTGTCGAGATTTTTCCGCCTGTTCGCAATTAACCCGAACTCAATCAAAAATCATCAACATGTCAATGAACTATTGTATTTCGGTACTATGGCCGCTTAATTATAATGTTTTTTTGAACGAACTATTGAAATATAATACAAACCATTTATTTTCAAACACTGCATTGGTAAGCCTGACGCAGAAATAAAATTCACCCTTCCTGTTCCTGAAAACTACTCCTGAAATTCTGTTCGTGGGCTTGGATAGTTGCTCAAGTGCTATTTCGAAACCAGCTTGTTGATTTCGCGTGAAGGAGCCAAAGCTTTTGAAACTTTTCCGGCATTCAACTCTTTGGAAATTTTAAAGTTTGCCGTTTGTTTAATGGCCAGCGAAGATGCACCGATTTTCAGGTTGTATATACCTGCTTCAGCAATCCAGCTTGAAGTGGCTTCGTCAAACGATGCAAAATCTTTGGTCTCCAGGGTGAAACTTACAGTTTGTGATTCGCCTGGTTTCAAAAGTTTGGTTTTCGCAAAAGCGGCCAGAGTTTCTTCAGGTTTTTTCAGTTTTCCGGAAGGAGAACCAATATAAACCTGAACAGCTTCGCGACCTGCAACTGATCCGGTGTTTTTCACATCAACCGAAAAGGTGAGTTTTTCGGTAAAATCTTTGCCTGCAAGTTTCAGGTTAGAGTAATCGAATTTGGTGTACGACAATCCAAAGCCAAATTCGTAAGCTACCGGTACTTTGAAAGTATTGTAAAAGCGGTAACCTACATAAATGTCATCTTCATAGGTAACTTCCCAGGGAGTACGACGCATAAACGAGAATCCTGAAAGGTCAGCAGCAGCGTCTTTCTTATCCGATTTTTCGGCAACACCCGGGAAATTCTTTGCTGAAGGAGCATCGTTGTATGACATCGGGAAAGTAATCGCCAGTTTTCCTGAAGGATTTACTTTGCCAGATAATACATCAACAACCGAGTTGCCACCTTCCTGGCCAGGTAACCATGCAAGTAAAATGGCATCTGGTATGTTGCGCCAGCTGGCTACTTCAACAACACCAGCCACATTCAACACAACCACAGTTTTTTTCCCTTTAGCATGAAAAGCTTCCGTTACGTTTTTGATCATTTCTTTTTCAGTAGAGGTCAGGTAAAAATCGCCTTCGGTTGCAGTGCGGTCGATACCTTCTCCTGAAAGACGTCCAATGGTAATCAAGGCCATGTCTGCTTTTCCGGCCATTTTTGCTGCAAGATCTGGTGATACGGACATTTCAGCAACAGGATCTTTTGCTCCCATAAAGGCCAGCGGATTTTTCGAAGGCCCACTTTTCAGAACAGTTTCTTTCATGTAAGTCGAATAGGTGCTTTTTAGCTCATCAACAACGGTATAGCCACCAATAGCAATGCCTTCGATCAGTGAAACAGTGTGTTCTTCGTTCACATCACCACTTCCGGTACCTCCTGAAATAAATTCGTAAGAGGCATTTCCGAAAGCTGCTATATTTTTAACTGATGACAGGATGGGTAGTGCATTTCCTTTATTTTCAAGCAAAACCATTCCATCGGTTGCAGCCTGACGGGTAATGGCTGCATGAGCTTTTAAATCGGGTGCATTTGAATATTTGTAATTGTTGTAACGAGGAGCTTCCATCATAATTTTCAGAATTCGGCTAATGTTAAGATCCAGAATTTTTTCGTCAAGTTTTCCTTCTTTTACAGCAGCGACCAACTCGCGACTTTGTTTGGGTTGACCAGGCTGAATCATGTCATTCCCGGCTTTCATTTGGGCAATTACATCACTGCCACCGCCCCAGTCGGTCATGACATAACCTTCAAATTTCCAGTCGTCGCGAAGTATTTTGGTCAGCAAATCATTGCTTTCAGAAGTATAAGTGCCGTTAATTTTATTGTATGAAGACATTACCGTCCAGGGCTGAGCTTCTTTCACAGCAATTTCGAAACCTTTCAGGTAAATTTCGCGCAATGCACGTTCGCTCACAATCGTGTTGACCGTCATCCGGTTGGTTTCCGAGTTGTTGGCAGCAAAGTGTTTGATTGAAGTTCCGACTCCATTCGACTGGATTCCTTTTACCATTGCCGCGGCAGTTTTTCCGGCAACGAGCGGATCTTCGGAATAATATTCGAAGTTACGGCCACAAAGCGGGTCGCGCTGAATGTTCAAAGCAGGAGCAAGCAGAATATCAGAGCCGTATTCTTTCACTTCATTTCCCATAGCTTTACCGACACTGTATACTAAATCGGTATCCCAGGTTGAAGCCAACACGGTAGCTACAGGAAAAGCGGTGCAATAATAGGTTTTTGCTTCACCTTTGCGTTTGGGTTGAATGCGCAAACCTGCAGGCCCATCTGTTAAAACCTGTGAGGCAATTCCCAATTCAGGAAATTCAGAAGAAACACCAGCAGCGCCGGGCAGATATTTTCTGATTTTTTTAACCATTTCAACATAGGTTTCATCTTTTGAATCGACTGATCCGTTAAATCCGGCAGGCATTTTTTTCTGTATCGAATCCGGAAGTTCAAAAAACATCCCCGTACCGATGACCAACTGAGCTTTCTGGTCAAGAGTCATCTTCGAAATGATCTGCTGAATCTTTTGATTATCCGGGGTTTTTGTTCCAGCTGCCTTGCTTTGAAAAGACGATGAAAGAACTGTAAACATTGAAAAAACAACAGCAAAAAGCGTTGTTGAACGAAGCCATTTAATTTTCATATCTATTACGATTTAAGTATATCTTTCTATGTGTCAGTGCGACGCAATGATAGTCTATAAATTATCAATTTCAAAATCGGGGAAGCGGGAAAATGAAATTAATATCAGCGTTTTAGACGAAAACGTATATTTAAAAACAGGTAATTAAAGCAGTAAATATTAGTAAAAGCTTGTCAATAACAGTTTTTTGCAGAAGTTTTAGTTTTTCTTGAATGAATTTTAAAATCTCGCAAACAGATGGATTTACCGAAGTGCGATCTCTTTTTTCAGTATTATTTCGCCGGAAGAAACGCCAACCTGCAATTCGATATTACAGAGATCATCGCTCCATGCCTTTCTTTTCTCATTCCAGTATTGAAGGTTTTTTACCGGGATCTCTAAGGTTATTGTTTTACTTTCGCCCGGATTGAGCGGAACTCTGGTGAATGCCTTGAGTTCTTTTTCGGGCCATTCAACCGATGGATTGATACGGTGAACATACACCTGGGGAACTTCGTCGGCGGCCACTTTTCCTGTGTTTTTCAATTCAACAGAAATAGTGATTACATCGTTTTTACCATATTTTTTCTTGTCGGTTTTCAGATTGGCATATTCAAAAGTGGTGTAAGTGAGGCCATAACCAAACGGATACATCACCGGGAGATTTTTTGTATCGAACCAGCGATAACCAACCAGCGATTCTTCTGAGTAATAAGCAGTGTTCGGGTCTTTACTCTTGAGTGCATCCTCTTTTGGTTTTTCCACCGCTTCGGTTTCGGCAACCAGTTTGGCAAAAACGTCCGCGTTTTTCTTTCCCTGCGGATAATTCCCGAGCGCGTAAGCCGGTGAATCTTCCAGTTTTACAGGCAGCGTAAACGGCAAACGTCCGCTTGGGGAAATGTTTCCTACAAGCACATCAGCCAAAGCATTTCCGCCTTCTGTACCGTTAAACCAGGAAATAAGCAGCGCTTTTGACGCTGTTTTCACCACATTAAGATCGTTGGGAGCGCCACTTGTCAGTATAGTAACAATGTTTGGGTTCACTTCAGCAATTTTTTTAATCAGTTCATCCTGACCGGAGGGTAGAAAGATGTCTTTCCGGTCGCTGCCTTCGGTTTCCACCGAGCGGTTGTCACCGCCTATAAAAAGGATAATATCGGCTTTTGCAGCCACTTCGAGGGCTTCTTTTGTCAGCTCCACGGTTTTTAACTCTTTTTCGCGCCCCTCTTTATCCAATTGTTCAGGCGACTTTCTTCCCCAGGTAAATACAACAGGAACGTACCCTTGGGCATAAACGATTTCGGCTTTGTCGCCTATCCGGTTTTTCAGTCCTTCAAGCGGAGTAACTTCGTACAAGGTTTTCACCCCGGCGCCCAATCCGCCTGAACCCATAATTTGTGTAGCATTGGCGCCAATCACCGCAATCACAGGTTTATTCTTCAACTTCAACGGAAGTGCGCCATCGTTTTTCAGCAAAACAATTGATTTGCAGGCCACTTCGTAGGCAATTTTCTGCTGAGCCGGTTGCGAGGTCATTTCCTCGTTGGCTTCGTTTGCAGGAATTGGTTTGATGGCCAACCGTACGCGCAAAATCTCGCGAACGCGCAGATTGATGATTTCTTCGGAAACTTTTCCGGCTTTTACCGAATCAATCAGCGCCTGACCCAGATATTGTTTGGATGGCATTTCGACATTGAGACCGTGTTTTACCGAATTTACCGTGCTGTGGGTTCCGCCCCAGTCGGAAATGGACATTCCGGCAAACCCCCATTCATCGCGAAGGATTTTGTTGAGCAAGATGTCGTTTTCGGCACACCACCAGCCATTTACCTTGTTATAGGCCGGCATGATCCCATAAGCATCGGCTTCCTCAACCGCAGCCCGAAATGGTGGAAGATAAATCTCACGCATGGCACGTTCGCCAATAATCACGTTCACGGTACCGCGGTTGTTTTCCTGATTATTCAGGGCAAAGTGTTTAAGGCAAACCGCCACACCATTGTCCTGCACTCCTTTGGTGTATTGCACCGACAATTTTGAGCTCAAAAATGGATCCTCGCTCAAATATTCATAGGTACGTCCCCCGGTTGGAATTCGCTGAATGTTAATGGCAGGCCCCAGGATCATATCTTTTCCACGCAAGCGTGCTTCCTTTGCCATTCCTTTTCCGTATTGATAAGCCAGTTCGGGGCTCCAGGTGGCGGCCAGCGCAGAACCTGTCGGGAAAAAAGTTGCTTTGTCGTTTTCCCAGCCGAGGCCCATCCAACCATCAGGCTGCATCTCTTCGCGGATACCAAAAGGCCCGTCGGCAAATATCATATCGGCAATTCCGAGCCTTTCAATGCCAGCCGAAACAAACATATGTTTGGCATGAAGCATTTCCACTTTTTCTTCAAGCGTCATCTGACTGATGATGCCATCAATCTGTTTGTCGAATTGAAGCAGGGCGGATTGATGTGGTTTTTCAGCGGAAAAACCTGTCAGGGGAATTGCAATGGCTGCAAAAGCGATCATTTTTGATAATCTCATCGGATTGATTTTTTTAGGTTAGTTCAATATGTTTTTTCTTTAATTGTGGCTTTCCTGGTTTCTGTTTTTTTTTCTGAATTCAAAATTTAATGTGTTCAGGATCGAATACAATGGTAGCTTCGCCTTGGGTAACCATCATTGGGTGGTCGCTCCCGATTGAAACTTTTTGAGGATGCGGAACTGCTTTGGGTGCTGTTCCGTTGACAAGCGCTTCGGCCAACGTTCGCATTTCAGTAATATAATGTTTGTCGTAGGCTTTTTTTACATACGGATAATGGCCACAGTAGATCCTGGTAATCCCTTCGTCCATTAGCTTTTCCATCTTTTTGCAGGAGTTGACGTAGGTTTGCATCGGAGAGTATGGACGAAGCTGAAGCCATACTTGTCCTGACCCAAAAGCATCTCCGGAATAGCAGCTTCTGGCCTTTCTGTCAAGCAAGACAATGGACCCCGGTGTATGTGCAGGCATGTAACTGACTTCGATTTTCTTTCCACCCAAATCAAACACATCGCCATCCTTTACAAAATGGACTTTCCCTTTATAGGTTTTGCCAAGCAGAACTGTATCGGCTGCATGAAGGTAAATGTCTTTAAAGAACCCGATGTTCCCGTCATGATCGCCATGGGCATGGGTAATAACCACATAAAGCGGCTTTTTAGTGATTTGGGCAACCACTTCATCCAGCTTTTCGCATTTGGTGCCGGTATCAATCAGCATCGCTTTATCAGTCCCTTCGATGATGTACATCGTGGTTTTATCGGTTGTTTCGACCACCCAAACGTGATCCTCCAGTTGAGATATGGTCAGGTCATTGTTCTTGAAAACCTGTGCAGGTGCTGTAACCCATCCGGCAAAGAAACCTGCGATTGTCAGTAAAAAGGTTATCCGTTTCATGTGATTTTATTTAAAAAGTAATGGAGTGAATTCAGAAAGATAAACCCGCCAGTTGGTCCAGGTATGACCGCCTTCGCTTTCGCGATAGGTATATTTCATGCCCATCCCATCGAGTTTGGCCCGGTAATCAGAAACGTTTTTATACAAAAAATCAGCTTTTCCAACTCCTATCCAGTAAAGTTTGTAGCCGTTTTTAAGCTGAGTTTTGAGTGTACTGTCGATGTTTTCATAAACTTTTGAAGTGATTTTTTGATCAGGTAGTATCGCTGCTGAGAATAATCCCACATAGTCGAATGTGTTGGGATAATATCTTGAAATGTGCAGCGAATGATATCCACCCATCGATAAACCGGCGATGGCACGGTTGGCTTTATCGGCTTTTACCCGGTAATTGCCTTCGATGAATTTGATGACATCAGGGAATGTTTCCTCGAATTTGCCATCCATGGTATTGGGCAACTGGAAAGTAGGTTTATAAAAACCAAGGCTCGATTCGCCCGGTGCAGCTTCCTGAGCTACGTTTCCATTGGTCATTACGACGATCATCGGTTTTGCTTTTCCCTGAGCAATCAGGTTGTCCAAAATTTGTGAAGTACGGCCAAGGGCAATCCAGGCTTCTTCGTCGCCACCCATTCCGTGCAGCAAATACAGAACCGGATATTTTTCTTTACTGGTTTCGTAACCGGCAGGAGTGTAAATGGTTATTCTGCGCGTCATTCCAAGAGAAGGAGAATCGTACCAGCGGCGTGAAACCGTTCCGTGAGGCACTTTATTCACTTTATACAGATCAGCTTTACCTCCACTTACAATGAATACGTTGGTTAATGAAGCTACGTCGCGTATCAGATAAACGTTATTCGGATCAGTGGTTTTTAAGCCGTCAACACTAAATGAATAGCCATATAAATCGGACGGAAGTGCAGCAGTGGTGTACGACCACAATCCTTTGTCATCTTTGGTCATAACTACTGAACCCGGGGTCCAGCCTTCAGCCGGCATCCAGTCGCCTGAGATTTTAACCTCTTTGGCATCAGGTGCCAGAAAACGGAAGGTAACCGTTTTATCTTCTTTTACTTCCGGAGAAACAATTCCGGCAGCCCCCCATAATGCTTGTTGAGAGATGGCGTTCAGGCTTGATAAACAAAAAAAAGCGAGGACAATAAAGATCTGTTTTTTCATACAAGTTGGTCTAAGATTTTTAGTTTAGAGAGTTATTGTGTTTAATTGACACAATGATAGTTTTTTTCTTACTGAAATCAAAGATAGGGAAATTTAATGTTTTACTTTTGCGACAAAACAGTAAAGTCAGTGAGACACGATCCTAATTTTTACAATCAGCAATTTCTGAGACACATATCGTTGGACTGTGTTGTTTTTGGCTTTCATGATAACCAGTTGAAAGTGTTGCTGCTAAGAATGAAATACTCCAAAGAGTGGGCTTTGCCCGGTGGTTTTGTTCAGAACGACGAATCACTTGAATTGGCTGCAACCCGTGTTCTAAAAGAGCGTACCGGTTTAGATCAAATATTTTTGAAGCAATTTAATGTGTTTAGCGACCCGAATCGTTCAAAAACAAACCCGGCAGTAAAGGACTTAATCGATTCAGGAGAAGAAACGGACAGTGATTGGTTTAATCATCGCTTTATCTCTGTTGGATTTTATGCCTTGTTGGATTTTTCGAAAGTTGAACCAAAACCCGATTTTTTCTCGGATTTGTGCGCCTGGCAATCCTTATCTGAAATTCGCACGTTAATGCTCGATCACAATCAAATTCTGAATAAGGCCCTTGATACACTACGGTTCCAATTGAATTATCAACCCATTGGCTACAACCTGCTTCCGGACAAATTTACCATGCCTGAGTTTCAGAAACTGTACGAAACCATCCTTGGCAAAGAACTGGACAGACGCAACTTTCAACGCAAAATGCTATCCTACAACATTCTCAATAAGCTGGAGGAACGTAAAACCGGTGGGGCACATAAAGCCCCGTTCCTGTATGAATTTAATCTGGAGAACTACGAAAAAGCCCTGCAAAACGGTTTGTACGGAGGTTGGTAAAGTCTTATCATTTATAACCAAAAAAAAGAGGTTGGAACTTTCGGACCAACCTCTTTTCAAAAGAAAATATTTTCTTAAACACGTTTTTCTTTGATACGGGCTTTTTTGCCTGTAAGATTACGCAAGTAATAAAGTCTTGCCCGGCGTACCATACCTTTTTTGTTAACTTCAATCTGGTCGATGAAAGGCGAAAAAAGAGGGAAAATTCTTTCTACACCAATGCTGCCTGACATTTTGCGAACAGTGAAAGTCTTCGTTACGCCTTGTCCTTTAACCTGAATAACAACGCCACGGTAATTCTGGATACGCTCTTTGCTACCTTCCCTAATCTTATAATGAACGGTAACTGTATCTCCGGCTTTAAATTGCGGTTGTTCTTTTGTTTCAACAACAAACGCGTTTTGTGCTACTTTAATTAAATCCATTTTTTTACGTTTTAGTGGCAATATTACATCATATCAATGAGTAAGAGATTGCTGAAATGTGGCGCAAAAATAATAAAATATTTCAATTCACAACTGATATCCTCAACAAAAGATTCGGCGCCGTTTGCGAAAATCAATGACCTGGTGCGCCAATCATTTTCAAATGGTCGCCGGTGCCGTCAACAATGACTTTTTTCCACCAATCCGGATAGCCGGGTTGATTCGGGGCTGGTGGCATACCTGTTTCAGTACGTTCAAATACGCCGTTTTTCTCCTTCTTGATATTTCCATCCATGAATTTGACGATTAAAAACCGCGATAATTTTTTCCATTCGCTGGTCATTCCATTGGCTTGATTCACAGAATAATCAGTCAGAAACTGAAGGGTTTCACTTTTCTTGCCGGCATTCCACAGGTTCTGGGCAGCCATATCTACAC
>Ga0209429_10001712_pt1 | contig 13299 bp, 7 predicted proteins | sample BarGraNGADG00212_3_FD_184493 | JGI IMG/M metagenome (GOLD analysis project Ga0209429, IMG submission 184493) | Arctic peat soil microbial communities from Barrow, Alaska - Barrow Graham LP Ref core NGADG0004-212 (SPAdes) (version 2) | ecosystem: Environmental > Terrestrial > Soil > Wetlands >... | reverse complement strand
TTAAGGGCAAACAGGGACGTTTCCGTCAGAACCTTCTTGGTAAGCGTGTTGACTATTCAGGCCGTTCCGTTATTGTTGTCGGTCCTGAACTCAAAATGCACCAGTGCGGCCTGCCCAAGGAAATGGCGCTGGAACTGTTCAAGCCTTTTGTTATGAAACGCCTTGTCAACGATGGCCACGCACAGCACATCAAGACAGCTAAGCGTCTTGTTGACCGTGCTACCGATGTCGTCTGGGATATTCTTGAAGATGTTATAAAGGATCACCCGGTTATGCTTAACCGTGCTCCTACGCTTCACCGTCTGGGTATTCAGGCTTTTGAACCGGTACTCGTTGAGGGCCGCGCCATTAAGCTTCATCCCCTTGTCTGTACTGCTTTCAACGCCGACTTTGACGGAGATCAGATGGCTGTTCACGTTCCTCTATCTGCAGAAGCGCAGGCAGAGGCCCGTTTCCTCATGCTTTCTTCCAATAATCTCCTGAAGCCACAGGACGGCAAGCCTGTTACTGTTCCTACACAGGATATGGTTCTTGGCTGTTATTATATGACAATTGACAAAGAGGGAGAGCGCGGCGAAAACATGGTTTTCGGTTCACTCGATGAAGCAGTAATGGCTTATGATGAACACGAACTTGAACTGCATGCTCCGATCCGCATCCGGGTAACCCGCGAAGTGAATGGCGTTATGATGACCGGCCTTGTGAAGTCTACTCTCGGACGATTCATTTTCAATGAAATTATTCCGCAGGATCTTGGATATGTTGACCGCAGTGCGGTTGGAAACGAACTGCCTCTTGAGTGCGATTTCCTCGTAGGAAAGAAAGCTCTTGAAGATATTATCAGCCGTACCATCCGTATTCACGGAATTGGCCTGACCGCCAAACTTCTTGATGAAGTTAAAGCCCTTGGATACAAGTATGCTACACGCAGCGGTATTTCCATTGGTATCGAAGACATGATCGTGCCTGAAGTCAAAGAGCGTATGATTCATGAAGCTGAGGATAAGGTTGAACACATCAACCGTATGTACCAGCGCGGTATGCTGAATGAAGAGGGTCGTTACAAGGGAGTTATTGCCATTTGGACGGAAACCACCGATTCCATTACTGAAGAACTCAAAAAGAACCTCGGTAAGTACAACCCGATCAAGATGATGTCTGATTCCGGTGCACGTGGTAATATCAACCAGATCAAACAGCTCGCCGGTATGCGCGGTAACATGTCCGATACATCCGGTAAAACAATTGAGATTCCCATCAAGTCCAACCTGCGTGAAGGCATGAACGTGCTTGAATTCTTTATCTCTTCGCATGGAGCAAGAAAAGCGCTTTCCGATACCGCACTAAAGACGGCCGACTCCGGATACCTGACACGCCGTCTGGTTGATGTCGCTCAGGATGTAATTGTTCTCGAAGAAGACTGCGGAACGCAGGATTTCACCTATGTTACTGAGCTTGCGGTAATTGCCAACGATAAAAAGGATATTATTAAAGCTCTTGCTGACCGTCTTGCAGGACGTTATTCCGCTTTCGAGATTGTTCATCCTAAGACCGGTGAGGTTTTCATCGGGAAGAACGAACTGATTACGCAGGATATTGCAAATGCTATTGAGGCTTCCGGGCTTATCAAAGTTGCTATCCGTTCGGTCTTTGACTGCAGATCCCATCGTGGTGTATGTTCACATTGCTATGGTGTCAACCTTGCAACAGGAGAACCTACCATCGGAGGTGAAGCTGTCGGTATCATGGCGGCACAGTCCATCGGTGAACCCGGTACTCAGCTTACTATGCGTACGTTCCACACGGGCGGTATCGCTTCCGGAGATGATATTACACAGGGTCTACCCCGTGTTGAGGAACTTTTCGAAGCAAGAAAGCCTAAAGGACAGGCAATTATCTCTGAGATCGACGGTGTTATACGTATTGAAGAGGGGAGCAAGCGTAAACGCGAGATCGTTGTTACTGCTGCCCAGGGTGAAGACGGCAGTCTGGAAGAGAAGAGATATCCTATCTCTTATTCTGCCACGGCCAAGATTAAAGACGGCGATATGGTGGAAGCCGGCGACCTTTTGACGGATGGTACAGTCAGCCCGCAGGAGATCATGAAGATCAAAGGCGTGCGCGGCGTACAGAAGTACATTATCAGCGAAGTTATCAAGGTGTATAAGAGTGGTGGTGTTACCATCAATGATAAACATATTGAAGTAATTACACGCCAGATGATGCGTAAAATCCGTATTGATGATCCGGGTGATACCGAACTGATGACGGGAAGCCTTGTCGATATGTTCGACTATGAGGCGGCCAATGTTAAGGCCGAAAGTATCGGTGCGATTTCTGCAAAAGGCAAGCGCACACTACTTGGTATTACAAAGGCTTCACTTGCTACGGACTCCTTCCTGTCAGCCGCTTCCTTCCAGGAAACTACGCGTGTTTTGACAGATGCCGCGGTAAAGGGTAAGATAGATCCGTTATACGGTCTCAAGGAGAACGTAATTATTGGTAAATTGATTCCTGCAGGAACAGGAATGCCGCGTTATCGCAACATTACAGCTGTTCCTGTTATCCCTGAGAACAATGCTTTTCTGGGAAGGGAAACGTCCTCCGTCAAGCAGAGTTATGAAAATGCGCTGCAGGAGGACTCTGCGGAATAATCTGCAGTTGTCGGAGGCATAATGCAAATTCGCTTTACTTGGAAACGCAAAGATTATATGGCAGTGCTGACCGTTGCAATAAGCGCAATGGTCACACTGCCTATTTTATTAGTACCTGTCGGGCTTCGTTCCGGTGCGCCGGCCTACGTTTTGGTAGACAGGGCTTATGCAGCTGCATATCCCGAAGATCCTAACAAAAAAACGGTGCTGATTGAGGACTACGCAATATCGGGTGCTTCTTTGAAAGGCTCCGTGAACGGTCTGGAAACGAATGAAACAGAAAGCATACCAACCACTTCGGATACAACAGCGGAAACCGTAAGTCCTTCCGGTGTATCTGCAACACCCACCGGTTCGGCGACATCTGCTGCCGGGGTCCAGGACGGCACGGCTCCTGCGGTGACGGACGGTGTTAATCCGGTTGACCCCAATGCGGGTCTTATTCTTGTTGGTGAAGGTCAGACAGTCACAGCGTCATACCTCGAGGGAGAATCCCCTTCCGGAGCAGCGGACCCATACGCCGGTATTCTGACAGCATCGATTGTGCAGTATACCGACGCGGATAACATTCCGGTTGAACTGCTGGATACTTCTGTATTTTTGTCTGATGAATCGACTTTTTATATTCAGACGGAAAGTACCCTGATTAAAGAGACTCCTGATATGGCTTCAGTAACCGTTTCTACGATCAATAAAGCCAAGGGTGTAACGCGTATCGGTATAGGTGATACCTGGTCGAAAATCAGGACAGAAGATGGTACGGAAGGATACGTTCCCACGTACTGCCTCTCGAAGGATATGCTGTTTATAGCAATTGACCGTACGGTTTGGGTGGATTCATCCAGTCTTAAGCTGCGTGCAGAGCCGTCTACAGGCAGCGATGTTATCAAAACCCTTTCACAGGATACGCCTCTTCACTGCAGCGGAATCTCAGACAAATGGTATGAGGTGACAACCTCCGATGGAACAGTCGGATATGTATATGTTTCATATACGACAAAGACACCGCCTCCGACACCAACTCCGATACCGAAGAAAAAAACAACGACAACTACGAAGACTAGTACGAGTTCGGGAAAAACTACCGGAAATACAGCAAGCCTTCCGTCGATAACCGGTGTTAACGGTGATAGTATTGTAAACATCTGTGTATCTATGTTAGGCGTCCCATACACCTGGGCAGGGGAATCAAGGGATGGCGGAGTGGATTGTTCAGGGCTGGTCGTGTATGCCTATCGCCAGATCGGAATCGGCCTTCCGCATCAGTCCAATTCCCTGGTAAAATGCGGAGTAAGTATCAGCCGGGCAGATATCCAGATAGGTGACATTGTCTGCTGGGATATTCGAGGCTCATCGGATACCGTTGAGCATGTTGGTATTTATGTTGGCGGCGGACAGGTTATTCACGCGTCTTCTACCCGCGATCGTGTAGAATACGGTAATGTTGATATGTATCCGATCGTCAGCATCCGAAGAATTATTTCATAGTGATTTTCCTTACTTGTAAATAGTTAACACTAAAAAAGGAGACCCGGATTTTTCGGATTTCCTTTTTTATGTGATTAAGCGAATGCGGCAGGTGCTGTGTTTATTGCGTTGTGTATTCGGTGATTTGTCCGTCTTTGTACTCCATAATAATGGAATCTGAATAGTATGTGTTGCCAAAGACGTCGGTAACCAAATATTCAAATAAATAGTCACCGTCGAAAAGATCCGCTTCTTCTAATACAACAGGACCGTCAACGATAAAGGTACCGACCTCATATTGGATGGTTTCTCCCGTATCCCAATTCTGACCGTTCATTAAAATGGTAACTTCATCCCCGTCCTTCAGCTGTACAATTTCCCGGCTGCTCATTCCGGATTCACTGTCCAGGCCTGTCCAACAGCCATACACTTCGAAATGTCCGGTGTCTTCGGTATCCCATACATAAGCGGCCCGCAGATTTGTGTCTACGCCATTGAGAGTAATCGGAATAGAGTACAGATTGTAATCCACACCTTCTTCAATCAGGTTAAAATCGACATAATATCCATTCAGTGCAGGCCATACGCCCCGGAAATTATCATAAAACACGCCGTTATCCCAGTCTGAGACGAGGTCGTTATCCGTACCCATCAACATGTATTCACCATAATCGTAATCCATATAGTAGAAATTGAACATTACACTTTGAATGGAATCAAAGCCGTTCAGGAATTCAAGATAGTAATAGCCGTCATCTGAAATATAGGTATTAAAATCAACGGTATATTCATCTGCTGTAACCGAGTCGCCGCTCTGTTCGGGCACCACAATGGCAGGATTGATGTCGGTTCCGGCATCGGATACAGACCAGTCGGAAACTACGACTTCAATAAAGCGAAGGTAATTTCCGCTCGTTGCAATTTCTGCATATGAATCACATTCTTCTTTTGTCACAGCCAGCGGGAAGAAGACGGATAACCCGTTAGCCTGCGCCCGGGTCGTTCCGTGCACATCATAAACGACTGCATCAAATAGTGCGGTTAAGACGTCCTCAGCTGTTTTACTGACGACATCTTCTGTATTAATAGTCAGATCACCCAGGTCGACCATGTTGGTGTAGCCTTCCTCGTCTGTATTTCCACCGAAATTTTCTGCGCGGATGGCGCCCCGGACATAGTCCTGCAGGGTAGTTATTTCATCCGTAATGCCTGTCATCTCAGTGGCCATTGCATCAAAGGCGGTTACCAGGGCGGGGATTTTTTTAAGATCAACAACAGCAAGTGTCGCCATATCATCATCGCCGCTATATTCACACTTGCTGTAATACGTGTCGCATATCTGCTTGCCGACCATCTTGCCGTTTGCGCCGGGGTGGTCCATCAGATACTGTGTCCAGTCGGTATACGCCCAGCCGCCGCCAGGTTCATATTCTTCGGAAGCTACCATGTAATTACCATATTCAGAAATTGTGGAAGCATTTTCGAGCGTCGACATAAGGCAGGTGTCGAAGCCGATAATTTCAAACTGCTGCCCGACTTCTTTAAACGCTTCACCAAGTTCGGGAAGGGTAAGGCTGTCGGAATCAAAGACTTCATCAAACTCAACACCGGCAATACTTCCGCCTCCGTGATTCCAGAATAGAACCATGTATTTGTCAGAAGGATAGCTTTTAATGCCCCATTTAAGAAAATCAGAAAGAGTGGAAGGATCTCCCATGCTTGCCAGTTTTCTCTGATCCAGAAGAGTAAGGCCGTCAGCGTCGGACTTGAAGCGCTGCAAATAGCCCGGATCAATAAGATCATTCTGCCAGGTATTTGTTCCGCCGGTTTGGATGATGAAATTCACACTGTCATCATATTGTACATCCTGAAGCTCCAGAAGGTTATTTGTAGCAGCACCGCCATCACTCTCCAGATCAGTTCCGCACATATACAGCAGGACCGTCCATTGTGCACGGGGTGTTGTGCTTTCTGTTTCGCCGGTCGCCTCGGTTACATCTTCTGAGGAATCTGTTTGTTCCGCATCAGCCGTCGTATGGCTTGAATCCGTTCCTGATTTATTATTGTCAGGGTTCGGGAAGAAAAGACAGCCGGTCAGAAGCAAAAGTGACAGCCCTAAAGAAATAGCCAGGCATAGTATCTTCTTCATTGTTTTGCCCTCCAATAATATAGAAGCGCCAATATCATATGAAATCAAATACGATACTTTTCGAAATTACTGGTATGCAGGTATCACAATATTACTTCTATTATTTGTTTATAACATATAGCTGTATGAAATTCAATTTTCGGAAAAATATATGCATGTTTTCCAGTCGGTTTTGATTAACCGGTACAGAGCCATATCATTTAAAAGGTCATTCCAAAGTATTATCTTTTTCAAAAAGCATCTTGACACACAACGAGGGACGAATATAATGAAAGTAAGTCAAAGAAAGTCAAAGTCAGAAGAATGAACGGATATTGCTGATTACTCATGAAAAAACAGACTGTTTTGACGAAAGGAGAAAACACAGTGGCTAGATTAAGTGATGTTATTGAATGCTTGATTAAGCAGATGCTTGAAGACAACAATGGATCTGCAGTGATTAGCCGGAGCGTTCTTGCTGAGCAGGTGAACTGTGTTCCTTCGCAGATCACATATGTTCTTTCAACGCGGTTTACCAATGGGCAGGGATATCTTGTCGAAAGCAGGAGGGGCGGAGGCGGGCAGATACGCATTGCCCGAATTCAGCGAGTATCCTCGACAGATTATTTGATGCATACGATTAATTCGCTGGGCGAAGATTTATCACAGCAGCAGTCATCGGTTTATCTTCAGAATTTTCTTGATTATCAGATTATTCAGCTCAAACAGGCTCAGTTGATGAAGGCTGCACTTTCCGACAAATCGCTTACAGCGGTTGAAGCGGATAAAAAAGCGGTCGTCCGGATGGATATATTTAAAAACATGCTGATCAGTCTGATAGCACCCGAGAATTTTCAGAAAAACAATTACGGAGGGTATCCCCAATGAAATGTCAAAGATGTAAAGAGCGCGAGGCCAATGTTCAGATCATGCAGCAAATATCAGGTAAGAAGCCGCAGACTTTTTATCTTTGTGACGTCTGTGCAAGAGAGCTGGGAATCTCAATGCCATCCTTTCCTATGACAGGGAAAATTTCATCCAATCCCTTCTCCTTACTGGGAAACATGTTCCAATCCAATTTGGGGCTTGGCGCAGACGAAATAAACGAAAAACCGTCATACCGCTGTGATCAGTGCAGCATGACTTTTGAAGAGTTTAAAAAGAGCGGATTTTTGGGCTGTCCATCCTGCTACGAGGCATTTTCGAGTCAGATGGACCCTGTTTTTTCAAGAACACAGATGGGAAACAAACACGCAGGCCGGAAACCCGGATCCAAATCGACAAAGGGATCGACAGAACGGACATCTGCAGAGGATAACTTTGAAATCGACCTGACAGACACCGGAGATTTGCAGGACGGGGCAGAAAAGTCCGCGAAAGTAAGGGGCTCCGATGAAGTTCCTTCTGCCGATAAACCTGCTAAAAAAAGAAAATTATCAGTCCGGCACTCCCCGCCGGCGTTAATTGACGGGGAGTCGGAAGAACTTATCGCCCTTGAAAAACAGCATATTGACAGACTTATTGAAGAAAAAAAGGCGGAACTCGCAGAAGCGGTGTCCATGGAGGACTACCTTAAAGCAGCAAAGATCAGGGATGAGATTTCCGCATTAACAATAACGAAAGAGGAGTGGGAAAAATGAGCTGGTATTTATCCAAAGGACCCGACTGGGATGTAGTTTTATCAAGCAGGGTACGGCTTGCGAGGGATCTGGAGGGACACTCTTTTCCACACCGTATGGAAGATTCTCAGAAGACGATTGTCCGCGATCAGGTGATCGGAGCCATTCAAACAATTAGTACTAAAGCAAACGAAAGGTTTGTGACCCTGAATATGGATCTCCTTCCGGAGGCCGATCGTCTGGCTTTAGTTGAAAAGCACCTGATCAGCGATGATCTGGCTAAGGGCGGAGCAGGCCGGAGTGTCTGCATTTCCAAGGATGAATCCATCAGTATTATGATCAATGAGGAAGACCATATTCGAATACAGGTCATGGATGCCGGATTTTCTCTTAGAAAAGCATACAAAAAAGCGGAAGTAATAGCGGTTGCCCTGGAAAAACTGCTTCCTGTAGCATTTTCAGAAAAATACGGATTTCTTACAGAGTGTCCAACGAATACGGGGACGGGCATGCGGGCATCCGTAATGGTCCATCTCCCGGCACTTACAAGTTCGGGACGCATGAAGTCCCTGATTGAAGGACTGACACAAGCAGGGTTTGCAGTTAGGGGATATCTTGGGGAACATAGTCAGGCAGACGGCAATATATATCAGCTGTCCAACCAGATTACCCTGGGAATATCGGAGACTGATATATTGACCGGCTTTGAACGGATGGTGCAGGAAGTTCTTGAACTTGAGAGAAAGCTTAGAAAAGAAATTTACGAGAGCAATCCGATGAAAATAACCGACCGGGTATACCGGTCGTACGGTGAACTTCTCTTTGCAAGAATGATGACGGATGTTGAGGCGATGAAAAGAATCAGCGATCTGCGGCTAGGCATCTCACTGGGCGTTTTTTCCGAACAGGACGAAGAAAAAATGGCGCAGATCTCGGCATATATAGGCTCTGCAAACTTACAGAAAGATTGCGGAGAGCTGCTTTCCCCGCGGCAGCAGGAAATACAAAGAGCGGAGAAGATCAGAGGACTTTTGTTGAAGGACGTTGATAATAATGGCAGAAATGCACGAAAACGTACATGAGAATATACAAAACAGAGTAATCGATTAATAGAAAAGGAAGAGAGCGGACTCTCTTCATCCGATACCTTCCCAATATCGGAGAACAGGAGGAAACATGAATATTTCAGAGAGAGCGATTAAGACTTTATACAGGGCATATCTTTGTTCGGCAGCTTTTTCGCTTGACTATATCGGAACAGAGGAAATTCTTTTCGCTCTTTTGGAGGGCGATGGTGTCGCAGGCAGAATTCTTAGGGATTACGGGCTCGAAAAAGAAGATGTTCTGGGAGAAATCGCGAAAATTGCAGGACATGATCCGGCAGATTTTACCGAAGTTAAAATGAATCCCAATGAACTGTTTGCGTTGTGCACAAATCGAACTAAACGCATCATTTACCTTGCGGAATTCCTGGCCAAACGTGTTCGTCAGAATATCGTTGAACCGGAACACATCCTTATGGCTATCCTGCGGGACGGGCAGTGTACGGGTTACAGAATTCTTGCTTCCATGGGTATTTCGGGAAGCGAAATAATTAAAGCAATTCTACATCACACAGACAATCCGGAAGGCTTTTCCGAAGAGGATATGAATGTTGATGAAGCCAATTCGTTCGAACAGGATGCAGAAGAAATGCCGCTCGAGGAAGACCGTACGGGCGGTTCTGTGCCTTCGGGAACTGCCGGACCTTCGGGAGTATCCTCAGCGCCGAAGAGCAAGACAGCAAATCTCGACAAATTCTCCCGCGATCTTACAGCTATGGCTAAAGAAGGTAAGTTTGACCCTATTATCGGAAGGGAAGAAGAGATCAACCGCGTTATGCAGATTCTTGCCCGCCGGACCAAAAACAACCCGGCCCTTATAGGGGAACCGGGTGTTGGGAAAACAGCAATTGCCGAGGGTCTTGCACAAAAAATCGTATCAGATGATGTGCCGGATATTCTGCGCGGGAAACGTCTTGTATCCCTTGATCTGGCATCTATGATTGCCGGGTCCAAATACAGGGGCGAGTTCGAAGACCGCCTGAAAAAAGGATTGGAAGAGGCACGCGCTGCCGGCAACATAATCCTCTTTATTGACGAAATGCATACAATCATTGGTGCCGGCAATGCAGAGGGCGCCATGGATGCCTCCAACATTCTAAAGCCCCTGATGTCCAAAGGTGAACTGCAGGTAATCGGAGCTACAACGATTGATGAGTACAGAAAGCATATTGAAAAAGATGCTGCCCTGGCACGCCGGTTCCAGAAGGTTATGGTCAATGAGCCGAGTACGACGGATGCCGTTCTGATTCTTAAAGGTATCCGTGAAAAATATGAGCAGCACCATCACATCCGTATTCCGGATGACGCGATTGATGCTGCGGTAATTCTTTCAAGCCGCTATATAACGGATCGATTCCTTCCGGATAAGGCAATTGATTTGATAGATGAGGCTGCGTCCCGCGCACGTCTCAGAAGGACTGACGAACCCAAAGAAAACAGGCAGATCGGGGAACGCATACACGAGATTATCCGTCTTAAGAAGGAAGCAGTTGAAAAACAGGATTATGAGACCGCTCAAAAACTCAGGGATGAAGAGATGGAGCTTGAAAAGCAGCTCGGTAACCTCCGTGAGGAACTGAACAAGAAGCAACAGGCGCTTCCGGATTCACTGACACCAAATGATATTTCCGATATCGTTGCAAGCTGGACCGGAATTCCGGTCTCCAAAATCAATGAGAGCGATGCGGAACGGCTCAGGACGCTTGAGGATGAGCTTAGAAAACGTGTAATCGGACAGGATGAAGCTGTCACCGCTATTGCCAAGGCCATCAGGAGAAGCCGTCTCGGCCTCAAAGATCCGAAGCGTCCGGCAGGATCCTTTATTTTCCTGGGTACTACGGGCGTCGGAAAAACGGAGCTGGCACGAGCGCTTGCAGAAGTCATGTTCGGCAATGAGAATGCACTGATCCGGGTTGATATGTCCGAATATATGGAAAAGTTCGATGTATCAAAGCTTATCGGTTCACCCCCGGGCTATGTCGGTTATGACGAAGGCGGCCAGCTGACCGAAAAAGTCAGAAGGCGTCCATACTCTGTAGTTCTTTTTGATGAGATTGAAAAAGGTCATCCGGACATATTCAACTCACTGCTTCAGATCCTTGATGACGGACGCCTGACAGACAGTCAGGGACGGACGGTTGACTTCAGAAATACAATTATTATCATGACGTCCAACATAGGTGCCCGTATGCTCACATCCGCTGCCGGAAGAAGAATCGGCTTTACTGTTCCGAGCCCAAAAGTTGATGAGAAAACAGGTACAAGTTTCGTCACCATTGATGAAGCTTCCAACGAACACCTCTATGGCGGAAAAACATATGACGAAGCAAAGGCACTTGTTCTTGAGGAACTGAAGAAAGCATTCAATCCTGAGTTCATTAATAGGGTAGACGAGATCATCTTCTTCAGAATGCTTAACAGGCAGTCTCTTCTCAGGATTGTTGATTTGCTTACGGCGACGCTGTCAAAGCGTATTTGCGACATGGGGATACAGATGGAATTGACAGATGAGGCCAAAGTGCTCCTGGCACAGAAGGGATATGATCCCCAATATGGAGCAAGACCGCTGCGCAGAACGATCCAGTCCCTTGTGGAGGACAAGTTCTCAGAGGCGCTGCTGGATAAGGTCGTGGATAATGGTGATACGGCACTGGTTGATGTAAAAGACGGTGAAATATTCATCAGCAAAAAGAGTTCCAACTCCACGGTTGCCGCCTGCACGCCAGGTGGGGATCTTAAAACGGAGGCCGACAAGTTTGCTGCAGAAGAAGCCGCAGATGCCGTTAAGCTGGAGGCAGATGCAAAAGATGAAGACAGCAATCCGGAGGCCCAAGACAATGCAGTCCCACCCGATTCCGTAAAAAGAAAAGGCAGAAAGCCGAAAGCGTAAGTTCTGATTACAGGTCAGTATAGCTTCAAGACAGCACAATCCTTACAGACAGCACAAAAGAAACACCCTTTTTCTTCAGACCTTTCAAAGAGCATCGCTCAGGGAAAGAACGAAGAAGGGTGTTTCTGCCGGTTTAGGATTCCATAATTTATGTGAAGATAATTAATTGGGCTGAAAGATAGAGAAGAAATTTGAAGAGTATATAACAGAAGATATATACAAAAATCAGAAAAAAGAAGACGGTGTCCTCTGTAAGGCCCAGTGCATTTCTAAAAGACAGAAGATGCGTTACTCCCATAAGCAGAAGGCTTACAAATATTAATGACAGCGATCCGCGGCTTCCCATGAGAATCGTGATCAGGATGAAAGACTCCATTATCATCAGATAAACCAATGAGATGGAAACAAGATCCATAATTTTGCGGAAGGTGGGTTTCCGGTTGCTGAAGCGCGCTGCAATGTAAAAAGAGACGCCCATTGTCATTACAAAAAGGAAAGAGAGGACAGTTAGCCCTGTAAACGACAGGAAAGGATTCGTATATAGAAGAGATTGACCGGATCCGAAAACAACGGCAATCAAATTAGAAAACAAAGGAGAACCTGAACGGCTCATCAACAATGCCAGCAGACCGGAAAGAATGGAAAAAGCGGCTACATAGAAATATGAATACGAACGTTTGATACGCATGGATTCCTGTCTGATTTTACTTGCCGGCCTTGTCAGGTATTGAATTCCTGAAGAAAAACCTTTGGTGATGTTCGGGAAAAGAGTCAGCACCTGATCCCGGAATGTACGCAGACGAAAAACACGCTGCTGCAGTCTGCCAACTCTATCAAAAATGCTCTCTGCAGTCTTGCTGCTCTTTTTGTTCCAGGATGCCCTGGAATGACGGGTTTTTGTTGAAGAACGTGCTTTAGCACCGGCGGAAGTGCTTCCGAAACCGGCTTTTTCCCCTGCTCCTGCAGTTTGATAAGCATAGGAAGGACCGCTTCCGCCAGTCGATTCCTTTTGGGTTGATGAGCCCGCAGACTTGTATGGTCCTGCTTTTGACGGATCCTTGCAGTGACAGCGTTCCCCGACGGTTAACTCACGACCGCAATAGAAACAATACCTTGCCATCTTGTATTTGTCCTCCAGCCGATAATAATAGCACGAAAAACCCAACTATCTTTCGTGCCAAATGTTTATACCTCCTGTATAATACAAAACAGATGTTATCAATTTGTGTCAGAAAAACGGACGAAGGCAAAAGGTTTCGTTTCAATTTGTTACTTTTCGTCCGGGGGGAGATTATTATGTCCGAACGCAGACAGCTTCAGCTTGGGAAAACACCCAGCACCTTTATATTTACCATATTAGGACTGGGGATTGCAATACCATATGCCAAACTCAGGTATGGTATACATGTCAAAAGAAACAAGGAAGTCATAAAGATGA
>Ga0209429_10001709_pt1 | contig 13304 bp, 13 predicted proteins | sample BarGraNGADG00212_3_FD_184493 | JGI IMG/M metagenome (GOLD analysis project Ga0209429, IMG submission 184493) | Arctic peat soil microbial communities from Barrow, Alaska - Barrow Graham LP Ref core NGADG0004-212 (SPAdes) (version 2) | ecosystem: Environmental > Terrestrial > Soil > Wetlands >... | reverse complement strand
AGATTTTGTGGGCCGGATGTTCGTCCGCATCACCTTCCCGGGCCGGAGAACCGATGGTGAATTCTCCTTCCGGAATGTAGATCATGGTGATATTTTTTAGAAATACCGCTTCCCAGAAGCCTTTTTCGTTTTGATAGATTTTGTCGGCTTTTTTCAGGTTGTCCATAAATTTTTCTTTCCGTTCAGCAGTATTAATCTGATTCTGCATTTCATTGCATTTTTCTTTGGCCACCAGGCTTCCTGGTGCCAAGGCCAAAGCCTTTTGGTAATTTTCCAGGGCGGCCTTGGCGTTTCCCGCTTCGGCTTCCCTGTCACCTTGCTCCAGATACTGATCGACATTTTCGCCTAATTTTGCCGGAGCTGGGCTTTCGGTCCTGGGTTCGGTCTGGGCTTCATTCGGGATCAGGTCCTGGTCAAAAACCACGTAACGGGCGTCATCGGGATTAAAACCCTTGCCGATTTTGTTAAGCACCTCGGCAGTGCGGGCGAACATTTTATTGACGGTAAAGATGCCGATATTGATGGTGTATTCACCACTGGGATCTTTGTAAACGGCCATGACAATGCCCTTCATACCGGACTCGACTCCGTCCATGGCGCCGCGATCAATGGTCAAAAGCAGGTCCTTATGGCCGATGACATTAGCGATGGTTCCGGCCTGCAAAAGGGAAATTGAAAAAATCAGCACAAAAAAAATCAATGTTAATTTTTTCATTGAATTCTCCTTAAATATGAATTATTCAACCATAATTCATTTTTTTTATCAAGAAAATCCCCTTTGTTTAAATTTTATTTGGCAAATCCCTTGAAATGGCCTTGCGGCCAAGCTTATTTTATTTTTTTATTTTATCTTTCAGTGCTTTTCCGGCCACGAATTTAACTACCCTGGTGGCCTTGATATGAATTTTCTGACCGGTCTTGGGATTAACTCCGGCCCGGGCCTTGCGATCGGCTACTTTAAATGTTCCAAAACCAACCAAAGTAACTGAACCTTTTTTCTTTAGTTCAGCTGTAATGGCTGCGGTTGTACCATTGATAGCCTTTTCCGTGTCTGACATTTTCAGATTTGTTTTGCCGGCAACTGCTTTAATCAATTCATTTTTATTCATGGGTTATTTTCTCCTTAAAAGAATTTTATACAAATATTAAAAAATAATCAAGAGGCAGCTTAAATTATCCATCTATCCTGATGGATCTAATTTAACTGTCCCTTGTGGGCAGCTTAAATTATCCATCTATCCTGATGGATCTAATTTAACTGTCCCTTGTGGGCAGTTTAAATTATCCATCTATCCTGATGGATCTAATTTAACTGTCCCTTGTGGGCAGTTTAAATTATCCATCTATCCTGATGGATCTAATTTAACTGTCCCTTGTGGGCAGTTTAAATTATCCATCTATCCTGATGGATCTAATTTAACTGTCCCTTGTGGGCAGCACAAATTATACCAACACTAGATGCTTTTGGCGGCTCATAGAATTAGCCAAAAGCATAGTGTTGGTACCGCTGAAAACATCAAGTGCACCGTCACTATGTTTTCCGTGTATTTAAGAAGCTGCGGAAAACATCTGGTGACGGTGTCATGTCACTTGATGATTTTCCCGAATATTCGAAATTGGGAAAATCATAGTGACAAGGATGGTATACTTTCACTAGATGATTTCAATACTTAAAGACAGGTTGAAATCATAGTGAAAGTATGTCCCCGCAGGAGGTTTGAAAATCACCTTCGGTGAGAAGAGATAAGCCGGACGGGTTTCACTTGCAAAAAAAACAGTAAAAATGTATGATAAACCAATGACACAACGGCCGGAGAAAGAAGAATATTATTTGGGCATCGCCCAGGTGGTTTCCAAGCGCTCCACCTGTTTGAAAGTGCTCATCGGCGCCATCATCGTCAAGGAAGACCAGATCATCGCTACCGGCTATGTCGGGGCGCCGCGGCACACGCGCAGTTCCCTGGAACACGGTTTCTGCCTGCGCCAAAAATTGCATATTCCCTCGGGCACGCAGTACGAGTTGTGCCGTTCGGTGCACGCCGAACAAAATGCGATCATTAACGCCGCCCGGGCCGGGGTCAGTCTGTTTAGCGGCGACATGTACATTTTCGGAAACGAGCGCGACAGCGGCGCAACCATTTTCGCTTTTCCCTGTTTCATCTGCAAAAAAATGATCATTAACGCCGGCCTGAACCGCATTATCGTTTCGCTGCCCGGGAATGAACGTTTAAAAATTTTCAAGGTTGAAGACTGGGTCAGGGAATGGCAGGAACAGGATATCATTGATGACAGCGTCCGTTACGGACAATCGGAGTAAATGAGGTGGCAGCGCGGAAACTATGCATCGGCTTGACCGGGCGCATGGCTTCGGGCAAGGGTGAAGTTGTCCGTATTTTGAATGGCTATGGGTTTCAGTATGTCTCACTTTCCGATATCGTCCATCGCGAAGCGGCCAAAATTCAGCCCGCCATCAATCGCGGCCAGATGCAGGATCTCGGCAATCACTTGCGCAGGGAAGGCGGAGCCGGGATACTTGGCAAAATGGTGCGCGAGCTTGTTGAAGCTGCGGAGACATCACGTTGGGTGATTGACGGCATCCGCAATCCCGCTGAAGTGGTGGAATTAAAAAAAATGGCTGGTTTTGTGCTGCTCGGCATCCAAACCGAGGTGCCGATAATTTTGGCAAGGCTCAAGAAAAGGGGGCGAGCCACTGATGTGGCAGCCGAAAAAGAAATACGCGCCAGCCTGGAGCGCGAATGGGGCGACGGCGAACCCGCCGGCGGCCAGCAAGTCAGGCGCTGCCTGGCCATGGCCGATTTTACCATTGTCAACAACGGCCCTTTGCCGGAATTAAAAACCGGCCTGGACACGGTTTTAAAAAAAATTGGAGCTGGACATGTCTAAAAAAAATGTGGCGGTTTATCCCGGATCGTATGACCCTTTGACCAACGGGCATATCGACATCATTGAACGGGGCTTGAAAATTTTTGACAAGATCATCGTGGCGGTTCTGAAAAACCCGGCCAAGACCTATCTTTTTAGCCTTGAGGAAAGGTGCCAGATTTTGAAAAGCGTTTTTAAAAACAGAGAAAAAATCGAGATCGTTCATTTTGAGGGCTTGCTGGTCGATTTTGTAAAAGAAAGGGGAATCACGACCATTGTCCGCGGCCTGCGGGCCATTTCCGATTTTGAAATCGAGTTCCAAATGGCCCTGATGAATCGTAAAATCGAGCCGCGCATTGAAACGATTTTTTTTGTGCCTTCCGAATCCTATTCTTTTTTAAGTTCCAAGCTGGTCAAGGAGATTTATCTGCTGGGCGGCGAAGTACCTTCCATGCTGCCGGCGATCGTGGACCGCAAGCTTAAAGAAAAATATCGGCCCCGTTCGTAAACCGCGCCCTTTTCCTGACCCAGCATAGCTGCGAAGTCCCCTGCAAAGGGGGGATAAGAGCCTTAGATAGCAAATTCAAAATTTGTTCTAAAAAGCTAACAAATTTTAGAACCTAAAAATAAATTTTTTATACTTTTTATATAAAAAATTTATTTTCTAAGGTTCTTATCCGGTTTTTACCGGGTTAGGATTTGCTATAAGGCTCTAATCAGTGCCAAAATGGTAAAATGCTTTTCCAACCTTGGGGCAGGGTCTTGGCGATATCGTTCAGAATGACGAAAACCATCAAGGTTATTAAAAAGGAAAAGCCGATATAGATCAGAACAGTTTTCAATTTTTGATTCAAATCGCGGCGGATGATGGCTTCGATGGTGAAGATCAGCAGGTGGCCGCCGTCGAGGCCGGGTATGGGGAAGAGGTTGATGATCCCCAATTGCAGCGAAATGAAGGCGATGAGCATAAAAAAATTGGCAAAACCGCTAGCCAGGGCCTGCTGGGAAAAACGGGCGATTTCCATGGGCCCGGAAAAGCTTTTTATCGAAATTTTGCGCTGGATCATTTTTTTAAATGTGTTGAAGAGCACAAACGTCCACTGGCTGGCTTCCTGGAAACTGTTTTGTATGGCGGCGAACAGGCCGTAGCTGATTTTGCTTACAGCGATTTTGGCAGTGATGCCGATAACGCCCTGGCCGTTTTCGTTAACAACCGTGGTTAGCTGGCTGAAAAGAAAATGTTCACCCCGCTTATAGGTCAAGCGCAGTAGTTTTCCCGGTGATTGGTGGATGATGTTGGCGAGTTCGAAATATGTGGCCACCGGCTGGTCATTAACTGCGGTGATCATGTCGCCGGGTTTCAACCCCGCTTTCCAGGCCGGATAGTTTTTAACTACTTGATCGATTTCGGCCGGCCATTGCCAGTAAAATCCGACGTAGCCGATTTCAGGGCGGATGCCAGCGATAACGTTCAAGTTGGTGATCAAGGGCTTGTCCTGGCGTAAAAAATCAATTTTCAAGCTTTCTTTGGGATTGGTGAAGATGGTAATTTCCACTTCCTTCCAATTGGTTATTTTTCTGTTGTTAATGGCCAGCAGTGTATCACCGGGCAGCAACCCGGCTTTTTCCGCCGGTGAACCATTTTCGATATAGCCGATGACAGGTTTTTCCAGTTTATAGGCATCGGTTTCCACGCCGCCCATGTTGACGATAACAAGCAACAGCAGGGCCAGCAGTATGTTCATGAAAGGGCCCATGAGCAGGGTGAAAATTTTCTGAGCCCGGTTTTTGGCCATGAATTCATCGGGTTTGGGGTGCTCGGGATCAAATTCTTCATCGCCGGCCATGCGTATATAGCCGCCCAACGGAAACAGGCTGACGCGGAAATCGGTGGCCCCGATTTTTTTCCCGAAGAGGCGTTTGCCGAAACCGAACGAAAAAACCTCTACGCGGATTTTCATCAGCCGGGCGGCAATGTAGTGACCAAATTCATGAACCAGGATGATGATTCCCAGCACGAATAGCAAAATTAAAAACTGATAGATGATGTTCATTTCAGTACCTCATTTTCGATGTGTTCCACGGTTTTTATTCTGGCCAGAGAAATTGTCGCCTGGACGTCGGCAAGGGTTTGTATGGGGTGAAAATCCCAGCCGGCCAACATATGGCTGACAATGGCGAAGATGTCTTTAAAAGTAATTTTATTTGCCAAAAAATATTCCACCGCCGTCTCGTTGGCTGTATTGAATACGGCTCCGGCATTTTGACCCTGTTTTAATACGTTATAAGCCATGGCGATTGAAGTGAAGCGGAAGTTATCCACTTTAAAAAATTCAAGTGGTTGCGTCTCGGCTAAATCCAGATGCGGCCAATGGCTGTTGACGCGTTCGGGATAACTCAATGAATAGAGAATCGGCAGTTTCATGTCGGGAATTCCCAACTGGGCCAGGATGGCAGAGTCCACAAACTCCACCATGGAATGGACGACGCTTTGGGGATGGATCAGGACTTCGATCTGCTCGGGACGCAACTTGAAAAGATGGTGGGCTTCAATGATTTCCAGGGCTTTGTTCATCAAGGTGGCCGAATCGATGGTGATTTTTTCCCCCATGGACCAAATGGGATGGGCCAGGGCTTCTTCCACCCGGATGCCGGCAAAATCCATTTGCGGGTCTTTGAAAAATGGTCCGCCCGAAGCGGTCAATATGACCCGGCGCACCTGCTCCAGCGGGCTGGAGGCCAGGCATTGAAAGATGGCGCTCTGTTCGCTGTCGATGGGAATTATTTCGGCCCGGGAAGCGCTCAATTCGCGGTTGATCAGCTCTCCGGCCGCTACCAGGGTTTCCTTGTTGGCCAGGCACAGCCTCAGGTTAAGGCGTATGGCTTGCAGCGTGGCCGCCAGGGCGATGGTGCCGGTAATGGCGGCAATAACGTAATCGACCTGCGGTTGCGAGACGATTTCCAGCAAGCCTTCTTCCCCAAAAAATATTTTTTTCCCGGGATATTGTTTTCGCAGTTCCTGAGCATGTTTTTTGGATTTGACGCTGATCAGCGGTGGATCAAATTCAGAAATTTGTTGGCCCAGCAATTGGCTGTTTGCGCCCGCCGCCAGTCCGAGCAGCCGGAAAAGCTTTTTGTTTTCACCTAAAACGGCCAGAGTGCTGCGCCCGATTGAACCGGTGGAACCGAGCACCACGATATTTTTTACCATACGCTTATTTCCAGAAATATTTAATCAGGTAAAACAGCAGCGGAGCGCAAAATATGTAACTGTCCAGCCGGTCCAGAATTCCGCCGTGTCCCGGCAGCAGAGTGCCGGAATCTTTTTGCCTGGCAGCCCGCTTGAACAACGATTCGACCGGATCGGAGAGTTGCGAAAAAAGTCCGATGACGGCCGCGCTGATTATGGCGGTTGAAAGTTTGACCGCCACTGGGAACAGCCAAATCGACAGCCAGCCGCTGAGGGCAGCGGTCAGCACGGCGGCAATGAGTCCTTCGAGTGATTTATTTGGGGAAGCGACCGGGTAAATCTTGTGTTTGCCAAAAACGCTGCCGACAAAATACGCTCCCGAATCACCGATAGCGATGACCAGAATTAGAAAAAAAAGGAAATTGGCGCCCAGTTTTTTTAATTCCAACAGGAAATACAGGGGTATGTAAAGATAAAACGCGGTCAGGAAGTTAATGCCCAGATCCCTGACGAACGATTCGAGGCGCGTTTGATTATTGACGGCGAAAAGATAGAACAGGCCGCTGACAATTAGTGCCGCTGTCAATGCCTGGAACAGGTCTATTTGTTTCACGGTAAAGGCTAGAGCGATCAGCAGGCCGTTGAAAAAAATCAACGGCCAGGAAAATATTTGCGGTTTGGTCAATTTGATCAATTCAACAGCAGCCAGGCTGATCAGCAAGTAGAGTATGGCTGAAAAATAAATAACAGGCAGGAAACGGATAGCGCTATAGGCAAAAACAACCAAAACAGCGGTGGTCGGCAGGCGTTTGCTCAAATCTTTCATATGTTTCCGAATCTCCTGGTGCGGCCTTGGAAATTAATGATGGCCTGGAAAAAATCGACGGCTTTGAAGTCGGGCCACAGAATCGGGGTAAAATACAGTTCACTGTAAGCAATTTGATAAAGGAGAAAGTTGGATATCCTGTGCTCACCTGAAGTCCGGATCAGCAAATCGGGGTCTGGGCAGTCAACTGTGTACAGGTATTTACCGAAGCTGTTTTCGTTGACCCGGGAAGCGGGGATGCCTTGGGCAATGATTTGTTTAACGGCATGAATAATTTCTTCCCGCGCTCCGTAATTGAGAGCCAGATTGACTTGCAGGCGTTGGTGCTTTTGCGATTTCGCTTCGGTTTCGCGCAGTTTTTTTTGCAATTTGGCGGGCAGTTTGTCGATCGCGCCGATTATTTTCAGTTTGATATCGTTTTTTTCCAGCAATTCCTGTTTGCTCAGCAAATTTTCATAAAGCATGTTCATGAGAAATTTGATTTCGCTGACCGGTCTTTTCCAGTTTTCACTTGAGAAGGTGAAAAGTGTCAAGTATTTGATCCCCAGGCGGGCAGCAATTTCGGTGATGGCCCGAGCCGTTTCGGCGCCGGCGCTATGGCCGGCGGTCCTTTTTAGGTTCTTTTGCTTAGCCCAGCGTCCATTGCCATCCATGATGATCGCCACATGCCCGGGCAAGTGCTTTTCGTCAATTTGAGCAGCAAGTCGAAATTCAGCGCTTTCTTCAGGATACAGGGCGCGTACATGGTCTAACATTCATGAATTATATTTTTTCCTGGCCTGTTTGTCAAACAGCACAAATTATCCAACGTCGCAGGCGGTAGTCACACTATGGTTTCAGCAAGTTTGGAAGTCGTTGAAACCATTTAGTGTTGGCAATCTAATTTGTCCCCCTTGGGGGCCGCGGGCAGCCCCCAAACGCATTGAAATCAAGATGGGATTGGTATATAATACACGCGGATGAACAAAAAACTGGTTTTTATTTTTATTATCGCGGCTTTCTTTGCTCAATGCAAAAACTCTTCCGCAAATAGAAAAACAAAGGAAACCGTCGACCAGGCCACGACAGCAGAAAACAAAGTCGTAATAGCCATCGGCTCCATTTCCCTGACCAACCGTGAACTTAAAAATTTCATCAAATTTCAATATGCGGATATCTTTGAGCAAAAAAATAATGACAAACTGCTTTCCCGCTTGTTTGATGTTTTTAGCGAACAACAAATCCTTTTGTTCAAAGCTGAGCAAGCCAATATTCAGGTCAGTGAAAGCGAAGCGGCCGCTTATCTGCAAGAAACCCAGACCAGGGGGCGGGATTTGGTCGTGGATGCGCCATTGATCCGTAATATGTTGAAAGTACAGAAATATTTACTGACCAATGTGTATAAGGATATCGCGGTCAGCGATGCTGAAGTGGCGCAATTTTATGAATCCCATTTAGCTGATTTTCGCAAAACCGAGGAAATCCATCTTTTTCAGATCATGGTCAAAGACCGCGAAAAATTGCTAAAAATTCGCCAGGAACTTCTGAATCAGCCCTCACGTTTTGAGGAGATTGCCAGTCGCGAATCGATATCTTCCGAAGCGGCCAACGGTGGCGTCATGGGTTTTTTTGAAAAAGGCATGCTGCCTCAGGAGATGGAAGGCGTAGTTTTTTCCCTGAAGGTAAACGAAATCAGTCCTATTGTCGAATCGCCTTATGGATTCCATTTGTTTAAGATTACCCAGAAAAGGAAGGCCAGGATGCTTTTATTGGCGGCTGTTAAAGATGAAATAAAGAACAAAATGCTTTCGGCAAGACTGGCAGCCGCTTACCAGGATTTTTTAACCAGGTTGAAAACGGAAGTCCCAATGCAATTAAATTATGGCAATTTATATTTTTCCTATATAAAATCAGATTCCGGAGTGAGCGAAAATGAAACTAAAAATTTTTCTGACGGTGATCCTAATCCTAACCATTAACCTGAGTTTCGTAGCCGCGGAAACGGTCGAGGAAATTTATGCTGTGGTCAATGATGAAGTGATTACCGGCAGCGAGCTGAAAAAATTTGAAGCGGACATGCTGCGCTCCCTGCAATCTCAGCTGGAAGGAGAAAAACTGGAGCAGGCGACCCGGGAATTGAAAAAGGATTTGCTGAACAAATTTATTGAACAAAAGCTGTTGCTGTCCAAGATCAAGGAAAAAAACTACGATGTCGACAGCGACGTGGAAACCATTATTCAGGAGATCAAAAAACAAAACAATTTCGCCTCCGATGATGATTTGAAAAAAGCCCTGCTGGCGGAAGGAATTGAATTCGGTGCCTGGAAAGAGCAGTTGAAAGAACGGCGCAAGCAGGAACGGCTGGTCGGAGATGAAGTGGGATCAAAAATCAAGGTGGATAATCCGCAAATCATGGAGTACTATCGGAAAAATCCCGAGCAATTCACCGTGCCTGCTGAAATCACTTTGAATTGCATCTTCCTTAAAAAAAACGCGGACGGCCTAAAACCGCAGGAAAAAATGGATCAGATTATGGCCGAACTGAAACCCGGACTCTTTGAACAAGTAGCCAAAAAATATTCAGAACTTCCCGATGCTGCGAACAATATAGTCCTGGGAAAATTCAAGAAAAACGAACTGGACAAGAAGCTGGAAGAGGTGGCGCTCAAGTTAAAAAAGGATGAATATTCCGCTTGGACTGAGACCGCCAACGGTTGGTATATCATTCAACTGGCAGATTTCAGCGCTGATCGCCTTCAGGAAGTCAAGGATGTCCGTGAGGAAATCATCCAAAAGCTGCACGAAGAACTGCAGCAGGTCAAACTGAAAGATTATATTGAGCAGTTAAAAAAAGAGAGTTACATCAAGATATTGAAAGAATATCAGTGAAAGTTTTCGTCTTTTAAAAAATATAAAATTCCCAGGGTTAGAAAATCAGAAAGGTATGCCCGCGCTGGCGAGTATTTTTTTCTGCAGCTCGATGATTTCCCGGTTTTTTTCTATGCCCAGGGCCAGAGATTGTTGAAAAAGCTCAATTGCCAGAGGGCGACGTTCGCAAAATGACTGGATTTCGATTAAAGATCCGTCTTCCATGGATACGATGTTGATGTCACTATCAGCATGAGAGTCTTCTTCGTAGTCCAAGTCAGCCAGGGTTTCCTGGTCCCTGACTCCGATGGAAACGGCCGCTATAAATTGAAAAGCGGGGAAATCAGCGATCAATTGCTCGTAGACCAGATATTTGAACGCCAAAATCATGGCCAAAAAACCGGCATTGAGCGAGGCGCAGCGGGTGCTGCCGTCGGCCTGAATCACGTCGGTGTCCAGGGTGATTGTCCTGGCGCCGATTTCTTTCAGATTCACAACTGTACGCAGGGCCCGGCTGATAAAACGCTGGATTTCGCCGCTGCGGTTATTGATTTTGCCCCGTTCGCGGGCGATGCGCTGATTGCCCGACGAACCCGGCAGCATGGAATATTCGGCCGTAATCCACCCCTGGCCGCTTTTTTTTAGAAAGTGCGGGGTCTTTTCTTCAATAGTTGCCGTGGCCACCACCCGGGTGTTCCCCTGTTCGCACAAAACCGAACCGGGGACGTTGTTGATGTAACCGGGAATAAAAGTAATGGGCCGCAGTTGCTGCCCGGATCTGTTATTGGCTCTCATGCGTTGCTCCTTGCGGTTTGGTTTTCCAGCGATCATGAAACCAGAACCATTGTTCGGGAAATTTCCTGATTTGCGTTTCAATCAGCCCGGCCATTTGCTGGGTCAGCGCCAGCAGGTCATCATTATCATTGTCGCATCTGGAGTAATTGATTTCAGGCAAACAATCGAGAATTATTTCTTGCCCTTCATAGTGCAGAAAAACAGGGACTAGTGGTATGTTTTTTTTCAGATACAATTGCGCTACTGTGGTGATGGCACTGGCTTTTTGGGCGAAGAAATCGACAAAAACTCCTTCCCGCGACACGGTGTTTTGGTCAATCAGCAGGTAAATGATTTCGTTACTTGCCAGGCGGGTGAGGATGGACCGCAGCGAACCATGCTTATAGATTATTTTTGAGCCCATGACTTCGCGGAATTCCCTGACCTTTTTTTCGATCAGAGCGTTGTCCATGGGGCGGGCGATGCTGTGGATGTCCTTATTGAAATGGGTGTGCAGAATCAGCGGAATCCATTCCCAGTTTCCGAAGTGGGCGGAAAAGATGATCAGCCCGTGTTTTTTTTGCAATGCCTGTTCAAGCACTTCAGGGTGAATGATGCGGGTGCGGGCCAGGATGGTCTGGGGATTTCGGCGGGCAAAAGTACGAGCGATTTCCACGAATACATTGCCAAAATGGTTGTAGATATTTTTTTTCAGTTCCGCAAGGAAACCGGGTGTGGCCGTGGGGAAGGCGCTGGCCAGGTTATGCGCAATCAGCCGTGAATGTTTGCGGCTGCCTTTTTTCAAAAAAAAAATCAGTATTTTTATTTCGATGGGCATGATCCAGGCTGGAGAATATTTGATGATGATAAGCAGAGCGGCAAAAAGCGCGTATTCCAGATAATGTTTAAAGGAAACCTTTTTCTGCGGCATGTTTTATAATTTGCTCAATGGCATCGCCAGGCAATTCTATCCTATTTCGGCTATAGATTAAAGGGATGGCGGCATCAAGGAATTTATTTATTTTGCAAAAATCTTTTTCGGTGCAGACTATCCAGGTCGCACCTTCTTCTCTGCGCAGATTTTCCAGGGATTGCATATCGGTCATGCTAAAGGCATGGTGGTCTGAAAATCCCCGGAAGGCCGCCAAATGATAATGGCCCATGTCGTTTTTAAAACGCTCATTGTCACCCAGTGCCGAAAAAGCGATTATCTTGGCATCGCCGATATCAACCTGGCGATTCCGGCTATCCAGGAAATCTTCGCTGGTGAATTCATAAGTTCCTAGCGGGACTGCTTCTCCCTTCTGGCTTCTCTGTTGGTAATACAGCACCAGAGTTTCGCGGCGTGCCAGGAACTTGAAGTTCCGTAAATAAAAATATGGTTGATTGGGGTTGACCAGCATGATGCTGAAATCTTTCTTGACCTGACTGGTTTGCAAGCCGTCATCCAGAATCAAAATGCGGTTTTTTCTGGCCGCGGCTAGTGCGATGGATTGCAGACGGTCGCGACCGATGATGACATCCCGATCTGGAAAGTATTTTTTCAGCAGCCAAGGTTCATCGCCGACTTCTTCCGCTGTTTGGGTTGGTTCGACCAGGGCGCCTTTTTTTTCATGGCCGGAACGGTAGCCGCGTGAGATGATGGCGAAGGGGGCTGATCTTTTTTCAAGGGCCTGGCCGATAGCTATGACCAGGGGGGTTTTCCCGGTGCCGCCAAAAGACAGGTTGTCCACGGAAATTATGAACAGGTGCGGGAAATGTTTTTGTTGCAGGGCTTTAATTTTTAAATTGACAAAGGAAACCGTTTTAAAAAGCAGCGAAACCAGGTTTAAAGCCGGATGACTCAGCCGATAAAGCGTTGAATTTGCTTTAAGGTGCATGCCAGGGATCCTTTTCTTTTTAAAACGGCATTCAATGCTTTCTCGCTGATTTGTTCCAAGTTAAGATTTTGATAACGGTTAGCGAAATCCACCAGTTCATGGCTACTATTTATCTGGTGATATACACCGGCTTCTTCCAATTCGCTGCCGATATCCGGGAAGTTGTTGTAATAAGGTCCGCCCAGAATCAATTTGCCCATGGCCGCAGGTTCATAGAGGTTATGGCCGCCGATATTCTGGTTGTGGGTGCCGCCCATGAACACTATTTCACTGATGCTCATGATTGGAAACAAATAGCCCATGCGGTCATAGATCAATACCTGGACTTCAGGGCTCATGGTTTGCTGCCGGCTGAACAGGGCGTATTTCAAACCGCTGTGCTCCAGTTGGCGGGCGATGGTTTTGGCGCGCTGGACATGGCGGGGAACGATGATGAAAAAAAAGTTTGCGCTCAGGCGCTCGATGGCCGGGATGACGATATTTTCGCTGCCGCTGTGGCTGCTGGCCAGGGTAATGATTTTTTTATGCAATGAATCCAGGCGCAAGTGTTCCAGCACTTCCTGTCTGGTCGGCAGTTGCTGCAAGCTGCGGTCCGCTTCATCGGCCTTGATGTTGCCGCAGACGACAATTTTTTCGGCGGGGATTTTCAGCTGTTGAAAACGTTTTTTATAAATATTATTTTGCACCAGGAAGCAGTCGATTTTGCTGAAGAAGCGCCATAGGAAAAAGCTGAAAAAGCGGTAACGTCTGAAGGCCGCTGCGGATATGCGGCCGTTGATCAAAAGCATGGGGATTTTTTTGTGGTGCAGCAGGGAAATCCAGTTTGGCCAGACTTCGAGTTCATTGAAAATGACCAGCTTGGGATTTATACAGCGGATGAAGCGCTTGATGGAATAAGATAAAT
>Ga0209429_10001707_pt1 | contig 13309 bp, 11 predicted proteins | sample BarGraNGADG00212_3_FD_184493 | JGI IMG/M metagenome (GOLD analysis project Ga0209429, IMG submission 184493) | Arctic peat soil microbial communities from Barrow, Alaska - Barrow Graham LP Ref core NGADG0004-212 (SPAdes) (version 2) | ecosystem: Environmental > Terrestrial > Soil > Wetlands >... | reverse complement strand
TTATCTTTGAAAAATAATTTTTCAAAGATAAAAGCAGTCCCTTTTGATTGAGTTTATTTATTTCACTCTCTAAACTTCTCTGCCAACCTTTTCTGGTTTTAGTCAATCGTTCAAACAAATTTTGTATTGGTTTGAGTTCTTTTGCTTGAGAAAATAGGTCTATCCGTTGTTTAACATTCTCGGCAGTTCGCAATGGTGTTATTTGGAATGGATTACCTGGCAAATCTTTATAAGAAGCGAGTTGTCTCCCGGCAATATTTCTTTCGCCTTGGTTAAAAGCATCCAGTGTCTTAGTTAAAAGACTCTCTGTAGGGTTCTGTATTGCTCTTTCTGACCCTTTTAGTCTTTGAACAATTGTTTGTTTTCCTAGAGAAGCAACACCGCTTCCACCAACCACAGGAGAGGCTTTTTCTAACTCTGAAAATATCCGATTGAGTGGGACATAGTTAGGATACTTCTGTTTTAATAGCGCGTTTGTTTCTGGGCTGACTAGACCTGATTCTGTTGCATAGTCTAGTAATTTTTGACCGTATTGAATGACTTTTTGAGCAGTCTCTTCATATTGTGGTGCAAGTTCGTCAACAAGTTTTTTGTCCATAGCAGAATTACGACCAGTTTCAGTTCCAACTTCAAGAGAATGTTTAGCTATCAAATATTGATCTAAAAGTTTAGTGTCTGGTGTTTCCTGTATCGCTGCGACTAAGCCATTGTCTTTGGCAAACTGTGCTGCTAAAGTTCGAGTACGATACACTCTGTCAATTTGGTTGGTAATATCTTCACTTGGTTTTAATACCGCACCTTCTTTTTTAGCCTGATACAGAATATCTTCAATTGGTGCGGTTGAATCAACGAGTTTTCTTTTAACATCAGCTATAAAGTTCTTAGTTTTTCCAATTAAACCAGTGTTTTCTACTTGTCGTGCTGTATTCTGTTTGTTTATTTGTTCTTGAACATATTTTTGAGTATCTACTGCTATCGGTGGTTCTACTGGTGTCCCCACAGGCGTTACAACTCCCTCTGTTGTGTTTTTAGGTGTAATAGGTGGTGTCTCTACCTTTCCATCATCAAAGAAGTTAGCAAAGCCTTTTAGTTTACCTTTGGATTGGTTGTATATGTCAGTGAGCTGAGAGTCTGTTAATTGTTTTTGTTGTTTTGCTTTTGAATAAACATATTCTGCACCAGTGTAAAATGGTTCATCTTTGAAATCTCGTGGTTCTGACACATAAAGACTCTTAGCTGGTACTTCCATACTTACAACATCTTTAGGGTTTCCAGTATAAGCTAAAGCAGAATCAAAATCGGTTGTAACAAAATCTCCTTCATTGATTTTTCTTGGCACTTTACCCGATAAGTCATCAATGCCTCTATATATCGTTACTGTTTCCTCTGGTTTTATTCCTAGTTTAGTTATATTTTCATAACCATCAATTCCACCAGTTCTAATATCTGGAGTATAATCACGATACTGAGTACTTCCTCCTCTAACTCTCTGTATAAACTCCTGTGGAGAATCATACTTCTTTGCTTCTTGTGCTAGTCTTGCTTCATTACTAAGAGGGTCGTTTAAAGGTTTACCGAAGTTGACCATACCTTTTTTGGTGTCTATTGGTCTAACTGGTTCTCCATAGACTTTTATCATAGGAGTATTTGTAGGTCGTGAGACTTCACCAACTTTAACATTATTAACATTTACTGGTATAGGAGATTTATCAAAGAATGGTCTAACTATATTTTTTATTTCATTAGGTGATTTTGCCTCTACCATTTGTCTTATCATTGTAACTCTAGCACTACCAGACGGCATTCTATCGCCTAATAACTCAGAAGCCATCTTTTTGATAGAACCAGCGGATTTTGATTGGGCAAGTTCCCTAAAATAGTCACCTGAATTACGCATTAGAATTTCACCAGCATTATTGTATTTCAAGGAACCAGTCATCATTCCTGCACCCATCGCTGTATTTGTAGTAGCAGATTGTGCTATTTGTTTTTGTTCTGGCGTTGCTATTCCTTTTTTAGAAGCTTCGAGTGCTAGATTATTGATGTTTCTCTGTTCTGGAGATATATATCCTGCCATATCTACAAGGTTTTTAAGAGATACTCCAACTTTTTTACCTGTTATTGCACCATATAAGTCGGTAGGTGCAGATACTATCGGAATCTTATAATTCATTGCTTTATTGTTTAAAAAAGAGTCAACTTTGTTCTCAGTATTTTTAAGAGTATTAGCGACTGGTTTGTACCAATTAGGTACATTAAATTTAGGAGTTGTATTCGTTACATCTGCCAGCGGGTTTATATATTGAGGTTTAGCATTAGGAGAGGTCATCGGAGAAACAAAATTCTTTATAGTGTTATCAACCTGATTAAAACTAGGAAGTCTTGCCATATTAGCTTGGCGTTGCTGATTTTGTATATTCATTCTCTGTTGGTTTTGTTGACCTAAGTTTTTCATATAGCCTGTGTTCATACCAACACGAAAATTATCAGGTACTTGTTTAACAAAATTAACCGCAGACTTGGCTTCGTTAAATCTATTACTATATTGCTTTACTAGCTTTTTTTTCAACTCATCATATAGGCTCAAAATACTCCTTATTGATTAGCCCATTCGTCTATTGGATTGCCATATTTATCTAGTTTTTTAACTAAGGCTGGACCTGTTGAACCGACTTGTCCAGGTGCTCTTTGGTTTAAGATATTAGCGTTTAAGTAATTAGAATAATCACTACCTGCTACACCTTTATTGGTTATATAGTCATTAGCGTTAGCATCTATATTGGTGTTTTTACTGGAACCAGCAGTGTTCATAGCTGTTTGTTTTTGTGAATACATATCGCCTATACTACGAGCCAAATTACCGGTATCAGAGTTTTCGTTCATATAAGGTGATAGGTCTTGTGCAGATAAGTCTTGTCGTATTCTCCCATCAGCACCATACAAGTTAGAACCTAACTCAGATCCTAGTTGTTTGTTATTGGTCGTATAATCTTGAACTGCTTGACCTTCAAGTTTCCCTCTGCCCGACTGGATTGCGTCTGGAGCGATAGAGTTGAAGTAACCTGAAACACTCTGTAAATCTTCTTCCTTTTTCTTTATAAGATCAGTACGAGTCTTTTTAATCTCTTCGTCTCGTTGATCTATCGTTAAAAACCCTCTTTTGAAAGACTGTTCTATTTTACCTACTGTGTCTTGGTAGACTTTTTCTATCTGACGATTTACTATTTCAGTTTCTTGTTCTGGTGAGTAAGACCATTCTCCGTAGACTAGATGGGGCGTGTAGACATCAGGTGCAGTACCTCCGCCAGTACCACCTGGATTCTGTTCAGGTGAGTTTAAAGGTGTTCCATCTCCGTTATTTCCTGAGGCATTAGCAACCTGCCCTGCATCCATTTGGTCTTGCATCGATAGATAAGCGTTTTGTTCTATAGAATTAGGGTCTTCCCCTGTGCCCCTAGCGTATTCTTCTCTTGTTATCGGGACAGGCATACTTGCTGTTCCTGCTGCATTATCCTGCAATTTAAAGTAGTCTACTCCGCCCGTACCGTTGGGGGCATAAGAGTAACCATTAACATTATTGTTCATATCTTGTGTTCCAGTTGCTCCAGCAGTCATTGCTGAATTTGCGTTTTGAAACCAGTTAGCCATTTTATCTCCTTAATTTATTATTTACTCTCTTTGATTGTTATAGAAGTTAGATTGTTCCAGTCACCAATATGTCATAAAAGTATGTATGACCGTTCACTATCGCTGTTTCAACAGTCCCCCCCTTAATTATGATAAGACTTGCTAAAGCACTAGCTGAGTTGTTGATAATATCCAACGCACAATCGACACCAGCATCTATCGAGGCAAGAGTCGTTCCTAGGCCAGAATCCTTACCGATTACAGTTGCTTGGACATTCGGTATTGAAGCAAAAGTAATTCCATAAGCAGGAGAAGCAGTTGTCGTGTTGTTGGCACTGGCATAAACCAAATACCCCCAATGCCTAATAGTTGCCGTTTTCCCTTGCATTCTCAGAGTTGTGTTTGTCCCAGTTGTAACCTCTGTTGGAAACCCTACTGGATTAGAGGACTTAGAATACCATCTTGTTGCTGGTGAAGTTGCAAGAACATAGTCAGTCCCACCTGTTATGTTTATAGTTGTAATTCCTCCACCAAAAGAAAGTGAGGTTATGTAAAAGTATTTATAACCAGTAGTTCTTATTTTATCTCCGACTGAGTAAACACCTGTAAAGTCTCCAGGGACAGTGAAAGTCCCATCTCCTGTTCTTGTCCATACCTCGTTGGCGGTTATCCAGCCGTCATAGAGAGCACTTAAAGCACCGTAGTAAACACTTGAATCACCGCATTGGACTGCGGCTAGGTTGGCGTGTGAAACGGCTGTTGTTCCACCAGAACCTCTAGTGACGCCTGCTACAACGCCTGTTCCCGTTGTGTAAGTGGCGTAGAGTATCGTTTCGGGTCCCGAAGCAGTCCCGACTGCTATTGCCGAGTTGTAGTCTATTTGCAAAGCTCCGTTAGTAGCAGGGATATTAAGTCCTGCCGCTATTGTAAAAGTATCTACTGAATTATTGATCCCCCCGACAAGGGATGATGTTACAAAGTCTGCTGTCGGAACATTGATAGAAATGGTGACCTACTTTCTTTAATTTAATTTAAGACTTGCAAGTATCTTGAAGTGATCAAAGGCACTTAAATATTGTGATATTGAATCTAACCTCCAGAAATTGCTTGAAGATACTTTGTATTGAATGGCGTATTTTTTTCCTTTGGCTTTCAAGCGTTGAGGATAGTTGTATGATTGAGTAACCGTTACCGTGTTAAGAGCAAACCCTAACCCGCCTTGATACCTTACAGGCGACGCTCCTGTTATTGCCAAAGCCCCTATAAAGCCATCTCCGACTACATTACGTCCAAAACCACCCATCGGTTTACTTTGAGAAAGAGTCGTAGTGGCGGCTATCTCGTAATCATCGAATATAACTGAAATATCAACCGTTCCGTTAAGAACTCCAAATAAGAAAGAAGTATCAAAGTAAAACTTCATCACATCGGGGATTTTCTCGTCGAAACTCTTAGAAGTCCAATAAGAATTTATAGAAACACCATCATCCGTGACACCTACTCCCATTTCTTGTACTTTGGCTGTGGTTGGTTCAATAAAAAACATTCTACGCTGATTTGCTAGAGTAATAACCTTAGAGTCAATCGCTGACATATTGCGCCAGTCCTGCCACGCTTTATAGCGTATATCGTATACTAAGCAAGCATCGTTATTATTAGACCCTAATTGATAGAATAAATAGTATTTGAAATTAAAGTAACACCCACAGAGTGCTTGTTTTTGAGTTGCTGAAAGGTTATCGAATATTCTTTGAACTTTCCCTGATTTGTTGGTAGTTCTTACTGCGGTGTAATTAGCGACATCTCCAAGGGAGTAAACACCATCATCACCAGCAAAATATATATCTTCCTCTACTTGTCTTATAGAACGGTGAGAAACACATCCTATTGAATTGGTTATAAGTTCAACCGTAAAGGTATCAGCCGTAGGAGCAGGTGAAACCCTGTAAATTGAGTCCGAAAGTAGTATATATAGAGCGTTCTTAAAAGTTACTATTCCATTTATCTTAGCTCCTGATCCAGCTTTAAATTGAACCCAACCTGCCGAAGCAGCTGTAAACTTGCCTAAGTTGTCTGCGGTGACTGGAGTAGTCGCCCCTGAGTTTACCTCTGCGTTATCCGTTCCTCCATACTGACCTGAAAAGTTAAGCATATCTTCATAGGTTTCGTCTTTTATCCAAACCCTTGAATTAAAGTAGGTAGGATAATAACCCTTAGTTCCGTCCGTGGTGTCAGCCCACGCTGTGCCGTTCCACTCACGCATTACCTCAGTACCATTACCAGTGTAAAGCTTAGAAGCACCCTGACAAGTATCTATATTTTTAGAAGTAAAAGTAGTCCCGGTGACATCGGTCCACGCCCCACCAGTCGAGTAACTTAAAACTACATTTGTTCCATTGGAAACAAATTTAATTGCTTGATCTATAGAAGCGGTGTGAAATTGGGAGAGTCCTTTGCCTTGATTGTAGGCAGAAGCAGACCCTAGTTGAGTATACCCCATTCGATTACCTACACCTGTCTTTCCCTTAAAATCACAATTAACAGCGTCAGGTGATTCATTGTCGCCTATTTGACGAGAGCCAAAGGTATAGTTGATACCACCATCGAAACGTTGGCGAGGTATTGAGGTAAACTTTTGTCCTACTACCTTAGAGGGCATATCAACCCTCCATTATCTGGGAATTGTAATCCAGTACACTTCCCTCAGTTAATATTGGACCAAACATTGCATCAGATTGAATAAGAGACTGAACTCGTTTGTCTGATTCTTGTTCGTAATCCCCTTTAAGTTCGGCGTTGCGTTCATCTCCTATGTACATTTTAGCAGCAGCCAAGTAAGCAACTGCTTCACCGTCAGGAACGATACAAACATCAATATCGGCAGAAAGACTAGTCGGGTTTAAAGAATAAGTTATATTTAAAGTTGTTGTAGTAGGAGTATTCAAGTAAAACCTATCAGAAACATAGGTAATCCAATAGACCATTTCGCTACCTGAGTATTGAAAAGAGTGTTCAGGATTGATTTGAGTCCATTCTATATCACCATCATTGACTGAAATACCCCACTTAGGGTTTATATTAGTCGGTAGATTGGCATTAGAGGCCTGTGAAACGGTAGTTTTAGCCCACGAAAAAGGATATTTGTTTAAAATATCCAAAATAGCATACTGAATATGCGAGTTTATGACTGTATCGCCAGCTACGTCTTCTTCTCCTCGAAGATATTGTGTTCGTGTCCGTAAAGAGAGGTAGTTCAATTCACCTCCAACATATGATCGTGTATCTTCTCTATATGATTCAAGAATAATTCTCTATCGTGATGTCTTTTCATATAATTACACATAGAACAACAGGGAATAACATTGGACAAGATATATCCTATCGAACTATCAACCCTGTCTAGTCCTATTCCATTTATATCTGAACCACAGTATGAGCAAGGTTCGTTCCAGAACGACCTGAAATCATCCATCGTCAAATCAAATGTTTTTCCAGCGGCCTTAGAAGATGTTTTGTATGTGTTATACCTATAACTCACAGTATTTTTCCTTTTTTCAAAATACTGTTTGAAATATGACTGCTTTTTTTCAGATTTGTCGTAAGTTTTATTAAATTCTACTGCTCTGTTTTTTTGACGTTTATAAACACAACCTACTTTATCTTTTATGGAACCACAAAAAGTGTTGTTACCATTGGAACAGATGAAGTCATTTCCACAATCTAAACATTTTACAGTAGTTTCTTTTTTCATTACTACTATATATGCATTTCGAGATTTTTTCTTGGTAATTCTTCAAACCATTTTGCTAAAGGTTTCACAAATTCACCAACATTGTAATCTTTTAGTACTAAATCATATTGTGACTTACCTTGTGTTTCTCTCATCTTCTTACTTTTAATCAGTTTTTCTAATAGGTCATACCACTCGTAATTGGACCTAGCTTCTAGTGATCCACAACCCTTCTGGTTTTCTGTCGGAGTAACGACTGTGGGTATTTTAAGCATTGAGTATTCTAAGTAGCTTAGATTAGATTTACAACGGTTATAAGACGAGTCTATAAGTGGAACTATTGCTATATCAAAGCCTAGTGAGGCTAGTGTCTCGGGGTACTTTTGAAGAGATACCCAATCAGTGTGCTTATCAACTTTTATGCCTGTTGGTTTCACTCCAAACGTATGAATTACTACATCGTAATCTTCTTTTATTTTCTGCAGTACATTACCGATTAAGTTTAAATCTTGTTGGTGACCATAAGCTCCACGCCAACCGATAGTTATCTTTTTGTTCTTTGAGTTCTTAAAATCCCATTCTAAAGGGTCAATACCGTTCTTTACAATGAAGATGTTGTCGTTGAACCTAGAATAAATTTCTTTTAAGTAAGGAACGGAGACTGTTAGACCATCAGCCAAACTTAGACATAATTTTATATTGTCCATCGCCGCCTTTACTCCTTGGTCGCCTGGGTTGTCTTTTTTGACATCAAACATATTATCATCCATATCGACTATCCACTTAGCACCTGACCACTTGCGAATATCTAGCATCCTTCTTATTTGCTCATCATCAAAAATTACAGTTGACCATAGAATATCAGCGTCTTTAGAGATTCTCATCAAGAGTTTGTCGTTATAGACAGGTATTTTAAGACCCTTGGAGTAGGCTATTTTGGTTGGTTGATTGTCGCCAGTAAAGGGTGTCATTCGGCACTCTTTGACGAGTTTTTCTCTTTTTAAGAATCGAAGGGGTTGGACTAACCTATAGAACGAGACGGCCGTATCTTGCAAACAAAGGGCAGTAATTTTATTTAACATTTGTTCTCCTTAAAAACCTATTGACATCACCTTGAATATAGTGTATATTGAGACTATGAATAAGATTTGTGAAAAATGTGGAAGGGTGTTCTATAAGCAAAAATCTGATTCCCTTAAGTATTGGGGTGTCAAAAGATTCTGCTCTATAAAATGTAGCGGGACACTTTTTGGTAAAAACAAAATGAGGGAGAACCACCCCAACTGGAAAGGGGGAAGAGAGTATTCTCGTGGATATAAGATACTTAGATACTCTACGTTTGATGAAGCCAGTAATAGGGTGGTTGTTAGGCGTATTTTTGAACACCGAGAGGTTATGGAAGAACATATTGGGAGAAAGCTTACTACTGCTGAGATTGTTCACCATATTAACGGGAACAAGCTTGATAATAGAATTGAGAATTTGAAGCTTTATAGTCGAAAGCAACACGCTAAATTTCATGGTCTCGGCACATATATTAGACCTATTTAACAGCATACTCTCTCCTTAACTCCTCGGTTATCCTCTTAACCTCTTTGTCTTTGGTCTTTGAGACTGAAGTATCGTGATACCTAACTATCATTAAAGGGTCGTTTATGCACTTGTATTTATATCCTGCTTTGAGCCAACTAAGAACTAATTTTAAATCATCATTATATCTTAACTTGTCATCATAAGGGTTATCTATAAAACATTTACGTTTAGCCATTATGGTTACGTGTGGTGCAGTGAATCCCTCTAACACGTTCTCAATAGTCAATTTATGCGGTGCTTCCGTTCCTCCTTGTACTTTGGCATTTTCATCGGCCTGTAGGTAATGGGAATATACAAAATCAACATTCTTAATTGCTTTCAGAGATTTTTTAAGTCTGTCAGGACTACAAATATCGTCACTGTCCATTACACAAATAAAATCTCCTTTAGATTCCTTTATTGCTCTGTTACGAGTATAAGAAATGCCCATATTCTTGTCATTTACGAAGTACTTAATCTTATCACCATACCACGCTAAAAGTTCAACCGAACTATCAGTCGAGGCATCATCAACGACGATTACTTCATAGTCTTTGTAAGATTGATTAAGAACTGAATTGATTGATTCGGCTAGGTACTCACTTCTATTGTGATTCGGAATACATACGCTTATAGACATCTTATTCTCCTTTCAAATAGTTTGTAATTCATCTCTTTTGTCCAGTATTTAGGCCATTTCTTGTCTAGAGTGTGTTTTCTGGCATACCTGATTGCCTCCACAATCTGTTTTCTGACCTTTTCTATATGAATAGCACCCTTTAGAGGGTAATTCATAACAACTTGTCTACCTGCGGTCATAAATTCTATCGGTAGAAGTGGAAGACCATCGTGTACAGAGCACCTCAGGTTGCAACTCAATTTTGGCATCCACTCGTTCATATCAGTAAACCCTAAGTGTTCGTAGTTAGAACCCTTTTCGCCTTTCCTTGAATCATCTCCAAATAAGTAGAACTTAACATCAGGCATAGCCCTTATAATATCTTCCATAAGTTCTTGGTTGTACATCTGATTAACTGAACTTTCATATATACCCACAGCAAACTCTTCAGGTAATGGCATCGGCTTATTCAATTTCTTCGGTGGGATAGGGACGATCTTAGTCTTTATACCCAACTCTGCCATTTCTTTTTGAGTCCACTCGCACTCAGTCAGATTTATAATCTTGTTATCCTTAAACCACTTCTTTAGGCTCTTAATCTTTTCAAATGAACAATTCCAGTGCATTTGTAAAACATCAGACCCAATCCAGTGAATAATCTTCTTCCCTTTGAAGTTATCAAAGACACTCATATGCGTTTGAGTTACGTTTGAGCCATCGTGTTCTGCAGTGTAAAAACCAGCCAAGTAGATAGTTTTGTATTTATGGGGTTTAAACGAGGGCATAGGTATATAGTCAGCACCTAGCTTTTGTGCGATGTGAAATCCGTGATGTGCTGCCCCCAACGATGTAACACAAATATCTGATTTGGGTATGCCGTTCTTGTTTCTTATGTAGTCAGTTCTGTCAATCCAGTTTTGATGAGAGTCATCTGATAGACCACCCTTCTGGGGTGCTTCTGCTAGAAAGAAAGAGTGATTTATGAACTTAAAATCCTTGCCTTGAAAATTATCCCTTTGAAGTTGACGGATAACCCAGTCCCAGTCATTCAGAGATTTAACGGTAGTATCCCACTCAATATATGCCTCTTTTCTAATAGGGAAGGATGAATCGCAGTAGTTAGTAAATTTAAATGATTCGTACCAAACCTTACCGTTAGGGTATACTGGTACGCCAGCCACAGCACCGAACTTGTTACCCTGTGCGTCTACTAGGTCATATGTGCCCCATACTCTGTTTATCTTGGGGTCTTCAAACTCGTTAGCCCATATCCTTAAAGATTCAGGATAAAGGTAGTTGTCGGTGTTCACAAAGGCATAATAGTCACCCGTTGCTTTAGTCGCTCCAAAGTTGCGAGCAGCACAAGCACCAGCGTGTTTAATGATAAAGTATTTCATATCCAATAACGGATATTTTTTTGCAAGACGCATCATTTCAATTTCGCCTTTTTTATTCTTACCATCAAAAACTACAATCCACTCGAAGTGTTTGTATTCTTGTTCATCGAGAGTTCTAGCACTCTCTTCAAGACATTTCCAATCGTCCTTGTAGCAAGGACCAATTACAGAAAAAGTCTTTATCTCCTTAGAGAAAGGATTTTTGCTCATTTTAGTAACCTCCGTTTAATAAAATTCTTCTAACTAAGGTCCTCCGTTACCCTAGTATAGAAAAGTTCTAAGCGTCTGCTGTCATGATAATAGCTCCACATGAAGCATTCAATCTTACAGGGACCATGTTGGCTTTCCAACCAAATGTAACAAACTGATCTATTGGATCTGCTTTGTCAGCACCGGACTTTGTAGTGTAAGTCTTAACACCACCATCAAGTTCTGTAACACCCAAACAACCTCTGCCAAGCAAAAGTGAATGGTAAATCGAAGCACCTGCTGAACCATAAGCTGAAGTGATGATGTTGTTATCAATCTGGACTTTAACACCGGCATAAGTTCCAGCAACACCTTTTCTTAGGTTCTCAGGATCAGTGTACTGGTAAGCTGCCTGCCAAGATGAATCAGCCTGTAGGCCCATAGCTGTGTCTGAATGACAAATAAGAGTATAGAAACCATCGTCTTGAGGGGCAACGTTTCTTGCCTTCAATACTTTAGCAGCATATCTCAATGTTTTAGCAGTCATAGCATATTCAACTGTTCCAAGATAAGTTCCCCAAGCAGAGATTTTAGCATCAGTTGCTGGTTGTGCACCAGAAGCTGTGTTGTAAACCAAAGCGGATAGACCAGCCTGGTGAGGAGTTGAAGTAGAAGTGCCCATAGCTTCTTGGATAATTCTTTTATCAAGAATATTCAAAGCCTGATCGGCTAGTTCTTTAACAGTTTCCTCAACAGTACCGTTGATAGCTGTCATTTCAGTTAAGTCCCAAAGAGCTTTTGAGTTACCAAATTGCTCTACGGTTGCTGAAATTTGAGCATCTTCAATTTTCTCTGTGCTTATAACTGTACCTTCAGTAAGTTTGTAAGCAGAAACAGTTGTTGAACTTACTAGCATTCGTGGGAAGTAAGCCACTTTACCATTGTTCATAGGTAAAGGTTTCTTAATACAATAGTTAGCTACGATTGGACCTGGGCTTAATCTCTCCAAAAATACCTTTGAATAGTAATTTGGAAGAAAACCTGCAACGTCAGCTGTAGCTGTGTATGCGTTAGCCATTTTTTTCTTTCGTTTAAGTTGTTAAAGTACGAGTTTTCTCCTTAGACTCGTGGAATACCGTAATACTTAGCAAACTCTGATGCTGATAGCTCTGAGGGTTCTGATTTACTAGAAGACCCCGCTGTTCCTATCGCTCCCATCTGACTTTTGCTATTTGCTAGTTGTTGTCCTTCCTTTACGCCTTGAGCGAGGGCTTCTTTCTGAACAGGTGAAACCCTATCAGAAAGTTCTTTCTTGGCTTGAGTAAGAGCATTTTCTCGGTCATAACCTTGTCGAATTAAGTCTTTTGTTCTTGAATCGACTATGGGGTCTTTTAAATCACCCGCATTTTGTTTAACCCATTTCGCTGCTTCTTTCTTCTCCCAAGTTTGCTCTGCTATTCTCTCAGCTAAAGACGACACGCCTTGTGTTGTGGTCTCATCAAAAGGATTCTCACTAGCCTCAGGTGCAGGTTCATACTCTGCTGCAACTGGCTGTACCTGTGATTCAAGTTCTCTTAAGCGGTCATTGACCTCTTTGAACCTTGAATAAGGCACAGAATCGCTGACTTTATTCTCCTGCTCGACTATCGTGTCGGCTGACTCTTGAGGAGCGTCTGCGGTTTCATTTTCAACGGGTGCTGATTCCGTTTCGACAGTTGGCTCTGCCGGTGTTATTACAGCTTCCTTCTCGTCCATTTGGACTCCTTCTCATTTTTACGAGTTATGTCTCGATTGAAGGGGGATGAACGAGTTTGGGAGAGCAGGGCGGAGGACAACCGAAGTTGAACGCCCGAAGGCGACCCTACTCACTTAAACTCGCTATCCTTTCAAGTTGTTAAAGTGTCTTAAATTGATATAATTTTTCAATGTTATATTTTCCTTCACTCATCGTGTATTTTTTTTCATCCTCTTTCAAATAATCAATTAGTGAATATAATATAGCGATGTTATCGTTGCAAAGACCTAGAATGGAATTACACTGCCCGCATAATAATCCCCTGACATTCCCCGTTTTGTGATTGTGGTCAACCGACAGTCTTTTATTGATTGTGTGAACTGGTCTACCACAGGTTTTACAACCATTAAATTGTTCTTCTAACATTCTGTTATATTCCA